>Ga0164296_1000502_pt1 | contig 46160 bp, 24 predicted proteins | sample GEODES057metaG_FD_113533 | JGI IMG/M metagenome (GOLD analysis project Ga0164296, IMG submission 113533) | Dystrophic lake water microbial communities from Trout Bog Lake, Wisconsin, USA - GEODES057 metaG | ecosystem: Environmental > Aquatic > Freshwater > Lake | place: USA: Trout Bog Lake...
CTCTCAACCTCCCAGTTCTTGTCGAGTCCCAGCAGCAGACGATAATGGTCATTGAGGCTTTGCGCGGTGTTCATCCTCAACTTTTACAGTGCTCTTCCACCCATTAAAAGTCGTGAAGAACCTTTATGTTGTCGGTGATCACGGCTACAGTCTGACTACTGGGGTAGTCACCGTAGCGGGAACCAAGACGCTCACCCTTGCCAACTACCTCGGTGCTCCCGGTTACCTGGGCTACAATGGGACCGGTGCCGTTTCCGGCTACAACGGTGGCACGATCACTCTCGGCAACATCACCACGGATACCACAGCGGGCACCTCCACGCTGGTGCTGGCTGGGTACGGCAATTATTCCCTCAGTGGCACCATTTCCTCAGCCAGCGCCGGTACGGCTATGAGCATCACCCAGTCGTCGCTCGGCGTGGTCACCTTCGCCGGTGCCAACTCCGGCTGGAGCAGCACCCCCCAAGGCACACTCACGGCCAGCGGCGGTACGACGCTGATTGATGCCACCAACACCAACGCCGTTGGCAGTGCCAATCTCAGCGGCACAGCGGGCTTGCTGGAAATCCTCAGCGCCACCGGCACGAGCGGCGCACCGTGGACCACGAAGAACCTGACGCTTGGCGGAGGATTCACTCTGGTGGCGGACCCGCTGGCGGGCAGCAGTGCGAGCGGGCAGACGGTCAATCTGGGTGCTATCAACGGTGCGGCGCAGACAGTCACCATCAATTCAGACCACGGCTATGGCATTACCTTCAATGCGGCAGGGACCGAGGCGGCCAGCTCGGTGCTGACCAATGTCGGCAACGGCACAGTGACCCTGGCAAGCGGTTTTGGTACTACCACCGCAGCCAGTTGGACGCTGAATGGTCCGGGCGATTTCAATGTTTCAGGTGCTATCACCAGTGTCACCGCGACGGCTTTGACCAAGAGCGGCTACGGTCTGGTGACCTTAGGCAACTCAAACACCATCAATGGCGCAATAAGCGTGACGAGCGGCATCCTGCGCCTGACCAATGCGGGTGCGTTGGCTGGTTCCGGTGGTTTGGCAATGACAGGCGGCAACAACAACTCCCTGGGGGTCATTGGTCTCGACCTGCGCAGTGACACCAGCATGGACCTCTCCTCGCGCCCGTTCTCAGCCAGCAGCTATGACTTTGTGGCCAATGTGGACCGTGCCCTTGGAGGAACTGGAACCAATCAGATCATGAGTTTGGGCGGGGGACCGATTGCAGGTTCCAGTGGCTGGGGTTTCACCGCCATCGGAGCTCACGGTAATTCACTTCAGTTCAGCACGACTGCATTTCAGGAACCTACCGCAATTGCTGGTTATACCATCAATAACTTTATTCCGAGTTCGTCAACGAGCACGAGCACGACAGCGGGTATCATTTTTAACAGCGGTATTACCTTCAACGCGATCGCCGGCGCCTCAGGTTTGACCTTCGCTGGTACGGGTGACTATCTATTGTCTGGGAATGTGACCAACACGGGTGCGACCGCAGTTGCCACGATCACCAAAAGTGGGACTGGCACCCTCACCGTTACCAATGACAATTCGACATCTTGGAATGTGGCCAGTGACTCCGTGCTGACCGCAACTGCTGGTATTGTGCGTTTGACTAACGGCAATGGCCTAGGTGGGGCCAATGCCACCTTCAATCTCAACGCTGCGACGCTCGACCTGCGCAGTGATGCTGGGATCACCCAGGCCGGGCCGGTTGTCACTGTCGGTGCAACCTCCAACATCAATGTTGATCGTGCTTTGGGTGGGGCAGGTACGGGTGGTACACAGACCATTACTTCACTCAAGGATAACGGTGCCTTTGCGGTTTATACCACGGGTGGTGCCAATTCGGGCGGCTACGCCTACAACCTTGCTATCTCAACGTTTACGATGGGTGGTGTCAACACGGCGGCCATCCCCACGATTGTCAACAGCATCGGCAACGGCGGGGTGCTCAACATCGCCACTTTCGCCGGTGCTGCCGGTGACAATGTGTTCATCAACGGCCCTGGCACCACGAACATCACCAACGCCTTCACCGCCAACACCGGCACGCTGACCAAGAGCGGCACCGGCACGCTGACCGTGAGCGGCCCCGCAGGCTACGCGGCCACCAACACCAACGGTGCCATCACCGTCAACGGCGGCACCCTCGCGCTGAACTTCACGGGTATCACCACTCCGAGCAACCTGCTGCAGTCAGGTGCCGCCCTCACCCTGGGTGTGGCCAGCGCTGGCGGAGTCAGCGGCGGCACTTTGAAAATCACTGCGGCAGGGTCCGGTGCCACGGCCCAGACACTGGGTGCGGTGACTCTCCAGGCTGGCCAGGATAACATCACCCTCGTTGCTGGTGGCACCAGCAACACCCTCACGGTGGGCACTTTGGCTGCGACTAATGCGGGAAGCACGAGCCTGATCACTTCGCCTTCAACAACATCGTTGGTGGCAAACCAACTGTTGAATGCATCGACGACGCAAGGCCGAAATCTCGTCTTCTTTGACGGCTCGAACTACAACTGGGCGCAAAACACGGGAGTCAACACCACCACCACGGGCATCACGACTTACACAGCCCTCCCGGCCACCGGCGGCACGACGACGACCAACTACATCATCAACTCGGCGAGTTCGAACCTGACCCTGACTGCCACGGGGTCGCTGACGCCCAACTCGTTGAAGATTGACACCACTGGCGGAGCGGGTGCGCTGCACCTTGGTGCCTTTAACATCACTCTTACTCAAGGTGGTATTTTGTTTGTGGGCAGCAACGCCTTCACTATCGACAGCACCAACACCGCCAATGGTGTGAAGAGTGCGATTGGCACCAACTCCGACACGGTCATCAACAACTACGGCACTGGCGCACTGACCATTTCGGCACCGATCCTCACTGGCACCGGCACGACCACCGCTACCTTTGGCGGCACGGGCACAACGATTGTGGGTAACTCTGGGCTGCACGAAGTCGGCACCTACGCAGGCATCACTTACCTCAACGGCGGCACCCTTCAGCTCGCCACGGGTGCGGCACTGACCCAGATCAGCAGCAGCGTCAACAACACCCTGACGATCAATGGCGGCACGCTTGATTTGAATGGCAACAGCCCTGGCGTCGGGACATTGAACGGTGGCCCGGCGGCGGTCATTGATAACACCAGTGCTTCCGCAGCCACCTTGACGATAGGCAACAACAATGCCAGCAGCCTCTTCAACGGCACCATCCAGAATACCGGTTCGGGCTTGCTGACCATCGCCAAGGTGGGCACCGGCACCCTACTGCTGGGTGATGCAGTAACTGGAGGACTGAACAACTTCAAAGGCAATTTCACCGACAACAACACCGGTGTGGTCACCTTCAACAGCATGGCGGACACGTCCGGCAGCACCATCAGCCTCGGTGCAGCAGGCCTTTCCACGGCCACCAGCATTACGTTTGCGGGCAACAGCAACTTGGTACTCGGCAGCCGCGCGATCGATCTCGTCGGTGCCGGGGCCACCACTACCATCACCTCATCCAGTGTCATCGGAGCCAGCAACAACGGCGTGGCACCAGTCATCGTGATCAACAGCGCCTTGGGCACAGCGGGCGTGCCTTCGGGTTCCGGCGCTCTGACATTGGTGCTGACTGGCGGCACCGGCAACGTGGCCAACGGCTGGGGCGGCAACAGCGGTGGTCAGGGCGTCAGCGGTATCAGCGGCACGGGATCGGTCGCCGAAGTCAACGCCTTCAATGGTGCCCTCAAGGACCCCTCCAGCGGCACCCTCGCTCTCACCATCAGCAGTACGGGCGGCTGGCAGCTCGGCGGCAACAACAGCTACAGCGGCGGCACCACGATCAGCAGCACGGGCCTCGTCCGTGCGATCAGCGGCACGGCATTCGGCACGAACACGGTCAACGTCACGGGTACGCCTATTCTGGATCTTCGCAGCGACACCGGCCTCACGTTTGCGAATGCCTTTACCATGAACGCCAGCTTCACGATCAATGTGGACCGCGCCATTGGTGGCAGCGGTTACGGCCAGATCATGAACATCGGCACCCTTACAGAGGCCACTACAGCCAAGACCCTGACGGTGGCCAATCTTTCCGGCACAAGTAGTACGACCGGCAGTTCCGACAACATCGTCGGCTATGGCTTGCACATTGCGGGTTTGAACCTCAACGCTGGCACCGCCACGACGATTCAAAACAGCCTGGGATCACCCGGGTCAGCAGAGTTTGTCATTCCCACGGCAGGCACCGGCGTCGCAGGAGCCTTGGTCATTGACGGTGTCACCGCTGCCGGCAGCCTGGGCACACACACGTTGACCTTCGGCAATGCTGCCTCCAACAATTTCGGCGTCACAGTCATCAATGGAGACATCGTCCAGGGCGCGGGAACGACCCTGGGCCTTACGGTGGCTGGTGGCGGTGGGAACGCCCAGTTCATCACCCTAGCAGGACAGACCGCGGCCACCAATTACAGCGGCGGCCTCATCCTTGGTCCTGGCACAGGTCTGGCCACTGTGCGCGCCACGAATCAATACAGTCTGGGCACCGGCACCGTCACTTTCAACACGGCCAATGCGAGCACCCTGGAAATCCGCAATGATTCCAGCGTCACTTACACGAACCAAATCACCATTGGCAATACGACTGCGGCTACCGATAAACTGAACGTGGGCGAGGCGCTCAATGGCTCCAGTGGCCGTAATAACACGTTTACCTTTGGTCAGCTTAACTTCCAGGGCGTCACCGGCAACATCCTCACGGTGGCAGGTATCGGTGGCAGCACCGACACTAGCGGGAATGCGGTCACTTTCGGTGGTGTGTTGCTTGGTAACAACAGCCTCAACGGCGCTGCCACCTTCACCGTCACCAACAGTCTGTTGCTGCCTGGAATCTTGAACCTGGGGAACGTCACCAGTTCCAATACGACCAACGCGACCACCCAGACCTTGACCATCGCGGGAGCTGGCGTGACGACCTTGGGCAACGTCACCGATTCAAACACTGCCAACGGCAGTCTCACCGCCATCACCTACAGCGGCACGGGCATTCTCGACCTCAGCAAAGTCACCAGCGCCAACACCTACACTGGAGGCTTGACGGTCTCCGGCGCGGGCGGCATCGCCCGTGTCACCAATCAATTCGGCCTCGGTGCCAACACCGGCACGCAGGCCACCAGCAACGTCGTGAATCTAGCGGGCGGAATGCTGGAACTGCTGAGTGACACGAATGTGAGCTACAGCAACCAGATGCTGCTGAATGGCACCGGCAATGGCACGCTCAACGTGGGTGAGTTGCACGGCGGCACGAGCGTCAATGGAGCGACTGGCGTCATGTTCACGTTGGGTCAGTTGAAGATCGGCACCACGGGTAAAGTTTTCGCGGTGGGTGGCATCGGTTCCGGCCAGAGCTCTGCAACAGCGGTGACGATGGCTAGCAGTGCGGACTCCGTGACTCTCTCAGGTGGTGTGGATCTCAACGGCTTGGCTGCGACCACCATCCAGAACAACCTGCCCCTTCCCGGCATGTTGAATCTTGGTAATGTGACCAGCAGCACCGCAGGAACCCCGGTGCTGACCATCAGCGGTGCAGGTGTGACGACGGTGGGTGATGTGACCAATGGCAGCGCCACTTCCGTGGCATTGACTTATACAGGCACCGGCATCCTGGATCTCAGCCGCATGACGGCGGCGACGAACTACAGCGGCGGCTTTACTTTGAACGGCACCGGCACCGCCCGCATAACCAATGCGGCACAATTAGGCACCGCCTCGGGTGTCAGCCTTTCGGGTGGCACGCTGGAAATTCGTAGTGACAGCAACTTCACTTATTCTAATGCGCTGAACTGGAACGGTAACACGGGCAACGTGAACATCAGCATCGGTGAAGTCGGCACCGGCACCACCACGGGTGTGGGCAGCACCTTTAGCTTTGGTGCGTTGACGGTCACCACGGCATCTGGCAAAACGCTGAGTTTCGGCGGCATTGGCAATAGTGGCGCGAGCAGTTCAGACTCCGTCACCGTCAGTGGAGTGACCTTTGGTGCTGGCAATCTGAGCAACACGATTGCCAACAATCTGGCGCTGCCAGGCACACTGAGCCTGGGGGCCATCACGGGAGCGGCGTCCACGACCGCCGTTTTGACGATTGGCGGCAACGGATTTACCAGCATCACGGATATCACCAATGGTGCTGGCGGCGGCACCGCAGGTCTGACGTACGGCGGCACGGGCATTCTTCAGGTGAACGGCACGGGCGCAAGCAACTTCAGCGGCGGGCTGAACCTGACGGGCGCGGGTATTCTCCGCATGATGGGTGCCAACAGCTTCGGATCGAGTACCTCCCAGGCCATCACTTTGTCGGCCGGTACTTTTGATGTCCGCACGGATTCCAGCCTGAGCATCGTCAACCCGGTGACAATCGGCGGCAGCACGACGATCAACGTGGATGCCGCCACTCTCGGTAACCTCAACAAAACGGTGACCTTTTCGGGTGCAACCAGTACGGTCAGCGTCTCAGGCAAGACCCTGACCCTGAGTAATGGCAGCAACGATGCCATGACTTTCACCAATGGCTTCGCTGACAATATCACGGCTGCGGCGCAGACCTATGGCATCACCAACAACGCCAGCGGCACCGTGAACGTGGGGGCGATTAGTTTCGCGAACAGCACCACGTCCAACACGCTTACGCTCAGCGGCACCGGCTATACCGTTGTCGGCAACCTCTCTGGCGCTGCGCCCATCAACGCCCTCACTTACAGCGGCACCGGGTTCCTGGATCTGACCGGGAACAATGCCTCTTCCAATCAGATTACCGCTGTCACCTTGAGCAGTGCCGGCGGGATCGTGAAGGTCAATACGCCCACCAACCTGGGTGTTGCCAACGACCTGATCACTTTCACGAGCACAACAAACAGCACCCTACAGATACGCAATGATGGTACGGGTAGCAATGGTACTATCGCCTTCGGCAATGGAGTGGCGCTTAACGTCGCTTTGGCGGTGGCCACGATTGATGTGGGTAACAACACCGCTTACACCGGCAACACCATTGCCTTTGGAGCACTAACCAACAACTCCGGCATTTTGACGATCAATGGTGCCAACGGATATGGAGTGAGCTTTACCAGCATGGTTCTCCCGAATGGAAGCGGCGCCACGACCACCCTGATTGCCAATGCTCCAGTAACCATCAGTGGCACCGTAAGCCAGGCGATTTCTCCTGTGGCGGGGCACTACGACACAATGGTGCTTGATGGTGTCAGCAGCGGCTTCATTGGCGGTGCCATTTCAGACAGCTCCACGGGAGGGGTGAGTTTGGGTAACGGTGACACCCTCGTCACCAAGAATGGAGTCGGCACCTGGACGCTCGGTGGTGCAAACACATACATTGGACCAACGGTGGTCAATGCAGGTGCGTTGCTCATCAATGGCTCCACCAGCGCCAGCAGCGTGGTTACAGTGAACGGCAGTGCCACAATTGGCACCCAAGGCACCCTTGGTGGAACAGGCACCGTGGGGGGCAACGTGACGCTTGCCACCAACGGAGCCACCTCATTCAATCTTGGACCGGCCATCAATCCGGGCTCCATTGGAACCATTGGAACCCTGACCATCTCCGGGGCACTGATCACCAACAATTTTTCCAAGCTCAACTTCGACCTCAACGGAAGCAGCAGTGACCTGATTTCCACCGCAACCCTGCCGGTGCTGGGTGCCAGTACACAGCTCACCTTCAACACCTTGGGCACGCTCTCGGTTGGCAGCACCTACACGCTGATCAATGGCTACAGTGGCACCATTGCCTCTGCTGCTGCAAATCTTGTATTTGGCGGATTTACCGGCTTGGACATCAACCACACCGGGGTCCTGGTGAATAACAGCGGCTCATTGCAGTTGCTGATCGGTGCCGCCACGCCCTCGGTTGCCTACTGGTCTGGAGCGATCGATGGCAACTGGAACACCCTCACCGTTGGCACGGCAGCAAGCAACTGGCGTACCGATGCCACCAGCAATACGGATACCTTTGCCACTCCTGGAGCTACCACCGATGTGCATTTTGTCACAAGCAGTCCGACAGCAGCAAACCTCACCACGACGCTGGGGCAGAATTTCACCATCAAGACGCTGTCGTTTGACTCGACCAGCACGAGTGCCGTCACCATCAACGGCAGTTCCACGCTGACGATCACCCCTTCCAGCAGTTCCACTGGCATCAGTCTTGATGCCGCAGCGGGTGCGGTGACGATCAACACCCCTGTGACGCTCGGAGCAGCTCAGACCTGGACCAACAACTCGACGGCAAATCAGCTCACCGTGGTAGGGAATGTGGTTAATGGGGGCAACACACTGACCATTGCAGGCCCGGTTGGCGGCAGTGGTGCCGGGGGCATCACGACCACCGGCATCATTTCGGGCACGGGTGGCATTGCGGTCACCAGCGGCACCCTCAACATCAACCAGCAGGCCAACACTTTTACGGGGAACATCACCGTGGACGGCTCCACTTCGGTTCTGTCCATCGTGGGAAATGCGGCTGGCACTTACACCACCTCCAACCCGTTGGGCACTTTCACGGCCAACAACTTCAAGACCGTGACCCTCACCAACGGTGGTACGTTCAGCCTAGCCAGCCAGAATTACAACGTCAACACCACGTCCACCAACATTGGTGCAGGTCAGGTGTTTATGATCGGCACCGGCGGAGGCACGTTCAATGTGGCCAGCGGCTCGCTCTTCACTCTGGATGACGGCACGGGGGCGGGCACGGCTTCCACCAACGCTGAACTGCAGGGCACAGGCGACCTGACCAAAACCGGCCAAGGCATTTTGTCTCTTGGTAACGGCACCAGCAACTTCAGCAATTTCACGGGCAACTTCTTCATCAAAGAGGGCACTCTGAAAACCGGCGATGCCACCGCGATCTTTAGCAATGTGACCCTGGGTTCTGCCACCACCAATGGCACGCTTGATATCAACAGCTTCGGTTCCACCATCACCGGACTCTTCGTGGCTTCAGGTGCCACTGCGTCCAGCCAGATTGTGGGCAACAGCAGCACCACCGCCGGCGGGGTATTGAATCTGAACGTGAGCGGTACAGATCTCTTCAGCGGGGTCATCCAGAACATTGTCAGCACAGGCACCAAAACCACGGGCATCTCCATGATCGGCACGGGTTCACTGGTCCTGACCGGTGCAAACACCTACACCGGCGGCACCAATGTGCAGAACGGCAGCGTCCAGCTTGCGGGTGGGGACAACCGCCTTGCGACGGGCAGTGTAGTCACTCTCGGCAATGGCTCGGCAAGTGCCAAACTCAGCATCGGTGGCGATCCTACAGGTGCCTCCGGCACCGATCCGACGCCCGGGAATCAGCACAGCCAGACCTTGAGCCAGACCTCCGCGACATCCATTCTTGCGGTCAGCGGTACGGGCACGACCAACAGCGTGATCGGCGGTGCTGCCGGGGGCACCAGTGCCGGTGCTCCGCTAAACAATTCCGTGCTGACCTTGAACATTGGCGCTGGCTTTACGGACACCTATGCAGGCCTGATTGGCTGGGATGGCACCGGTTCAGTAGGCTTCCAAAACAACATCAATCTCGTCAAAAGCGGCGGCGGCACCCTGGTGCTGAGCGCGGATCTGAGCAAGTGGACGGGCACCAGCACGGATGCAGGTGCCAACCTGACCAACACCACCACCGACCCCACCCGCCCTGAACTGGATCTCACCGGTGGTGTGCTGCGCCTCACCAACACTGCGGTCATCAATACGGTGATCCGCAACACGGGCGGCGTCATTGACGACCTGGGTGCAACCTATGGAAACAACTACTTCCTCATCGTCTCCGGCGGTCTGATTGCGTTTTCGCAGACGACCGACACTTTCTCCAATTCCGGCCTCACCTCCTCTTCTCATGGTGTCGGCGCCCTCAACATCGCTGGCAACAATTCCATCACCGACGTCACAGGCAGTGACATGTATCTCGGCGCCATCGGTGCCCGCATCTATTCCAATTCGCCCCTGGCCGCTGGTTTGGGTAATACCTATCGCCTGGGCGGCGGTGCGCCGTGGCAGACGCTGGGCTCCGCCGCAGTGGGTGGCAGCGGCGGTTATTTGCAGATCTCAACGACCAACGTGGTGACCGGCACCAACAACGTCATCATCGGCGACAATGGCAGCTACAACAGCAACAGCGGACTCTTCGGAAGTAACAGCACCGTGGAGTTCACCAGCGGGCAGAATTTCGATGGCACGATCACCCTCGCAGGCGGTACTCTGGTGGTGTCGAATGCCAATCAGCTCGGCACCTTGGTCACGACTCCGACCGCAGGCAGCATCATTCTGGATGGCGGCATCCTGCGCTATTCGGGCATCACCACGGATTTCTCCAATCGCATTACCATCTCCAGTGGAGGAACGATCGACACCAATGGGCAGAACGTCACCTTTGCCACCGCCATCGGCAACAGCAGCACCGGCACCAGCGGTCTGAACAACGGTGGCCTCGCCAAAAGCGGCGCCGGCACCCTGACCTTGAACAAGGTCAATACCTACACAGGAGCGACAACGGTCATTCAAGGCACGTTGACCCTCGATCTCAACACGGCTGCCAACAACAACGTGGCACCCAATACCAGCCTGGTGCTCGCAGGTGGCAACCTGACTGTTGCAAGCACCGGCGGCTCGACCGTTCGTTCGCAGTCCTTCACCACTGGCGGCACCAGCTTCGCCTCGGGTTCCTCGACCATCACCCCAACTCTGAGCGCAGCAGGCACAGGAACGCCGAACCTGACTGTCGCCTTTGGCGCGCTGAGCCGCAGCAACGGAGCTACTGGCAATGTCGTTTTCACCACTGGCAATACCACCGCGACCAACACGCTGCTCACTCAGACCGGCATCGCGACGACCAACACGCTGATCACGGACGCCAACGGCGTGGCCTATCTCACCTTTGGCACCAGCGCCACAGCGATTGACAACTGGGCGGTGACGGATGCGACCACCGCTTCAAAGATTGTGATTGCGCCTGGATCGGGCTTCTACACGGCCGCCACAGCTTCTACTATCGCCGGAAACGCGGACATCGGCGCGCAGAGCCCAACCGTCACCGGCTCTGCAGGGGACAATGCGATCACCAGCATCCGGTTTGACAACGCCGCAGTGCGGACGCTCACCTTGAATCAAACCGGGGCTTCGACCTTCTCGGTCGGCGGCATTCTGATCGGCTCTCTAGTCGGCAACAATGCCACCACCATTGCCGGCACCGCGACTCTCCAGGGGCCAAGTCTTGGAGCAGGCGATCTGGTGATCCAGGAGTGGGACGCCTCCAGCAGCCTGACCATCAGTGAACCCATCGGCGGCGCAGGCCTGACCAAGAGCGGTACGGGAGTCCTGATACTCAGCGGCACCAACACCTACACCGGGCAGACCGTCATCAACGGCGGCACCCTGCAGGTCGGAGCCACGGCCAACCTCGGCAGCACCACGGGCATCACGCTCAACGGTGGTACCTTCATCGACAATGGTGCGAGTGTGAACATTGCGAAGATCTTCACACTCGGTCTGAACGGCGGTAGCATCAACGTCAATGCCGGTGGCAACCAGTCGTTTGGCACGCTGGGGGACAACCTCGCCTACCTCGGCCTCGGCGCGCGCACTCTCAATCTGACCACGGGAACTGCGGACCGCCGCAACGACTTCCAGTTTAATATTGGCGACAACGGCGGCCCCACCAGCCTGGTCGTTGGTTCGCTGAGTGGTGCGAACAGCCAGTCCGTCGTACGGCTCAGCGGCAACAACACCTACACCGGCACCACGACCATCACCCTGGGCGCTCTCGAACTGAACAGCGCGCAAGCTCTGCCCGGCGGCCTCGGCGGCACCACCCTTTCGAGCGCCAATACCGGCGGCGGCAACCTCATCTTCAACGGCGGCACTTCGACCAACCGCGCACTGCTCGGACTCAGCACGGCCAGCGGTGATTTCATGCGAGCCTTGGGCAGCGGCTTTGACCAGGTCAACTTTGTCGGCAGTGGTGGTTTTGGCAACATCTCCGGCGGCACCACCCGCATCGTCAAATTTGCTGATTCTACCAATGGTGCCGCCAGTGGTGTGGTGACCTGGGGTTCCACCTACTTCCTGCCTTCCGGTGGGCAGTTGGAGTTCGGCCTGTCGAACACCAACGCACCCGAAGCCGGCGCGATCGACTTCCAGAACGGACTTGCCCTCGGCAATGTCGCACGCACGGTAGATGTGCAGGACAACAACCAATCCGCGAATACCAGCAATGTGGATGCCATTATCAGCGGTGCCCTGACCACCAGCGGATCCTCCGGCAACCTGACGAAAACCGGGGCAGGTGTGCTCAAGCTGACCGCAAACAACTCCGTCGGCTCTAATGCTGCCAGCACCATGACCATCACCGGGGGGTATCTCCTTGTGCCGGCATTGAATTCACTGCTTGGTTCCACCGGCTCGAATCGCAACGTGACGGTTACCGGCACTTCAGGTATCGCGCTCCTTGGCGCGACCCCCGGCACTTCGACTTTCACCCCTCTTTTCGACCGGCTGGCTCTGTCTTCCACCGGTTCTGCGTTGATGGACACCAGCAACACCAACGTGCTGGCCAACATTGATGTGAGCGCCTTCGCCAGTCTCCAACTCGGTGCCTACAGTGACATTGCTGGCACTCCCGTTTACTACGGCGGCTCCATTACTCCAAACAGCACAACCTATCGCTTCGCTGACCCCTCCACGGCCAATAAAGGGGGCCTCGGGCCTGTGGCCACCGCCGTGCAGTTTGCTGCGAATATCCTCGTCCTGACCAAGCAAAACATCTTCACGGGAAGCAATGCTCTCGCGCTGAATTCCGGTGTCTTCTATCTCACCAACAGCAACAATTTCACAGGTGGCACCACCTCGACCGGTGGCAATGGCACCTCAGCACTTGGGTTTGGCAACGACACGGCCCTGGGCACGGGCTTGTACACCGTTACCAACACTGCCGCCTGGATGGGTGCATTGAATGGTGACCACACCCTCAGCAACAACGTCAAAGATTCGGCCGCCGGCAACTTTGTCGTCACGGCTGACGTGGCCAGCGACGGAGTCGATAATGCGGGTGCCTTGACCTACCTTGGCACCACGACACTTGCTGCGACCCAGACGATCTTCTCCCGCACCAGCCATGACGCCATCTTTCTGGGTGATGTCACCGGGCCGACCACTCTCACCCTTAGCGGCGGCCTCTTTTCCTTCCTGACGCAGGTCAATGGAGCGGTGGCAAAGAACTACGGCGCGCTGAGCACGGGTACCGGCAGCACGACCATGATTGACGACAACCGCTCGCTGGGTGCTGTCAATGGCACGCTGACGCTCGGCTCCTCGACCTTGGAAGTTCAGCCTGGCTTTACCACGACGGTGAGCCTGCCCGCCGGTCGCGCGGTGGCCATCACTGCTGCCACAATACCTGTGTTCAATACCCCGGGTGACGCGATCAGCATCACTGGCGTGACCACGGGCGGGCTGTATGGCAACTCTTCTCTGAGCATCGCTGGGGCGCTCTCCGGCGGCACGACCGGCGGCTTGAGCAAAACAGGCCTGGGCACGCTGACTTTGTCGAACGCCAGTGCCACTGCCTTCACGACGGGTGCAGGCAAGCTGAACATCTTTGCGGGTACTCTGGTGCTTGATGGTGCCACAGCGGCGGCCAACTTCTTCAGTTCGATGACTGCGGCCACCAGCATTCCGTTGGTCCTCGGTTCCACCAGCGGTGTGTTCGGCGGCGGCGGCACCTTGCAGATCACGGGCACCACCAACCAGACCCTTGGCAGCAGCACGGGTGCTTCGGCGGTCACCGTCAATCCGCGCTCAAATACCATCAACCTGACCGGAACCATGCAGTTGACGCTGGGTGCCATCACTCGCACCACGGGCAGCTATCTGAACTTTGCGGTGCCCACTGGAACGGTGGCCTCGACCACGACGGCCATTGCCGGATTGGTCAATGGTGCCACCACATGGAATAGCAACGACTGGGCTGCCGCTAGTGGCACTGCCATCAGCCAATACACGAGCTACACAGCGCTCACGGGCACTTCGTCGGCGGCTACCATCACCACCAGCGCCAATGCCAACTACTCGATTGATAGCACCACGAGCAACAACGTGACGCTGGCTGCTGTTGGTACTCTGGCGGCACCTAATATGATCAACACCCTGAAGTTCAGCGACACTAACGCCCGAACTCTGAGCCTGACCTCCGGTTTCCTTGAACTGGGTACCGGCGGTGCGGCAGGCGGTGGTGTGACCAATGCTGGTGGTATTCTCGTTGCCAGCGGCTCTGGGGCGCTGACCATCAGCGGCGGCAGTATCATGGCCGGGGGGACGACCACCAACACGCTGGGTGATCTGGTGCTCATCAATAATTCGAGCAATCCACTTACCATCAGCTCGGCGATTGTGCCCAACAACGGCACGACGGGCACCACGCCCGTGGTGATCAATGGTAGTGGCAGAGTGGTACTCTCGGGAGCCAACACTTTTACGGGTGGCATCTTCATCAATAGCGGTGTGCTTGAATACACCGACGGCAGCGTTGCCGCGAAGAGCCTGGGCAGCCCCACAGCCGGTCCGACGAACATCAACCTCAACGGCGGTGTCATCCGTTACGCGGTGGTTAGCACCAGCAACAACCTGATCTTCGGTGTCACCGTCAACAGTTTCAGTGCTTTCGACGTGTCCAGTTCAGGGAGCACAGTGAATCAGACAGCGCAGGGCATGCTCGGCATCGGCGGTGTGGCAGGCATCCTGCAGAAGACGGGTGCCGGAACGCTGACCTTGAGCGGAACGACGACGGACACCAACCTGAGTGTGGAAGTGGTTGGCGGTACTTTCAATCTGGCCAAGACATCCAGTGCGACGGCCTGGTCGGTGGATCAGACCGCAGGCGGTGCAGCCCTCATCGTGGACAACGCTGCCAAGGCTGTGCTGGGTGGCACGGGTGGCAACCAGATCTCGGACACCAGCAGCGTGGTGGTCAAAACGGGCGGCACTCTTGATCTCAATAATACCAGCGAAGGCTTCGACGGCCTGGCTGGCGGTGGCGTGGTGACGAACAACACCACCGGTACCTCGATCCTCACTCTCGGCACGAATCAAGACTCCAACATTTCGGCCAACTCGTTGTTCGCGGCGGCTGCGGGAGTGGCCAGCACGGGTCTGAACAATTTCTCAGGGGTCATTCAGGATGGCGGAAGCGGCAAGATCGTCGCCGTGACGAAAGCGGGTGCGGGCACCCAGATCCTCAGTGGTGTTTCGACTTACAGCGGTGCCACGACGATCAATTCTGGAACTCTGAAGTTTGGCATTGCCAATGCCCTGCCCAGCGGTGCTGGCAAGGGTGATGTGACCATCGCAGGCAACACCGTCATCAACGGTCTGACGGTCGCCGGCACCTTCGACCTGAGTGGTTACAATCAAGCCATCAACGGCCTGAATTCCAGCACCGGTGGCTATGTGGTCAACACCCCGACGTTGAGCAACAACGGCACCGCCTGGGGCACCAACGCCGGGGCTGGCTCGACGTTCAGCTCCAGCGCCACCAGCACCACAAACACGCTCACCGTTGGCAACAACAATGCCGGCGGCTCTTTCAGTGGTTCTCTCCAGGACGGCCTGACGGTCATCCCTGTCGCTGGTACCGGAGCAGGCACAGCGGTGACTGGCAAGCTGGCCTTCACCAAAGTGGGGACGGGCACACAGACCTTGTCAGGCATCAACTACTACTCGGGTGCCACGACGATCCAGTCCGTGACGGGCTCCCCTGGCACACTGGCTCTTTCCAGCAGCCTGGTGAATAACAACATTGCGCTGTCGTCCACCATTGTCGTTGGCGACGTTTCCGGCAACTCGGGTGCGGTTCTCGATGTCGGCGGCATTACCACCTCGGGTGGGTTCCAGTTGCAAGGAACGGCGGTGGCCAACACCTCGGCCGCACAGACCCTGACTGGTTTTGGTACCGTGAATGGCGCTGTCACCGCTCTGACGGGCAGCACCATCAATGCAGGCGCGGTCGGCAGCGTGGGCACCTTGAACTTCGGCAGCACGCTAGCCTTCAACAGCGGCAGCAACTTGGTGGTGGATGTCGGTGCAGGCGCCAGCAACGCTGACAAACTCGCCATCGGCGGCGCAGTCACCATCACCTCCGGGGCCAACATCTCGTTCAACGTTCTCTCCACCCTCGACCAGGGCAAGTATGTGCTGGCCACCGCGGCTAGCGGTTTGAATTCGGCGCCCTTCTCCGGTTCGGCCCCGACCAACTATCGCTTGCTGGCCACGGCCACCGAACTTGATCTGACCCACAAGGCCGATCAGAGCTTCACCACCTCCAGCCCTGGATCGCCGATCAATGCCTTCGTGAACACCAGCATCTCCCTGAGTGGTTCACTGACCAACACCGCTCCTGCAAGCTCAAGCGCTCTGGTGGTTGGACTTGCTTCGACCGGAACACTCACTGTGGACACCTTCAGTCCTAGCAACGGTTCCACCGTTGCCGTTGGCAGTCCGCAGTCCATCACCGGCACCATCCACACCGCAAGTACTGCGGGCAGTGGTCTGGGATGGCAGGTGACCAATACAGACAGCAATGCCGTCACCACCAGCGCCAGCATCAGCGGTGCGGTCAATGTCTTCCTGCATGGCACACCGACCAAGACCTCAGACCTGACCTTCGCCACAGTGCATACAGGTGCCACACTCAGCTCTCAATCCGTGACGATCAGCAACGGCACCTTGGGCAGTCCGGTGACGAATGCTGCGGGCATCACCTGGACGGCAGGGTCGGTCTCGGGTGGCATCACTGGTGGCGGTTCCGCCAGCGGTAGCGTGGTGGCCAGCGGCGGCGGCTCCAGCTACAATTATAACGTCAATACAGCCACGGCTGGCAACAAGAGCGGCAGCCAGGTGTTCACCTTTGCCGATGACACAAGCATTCTAGGCAATGGCTCGTTGGGCACGTTGACCGTGAACGCCTCTAGCATCGTTTACAGCGGCCAGGGCATCTGGGCCATGTCCACCGGCGGTTCCTGGGGTGCCAGCAATGTTGCGGCGACAAATGGCAACTGGACTTCCGATGGCAACGCGCTCGCTGGTGACAGCAGCAATGCGGCCCTCCCCGGCGTGGACGGTTCTTTGAGTGTTGGTGACACAGCCACCTTTGGCAATGCCATCGGTGCCACCTCCCAAACCATCACCCTGGATGCGGCAACCCCGAGCCTTGCGGGCATCACCTTCAACAACACGCTGGGAGGCAGCTACACTCTCGCCCCTGGATCTGGTTCAAACTCGGTCAGTCTTCAGTCGGGTGCCACCATCGCAGATACCAATGGCAACCACACCATCAGCGCATCCGTCGCCATGGGCAGCTCCAACACCGTCGGTGTCTCCGTCGCCAATAGCGGTGATACCCTGACTGTCAGTGGTGTGGTCAGTGGCAGCGGATCCGGCATCACCAAAACGGGTGCTGGCACACTTGCCCTGACCAATACCAACACCTTCAGCGGTCAGACCAACATCAATGGCGGTACCGTGAGTGTGAGCGCTTCGGCCAACTTGGGGGACGCCTCTGCAACCAACACCATCGCTCTGGCCGGTGGAACGTTGCAGAGCACCGGCACCTTTGATGCCGGCACCAACCGCTCGGTCGCCCTCGGCACTGGGGGTGGCACGGTAGATGTCACCGGCACGAATGCCCTGACTCTCTCGGGAACGATCAGCGGCAGCACCAGCCTAACAAAAACGGACAGTGGCACTCTGGTCCTCACTGCCAACAACAACAGCTACAGTGGCAACATCACCGTTTCTGGCGGCAAGCTGGAAGTGGATAACACCCCAACCCCACCTTCTCCCCCCACGGCACCCCCCACTGACTCCGGCACCGGTTCGGGAACCGTCACCGTCGGCACAGGGAGTATCACGGGTTCAGGCACCGTTGGCAGCACAATCTTGAACTCAGGTGCCGTCCTTGCACCTGGTGTTGGCCCTGACACTGCCGTGAACAACAGCAACCAGACGCTTACTTTCACCTCGGTCACCGGCAATGCGGGTTCGAAAATCGAACTCGGCATCACTGCGCCAACGGTTCAAGTAGCCGGACTTTACAGCCAGGGCTTTTACGGCAGCCCCTCCCATAACGAATCGACCGCCCTGGCCTACTTGCAGGGCTCTGGCAGCAGCAACCTCGCAACTTGGAATACCACGACTCCCTCATCCTCAGCCGGGCTGCAGAACTACGATTTCCTGAAGATCAACGGCTCGTTGTCACTGGTTTCTGGCAGTGCAGGCATCGTCACCATTCTGGACCGGGGATACACCACTGCGGGTGCTCAAATCGGCGATGTTTTCAAGCTTATGGATTGGACGGGAACTCTCAGCGGTGGCTTCACAGGCACTGGCTCAGAGTTGGCCCTGCCTGACCTGAGCGCTTCAAGTCTTAGCTGGGATACCAGTGCGTTTACCTCCTATGGCATCCTGGTTGTGGTGCCTGAGCCTTCCCGCGCTTTGTTCCTGATGCTTGGCTTGCTCGGACTGATGATTCGCCGTCGCCGTCGGTAAGTCAAAGCCACGGCTAATACCATGCACAATTGAAAACGAATCGGGTTCAATGGCCCTCAGTGGATGCCGCCTTTCGCGGGTTCCATCTGAACTGCACCCTCCCATTTTCTTGCTACGGTCTTGCTTTCGTTCGCCACGCCAACTCCTCTCCCACCACACACCAGCCCTGAAAGGGCCGCTTAATTCAGCCCAGGCCTACGAAGCTCAGCTCTCGCCCTTCGTAGCTTTAGCGAAGATTGGGCAGAGCGAAGGAGGTGGCCTGACGAGGCTCCCCTGGGTTGGCAGACCAACGACCGGGAGGAATCAAAACGTGAGGCGCATCAGGCTGCCTCTGTGTTGGCAGCCCCCCAACTTTGCGGGGGGCTGACAGCGGCAGACAAGATCCTTTTACCGCCCCACTTCCAGCAGCGTCGGCAGCTTGTTCAGTGGAGTGAACTCTAGACTGGTGGTTCCTGCGGCCGGTTTCGCCTGCGGATTGCTCGACTTCAAGAATCGGAACAGTTCGCTGTCCGTCGTGAAAATCATCGTCGTATCGGAAGTGATGAGCTGCTTGTAAGTCTCCATCGTCTTCAAAAACTCAAACAGCTGCGCCGCTTCCGGCGTCTGATTGTACGCCTTCGCATAGATCTCCGTCGCCTTCGCATCCGCCGTGCCTTCCATTTCCTGCACCTTGCGGTACGCTTCAGACTCGATGGTCGCCAGATCACGCTCGCGTTCCCCGTTGATCTTCGCCGCTTCGCCTTCGCCTTCAGCACGGTGCAGCTTCGCGATCTGTTCACGCTCGGAAATCATGCGCTGGTGGATCGAAAGACTCACCGAAGGATCGTAGTCGATGCGTTTGAAGCGCACATCGAGCAGCTTGATGCCGTACCCTTCAATCTTCGGGATGGCATTCTTCAGCACCTCCGCCTCAAGTTCCACACGACCAAAGGTGATCGGCGGCAGCACTCCAAGGCGTGAGTCCGCGCTGGAGGGCGCGCTGCCGACGGTCGTCGTATTGGTCACGTCACGGATCGCTTTGCGGTCCTTCGTCGTGCGCACCGCTTCGATGAAGTCATGCTTCGCAATGACGATGCGCGTCTCACTGGCCAGAATGTCATCCAGCCGCGACAGCGCGCGGCGCTCGTCCGTGAGCTGGCGGAAAAAAATCAGCGGGTCGCTGATCTCCCAGCGCCCAAACACATCCACCACCACGATGACCTTGTCCTTCGTCGTCATGTTGGCGGAGGGGCCGTCCCACTCCAGCACCCGCTTGTCCAGTCGGTTGATCGTCTGGACAAAGGGCGTCTTCCAGTGCAGGCCCGCACTTCGGATCGATTCCCCCACCGGCATGCCAAACTGGGTGATCACCACCTGCTCGGTTTCGCTCACGGTGTACAATCCGGTGCTTGCCAGGATCCCCAGCACGAGGACAGCTATCAAAAGAAGAGAGGATTTCATCGTGTAGCAGGGGCAGGGGTGGTTTGTGGGGCCGCCTGGCGGAGATTCATGAGTGGCAGAAACGAAGAGGCTTTTTCATCCAGGATGATCTTGCCCGGCACCTGCGCCAGCACCTCGCCCATCGTTTCCAAATACAGTCGCTTCTTCGTGACTTCGGGTGCCTTCAGGTACTCGGCCAGCACCGACTTGAAACGCGCAGCATCACCTTCGGCCTCATTGACGCGTTTGGCGGCATAGCCTTCGGCACCTTTGACCTTCTGCTCCGCTTCACCACGCGCCTTGGGGATGATCTGGTAATAGTTTCCGCTCGCCGTGTTGATGGCGGACTCCTTCTCCTGCTTGGCGCGGTTCACGTCACTGAAGCTCGCCTGCACATCCGCAGGCGGGTTGATGTTGCCCAGCTGGATCTGGTCAATGCGCACGCCCATGTCCAGTGCCGCCACCAGCTCGCGCAGACGTTCCGCACATTTGGTCTCCATTTCCTGACGGCCAATGGTGAGCACTTCATCCACCGTACGATCCCCCACCACCTCGCGCATCACTGCTTGGGAGAGGTCGCGCAGCGTCGGCAGCGGCTCGCGGAAGTTGAACACATAGGCCACCGGATCGCTGATGTGGTACTGCACCACCCATTCCACCAGCGCCGTGTTCAGGTCGCCGGTCACCATCGTCTTTTCGCCCTCCTGTTCCCGGTAATCCGCGTACTGGTACGGGTTCGTCGCCCCCCGCGTGCCAAAGCCAAACTCCATCTTCTGCTGACGCAAAATTTCCACCAGCGTGATCTGGTCGATGCCCCACGGCAGCTTGAAGTGCAGACCGGGGTTTTCCGTCTTCAAGTAACCCCCAAATCGCTGCACCACCGCCACCGACTCCGCTGGCACCTGATACACTCCGGAGAAAACGCCAATCAGCAAAAACAGTGCTCCAGCGCCAATGACAATCAGGCGCGGGTTGAAGCTTATTTGAGGCGCATTCGCAAAGGGTCGTATCTCACTCATGTTGTGAGGCTACTGCAATCCACGGTCGCGGCAAAGCTTACTTCATTCCAAAGTCCGCCACATATTGTTCCACGATCACCTTCAGCTCTGGCGGCCTCGGCAGACCAATCGCCTCCGCACGCGCGCCATCCACCTGCTGCGGCCAGTTGTCCACGATGCCCTGAATCCGCGCATCAAACGCATCCACAATCGGCCCCAGCGTGATCCCGCGCTCCGCCGCCACTTCCTGAATCACCTTCTCGGCGATGTTCGGCGTCACACGGTGTGCCGGCAGCACATACGCACGGTCCTTGCCCAGCTTCTCCTCCGGCACCTCGCTCAGCACGATGAACGACTCAATCACCGTCCGGTAACCTGTCATCGGGTGCGGCTGATCCCGCCGGATCGGCAGCATGCACGCCTCGCCATTCAGCGGCTCACGAAACATTCCGCTCGCCCAGCTCGATGCCGCCGCATTCGGCTTGCCCGGCCGCACGATCACCGTCGGCAGTCGCACACTGCGTCCGTCAAAGTGGCCTTTGCGCGTGTGGTCGTTCACCATCATCTCGCACATCGCCTTCGTCATCCCGTAGGTCGTCTGCGGCAGTTGCTTCGTCAGGTCAGACATCAGCTGCGACATGTCGATGCCACCGTAAACGGCCACACTGCTTGCAAACACCACCCGCGGACGTCCTTCTGCTGCACGCGCAGCTTCAAACACATTGCGCCCGCCCTCCAGGTTCACCCGCATCGCGTCGTCAAAGCGCTCCTCGCACTCCCCGCTCACCATCGAGGCCAGGTGAAAAATCACATCAAACTTCGACCCCGTGGCCGCCAGCACCGTCGCCCGGTCGCCAATGTCACCCTTCACATGCTTCACTCGTGCATCCGTCGGCTCACTGCGGAAAAACGCATCCAGCAGCACCATCTCCGTGATCGCCTCGCCGCACCACGTGCCGCGTTCCAAAAGTTTCTGTGCAAGCTGGGAGCCAAGGAAGCCGCCGCCGCCGGTGATGATGATTTTCATGGTTGAGTAGGGAAGGGTTTGCCATCAGGCACCGCCTGATGTGAGTTCGTCCGGACATGAGCAAGCCTCTCACAGGACACAAGATCGGATTCGTCGGACTCGGCAACATGGGCCGCGCCAATGCACGCCACCTCCATGAAGCCGGAGCCGACGTCGTCGTCTGGAATCGCAGCCCCGCCCCCGCCGAGGCCGCCGTCGCCCTCGGCATGCGCCGCGCCTCCTCCCTCCCGGACCTTGCCCGCGAGATCGGCCCCGGCATCATCTGCATCAATCTCACCATGACCGACGTCGTCGAAGCCGTCGTCTTCGGCCCCGGCGGCCTCATCGAAGGCCTGCACAAAGATGCCCTCATCATCGACTTCGGCACCACCGGCGTACCCGAAACCAAACAATGGGCACAACGCATGAATTGGGTCGATTCCCCCGTGTCTGGCGGTCAGGTCGGCGCAGAAGCGGCCTCCCTCACCATCATGGCTGGCGGCAATGAAGAAAATTTCCAGCGCGCCCTCCCCATCTTCCAGGCCGTCGGCAAAAACATCACCCACCTCGGCCCCGTCGGCAGCGGTCAGGTCACCAAGCTTGCCAACCAGCTCATCGTCGCCCAGACCATCGATGCCGTCGCCCAGGCCCTCCGCCTCGCAGAACTCTCCGGTGTCGATCCCGCCCTGGTAAGAAAAGCCCTCCTCGGCGGCTTCGCTGAAAGCCGTATCCTCGATCTCCATGGCGACCGCATGGTCCGTCGCGACTTCGCCCCCGGCGGCCGCGCCACCCTCCAGCTCAAAGACGTCCGCCTGATGTCCCAGCTCGCCGACTCCGTCGGCCTCGACTCCCCCACCCTCAAAAACTCCCTCGCCCAGTGGGAAAAATTCGTCCACGAAAAACACCTCGGCGACCTCGACCACAGCGGCCTCTTCCGCCTCTACGAGTAAAGCAAGCTTTCAAGTTTGCTTTCAGAACGAATTGGGAAAATCATCCAACCACTCACAACGCGTCGCATCAGCGCTAGCAGAGTGGTCCGCACCTGCGCAGCCCCGAAGAGAATCCCCCGTGCGGCGCTCTGTTGCAAGCCTCTGGCCAATTTACAATTCTCAGTTTTCAGTTCCCAGTTTACAATCTCTGCAAGCACCGCTCCCCTCACGCATGCATCACCTGCCCCCCATCAATATTGATCGTCTGCCCCGTGATGTTCTTCGCATGATCTGACGCCAGAAACGTCGCCATCGCCGCATACTCATCCGGCATCTGCCAGCGGCCCAGGTGCGACACCTTCTTGATCTTCTCCGCCGCCCAGTCATCAAAGCTCTGCCGCTTCTCCTCCGGCAGCTTCTTCTGCCCCGCCGCCCAGATGCTCTGATTCAGCTCCGTCTTCACCATCCCCGGCGCCAGCGCGTTCACCCGCACATTATGCGGCCCCAGATCCTTCGCCGCGCACTGCGTAAAGTTAATCAGCGCCGCCTTCGACGCACTGTACGGCGGATCCGTCTGCGATCCCATCTGTCCCGCCACAGACACCAGAAACAGCATCGATCCACCGCCGCTCTCGATCAGCTTCGGCGCAAACGCATGCGCCACATTCACCGCACCGATGAGGTTCACCTCCAGCACCCGCGCCCAGTCGGAAGGCTCCAGATTCCAAAACGGAAACCCAAACTTCCCCGACCCAATGCCCACGCAAAACACCACATGGTCCACCCTCTCAAATTCCCCCGCAAAACTCTTCACCCCCTCATAGCTCGCCACATCCCCCGCAGTCACAAAATCCCCCGTCTTCTCCCGGTCAAACCCCCTCACCTCACACCCCTCCGCCACAAACCCATCCGCAATCGCCCGCCCAATACCACGCGCCGCTCCAAACACAGCGACCGACTGCCCTTCAAGATTCAAATTCATCCCCCACTATGAAACGCTCCACCCGCCTTTGCAAAGCTCACATGATAGCCGCAGGTGGAAGACTTCAATCGGACTAATACGCCTATGCTTCACCTGATCCTGAAAGGATCACAGAAGGTAGCCAGGGGGCGAATGCCCCCTGGAAAGCATGCCATCCTCCCGCCCCTCAAGATCGCATGCCGGAGGCATGCCAGCAGTGCGTTCACCTTCCATGGACCTCAACTCAACGCTCACCACCACCCAGAGCTGATCCATCAACTCTCTCCCCATTCCCTTGCTCCTTCATTCCTTTGCCAAAAACCAAACCTCTCTCACGCGCCATCCCGTTAAACCCCTCTCCGCCCCCCCCGAGTTCTCGGGGTCCCGCAAGGAAACCCAGTTTCACTCAGTTAATTCACACACACGTTTCCCCGCAATTCCTTCACACCGCATGAAACTCTCCTCCATCCCCGGCTGCTCCGGTTTCCGCCAGATGAATCTCCAGCGTCGCGAAGCCATGCGCATCGGCTTCTGCAGCGCCCTCGGCCTCAGCATGGCCGACCTTCTCAAACACGAAGCCCGCGCCACCGTCGAGCCCGGCTTCTTCAAAGAAGGCAAAGCCAAAAGCATCATCCATCTGCACCTACCCGGCGGCATGGCCCAGCAGGAATCCTGGGATCCCAAACCCGAAGCCCCCACCGAATACCGCGGCGGCTTCGGCGTGGTGAAAACCAAAACCGGCGAGGTCCTCAGCGAAAACTTCACCCGCCTTTCCAAAGTCGCCGACAAGCTCACCATCGTTCGCTCCGTCACCGGCAAGATCCCCGATCACCAGCAGGCCACCTACCATCTCTACACCGGCTACACCCCCACCACCGTCATCGATTACCCGCAGATGGGCAGCGTCGTGTCTCATCTCATGGGCGTCCGCAAAGGCATGCCCCCCTACGTCGCCATCCCCTCCATGCGCGGGTTCGAAGGCGGCACCGGCTTCCTCAGCAGCAAGTACGGCCCCTTCCAGCTCAACGCCGACCCCGGCGCCAAAGGCGAGTTCAAGGTGCGCGACTTCAGCATTCCCGATGGCGTCTCCATGCAGCAGTTCGAACGCCGTAAAGCCGCGCGCGACATCGTCGAAGGCCAGCTCCGCAAACTGGACGCCGACATCGACAAGGTGAACACGATGGATGACTTCTACAAAAGCGCCTACTCGCTCCTCACCTCCGATGCCGCCCGCAAAGCCTTCTCCCTCGCCGATGAAAACGACGCCACCCGCGATCTCTACGGCCGCAATTACGAGCTAAAACAACGCGCCCCCGCCGCCGTCGGCGAGCGCCTCCTGCTCGCCCGTCGTCTCGTGGAGTCCGGCGTGCGTTTCGTCAGCGTGAACTACGGCTCCTGGGACTCGCATGTGGACATCAAGGGCACCTGCACCGAGTTCATGCCCGCCCTCGACCACGCCATCTCCGGCCTCATCACCGATCTCGATCAGCGCGGCATGCTCGACAGCACCCTCGTCATGGTCACCACCGAATTTGGCCGCACACCAAAGGTAAACATGAGCAACGGTCGCGACCACTGGGCACGCGTCTATTCCATGCTTCTCGCCGGCGGCGGCATCACCCGCGGTCAAGTTTACGGCGCTTCCGACGCCACCTCCGCCGAACCCGCCCGCGATGAAGTGAAGCTCGAAGACTTCCTCGCCACCGTTTACAACCAGCTCGGCATCGACTCCAACGAAGAGCTCATGGCCTTCGGCGGCACACGCCCGATTGAAATCGTGAAGGACGGCAAAGTCGTCAAAGGCATCATCTCCTAACCGCCATGCGCCTTTTCACCGCCCTCATGGCTTCAGCGTGTCTGCTCACTCCAGTGTTCGCAGGCCCGATGATCCATCACATCGAGTTTGTCACGCCACGCGCAGGTCAGCGCGGCACCACGGTCGAGGTCACCATTGAAGGTGCCTTCATCAAAGAGGCGCGGGAAATCCTCTTCTATCGTCCCGGCATCCGCTGCGTGGAGTTGAAAAGCCTGCCATCACTGCGGGAACCTCGCAGCACGGTCCACAGCGGATTCGTCGAGGATAGCGTACAAGCGAAAATTCAAATCGACGCCGAGTGCCCGCTCGGACTGCACCCTTTCAAGCTGCGCACCGCCACCGAGCTCACCACGCTCAGCACCTTCGCGGTGACGCGCTTTCCCATCGTCAATGAAACGCAGGAAGACCAGCCCGTGCCCATGAACAGCGCGGTGCTTGGCCGCATGGACACAAAACAAGTCGGCGACGTCGATGTCTATCGCGTCACCGGTCGCAAAGGCGAGCACCTTTCCGTCGAGGTCGATTCCGTCTGGCTCACCGAGAAGTTTTACGCCGGCTCCGAGTTCGACCTCACCGCACGCATTCTCGATGCCGGTGGCAAAGAACTCGCCCGCAATGACGACAGCGCTCTGCATCTGCAAGACCCCGTGCTCAGCACGATCCTCCCCGCCGATGGCGAATACCGCGTCGAGGTCAAGCAGCGCATCTTCACTTCAGGCGGCAACTGCTACTACCTCGCTCACATCGGCTCAAATCACCGCCCCCTCGCCGTGTATCCCGCCGGTGGCATGAAAGGCGAAAAACTCGCCGCCACCCTTCTCGGCGATCCCGCAGGCGACGAAGCCATCCAGATCACGCTCCCCTCACAAACTGGCGACTTCGCCTTCAACGACACCATGCCCTCGCCGCTGATGATGCGTGTGAGTGAGTTCCCCAATGTGCTCGAATCCAAAGACGCCGATGAAACCACCGTCAGCGCCCTCCCCGCTGCTTTGAATGGCCGCATCGAAGCCGCCAATGATGCCGACACCTTCCGCGTCAAAACCAAAGCAGGTGATCGCTGGCGCGTGCGCGTGTTTGCACGCTCGCTCGGCACGCCGCTCGATCCACGGCTCACCATCCGCAAAGCCGATGCCGAAACCGACGACCTGACGGCGGATGACGCCGTTCTGTTGGAGCGCGATCTCTGGGCCATGTCCCGTCAGATTCAGCGCAAGGAACTCATGGACCCGGCTCTTGTTTGGGAACCAAAAACCGCTGGCGAATACCTCATCAACATCACCGACATGCGCAGCCTCGGCGATCCGACTTCCGTTTACCGCATCGAGGTCGAACCCGTCCGCGATGAGATCAACACCTTCATCCAGGCCCGTGTCATCGACATGGTTGAATGTCCGCGCCTCACCAGCATCGCCGTCCCGCAAGGTGGCCGCTGGACGGTGAATGTGAACCTCATCGATGCCCCCGGCAGCCGCTACAAAGGCGAACTCGACCTCGTCGTGCAGGGCCTGCCCAAAGGCGTGCGCATGATCGCTCCGCGTGTGATTGCCGGTCAGCGTCAGGTGCCCGTTCAGTTCATTGCCGATGCCGGCACCAAGCCACAGACCGCCCTCATCTCCATCACTTGCAAAGCCACCGATGGCACGCCGCTGCTCAGCCGCTCGCAGCAGTCCTTTCCTTTCCTCGGCCACAGCGGCGGTCACGCCTGGCATTCGTTTGTCGTCGATGACTACGCCTTTGCCGTCACCGAGCCTGCCCCTTATCAAATCGATGTCGAGCAGCCGACCATCCCGCTTTCCCAAAATGGTGAACTCACGCTGCCCGTCAAAATCACCCGCAAGCCCGGCTTTGATGAAGCCATCGAGCATCAGTTCGACTGGGTGCCACCCGGCGTCGAAGGCGAGCCCACCCTCACCATCCCTGCGGGTAAAAACGAAGGCACGCTCCGCCTCAGCGCCAGCACCTCGGCCGCGCCAGGCACCTATAAGCTCGCCATGACCGCCTCCACGGCAGGAGGTTCGTACTACCTCGGCGCAGGTCGCACTCGTGTATCGAGCGCCTTCTTTGACATCACCATCGCACAGCCTTACATCGCCCTGAAGAGCAATCCCTCCTCCGTCCGTCGTGGCGAAAAAGCCCAGGTCATCTGGGACATCGAGCACAAAAAACCCTTCGAAGGCGAAGCCTCCGCCATCCTCCTCGGCCTCCCCAAAGGCGTGACCGTCGTCAACACCCCCAGGCTCAAACCCGGCGACAAACAGCTCACCTTCGAAATCTCCGCCACCACCGAAGCCCTCCTCGGCCAGTACAAAGAACTCAGCTGCGAAATCACCGTCACCGAACGTGGCCAGCAAATCCGCCAGCGCATGGGCAAAGCCATCCTCCGCGTCGATCCCGCCCTGCAAAAATCCGCACTGAAATGAACGCCTTCTTTTCGGCAAAGGAATAAAGGAGCAATGGAATGACTGAATTTTTTACTTTCGACTGATGCCGATGCACTGCGCCATGCCCATCGCCAATCTGACGCGCGACGAACTTGTCATGAAGTGTGCCTATGCCACGCAGAACAATCTTGGACGGCTGTGCGATGAACATGTGTATGAAAATGAGTTGGCCAGCCGATTGCGTGCCGCTGGAATGAAGGACGTCATGACACAAGTGCCGCTTCGAGTAACTCATGGTTCGTTCACCAAGGAATATCGCCTCGACTTCGTGGCCAGCGATGCCGTCTATGAGCTGAAGACCGTCGAACAGTTTGTACCCGCGCATGACGCCCAAGTGTTCAATTACGCCATGTGCCTTGGCATCCGCTGCATCAAACTGCTCAACTTCAGCGATCACAAAGTAAATGGAAAGCTGCGCATGGCTCCGGTCACAACAGCCCAGCGTCACGCATGTAAGATCACGACAAACGGCTGGCAGCCACTTTCGGCAAAATGCCGTCTTCTCCGAGACCATCTCACCTGCCTTGTTGATGATCTCGGCGGCTTCCTCGAAGCCAGTCTCTATCGGGAGGCCCTGTCGTGCCTTCTCACCGCTCCCGAAACCCGGCTCACCGTAACCAGCAACGACATCGAACTCGGCAGCCATACACTGCCAATGCTCGCCGGACACACTGCCTTCCACGTCAGTTCCTACACAACCTACATCGAGCAACAGCGCCCCCACCTACAGCTCCTTCTCGCCACATTACCTCTGAAGTGCCTCCACTGGATCAACTTCAATCACCAGGACATCACCCTGACCACTCTCCTCCAGTAAAGCCATAAATTCAGTCTCCGGAACATTCCCTTGCTCCTTCATTCCTTTGCCAAAATGAAAACCCTCTTCCTCGCCATGCTATTACCTCTCCAGGTCATAGCCTCCGAAGCCCCCAGCTTCCGCCGCGATGTCATGCCCATCCTCTTCCGCTCCGGCTGCAACCAGGGCACCTGCCACGGCTCCGCACGCGGCAAGGACGGCTTCATGCTCTCCCTCTTCGGCTACGATGCCAAAGGCGACTACTACCGCATCACCCAGGAGATGGTCGGCCGTCGCGTCAATCTCGCCGCCCCTGAGCAAAGCCTCATGCTCCTCAAAGCCACCGGCAAAGTTCCCCACACCGGCGGCGAACTCTTCAAAGCAGACACCAAGTACTACCAGACCCTGTTAAACTGGATCGCCGCCGGTGCCCCCGACGATGCCGCATCCGTCCCTCAGCCCGTCGAAATCACCCTCGATCCCGAACGCCTCGTTTTCGAAGGCGGCAAAGGCACCCAGAAGACCACCGTCACCGCCCGCTACTCGGACGGAACCAAGCGCGATGTCACCGATCTCGCCCTCTTCGCCACCAACAACCCCTCCACTGCCAAGATCGACAAAAACGGCCTCGTCTCCGCCACCGGCCGTGGTGACACCCACGTCTTCGCCCGCTTCAACCGCTTCACCATCGGCTCCGAAGTCATCGTTCTTCCACAGGACAAAAACTACCAATGGACGAACCCCGTCGCGAACAACTATATCGACGAAATCATCCACGACCGTCTGCAAAAGCTGCGCCTTCTGCCCTCCGCAGTCTGCGATGATGAAACCTTCCTCCGTCGCATCTTCCTCGATCTCAGCGGCGCTTTGCCCACCACCAAGGACTACCAGGAGTTCATGGCGGACACCGCCAAAGACAAACGCACCGTCCTCATCGATCGCCTGCTGAAAAGCGACGGCTTCACCGACCTCTGGACCGATCTCTGGGCCGAAATGCTCCGCGTCAAAGGCGGCGGCTACGCCCCCACCGCCACCGACATCAAGGCCGCCGACGTTTACTACGAATGGATTCACGATCAGATGGAGCAGAACCGCCCGCTGAATGAGTTCGTCGCCGATCAAATCACCGGCACCGGCAGCAATCTCAGCAGCGGCCCCGCCAATCTCTACACCATGCTCGTTCATGCCACGCGCGTGACGCCCAAGAACCTCGCCGCCGATTTCTCCCAGCTCTTCACCGGCGTCCGCATCCAGTGCGCCGAATGTCACAACCATCCCTTCGACCGCTGGACCCAGGACGACTACTACGGCTGGGTCAGCTTCTTCACCGGCATCCAGCGCAAGCTCGGCGTCGAGCCGCGCGAGTTCTACGTCTTCAACGACCTCTCCGCCGAACCTGCCAAACACCTCGTCGATGAGCGCCCCATGCTCCCCACCGTGCTCGGCGGCGAAAGCAGCGTTCCCAAAGGCAAAGATCCCCGCCAGGCCCTCGCCGCATGGCTCACCTCGCCGAAGAACGAGCTCTTCACCCGCAACCTCGCCAACCGCATCTGGTCCCACTTCATGGGCCGCGGTCTCGTAGAGCCCCTCGACGACATGCGCGTGAGCAATCCGCCCACCAATGGCCCTTTGCTCGAAGCCCTCGCGCAGCACCTCGCCGACTCCAAGTTCAATCTCCGCTCCTTCATCCGCGACATCACCACCTCGCGCACCTACCAGCTCTCCGCACAACCAAACAAGACCAACGCCGACGACACCCGCCAGTTCTCCCGCTCCCAGCTCCGCCGCCTGCGCGCCGATGTCCTCCTCGATGCCATTGTCGAAGCCACCGATGGCGAACGCGGCTTCGTCTATTTCCCCAAAGGCACCAAGGCCGTCCAGCATTACCCGCGCACCCCCGGCGACACCACCAACGCCAACACCGGTGATCCCTTCTTCGAAACCTTCGGACGCGCCGGACGCGCCAGCGTCTGTGCCTGCGACACCAAGCTCGAACCCACCCTTTCTCAAACCCTCCACATGGTCGCGGGCGACACCGTGCAGAGCCAGGTCGGTTTCGGCCAGGTCATCGAAAAACAGCTCAAGGCCGGCACACCGCCTGAAACGATCATCGAAAATCTCTACCTCCGCGCCCTCAGCCGTAAACCCAAGCCCGAAGAACTCAAAGCCCTCCTCGAACTCGTCGGCAGCGACACCAAGGACCGCAAACCCTACCAGGACATCTTCTGGAGCCTCCTCAATTCCACCGAGTTCATCTTCAATCATTGATTCATGCGCTCAGTGTCCAGCCCGTTTCAAAAGTTCATCCTCGTTGCCTGGCTTTGCATCTCCGGCGCGGCTCACGCGCAGGATTTTAAAGCGCTCGACCCCGCACTTCTTGATCCCGCCGGCTTCGCCCAAAGCGCCGCAGGCAAGGAGTCACCCAATACCACCGGACCACAGGTCGTGGTATGGACGCAGAAGACCAGGCCCGACTTCCGCGGCATCAAATTCGGCGCAGGCCGCGAGACCGGCCTGCGCCATCTGCGCATCGGCTTCGTCAAACCCATCGCCATCGGCAGCGTGCTCGTCAGCGGCGGTGGCACCCTCAGCGTGCTGAAAGCTTCCGCCGCTTATCCCGGCGACCTCAGCGACGACTCACAATGGCAGCCCGCAGAACGACTGGTCAATGGCGCTGCATCTCATTCCGAGGTTGCGAGTGGCGACTACGCTCTCTGGCTCCTCCCTCCCGGCACTGAGACACGCGCTCTGCGCTTCAGTCATGTCCCCGCCTCAGGAGATCCCGAGATGGCAGGTGTGCTCGGCGGTGTTTGGATCCTCCCCAAGCGCCTCGGCAATGTCGCACCACAGGCCGTGGTGCAATCTCGCGCCCGCGATGATGTCTCCGCAAAACTCGTCGATGAATCCGGCAACAAGACCTGGCAGGCCTGGGACAATGGCGAGCAGGGCGCTGCTCTCCCCGTTTCACCCGAACATCCCGAGATCGTCACTCTCACCTGGCCCGCTTCCGTAAATCTCAATGGCCTCTGCCTGCTTTGGGCCGGCTTTGCCGCCATCGAGATCGACACCTTCACCGGCCCTGACAATCTCGCACTCCAGGACGCTCCCGCATCAAACTGGCAGCACATCGCCACCAAGGCCGGCATCGATCCCCTCTACCCTCTGCCACTCGGCCCGCATTGGATCACCTTCGAAAAATCCGCGCAAACCCGCGCCCTGCGCCTGCGCATCATCGCCGGCACCAAGTCCACCCACTCCCATCTCGACAGCAAAGTCAAAGACGGTCGCCGTGTCTGGCTCGGCGAGGTCATGGCACTCGCTCCTCTCAAGGCAGACGCCGCCCTCGCTTCACTCGTTCTTCCCAAAGCCACCGAAGAACCCCCGCCCATTCCAGTAAAATTCACCCTCCCCGAAGCCGGACTCGTCACCCTCGTCATCGAAGACTCGCAGCATCATCGCGTGCGCAATCTCGTCAGCGAAACCCCGTTCCCCGCCGGAGAAAACATCGCCTGGTGGGACGGCAGCGACGATCTGCTTCGCGATCCCGAAGCCGCCAAGCACGGCGTCTACAACATCCCCACCCGCCCCGTCGCTCCTGGCACCTACACCGTGCGCGGCCTCTGGCGCAAGTCCGTGGAACTCCACTACGAATTCAGCATCTACAACGCCGGCAAGCCCGCCTGGACCACCGCCGACAACACCGGCTGCTGGCTCACCACCCACACCCCGCCCACGAGCATGGCCGTCATCCCTGCTTCCAAAACGGCGGATGGCAAACCCCTCGTCATCATGGGTGCCTACGTCGCCGAAGGCGGGCACGGTTTACAATGGCTCCTTGAAGACGGCACCAAGATCGGCGGCCAGCACTGGGTCGGCGGCACTTGGACCGGCGCTCCAACTCTTGCGGTCGATCTCGGCTCCAACGCCATCGCCGATCACGCTTGTTACGTCGGCTCCGTCTGGGATGGCGAACTACGCCTCACCGCGAAAACTCGTAACTTGGAAGACAAACCCATCTTCAAAACTCAGCTCGGCGATGATCCGCGTCTGAAGGAGCATGATCCCAAAACACCCACCGAACTCGAAGGCTTCGATGGCGGACTCAAAGTCTATGTCCTCGCCGCCATCGCCGCGCACGATGGTGTGCTGGTATGTTCCATGATTCGGCAAAACGAACTGCTCTTTGTGGATGCAAAGGTAGGCAAAATCCTGCGCCGTGAGAAGATCGAAAACCCTCGTGGCATCACCTTTGATTCCCGTGGTCGTTTGCTTGTGCTCAGTGGTACGAAACTGCTGAGGTTCGCGTCCGGCAGTTCGAAACCTGAGACTCTCATTGCTTCCGGTTTGGAGGATCCACGCCATGTCACCACCGCAGCCAATGGCAATCTATTCATTACCGACCGTGGCACTTCGAATCAGGTCAAAGTCTTCTCTGCCGAGGGGAAGTTCGTCCGCGCCATCGGCACCGCCGGTGCCCCCTCTCTTGGAAAGTACAATCCAAAGCACATGAACAACCCCAACGGCCTCGCGCTCGATTCGCAGGGCAAGGTCTGGGTGGCTGAGGCGGACAACTACCCACGTCGTGTCTCAGTGTGGTCAGACCAGGGCACACTTGAGCGCACTTTCTACGGACCCACCGAATATGGTGGCGGTGGCGTACTGGATCCTCAGGATGCGAAGAAGTTTTTCTACAAGGGCATGGAGTTCGCGCTCGATTGGAAAACCGGCAGCGATGCCCTGCAGCGCGTCTTTGCCCGCCCTGATCCGCTCATGGAGGCTCACGGTGGCCACTTCTCGCCCGACTATCCCTTGTATATGCAGGGCAAACGCTACTTCACCAGCTGCTACACCCACAATCCCACCGGCGGTGACAACGTCGCCTTCCTCTGGCGCGATGACGGCCAGTCCGCCAAACTCGTTGCCGGCCTCGGCGACGCCCATCAGTTCCAAATCCTCCGCACCCCCGAGTTCCGCTCGCTATGGCCCGCAGGCACCAAGCCCGACGAAGAAAATCCATCTCCCGAAAAACACGCCGCCTTCATCTGGTCCGACCTCAACAACGATGGCCGTCCACAGCCCAACGAAGTGCAAATGACCAAAGAGGTTCTGCGCGGCGTCACCCTGATGAACGATCTCTCCTTCATCGCCGCCCGCTTTGGTGACAAAACCGCACGCTTCGCTCCCGCAAAAATTTCATCCACGGGCCTGCCCGAGTACGACCTCCAGCCTGAGCTCCTCGGCCCCGCAGGCGGAAATCCACCCTCCAGCGGTGGCAATCAAGCGCTCACCAGCAAAGACTGGACCGTCACCACCAATGCCGCAGCCCCGTTCTCCCCGCACGGCATCGGCGGCATGTTCAAAGGCGAGCCCCGCTGGAGCTACCCCAGCGCTTGGCCCGGCCTGCACGCCAGTCATGAGGCCGCCATTCCAGATCGTCCCGGCATGGTCGTCGGTCACACCCGTCTCCTCGGCGGCTTCGTTCAGGGCAGGGCAGGGCCCATGTTCTGCATCAACGGCAACATGGGAAACATGTACCTCTTCACCGCAGACGGCCTCTTCGTCGCCACCCTCTTCCACGACATCCGCCTCCGCCCCAACTGGGCCGCCCCCGTCGCCGTGCGCAACATGGACGTCACCGATGTCTCTCTGCACGACGAAAACTTCTGGCCTAGCATCACCCAGACACCCGACGGAAAAATCTTCCTCGTTGATGGTGGCCGCACCAGCCTCGTTCGTGTCGATGGCCTCGACTCCCTCCAGCGCATCCCTGAGCAAACCCTCGAAGTCACCCCGGCTGATCTGGACAAATCACGCGCCTGGTTCGCCCGCGCCGAAGCCGCACGCCAGCAAGCCCGCGGCAGCGGCATCCTGAGCGTCGTCATGCGCCAGCAGCCTCCCGTCGTCGATGGCAAACTCGACGACTGGCCCGCCACCACCGACTGGGCTTCGATCGACCGTCGTGGCATCAAAGCCAACTTCAACAGCAACTCCCGCCCCTACGAAGTCAGCGCCGCCGTCACCCTCAGTGGCGACAAGCTCTACGCCGCCTGGCGCACCACCGAAAAAGACCTCCTCAGCAACAGCGGCGAAACCCCCAACGCCCTCTTCAAAACCGGCGGCTGCCTCGATCTCATGCTGCAGTCCGACACCGATCAGCGCCTCCTCATCACCCTCGTCAAAGGCAAACCCCGCGCCTTGCTCTATCGCTCTAAAGTACCCGGCACCACCCAGCCCGTCGCCTTCGGCAGCCCCTGGCGCAGCATCCACATCGATGTCGTGGAAGACGTCACCGACCGCCTCACCTTCGCCACCGACAACACCGGCAACTTCGAAATCAGCATCCCCCTCGAAACCCTCCACTGGCAGCCCAAACCCGGCGACACCGCCCGCGCCGATCTCGGCGTCCTCCGCGGCTCCAACGGCCAGACCACCCAGCGCATCTACTGGTCCAACAAAGCCACCGCCATCACCGCCGACGTCCCCAGCGAAGCCGAACTCACCCCCCAGCTCTGGGGCAAATGGAAAATCATCCAGGAATGAAATCCATCTCCCTCATTCCTTTGCCAATTCATTCCTTTGCCGAAAATAAACCCTCCTCTCGGCCCTTCCTCCTCCTTACCACCCACACCCAGGGAATCTAAAACCGAAGCCAAACCATTCCACTCCGGCCCCCCACCTCTGCCCCCATTCCCTTGCTCTCCATTCCTTTGCAAAAAACATGCGCTTCCTTCTCCTCCTTCCCGCTCTAATCACCACCGCCTCCGCCGCCGATGCCGTCATCACCTACGACGAACACATCAAGCCCATCTTCCGCGAGCACTGCCTCAAATGCCACGGTGAAGACGAGCAGAAGGCCGACCTCAACCTCGCCAACTTCACCGCCGTACTCAAAGGCGGCAGCGGCGACAAAGCCGTCATCGCCGGCCGCGCCAGCCAGAGCCTCCTCTTCCAGGCCATCACTGCCGAAGACGATGCCGAGCGCATGCCGCCCAAAAAAGCCGCCATTCCCTCCCCGCAGATCGAGCTCATCCGCCAGTGGATTCAGGGCGGCTTGCGCGAATCCTCCGCCAGCAAATCCCTCGTCGCCGAGCGCGACACCAGCTTCACCCCCACCACCGACACCAAGCTCGACCGCCCCCCCCCCCCCCACGCCCCCGCCCCCCCCCCCCTCCCCCCCCCCCCCCCCCCCCACCCCGGCGGCCCCCCCCCCCCGATGCCCGAGTCCCTCCCCGCCTTCACACCCCCGGCCCTAAAGCGCCCGCTCCCCGTCATCGCCATGGCCGCCAGCCCGCGCGCCCCGCTCATCGCCGTCACCGGGTATGAACAGGTGCGCCTCCTCGATGCCACCACCCAGCAGCAGATCGGCGCCCTCGCCTTCCCCGAAGGCCAGCCCAACGTCATCCGCTTCAGCGCCGATGGCCGCGTCCTCATGGTCGCCGGTGGCAAACCTGTTCAGTCCGGCAGCGTCGTCCTCTTCGATGTCAAAACCGGCAAACGCCTCACCACCATCGGCGATGAAACCGATGCCGTCCTCGCCGCCGATCTCAGCCCAGATCAGCAGCTCGTCGCCCTCGGCGGTTCCGGCAAGGTCATTAAAATCTATGGCACCGCCGATGGCAAACTCCGCCACAAGCTCACCAAGCACACCGACTGGATCACCGCCCTCGCCTTCAGCCCCGACGGCAAAAAACTCGCCAGCTCAGACCGTGCCGGCGGCATCCATCTCTGGGACGCTACTGGCGGCGGCATCCTCCTCTCCCTCTCCGAGCACAAAGCCGCCGTTCGCGCCCTCGCCTGGCGCAGCGACAGCAAAATGCTCGCCAGCGGCGGCGAAGACGGCCTCCTCATCTGGTGGGACGCCAAAGACGGCTGGCCCACGGTCACCAACACCAACGCCCATCCGCCAGCACGCCCACAGGGCTACTACGGCAAGATCCCCAATGGCGTCCTATCCCTCGCTTTCGGCCCCCAGGGCGAACTCCTCAGCGCTGGCCGCGACAAGCAGGTGCGCCTGTGGAATGCCAGCGGCGTGGCCGTGAAGCACTTCGCATCAGACGATGCTCTGCCGCTGCAAACCAGCATCACCTTTGACGGCAAAGGATTGTATGCGGGAGATGCGAGCGGCGCGGTGCATTACTGGGCGGCGGGAAAATGACCCCGGCCTTGCGCGCTGCCACCTCTTCGGGCAGATCACGCGCTCACTTCGTCGGGTTGCCAGATTGGACCCGTCTTAGTGTCCCCAACTGTTGCCCACCAGGCTGTAATCATCCTCATAGGTGAAGTACTTGCCGTAGTTTTGCGTGGGCTGGGGCCAGACGCTGTAGCCATTGCCGTAGCCCCCGCCATATCCGCCAAAGCTCGGCGCTCCGTTGAAGTTGCTGCTGTAGAGAGTACCACCCAGCGGCACGCGCTTGTAACCGCCACCATTCCAGCTCCAGTCATGACCGCAGGAAGTGAGGGAGAGAGCGGAAAGAACCGACAAAAGGACCAATGCGTGGACTGATTTCATGGAGACAGGTAATTGGGTGACTAATTGATGGAGAATTGGCCAAACCGCAGAAAAAAGCAATCCTATAAATCCATCACCAGGAGCAGTTTCGGACTGGAACCACCCCAAACAGGGAGGCGAAGCCCGGCAGGTGGGCTGGCAAAATCAAACTTTCCATCCAGGACTTGGAATCTTCCCGACCGCGTTCACGTTACCCTTCCCCTCCATGAAACACACCCTCCTCGCGCTCCTCGCCACCGCTTCGCTCGCCTTTGCCGCCGATCATCCCGACACCACCGGCTGGAAGGACCTCTTCGCCACCGACCTCTCGAACACGGTCGCTCCGGGCAAATGGGAGCTCAAAGACGGCATCCTCGTCGCCAAGGACCACGACACCCTCTGGACCAAGGATTCCTACGGCGACTTCATCCTCGACCTCGAATTCAAAGTGGAGAAGGAAGCCAACAGCGGCGTCTTCCTCCGCTCCGGCAACATCAAAGACACCCTCGGCGCCCTCGAAATCCAGGTCCACGACTCCGCAGACGGCAGCAAGTACGGCATGGTCGCCGCCATCTATGACGCCATGCCCCCCAGCAAGAGCATGGCCAAGCCCATTGGCGAATGGAACCACTTCACCATCACCTGCAAAGGCCCCCTGGTCAGCGTCGTCTTCAACGGCGAGGAAGTCATCCACGCCAACCTCGACAACTGGCCTGAAATCGGCAAAAACCCCGATGGCACCCCCAACAAGTTCAAGAAGGCCCTCAAAGACTTCGCCCGCACCGGCCCCATCGGCCTCCAAGGTCTCCACGGCAAAGCCCAGGCCCCGGTGTATTATCGGAACCTGAAGATCAAGGTGCTGGAGTAAACCTGTTGCACCTCGGGCCTGGGCACGCGCATCATTCGTCCCACCCCTGCGTGCCTACCTTGACCCAGTAGCCGACCACTGGCACAACGTAACCACGCCAGCCACCTCCGGACATGGCAGGCCCTGTCGCACGTCGGACTTGGAACTCGTAGGCCGTCATCGTTTCCTGATTCACCTGCTTGGCCAGGGCGTCGGAGTTCCTGCCCTTCACATCTTGGGGTGTGCAGCCTCCGATCACGATCTGCACCAGCTCACCATGCACATGGGTCTGTTTGTCCCAGTAGCTGGATGGATGGTTTTCATTCTTGCTGAGGGTGACTTCCACCGCACGGCTGCCGGGCTTCCAGTTCGGAAAGTGTGCATTGAGTGCCGGTGTCATTTCAGGGGCGGGGTCGTCGCCATTGATCGAAACAAAGGGTATCAAGAGGCCTCTGCCGGAGTCGTTCGTGGGTGGCGCGAGCGGATCGTCCGGAATGGCAGGCGCGCCGAGGATCTCATGCCAGACAGGCACGGGAATCTCCATGAGCTGTTTCTTGTCGTATTCGGCAGGCTCCCTTTTCAGGGCGGCAACAATCGGCCCAATGTCACTTCCTCGGAAGTAGTTCAGATCATCGATGGGACGATGGTCCAATTTGTCCCGGACCAACGGGTCGGCTCCTTGCTTCAGTAAATGGCGGATCATGTCCAGTTTTTTTCCCTGCACGGCCTCATGCAGGGCTGTCCGCCCGTTGCTTGGGTCCACCGGTTTGTTGATCTCCAGACCCGCCTTCAGCAGCACATCGAATAAGGCTGTGTCCCCCTGTTCGATGGCGAGCTTCGCCGCCCTTCTCAGTCCTTGGTGCTCGCTTGTCGTCTCATAGTCCACCTCCTCATGGGCCTGGGTTTGGGGCAGGCTCAAAAGCAGCGTCCCGATCATGAATATCAGCGGTTTCATCACCTTGATCCTACCAGCTCGTGGCAAACTCTGTCACGTCAAATCCCGCTCCGCCTCCATGGCGGCGAGGTCGGCATACAGACGGGCGATGAGATCGGATCTGGCCTCTCACTTGAGTGTCCGATGAGCGGACCCCGGGAGCGCGGCATTCCAATGCCGCTCAGGAATCTGACATGAGTGGTTCAAAATTCCGGTCCTGCTGACTTCCCACTGATCGAAGTCTCACACGGCTTCAAGTGTGCGACCACCTCCGGAAAGAACCCCTCAAAATCCTCCCGAAATCCTTCATACTGCTCTTCCAGCACCGCCACCGACGCCGCCAGATCAAACGGAAACCTCAGTCTCCGCGACATCCGCCTCAACGTCGTCTCAATGCCTGACAACGTCGCATAGGAACACAGCCAGTCACCCGCCCGCATGTGCTCCAGCACCGCGCACGCCTCCGCCGGAATGTGCCCCTGCACCTGCTGCACCGAGTCATAAAAACCGTGCACAAATTTTCCCAGCGGTTCCTTGCTATGCACATTCCAGCCCGCCGCCAGGAAGTGATCATAAAACACATCCGTCAGCACCCCGCCATACCTCCGGAACGGCTTCTCAAACCTCCGCACACTCTGCCTCACCAGTGGATGCGCATCCGTGAACGCATCAATTGCCCGATGCCGCGCAATCCCCCGCTGAAACCCCTCCGGCAGCCCCACCAGCTCCCACGGCCTCAACCAGTCCGGCAGCAAATTCCCCACCCGGAACGCCGCATCCGGCTCCGACAAGTAAAGATGCGCCAGCCAGTTCATGGAATCAAAGTGGCCGGGTTCTTCCAAAAATCGAGTCCTTCATGTGTTCAGGAGTCGTGATTGGACTGGAACGGACTACCGCAATCTTTTCAGCTTCAACTGCTGGGAAAAATGCACCAGCGTGACGATCTCCACCTCATCAAGCAGCACCCGGTAAATGATGCGGTATGATGCTACATGAACCTCTCGCACATCCAAGTCAGGGGCCTCATGAACTGGATGTCCCACATGCGGATGAAGCGCGAGAACATCCGTTCGTTCGATGATTCTGGCCGCCATTCGATCCGCATAAAACGCCGAATCCTTGGCGATGTAGGCCCGGATGGCTCGCAAATCCTTCCTTGCCTGGCTGGACCAGAAAACATTCACGCCACCCCGAACTCGCGTTTGATGCTCGCCTGGGAATGACGCCGTCCTGCATTCAAGTCAGCAAGACCGGCCTCGATTTTCTGCCGCACAAAAATCTGCTGCATCACGTCGTCCCACGATGCAGAAGCAGGAAGTTTGTCGATCAATCTGCGGGCTTGGTTCTTGGCACTGACAGCCTTGGTCTTGGTCTTCATGGGCGCAAAATGCCGTTATTATCAAATTTCTCAAGATCGCACTTGGATGCGTTCGCGATCCGGAAGGTGTTGGAAATTGGATGATTTGAAGCACAGATAACCAACAAAGTGCCTCAGCTCGCATCCGCCAATAGGTTAGCGAAATCCTGGGCAGAAGTCGAGGCGAGACGATAAATGCGGTCAATGCTTCCCAGCAAAGGCGTTTTACCATCGGCAGCCCACCTCATGGCTCGTTCAGCTTTTTTCGAACTGTAGGTAAGCCTTTGCAAAGCCTCGACTGGAATCGTGCGAGCTGTATCAAATGCTGAAACCGCGCTCGGCAGCAAGACATGGTCGGAACAAGTCCAACAAACCGCTCTGTGCCAAGGGTGGCGTTGTGCAGCGGAGTCCAAGGTTTCTTCTTCCCATCTGCTATGGGATTTTGCTGGATAGAGATCAGGATGTTCACTGATAAAGTCAGCGACCGTCAAAATTCGAGCAACCACAAACCGGCACAGCACATGAATGCACTGTCCACGTAAGGTTATTGGATAAATGACATCGCCAACGCTAATCCCTGCGCGGGTAAAACTTGGTTGAGACACGTGGGGGCCACCGAATAAAAAGGGGATCCGAGCGCCAGGTAAGCCGCCGGTTTCCGCAAATTGCACACGCACACGGCTCCAATAAACAGTAAATGCACTATTCATGATCGCAGTGTGTTTCATCAATTTTCACACCTTCACCCACGTCTCCTTCTCGCTGCTCTCCAAAATCGCTTCGCACAGGCGGATCTCGTGGTGGCCGTCCTCGGCGGTGGCAAACAATACGGGAGTCTGCCTTCCGCTGGCGATGTGCTCATACACGGCACGGTAGTGCATCTTGTGCGCATCGCTGAAACCTTCGGCGTGGCCGGGCGGATAGTCCGTGTAGTTGGCGACGTCTTCGAGGAATCCGGGGGTGCCACGTTGCAGAATCTGGTTCGGCTCATCGCGCCGTCCGAGCGTGATTTCGTTCGGCTGCTGCAGATCCCACCGCACGCTGCCCTTGGTGCCGTAGATGCCGAAGCTCAGGCTGCATTTCCAACCCGCCGCCACCTGCGAGATACTGGCATTGGCATGCACCCCATCTGCAAAACCATGCTTCGCTTTGCCAAACTTGAGCAGCACGCTGCCGAAGTCTTCGGTGTCCACCGGGTAGTCCACCATCTTTTTCGGATCCACCTTCGCAAAGGTCTTCACCTCGCCTTTCGGGCGCTTGCGGGTTTTGTAGAAGGTCTCGATGTGCGCAAACACGCTCTGCGTCTTCGCCCCCAGCACAAAGCCCACCGCGTCGATCCAATGCGTGCCCACATCGCCCACGGCGCGCAGTTTGCCGCCTTCACTTGCAAGGATGCGCCAGTTGTAGTCGGTCTCATGCAACAGCCAGTCCTGGAAGAAATGACCTTGGACGTGGATGATCTTCCCCAGGTCGCCACGGGCCACCATCGCGCGCATCTGCAGGATGGCGGGAAAGAACCGGCACATGTAGTTCACGGCGAAAACGGGGCCTTTTTTGCCGCCTTTGCGCACCGCATCCACCACGAGCTGCGTGTCCTTCGTCGTCATCCCCAGGGGCTTCTCGCAGATGACGTGCTTGCCCATCTCCAGCGCATGCAGGCACTGCTCCACATGCACCTTGTTCGGTGAGGTGATGTGCACCACGTCGATGTTCGGGCTGGTGTACATCGCCTCGTAATCGTAGTCGCCATAGATTTCGGGAATGCCCCACAGATTGCCGACCTGGCGTGCACTTTTGGTTGAGCCGCAGATGCCGTTCACGGTCACGCCGAGCCGTTTAAGAGCCTCAATATGAACGGGTCCGATGAAGCCGGTGCCGATGATGCCAGCGCGAAGTTGATGAAGGGGGGTCATGCAGGCGCAGTGAAGCGCGACGAGAGGAATGGTCAATGCGGCATAGTTCCCGCTGCATGATTTGGTGGATCAACGCGCGTTCTTAGGGATACTCAGCGCCATTCCATGCCTCCTGATTCCACTGCTTTCTCTGCAAACGACCCGCCGGAGGATGGCGATGAAAAGCCCGGCGATGTGCTCGGTGCCTACCGCCTGGTGGAAAAACTGGGAGAGGGTGGCTTCGGCCTCGTGTGGCGGGCGGAGCAGACGCACCCGATCAAGCGTGAAGTGGCGCTGAAGCTCCTCAAGCGCGGCATGGACTCGCGCCAGATCCTCGCCCGCTTCGAGCAGGAGCGGCGCATGCTCGCGGCGATGGAGCATCCCTGCATCGCCACCATGCTGGATGCCGGCATGTCGCCAGACGGGCGGCCCTTTTTTGTGATGGAGCTGCTGCGCGGTCTGCCGATCACTAACTATTGCGAAACCCACCAGCTACCGCTGCGGGAACGCATCACGCTGTTTCGAGAGGTATGCAGTGGCGTACAGCACGCGCATCAGAAGGGGGTCATTCACCGGGACCTGAAGCCCTCGAACATCCTCGTCACCGAGGTCGATGGGCGTCCGGTGCCCAAGATCATCGACTTTGGCATCGCCAAGGCGCTCGCTTCAGGAGGCATCGAGGCCATGACGTTTGCCACCCAGGCCAATTTCATTCTCGGCACCCCGCACTACATGTCCCCGGAGCAGATCGAAGACGTGGGCAGCGTGGACACCCGGAGTGACATTTATGCACTGGGCACGGTGCTGTACGAGATGCTCACCGGCAGCCCGCCCTTTGCCGTCGAGACACAACAGTGCCAGAGCCGGCAGGAGTTCTGGCGCATCGTCCAGGAAAAGCGTCCCGCGCGTCCCTCCACGAGATTCACCACGCGCGCCCTCAGCACGGACGTGCCCGCCAAGGAGGTGCGGATGGATGTGTCCAAGCTGCCGGCGGATCTCGACTGGATCGCCCTGCGCGCGCTCGAAAAGGAGCCGCAGCGCCGCTACCAGAGCGCGGCGGAGTTCGCCGCTGATTTGCAGTGCTTCCTGGATGGCGCGCCGGTCTCGGCGCATCCGCCCAGCAAGGCCTACATCGCCTCGCGCTGGATCAGGCGCTATCGCGTAGGTTTTGCAGCGGCTTGCGTCAGTTTGCTCGCCCTGGTGACGGGCGCGGGAGTGGCCATCTGGCAGGCGAAGCTCGCCTGGGAGGCCCAGGGACGCGCCACGTCCGAAGCGCTGCGCAGTCGTGAGACGGCCTCCTTCCTCACGGGGCTGCTCGGGGAAGTCGCCGAAGAGGTGCGCAACGGGAGGAATCCCGAGGCATTGCGGCTGGCGCTCATCAGCAGCCAGCAGCGCATCGAGGACATGCGCCAGGACCCGGATTTGCAAATCGAGCTCATGGGCCAGATCGCCCGCCTGTTTGATGCGATGAGCGACCGCAAGCTGTCTCTGGTGGCACTGCGGCGCACGGCGGAGCTCTCAGCGGCACGGCTGGGGCCGGAGAACCCGGCGGCGCGTGAGGCGGCCTTCCAGCACCTGTACATGATGGTGGACCACGGCTCGCGGATCGAGGCCGTCGATCTCCTCAAAGCCCTGCGCACGAGCATCGAGCAGCACGAGGGGCGCGGCAGCGAGAACTGGTTCAAGGCCCAGAGCCTGTTCGTGCGGCTGTGGACCAAGCTGCGCCGGGGAAAGGACGCAGCGCAGGAGGCGGCGGCGGCGGTGGCTGAAGCGCGGCACCAGCAGCTCAGCGGCATGGCGCTGCATACCATCCTCATGCTCAACGCCTCGGCGCTGGAGGCGGCACGGCAGTTTGATGCGGCTGAGAAGCAGCTTGAGGAAGGCATCGCTCTCTCCCGGCAGCGTGGCGATCTCGCGGCACGCCAGTCGGAGTTCGACCTGCGGCTGGTGGAGCTCATGATTCATCGCGGGAACTTTGCGCGTGCAGCCGAGATGCAGGCAGAGGTGGTGAAGCGCATGCAAGCGCAGCCAGACAGCCCACGCCTGCCCCATCAGTTGATCTGGCTTGCCGAAATCGAGAATCGCGCCCGCCTTTATGCCCAGGCGGTGGCGCACACGACGGCGGCGCTTGAACTCATCCAAGTGCGCACCGCTGCCATCGCCACGGAGGAGGCACGCGCCAATACCTTGCGCGAGGACCGGCTCATGGCTCTGGAAATCAAGAGCGCAGCTTGAAGCAGCCAGACGCAGCTCTCGCCACTGCGCAGGAAGGACTGCGCGTGGCGCAGCAGGGCGGCAATGAAACGCTCCTCACCCGGGCGCTGGCGGCACTGGCTGGCGCGCAGGAGTGTGCCGGGCATCTTGAGGAGGCCTGGCAGCTTCACCGCCAGATCTACGACAACCACGCCGCCCACAACGCGAGCTATAAGAACCGCCTGGATGACCTCCGCGAGATGACCCGCCTCCGCCTCCGCCAAGGCCGCCTCACCGACGCCCTCGCTCACGCCCGCGACGCCTGGCACCAAACCCTCGCCGAGCCCTCGTCCCAGCTTGAGCCGGACTATCGGGAGTACATGGCGGAGTTTGGCCTCAACACCTGGAAGGCGGTGCAGACCGCCAATCCGACGGCGGCAGTGCCGGAGGAGCTGGAGGCATGGAGAAGAGCGGCGGGGAAGTGAGGCTTGCCAGATCAAGAATCGTCATGCTGAATTGGGGTGTTTTTTGAGATGAAAGTCGGCTTTTCTTGTGTCGGATTTCGCAATCCTGTAAGTTGGTTGCGGTTGTGTTGGAGGCCTGATCCTGAGCCTGTTTTCCGATGTTTGATCCGTGCTGGTCGTGCCATCCGTGGTTCTGATGAAAGTAGGGCAACGAATTCATGAGGATTTCATGCGGGGTTCAAATAGATTTCACGGGGCTGGGTAGTCTGCATGGATGCTGCTGCTTCCTTCATGCTCTGATGTGCCATGGCTGAAGAGGGGCGGCAGTTGCAAGCTGCCTACATATTCAAACACACCCACCACCCGACCACGATGCTCCTCTCTTATCTTCTCTTCATTGGCTACCTGGCTTCCTGGATTCTTGCGACACGAAACGCCGTGAAGTCCCAGGTGCGGAGCCGGGGAGTGTGGCGTTTCACGGCTGTGCTTCTCACCGTTGGTCTGGGAGCGCTGATTGCGGCCCGATGCATTGGCTCCTCACTGGATGCTGAGGGTTTTTTGCAGGAGCCGTTTTTCTTGATTGGGGGAGGGAGTCTTTTGAGCCTCGCGGGTTCATGCCTCACGTTAGGGCTGCTGCTGCACGGGCTTTTTGGCCGAAGGGAGGGGCAGAGAGGAAGTTGACGGTGGTTTACCGTTGTTGACGGTTGTTGGCCGGAATGCTGAGGCTGAGGGGAGGGCAAGGGGTGGGACGGGACAGTGGGGTGGAGGAGGCTTTTGGGACGTGCGTTTTTGCCGCAGAGGGGCTGAGAGGCAGAGGGAGCGGAGATTTTTAACCACGGATGACACGACCCATCCTTCGCTCTTCGAGCTACGGAGGGCACAGTGAGGTGCAACGCAATATTGGACCAGAGACGCTTAATTAGTTGAGGTTGATGTGCTGAGTTTCGAACTGGTTGGGGGTGAGGTAGCCGATGGCCGAGTGCTTGCGCTGGTTGTTGTAGTA
>Ga0164296_1000505_pt1 | contig 45989 bp, 38 predicted proteins | sample GEODES057metaG_FD_113533 | JGI IMG/M metagenome (GOLD analysis project Ga0164296, IMG submission 113533) | Dystrophic lake water microbial communities from Trout Bog Lake, Wisconsin, USA - GEODES057 metaG | ecosystem: Environmental > Aquatic > Freshwater > Lake | place: USA: Trout Bog Lake...
GACCATATCATCATTGATTTTGAAAATGGATTAGTGCGTATAATAGGTCCCTTGACTAAAGAAGAAAAAGTGACATGGGATAAGATGCGTGAACGAAAGGCTGAAGCTATTGCTGCAATTGAAAAATATGAGAAAGAATTAAAGGATCCCAAGAATATAAAATATATTGATTTTATAAAAGATGAAATTGTATTTGAAAAAAGAATTTTAGAAATTATCTCTGCAAAAATTAAGGATTAGATATGATAATAAAAGAAAATTCATAATATAACTAATCAGGTACCTATCCTTTTAGTAAAAAGACTTAAAAGTTTTGCATACTTGAACGGGATGTTTTATTAAATCTTAAAAATTACAGAAAAATAAAAACAAATAATAAAAATGGTATCTCCTCTTTTATGAGTAATATTTGAATGTGATTAAATATAATAAAGAACTTCAAAATGCAGAATATAAAGTCAATAGCAATGGAAATTGAAGAAATCTTTTATGTTAAAAACATTTAAGACATGAATTTTTGAAATTCATTAGAAAAACAAAAAAATATTGGTAAGCATAAAATATAAATCAAATTAAATTTTATGAAGTAAAACAAATTATTTAATAAATAAAAGTTTATTGTCATTTTTATATTTATTAAAGAGGTAAAATAAATATAATTAATATAGAATATATCCATATGTTATATATGAGGTTTAATTTTGATGCAAAATAAATACAATTTACAGAAACATCGTCATTTTTTTGCATCATGGTGCGCATCTACGGCAGCACGAGCTGCACGAACGGTAGTTAATGGAACTACTTTTTCATTGCCGGTTGCTACTGGTGTTAAAATTATTGAAGGAAGTGGATTAGTGAATTGGTCACTTGGTTGGAGTTCGCTTCCATGTAAAGAGAATTTTGATGAAGAACATAGAAAGATGAGATTAAACATTATAGAAGTATCAGAGAAGTGTGGCTGTGAGTTTAAGAGCGGCAGGGGATCAACCATATGCGGCTAAAGTTTTATTTTGCAGTATTAGTATAATTACTGTGTTAGGCGAGGTGTTATTATGGGGCGTTTCATTAGACTAGAATGATTTGATATTCTTTGAATGCACCCATATGCCTCAGCAACTTTCTCAAAGTTAGTACTTAATTCCTGCATTTCTGTGGCGCATCAATTATTAATACATTTACTCTAAAGCTTTACAGACTGAAGTTGAAAGCCTTAAAGGAGAATATCGGTCTAACACAGCACTCAGTCACTAACGCCAATCCAATGAATATTGATGGTTAAAAAGCCAACAAGCTCATCTTCTCTGGCACAAATTAAAGCTTGCAACACGATATTATTGAGATGTTGTTAATGCACTGCGGGATAGTTAAGCTTCACGGTCTTGCTTAATTAAAGGCTGTTTTTAACATATATACGCAGTCCTACTCACCGTGATTCAAATGGTGTTAATAGCGATAACATGCATTGCAAAGCTATTCGGGGTAATAAGTAGGCCAGTCTTATCAAGTAACTGACTAAATAATCTTTATATTATAGATGAATAGGTTGTATTCAATACAAGTGATATTTGCACGGATCTGTTTAGTAACTGAGGCTGTAGGATTAAATGAAGTATTGAAAAAAATGCGGATTAGATGCCTTTAAGAAAAAGCTTAACTTCTTCTTGAAGGACATGTAAATAAAGGGCATTGATTATTTGATTTATGTTGAGCGCTAATAAGTTCATTATTTGTCAGCTTTACATATTTTGTGATTTAGGTCTAGAATATTAAAAGTTAGAAATTTTAGGAGCATGAAGAAATTATGGTCAAGTTTAAAAATTTTAAACTGAAATTACTCATATTTTTATTCATGCTGTCATACCAAGCAAATCACGGATTTGCATTTGCTGAATCGATTGCTTCATTTTATAGGGGTAAGACAATTAATATTGTTGTTGGTTATGCACCTGGTGGTGGTTATGACATTTATTCACGTCTGTTATCGCGCCATTTGAGCAAACATATTGATGGTACACCAAACGTTATTGTTCAAAATATGCCGGGTGCAGCCAGCGTTGTTGCTGCTAATTATGTTTATGCTGTCGCCCCAAAAGACGGCACAGAAATTGCCGCTATTGATCAGAATGCGCCGATGTTTAATTTGTTGGGAGGTAAGAGCACTCAATATGATATAACCAAGGTTGCTTGGCTTGGAAGTATGGCTGCATCCAATGGTATCGCAATGTCATGGTTTGCCTCGGGTATTAAGACATTACAAGATGTCAGGGATAATGAGGTCTCGATTGGCACGACTGGCAGTAATGATGATGCTTATGTCTATGCCAAATCATTAAATTATCTTATTGGTACAAAATTTAAAATCATTCAGGGATATAGCGGCACAAGCAGTGTAAACATCGCCATGGAAAATGGTGAAGTGCAGTCTATGGGCCGTTCAAGCTATTATGGCTTTGTTAGCCAACGTGCTGATTGGTTGCGGGATAAAAAAGTCAATATATTGGTACAAATAGGATTGCAGCCCCAGCCTGAACTAACAAACATTCCGCTTTTACTTGATTTAGTTAAAGGCGATGAAAATAAAACACTTGCGCGTTTGATTAGCACACCTCCGTCTATTGGATATAGTCATTGGCTGTCGCCTGATGTGCCGCAAGATAGGATAAATACCTTACAAAAAGCCTATAAAGATACATTAGTCGATCCTGATTTATTAAGTGAGGCAAAGCAACTTGCAATAGAAATTCAACCAAAATCTGCTGATTCAATTGCGCGCATTATAAAGTCATCGGCTGAAGTGTCATTGGATATACGTAATAAGGCGGGGGCATTATTAGGTTGGAATTAATAATCAAAGGGGTTCAATAAAAAGTAACATGTTCAATCATGTCCATTGTATATCCTGCTTTCATAGGGAGCGGAATGACCTTGCTGCGTGCAGGCCATTAGCATGACATTGAGCTGATGAGCTATTTATCCTCGAGCTTAAATTTTGCTTGTCATGTACTATTAAGCAAAGTTATTCTAACACGAAAGAGATCATAAATCTGACTTTATACAGTCTCAAAAAATGAGCTATTGGATAGAGGAGAACATCATGCGTTCGATGTGCTTGTTATTAGCGCTATTGGGGTATTTAAACCTCCCCGCTGTGCGCGCTGAAGAGGCGGACGCATTTTACAAAGGAAAAACAATTACTCTTTACATCGGTTATAGTGCGGGCGGCGGCTATGATCTTTATGCGCGTTTATTGGCGCGTCATTTAGGTGATTCGATTCCTGGCAAACCTAATATTGTGCCCGAAAATATGCCGGGAGCTGGCAGTCTAAAAGTCGCAAAATTTATCAGTTCAGTTGCGGCACGCGATGGGACAACGCTTGGCACTTTTGCGCGCGGAATGCCCTTTTATCCCCTGTTGTTTACACCTGAATTTGATGGTAAAAAGTTAAGCTATATTGGCTCAATTACCTCTGACACCAGTGTGTGCATTACCTGGCAAACATCAAAAATAAAAAGCTGGAGTGATATTACATCTAAACCCTCGATATTTGGTGGCGAGGGCAAGGGATCGGACCCTGATATATTTGCCAATCTGATAAAGGATCAATTCAAACTCGATTTGAAATTAGTCACGGGATATCCAGGCACAGCAGATATTACCTTGGCGATGGAGCGTGGTGAATTGGATGGATTATGTGGAATTTCGCTATCGACAATTAATTCCGCACATTCTGATTGGCTCAAAAATAAAAAAATAAATATTATCGTGCAGGCAGCACTTAAAATTGATCCCCAAATTCCAACAACGCCCTCACTCGTGGATTTAGCTGTCACACCGACACAAAAACAAGTGATTAATCTTGCTATCGCCCCTCAGGGCGTTGCGCGGCCCTTCGCCGCTCCTCCGGACATACCGGCTGATCGACTTAAAACCTTACGGCAGGCTTTTAACAAGACAATGAAAGACAAATCTTTTTTAGAAGATGCCGAAAAGCAAAAGCTTGATGTTAATCCTATGACCGGCGAAGAGATCGCTAAAATTGTCAGTGATCTCTATGAAACACCAAAAGAGGTCGTTGATATCGCAGCCAATGCAATGGGTGCACGGTGATGAGTAATAGATTATGAAATCGGCTTCATTTGATTATCATCGACCCCAAAATATAAATGATGCTCTCACGCTCCTACAGATGCCTGATTATAGGATTATTGCGGGTGGGCAATCCCTTGTTCCAATGATGAATTTTAGATTGGTCGCGGTGCGAGGTCTTGTTGATTTAAATGATATTAGCGAACTATCAGCAATCCAAATTGATAAGAATATCATCACTTTTGGTGCCATGGTGCGTCAACGGCAGATTGAGCGACACGAAGATGTCATCAAAAATGCACCTATTTTTGGTGAAGCTATTAGGGAAATAGGACATCGGCAAACCCGCAATCGAGGCACTATTGGTGGCAGCTTGTGTCAGTTAGACCCATCGGCAGAACTTCCTCTCTTATGCCTACTCCATGATGGCATAATCACAGTTCAATCCCTCAAGCGCACACATAATATAAAGGTTGCGGATTTTATACGCGGCGCCATGGACCCACAATTGGATGAGGGTGATATTGTCACGCATATTAGGATTAAAACATGGCCACGCTATCATGGTTATGCCTTCATGGAATATGCGCGCCGTGCCGGTGATTTTGCTATTGGCTCAGCCGGGTGTTTGATCACCTTAACACCACATCAGACCATTGACGAGATAGCTGTGTGCATTGGTGGTTTATCGGATGTGCCACAGCGCCTTCATCACTCTGAAACCTTAATTAAGGGCCAAAAGATCAATGAAACGATCATTGATAATATAGCTCGTTCAATCGATGATCTGGGTGGTCATCCAACCGTCCAAGCAAGCGTTGCTTTCAAAAAACAAATTACAAAAACATTGCTCAAGCGCGTTATAATACGCGCCTATGATCGTGCGCTTGATCAAGAGATGCATCATGAAAAAAACAATTAAGCTAACAGTTAATGGTCAAATATATGAATGCACTGTTGAGCCACGCGTGAGCCTTGCCGATTGTATACGTCATCACCTCGGGTTGACCGGAACACACGTGGGCTGTGAACATGGCGTGTGTGGTGTGTGCACGATTTTGTTTGATGGTGCATCCGTGCGCAGTTGCCTACTTTATGCAGTGCAGGCCGAGGGACATGACATCCAAACAATTGAAGGTGTAGCTCATGATCCTGACACACTTGATGAGATACAACAATGTTTTCGTGATAATCATGCCTTGCAATGTGGTTTTTGCACACCGGGTATGATTATGACGGTGAAGGAAATATTGAGTGAAGGTCAAAAACTATCAGAACATGATATTCGCGACGCTCTGTCAGGAAATATATGCCGCTGCACGGGTTATCAACCCATTGTCCAAGCGGTCATGGATTTAATGGCCAGGAATGAACGGAAGGCGGGATGATGACATATCACATTGGCAGTTCTGCTCCACGGTCAGAAGATCCGGCGCTATTGCGAGGACAATGCCAGTTTTTAGATGATCTTAATCTTCCCAACCAATTACATGTCGCATTTTTGCGCAGTGATTATGCTCATGCGCATATTACAAAATTAGATGTATCGCGCGCCAAGGCCTTACGCGGTGTTCATGCCATCATCACTATGGATGATATTCATCATTTTACTGGCCATAAGCGAATGCCATTGAGTGCCAGTCCAACAAAAGCAACAGCACCGATTACACCCTATCTCTTATCAGGTTATGAAGTTGCCTTTGTCGGCGAAGCGATTGCCATGGTCGTTGCTGAGAGCCGTCATTGCGCGGAAGATGCTATTGATCTGATTGATATTCACTATGAAATGCTTGATGTCAGTTTGAATGCAGACCAAAGCATAAGAGATGATGCCCCGCGCGTGAGGCGAGAGGCATCAAGCAATGTTCTAAATCGCTTAAAAGTAAATTATGGCGATATAGATAAAGCCTTTTCTGAAGCAGCTCATATCCTGTCCGAACATATATACCAGCATCGGGGTTGCGGTCATCCCATGGAAACACGTGGCGTGATTGCAGAGCCAACACGCGACGGCAAATTAAATGTCTGGTCATCAACGCAAATGCCTCATGATGTACATCAAAGTATATTAGAAGTTTTAAGGCTTGATGATGATGCATTGAGGGTGATCACGCCTGAGGTTGGCGGCGGTTTTGGACCAAAATATTGTGTTTATCCCGAAGAGCTTGTAATACCCATTGCAGCGTGCATGCTCAAGAAAACATTAAAATGGGTTGAAGATCGCCGAGAACATTGTCTCACCGCTGTTCAAGAGCGTGACCAGTTCTGGACCTTAGATATTGCGATTGATGCTGAAGGACATATTAGGGGCATACGTGGTCATTTGGTCCATGATCAAGGGGCTTATGCTCTGAAGGCCGTGAATTTACCTTATAATTCGGCAACGGCAATACCGGGGCCTTATATTGTCCCCGCGCTTAATATAGATGTGGTCATTGCCTTTACAAATAAGGTTCCAGCATCCTCTGTGCGTGGTGCTGGTTATCCGCAAGCTGCTTTTGCCATGGAGCGGTTGATGGATAAAATTGCACATCATCTCGGTGTTGATCGAGCCGAAATTAGGCAACGTAATTTAATTCCTAAAGAAAAAATGCCCTATACTAAACCGTTAAAGGCAAGGTCGGGCGCACCCATTACTTATGACAGCGGCGATTATATTGATGCACAACGCCGCGTACTCAAGGCTGCGAATTGGGATACATTTAAACAACGTCAGCACGATGCGCTTAAACAAGGGCGCTATATTGGAATTGGTTTAGCAAATGCGGTTAAGGGAACGGGCCGTGGCCCTTATGAATCAGGCACAGTTCGCGTTAATCCATCGGGTATGATCTCGATTTACACTGGTGCTGCATCCATGGGGCAAGGCATTAAAACGACATTGGCACAGATCTGTGCGGAACGTCTTAATGTTAGCCTTGATAAAATAAAGGTCTGGAGTGGCGATACATTGACCGCGCCTTTGGGCTTAGGCGGGTTTGCAAGTCGTCAACTTGTTACCGCGGGAAACACAGTCAATATGGCTGCGGAGCAGGTGGCACAAAAGGCAAAAAAATTAGCAAGTGTTATGCTTGAAGCTAGTGTTGAAGATCTTGAATTGCGTGATGGCACTGTTGCCGTGCGGGGTTCAGATTTATCAGTGTCTTTAGCTGAGCTTGCGCGCATCCTCAGGGGTGCGCCAGGTTATTCTTTTCCTGAGGGTTTAGATCCATCCCTACAATCAGATGTGAAATGGCAAACCGAAGCGCTTGCCTATTCAAATACCTGTCATGTCGCTGAAGTCGAAGTTGATATTGAGCTGTGTAAGGTTTCGCTGATTAAATATACGGCTTTGCAAGATATGGGTGTTCGAGTCAATCCGATGATTGTTGAGGGGCAAATTGTCGGCGGAATTGTGCATGGAATCGGCAATGCCTTATTTGAAAAAATGATTTATAATGATGATGGGCAGCCCTTAACCACGACATTTGCTGATTATTTATTACCGACCGCACCAGAGGTGCCAGAGATCTCTACATTATATATGGAAACGCCATCACCTCTTAATCCCCTAGGTGTAAAAGGCGTGGGCGAGGTCGGCACAATTCCTGTAACCGCTGCTGTTATATCGGCCATTGAAGATGCCTTGAGCCCACTCAATATTAGCATCACAGAAACCCCCATTTTGCCCGAGCGTTTATTTACCTTGATCAATGACGCGCGCATGTCATCACACCATCATATCAGAACTTAAGAACATCACTGGAGAAAAACATGTCAAATAAAGATTTGAGAGATTGGTTGTCTGCTGTTGAGGCAATTGGTGAATTAAAGACGATTAAAGGAGCCAATACTGAAGAAGAAATAGGCGGCATTGTTGATCTTTATATGCGCAATATGGGTAATCCAGCCGTCATATTTGATGACATTCCCGGCCATGCCAAGGGTATGCGTGTGCTCGCTAATATTTTAACATCAGTGCCGCGTATAAATCTTGCTGTTGGCGTTCCCGCTCAGAGCAGCGATATGGATTTGGTGAATTGGTGGCGCAATTATATGGGCAAGGCCAAATACATTCCACCCGAAGAAGTCAAATCAGGTCCTCTATGTGAAAATATCATGCGGCATAATGACGTGAATTTAAAGAAAATTCCTACACCGGTCTGGCATGAACATGATGGCGGCCCTTTCATCGGTACGGCATGTCTTGTGATTATGAAGGATCCAGAGTCCGGATGGATTAATTTTGGCGCATATCGCGTTCAAGTGCATGATGAGAAAACGGCATCTGTGATGATTTCACCGGGCAAACACGGCCGTATCCTCATGAATAAATATCTTGATAAAAAACAACCATGCCCCGTGGCCATTGTTGTGGGCGTTCATCCCGCTTTATTTATGCTGTCAGGGCTCGAAATACCTTATGGCAAAAGCGAATATGAGGCTGCAGGCGGCATATTTGGCGAAGCGATTGAGGTGTTAAAAATGCCGGAAACTCAATTGCCTGTTCCTGCAAATGCTGAAATTGCTTTTGAAGGTTATATTTATCCAGATGATCTCATTCAGGAAGGTCCATTAGGTGAGTGGACAGGATATTATGCTGGCGGCAGTCGTCCAGAACCTGCGATTCGCGTCAAAACATTGATGCACAGAAATAATGCGATTCTCTTAGGAGCCATTCCCGCTGTGCCGCCCAATGATAATACGTTTTATTTAGGAACCTATCGCTGTGGCGCGGTATGGAATCAATTGGAAGCTGCAGGTATTCCCGAAGTGAAGGGCGTATGGGCGCATGAGGCAGGGGGAAGTCGTTTTTGGCTGACAGTGTCAATTAAGCAATTATATGGCGGTCACGCCAAGCAAGCTGGTATGGTTGCTGCTCATTGTCACGCAGGGGCTTATTGTAATCGTTGGACCATTGTTGTCGACGACGACATCAATCCAGCCAATATTGATGAAGTGATCTGGGCCATGTGCACGCGCGTTGATACGCGCGAGGATATTGATATTATTGAAGGTGGATGGAGTTCAGCGCTCGACCCCATGTGTTATGATGGCGATCACGACCGACGTAATGGCCGGATTATTATTGACGCAACCAAACCGTTCCGCCGCAAAGATACATTCCCAATTGTAGCGCGTTCATCAAAAGCGCTTGATCAGCGGATTATTAAAAAGTGGAGTAAGGACCTTCCGAAAGTCTGAGGAGAATGACGTGAGCGCGTATAGTCGTTCAGAAACTAGTTTGATTGGCGCATCCTTGCTGCGAAAGGAAGATGCGCGCCATTTGAATGGCTATGCGCAATTTATTGCTGATATTAAATTACCGCGCATGCGCGATGTTGCTTTCCTGAGAAGCGATGTTGCGCATGGATATATAAAATCAATCCAAAAACCAAAAGGCTATGAGCAGCAGATTTATATTCATGGTGATTTGCCTATAGAAAATTTAGAGGCGGGCCCTGAACTTGCCGCGTTTCGGACTAGTCCCTATCCTCCATTTGCGCATGAGAAAGTTCGCTATGTCGGGCAAATCATCGCCTCAGCACTTGCCCCTAACCGCGCGCAGGCCGAGGATTTAGTTGAAGAAATAGAAGTCAAAATTGAGGAATTGCCGGCTGTTGTTGACGTTAAAAAAGCGATTGATGCCGATGCGCCAAGACTTTTTGTTCATTGGCCAGATAATTTATTCATTAAAGCAAGGGTGGATGAAGGAGATCATCACCAGCTCCGCTCTGCACCCATCCGCTTGCACCGCCAGTTCAAAATGAATCGACAAGCCACAGTGTCACTCGAAGGACGCGGCGTGCTTGCTTATTGGGATAAACGTGCTGATCAGTTGATAGTTCATCTGTCAACACAAGGGCCACACATCATGCGAATTGGTCTAGCCCAAGCGCTAAACGTGCCGCAATCAAAAATTCGCGTGATTGCGCCTGATATTGGCGGTGGATTTGGTGGCAAAAATAGACTTATGCCTGAAGAGATTGCTGTGGCGGCTATGGCCCTACGTGTTGATTTTCCCCTGCGTTGGATTGAAGATAGACGCGAACATTTAATGGCCTCAGTTCATGCGCGAGATCATTATTATGATTTGATTGTGAGCGCAGATCATAATGGACGAATTTTGGGAATTGAAGGTGATGTTTTTATTGACGCGGGTGCTTATGCATTATGGCCAACGGGAAGCTTTATGGAAGCAAGTATGGCCGCGCGCAATTTGCCTGGTCCATATGATATTAAGAATTTAGCTATTACAAATTATACAGTAGCAACAAATAAAGCCCCGATGGGTCCTTATCGCGGTGTCGCACGTCCAGGGGCATGTTTTGCGATAGAGCGATTGATTGATGAAGTGGCGCATCATCTGAGCAAAGAGCCTATCGATATTCGGCGATTGAATATGATTAAGTCATCACAATTTCCCTATCAAACGGTAGGTGGATATAGGCTTGATAATGGTGATTATCAAACATGTCTTGAGCGCGCGATTGATCTAATTGGGTTTAATACTATTCGTGATTATCAAAAATCTAAGGCATCATCAGAACATGTCAGACGCGGTGTTGGTTTTGCTTTTTATTCCGAACAAAGTGGGCATGGCACAGCAGAATGGACAAAACGAAAATCACGCATCGTTCCAGGTTATGAAAGCGCGCGCATTAAATTAAATTCGGATGGCAGCGTCATCATCCATATTGGTGCTCAGAATCATGGCCAAGGGCATGAGACGACACTGGCGCAGATTGCTGCCTTTGAATTGGGTCTTGATCCCCACGCCATTAATATTGACTATGGTGATACCGCCATCGCGCCATTTGGTTTTGGCTCTTTTGCCTCACGCACCATTGTCTTTTCTGGGGGTGCTGTCGCCAAAGCTTCGCGGGCCATGGCAGACAAAATTAAAAAAATTGGCGCTCATTTATTGCAAACACATGATCAGTCAGTTTTTATAAAAAACGGATTTGTTTGCGCTGAACATGGTGAAGTGTCGTTTTCGGAAATAGCACGTGCCGCAACAATAAGGCAGGAATTATTGCCCCCAGATGTTAATCCGCTTTTAGAATTTACACTGACATATGAGCCCTCAGAATCGAGTGGCGTGTTTTCATATGGAACTCATGCCGTTGTTGTTGATGCTGATCAGCGCACAGGCAATGTCAAAATAATTGATTATGTCGTTGTTGAGGATTGTGGAGTTATGATCAATCCCATGATTGTCGATGGGCAGATCAGTGGTGGTGTGGTTCAGGGTATTGGCACAGCTTTATTTGAAGAAATTCCCTATTCTGATAATGGGCAACCCCTTGCAACAACATTTGCAGATTATATGGTCCCGACCGCAAGCGATATACCAACCATACGCATATACCATATGCTGACACCAGCAACGACAACAGAATATGGTGTTAAAGGCGTGGGTGAGGGAGGTGCCATCGCGCCTCCTGCTGCAATTGCAAATGCCATAGCCGATGCTTTTCGTGAGATAAACATTGGCGTAAATGAAACACCATTAACATCGCAGCGCATCGTAAAGGCCATTATGGTAGCCGAGGCATCACAACAGGAGGCGCGCCGATCATGAAGTCCGCGCCTCTGACATATCAACGCGCCTCAGCTCTACCTGATATTTTATCAGGCAATTCTGAAATGAACTCTATGTTTATTGCGGGTGGACAATCATTATTGCCCATGTTGGCCTTGCGTGTGGCACGAACAGATAAGCTCATCCACATCAAAGACGTGCCTGAATTAAATGTGATAGAGGAAACAGCGCGCGAGGTCAGAATTGGCGCGGGACTTACGCATGCTGCCTTTGAAGATGGTCGTGTTCCCGATGAAGGGGCCGGATTAATGCGTGACGTTGCAGCAGATATTGCCTATCGCGCGATACGTAATCTGGGAACAATTGGCGGAAGTGTTGCGCTCGCTGATCCGGCAGCAGATTGGCCGTTATGTCTCATCGCTTTATCAGCACGCGCATTTATTCAGGGTCAAAACGGGTCAAGAGACCTATGGGTTGATGATCTGATAAAAGGCGCTTATGAAACTTCGCTTAGGGATGGTGAGCTCATCACGTCATTCATGATTCCTAAACTCCCCGCTCATGCGCGTGTTGGCCGGTGTAAACTCACGAAGAAAAAAGGCGCATTTTCTATGTCTCATGCCATAGCAATTCTGGCTCCTGGATATAACAAAGCCTATATTAGTGGTGTTGATACACGTCCGCTCTTATTGCGAAGCACGTCTGAGGCCCTTGCGCGTGATGGCGCGCAAATAAATCTTGCAGATGTGATTGCTGCCGACCTCAGCCCATATCTTGATGCACAGTCGTATGAATTTCGTATGATTCATGCTGTTGCCAGTGATGCCATTATGCAGGCTTTAAGCAAATGACCGCTATTAAATTTACTCTCAATCATGAGGTCTGTGTGGGCGATGTAGATGATCGGCAAACCCTTGCCGATTTTTTGCGCGATCAATGTTCACTCACAGCTGTGCATTTGGGTTGTGAGCATGGTGCGTGCGGCGCATGCACTGTTGAGATGGACGCTCAAGCTGTTCGCTCATGTCTTGTTCTCGCCGTGATGTGCGAGGGCAAAACAATTACAACACTTGATGGTCTAGCTGATGATAGAATAATGTCAGAATTGAAAAGTCAATTTCATCTTCATCATGCCCTGCAATGTGGATTTTGCACATCTGGTTTTTTGATGATGGCGCGCGATATTTTGCGGCGCAATGTGTCATCTTGCAGGAAGTCAGATTTTGTACGTGAGGAACTTGCCGGTCATATTTGCCGATGTACTGGATATAATGGTATAATAAAAGCAGTTACAGAAACAGCACATGCATTATTAGCAACACAAATTAAGTCAGCATAGCCAATAAGGGAGGGCGGTCATATGTCAAGACTTATGCATATTTCACGGCGCACACTTTTAAAAGCATCGCCACTTGCTATTGCTATGCCATATGTGGCGCGGGCACAGGCTGTTGACCAGGTCAAAATGAGTCTTGAATTTCGTATTTATGGTGGTAATGCCCCGTCATTTCTTGCCATTGAAAATGGTATTTATAAAAATCTTGGTCTTGATGTTATCCCCGAGGGATCCTCAGGATCTGGCGAATGTATTACACGTGTTGCGGCGGGTGTGTATCCCTTTGGCCTTGCTGATGCGAGCGCGTTGGTTGAATTTGCATCGCGCAATCCCGATGCAAGTCCACAATTAATCCTTCCTATTTTTGACGTCTTTCCTGCGGTCATTCTTAGCATTCACAAGAAAATAAAATCTTTGGTAGATCTCAAAGGGTTAAAGCTGGGGACAGGCACATCTGATGCGGGAGTTAAAATCTTTCCAGCATTATTAGCTCTCAATAAGACTGATCCGAATTCATTCTCGCGCACAACAGTTGATATCAAACTCAGAGATACCATGCTGCTGGCCGGTAAGGTCGATGCGGTTATTGCTTTTGATTATACGGCAATCTTCAATTTGATCGATAATGGCGTTAAAATGGATGATATAAGCCTGTTATATTTTTCTGATCTTGGCTTTAACTTTTTCGGCAATTCTTTGATAGTTAATAAGGATTATGCGCAACGCAATCCTGATGTGGTACGCCGCATGGCTATTGCTGTAGCGCGCTCATGGGTGGCGGCATCCAAAAATCGTGACGCTGCTATTGCCGCTGTGATGAAGCGCGAAAAATTGCTTAATGCAAAAACAGAATTGGCACGCATGAATTGGGTTATTGATAAACTCATTCGGTCTAACAATGTACGCAAGAATGGTATTGGCAATATTGATGATGACCGTGTGAATAAAGCGGTTGCCTTAATCAAGGAAGGATTTAACTTGCCAACAATGCCTTTGGCATCAAGCTTTATTGATAAACGCTTTATTCCGAGCTTTGAGGATCGAAACATTGGATAGAGCTCACAGGTCCTCATCTGATAGATCTGACAACAGTTTTATCAGGCTTGATCAGGTCAGTCTTAGCTATGATCAGACAAATGAAAATTTGGCTGTCAAGCAATTGAGTTTAGATGTCAGCAAGGGGCAATTTGTTGCAGTTGTCGGGCCATCGGGGTGTGGTAAATCATCCCTGATGAAATTATTAACTGGTTTAATTAAGCCCACGCATGGGCATATTGAATATGCGGGTCAGGAAGTAACGGGCCCATTGCATTGTGTTGGCATGGCTTTCCAAAATCCTACATTGCTGCCGTGGCGTGATTTATTGGGAAATGTGCTTCTGCCCTTTGAAATTGTAAGAGAGCATCGTCATAAATATAGGTCAGACAAAAGTGCTTATCAGCAAAAAGCATATCATTTGCTGGAAACCGTTGGCCTATCTGGTTTTGAAAATTGTTACCCATGGATGTTGTCAGGTGGTATGCAGCAAAGAGCAAATTTGTGCCGGTCCATTATTCATGAACCTGATCTCTTGATGTTGGATGAACCATTTGGTGCGCTCGATGCGTTTACGCGGGAAGAATTATGGATCACATTGCAAGATCTTTGGTTGCTACGGCGCTTCACATGTATGCTTGTAACCCATGATCTTATTGAAGCCACCTTCCTTTCCGATGTTGTTTATGTGATGAGCCCGCGCCCCGGATCAATTTACTCGCGCTATGAAATTGATTTGCCACGCCCTCGTCTTATCGAAAATATATTTGATAGTCATTTCACATCAATTGTAAAACAAATTAGGGTCGATATTTCTAAATTCAAAATGAGCAATAAGACTGAGGTCAAAACATGAAATTTTTAACCTCAAAACAAATTAAATTTTTAATGCCGTGGGTAGTGATGTTTTTCATTTTAATTATATGGGAAATTATTGTTCGTGTTTTATCAATTCGTTTGTTTATTTTACCGCCCCCATCACTGATTTGGTGGACATTGCTTGATTATCATCAATCAATTATTGAACATGCCTTATTTACCTTGACCAATACTCTCTTGGGCTTTTGTTTGGGGGTTATGATTGGATCTTTGCTCGGCATCCTCATTGCCTCATGGCAGATGCTTTATGCCGGCTTTTATCCAATTTTAGTTGGTATTAATTCCATTCCTAAGGCCGCGATTGTTCCTATATTAGTGCTATGGATGGGTATTGGTCAGCCACCTGCCATTACAACGGCTTTTTTATTATGTTTTTTTCCAATCACTGTGAATATTGCCACGGGTTTAATTACCACCGAACCAGAGCTTGAAGATGTCTTGCGATCCTTGGGTGCGTCAAAATTTGATATTTTGATGAAAATTGGTATCCCCCGTTCGTTACCCTATTTTTTTGCCTCCCTTAAAATTGCAATTACCTTAGCTTTTGTTGGCGCCGTGATTTCAGAGACGATTGCGTCGAACGAGGGAATTGGTTATCTCATGCTGCAAGCAGCATCGCAATTTCGGACCTCATTGATGTTTGCAGGTCTGTTTGTTATTGCCTGCATGTGCGTATGCACTTATCTTCTCTTTGCGCATTTAGAAAAACATTTTACAAAATGGTCGGTGCGTAAAGATGTGATCATAACCGGCGGTTAGTCCAGAGGGAGACTTTGTAAATGCCTGATATTCATTTGACATTGGCATGTGGAAATTATGAAATTGTTCGCCCCATTATTGATGGCACTATTAAGCCCGATGGCATAAATCTGACTATTTTAACTGATATTGATTCGAGCACACGCCATTGGCGCTTTTTACGTAATCGTGAATTTGATGTGGCGGAAGTCTCGGCATCGTCCTTTCTCCTAGCAAAAGATCTCGATCATCCCTTTGTTGGCATACCCGTTTTTCTCCATCGTCGTTTCAGGCATGAATTTGTCTTCATTAACAAGCATAAAAATATAACAAAGCCCACCGATCTCATTGGCAAAAAAGTGGGTGTTAAATCCTATCAGGTCAGCGCGATTTTATGGATGCGTGGTATTCTTGAACAAGAGTATGGCGTGCCGCACAAATCAATTCATTGGTTTTCTGAAATTGATGAAGATATCGAATTTATCCCGCCCGCAGATCTCAAACTTACACGCTTATCACATACTCAAACGCTTGAAGACATGTTGGTGTCCGGTGAATTAGATGCTGTCATTCATGCCGATCTCATTGAGCCCTATATTAACAATCATCCGAATGTCGGCAGATTATTTGATGATTATAAGTCGGAAGAAATTAATTATTATAAAAAGACACATATCTTCCCAATCATGCATGTCATGAGTGTAAAAAAAGAAATTGTGGAAGCAAATCCATGGGTGCCCATCAGCCTTTACAAGGCTTTTGATCGTGCAAAATCCCTGGCGATGAAGCGCATGTTTAATCCACGTATCGTTCCTCTGGCGTGGTATCGCCATGCCTGGGAGGAGCAAATTAAATTATTGGGCCCAGATCCTTGGGAATATGGATTAAGCGATGCAAACCGCCACACGCTTGAAACATTGATTGGTTATTCATATGCGCAGGGTATGATCAAGCGAAAACTGACCCTCGATGAATTGTTTTCAAGTGTTGCTGAAGGGCGTAAACGCGGTGGGTTCCGGATCTAATAATCATGAGCCAATTAAAAATATTTGATCCCAAAAATCTCAAAGAGGTTTTCAGTATATGGCAAGATGATGCGCATGATGCTCGTCCTCTGGGCGGGGGCACTGCGCTCATGTTGATGATGAAATCTCAGCTCTATAAACCGTCAGCGCTGATTAGTCTTGCGCAATGCGATGAGCGCTTTCGTGGGATTGAGAGGCGTGGGAATAGTTTTTCAATTGGCGCATTAACTACGTTCAGCGAGCTCGAAAATAATTTGCAGATCACCACTGCTTTTCCCATTATAGCTCAGACCATGCATACGCTGGCTAATCCACGCGTGCGCAATGTTGCAACATTGGGCGGCAATTTGGCTCATGCTGATCCCCATCTTGATATGCCACCAGTCTGGTGTTCACTTGATGCTGAACTTCATTTGATTGGACCTGAGGGTGAGCGCCATATCAAAGTTATGGATCTTTTTGCAGGGTATTATGAGACAACACTCAAACCGCATGAGCTCATCATGCGCGTCAATTTGATAGCGCAAGATAATTGGCAAAGATATTATGCAAAAATTACCACGCGCTCCGCTCATGATTGGCCAGCACTTGGTTTAGCGCTTGGGTTAAAATCAAATAAGGGCTATTGTGACGATGTCCGCATTATCCTCAGTGCAGCAACCGATCGTCCAACACGTCTTTATCAAACGGAAAAAATATTGCGTGACCAAGTCTTAAACGCACATACGGTCGCCCAATGCGGTGATGCGGCGGTTCAAGAGGCTTTCATATCATCTGATGATCGGGGTTCTGCGGATTATAAATATCACCTGCTCAGGGTTTATCTGCAGCGTCGATTGATGATGCTTGCGGGAGTGTTGTAATGTCTCATGTTTCACAAACTCATCAGATAGGTCGTTCATTACCACGGCTTGAATCCCTTGATAAGGTAACGGGACGAACGGAATATATCCATCATCTTCGCTTGCCACATATGCTGCATGGTAAGATTCTGCGCAGCACACAACCTCATGCTAAAATTAAATCGATTGATTATTCTGCAGCAGCCGCACTGGAAGGTGTTTATCGCGTTGTTACGATTGATGACATTAAGACAATATTGCCCCATCCTTATTATGGCCCCGCCTTTCACGATCAACCTGTATTGGCTGATGGAAAAGTGCGTTTTGCAGGCGAGCCCGTTGCTGTTGTCTTGGCAAGTGATCGTAAAATTGCTGAGCAAGCTCTGGGCCTTATTGATGTGAGATTTGAAGACCTGCCAGCGATCTATGATGAAGTGGAAGCAGCGCATTCAACAACACTTGTTCATGACGAGCTCAAGCCTGCAGCGACTTTCCCCGATCTGCAACATTTAAAAGGACGGCGAGGTACCAATATAGCCCTTGATTATCGTCTGCGTCGTGGTGATGTTGAAAGCGCCTTTAAGAAAGCCGATTATATTTTTGAACATCAATTTCGGACGCAACAAGTTATGCATACGCCCATGGAGCCTTTTGTGAGTATTGCTGATGTTGCAAATGGGTATGCAACCCTGCATACCGCCTCACAATCTCCGTCTTTTGTGCGCATTGAAATCGCACGTCTGCTTGGCTGGCCTGAAAATCGTGTGCGCGTCAAAGTGCCGTTCCTTGGTGGCGGGTTTGGGGCTAAGCTTTATATTAAACTTGAGGCGCTTGTTACTGCTTTATCCCTGCTTGTTAAAAGACCAGTAAAAATTTCTCTGACAATGGAAGAGCAATTTTTTATGGTCACGCGGCATCCCTGCACTTTTGATATTAAGAGCGGTGTGACAAAAGATGGGCGCATCATCGCGCGTGAATGTAAGGTTTGGTGGAATGGTGGGGCCTATGCCGATATTGGGCCGCGCGTCACACAGAAAGCAGGCTTTACATCGGCAGGTCCTTACGACATTGAAAATGTCTCGATTGACTCTTATGCAGTTTATACGAATCGTCCACCTGCCGGCGCTTTACGTGGCTTTGGCGCTCCTCAGACGGCGTGGGCCTATGAAAGCCATATGGATTTAATTGCCAAAGAATTACACTTGGATCCCGCGCAGTTCCGCCGCAAAAATATTTTGCGTGAAGGGAATCTGCAGGCATCAGGCACGCCCATGCGCGATGCAGATATTGAGCTTGCCATGGATCGTGTCATTGATCATTTGGAATGGAATAAGCCATATGATCGCGGCACTCATCTGAAGCGTCGTGGGCGTGGGCTTGCGATTGGCTTTAAAGGTATCACCGCGCCAACGACATCTGTTGCGATTGTAAATCTTTATGCAGATGGTAGCTGTGCATTATATATTAGCACCGTTGATATGGGTCAGGGCTCTGATACTGTTATGGCTCAAATTGCTGGTGAAATTCTCAATATTGATGCAGAAAAAATTAAAGTCATTCATCCAGATACGGATGTGACGCCTTATGACATGGGCACATTGGGGTCGCGCTCAACATTTCATATGGGGACGGCAGTTCGTTTAGCAGCTGAAGATGCGCAGCGCAAAATAACTGAATTAGCCAATGAATTGGGATTAGGTCCACATAGTAATTTATCATTGGCTGATATGCTGAAAAAAAAATATGGCATGCAGGCCGGCAATATCATTGGCACTGGAAGTTATATTCCTGATTATCAAAAACCTGACCCCTCAACAGGTCAATCCACTAAGGCGACGCCATTTTGGGGTGTCGGGGCCAGTGGCGCAGAAGTTGAAGTTGATATGGATACAGGTGAGTTTACGGTTCTTAAATTAGTTAACATCGCGGATGTCGGTGTTCCCCTTAATCCGCAACTCGTGCAAGCACAATTATCCGGTGCGGGAATTATGCAATATGGATTTACAATTACTGAAAATATGGTGTTTAGAGATGGTCAGCTGACAAACGGATCTTTGGCTGATTATAAAATTCCAAGTCTTCTCGATATGCCAAAAGACTATATCAATGAGACGACCAAATCCTATGATCAGCAAGGTCCTTTTGGCGGCAAAGGTGCCGGTGAAAGCACAACAATTGCATTATCGCCCGCTATTGGTAATGCGATTGCAGATGCAATCGGTGTTCATATTCATGATCTGCCTATCACGCCCGAAGTTGTTTTTAATGCTATAAAATCTGCACGCGCTAAGGTTGGGGTTTCATAATGTCCACTCAACGTGTCATTCATTTTCAATTAAATGGCGAGGCGATTCAGGTACGTGTTTCTGCGCATGATACATTGATTGATGTGCTGGGTGACCAATGCGGTCTCAGAGGGGCGCGCGAGAGTTGCGGGCAAGGTCTGTGCGGATGCTGTACAGTTTATGTCGATGATAAGCCGGTGTCGGGATGTTTATCTCTGGCATGGTTTGTTGAGGGAACATCGATCCGTACCATCGAGGGACTTGCGCAAAATGATTGTCTTGATCCGGTGCAAAATGCCTTTATAGAAGCCGGCGCTTTTCAATGTGGTTTTTGTACCTCCGGTTTTATTATGATGACAAAAAAATTATTAGAAATAGACCCTAATCCTTCCGATGAAACAATAAGACATTATCTTATTGGCAATTTATGTCGTTGTTCGGCCTATCCAGAAATTATAAATGCTGTGCATTTAGCTGCACAAAAACTCAGTTCTGCGCAGAATTAATATGCGTAAAAGCAATCTTCTCTTTGGCAATATGGCCGTTACATTGCAGTTAAGTCCATTTTTTGTTTTTGTATTCTTAGGCTTCTTAACAATTGGAATTACCAGCGCAGCTTTGCCTCTGCAAATTGGCCATGAGCTGGGTTATGGTTCTTTTATTGTCGGGATCACCGTCTTATTGCAATCATGTACTACACTTCTCACACGTGCTTTTGCTGGCCGGCTCAGCGATAGTCGCGGTGGAAAATACGCCGTTATCTACGGCATGTGTTTTTTTATTGCCGCTGGCATGAATTATATTATTGCTCTTTATGTGTCTGAGCCTCTTTTTTCACTTTTGTTTTTTTCGCTTGGCCGGATGTGCGCAGGCTTTGGGGAAAGCGCATTGATTACTGGCTCCCTAGCATGGTCAATCGATGTTGTGGGCTCAGCCCATGTTGGGTTAGCCATGGTGTGGGTCGGCATCGCTATGTTTGCTGCCCTGGCGCTTGGGGCGCCGATCGGGCTTATGTTTTTTAATGAAAACGGGTTCTTTAGTCTTGCCATTATAGCCATCATCGCGCCGCTCATCGCGCTTGTGATCGCTTTCAAAATACTACAAACGCCGTTCAGCCCAGGTCGGCGCTTGCCTTTTACTGCCGTTCTTCAAATGATTTGGAAACAAGGTTTTGGTTTAATGATGGCCTCAATTGGCTATGGCGCAATGACGGCTTTTACCAGCCTGTTTTTTAAATCAATGAATTGGGATGGAGCTGGTTATTCCCTCAGTTCATTTGCCGGCGCTTATATAGTGGCGCGCATTTTCTTTGGTCATTTACCCGATCAAATCGGCGGCAAAGGGCCGGCTATTATTTTTTCAATATGTGAATGTGTCGGGCTCATTATTTTTGCTTTAGCGCCTAATCCCTCTGTTGCGATGGCCGGTGCCTTTCTTGTCGGTGCAGGTTTTTCGATGGTGTTTCCATCATTGGGCGCTCTTGCCATTCTTCATGTGCCACCCGCCAGTCGCGGCGCTGCTTTGGGCGCTTATGTTGCGTTTCTTGATATAGGCATTGGCATTGCTGGTCCATTATTAGGAGAAATAACATCGCTATTTGGTTATTCAATCGCCTATATAACAGCGGCGTGTGCAGCACTCATTGTGCTGTTGGCGGTGCAATTATAAATGAGAAGGGGAAAGATGACCGCACCTTTGGCTTATACGCCAATGTCATTATGAGCGCGGGGGAATGACTATAAGCCCCTTCAGCTCTTCTGGAGTGAGCGGTTTTTGTAATATTTTAAAGTCGATAGCATCCTTAGTGATAGCCTCTATTCCCGAGACATGATCCGGATCCATGGTTGGTAAAGGCTCAAATTCATCACGTATGCGTTTTGCAAGATCAAGATCCACCTTGGCATAATCAGCATAAATTTGTAGCCCCTGTGGTGTGGAATAGAGATAAGCTAGACTCTCGCGATAGGCCTGAGCAAAACGCTTGATAACATCTGGTCGACTTGCCAAAGTCTGCGCATTGACGATATGAACGCGAACGGTTTGATCGCGCGTTGAGGGCGCATCTGACCCATGAGCGAGAATGCGAATCTCCCCATCACGGGCTTGTTTAAGTCCGAAAGGCGGTGAAGCCCAGCCCACATCAATTTGATGGCTCATCGCTTGCGTCAGGGTGACGGCAGCAGCCCCTGTGGCAACGGGTTGAGCCTTGATTTTAAAATGATCAAGCAAAGCAAGCACAGTTGTGTGCGTTGATGCGCCATTGGTTGAATAGGCAATTGTTTTGCCACCAATCTCACTAAAGGATTTTATAGACGAATCCGCAGGCACATACCAAAAGAGATCCTCAGTTCCCGTCGTGCCACCAAGCAGAATGCGCACAGGCGCTCCCTTGACATAGGCCGCCATTGTCGCGGCCGTGCCCGCAGCAATACCAATATCAAGGCTGCCGGAGATAACGGCTTGCATGGTTTCGCCTCCGCCATTGGTATAGAGCGTTTCGATATCAAGACCATATTTTTTGAAAATGCCTGCCCTAACGCCAACTTCGGGAACACATGTATCCCAATTGCCGGGCGCGCCGATAGCCAATTTTAATTTATCATCAGCTAATGCTAAGTTAAATGTTGTGAAAATAGAAACGATAAGAAAACACCAGCATCTTAACATCAAAATCTCCCTTTTCAGTCTTAGCCTCTGATAAGTTTGAGATAATGTCAACTCGCATCAGTGGGGCCTATGAGAAAGTAAAGCTTAAAAAATATTGCACAATATAAATTGACTTATGCTATGAATCATTCGATTCTTTTAAAGATCATTTGCACCATTCGCAGGTCACGCATTGAAGCCCGCATCATTCAATCTTCATAGGCCATCGACCATAAAAGATGCTGTCAATCTCTTAAGTGAGCTTGCCGATAAGGATGTGCGTATTTTAGCAGGCGGACAAAGTCTTGTGCCCATGATGGCATTTCGATTGGCGCAACCAACAGATCTTATCGATATCAGCCATATTCGCGATCTTACGAATCTACGAGATGAGAAAAATTATATCGACATTGGGGCGCTCGTAAGGCATGCAGACCTTGCTCTTGCGTCTGATCGTGACATTGTGCGGCATATTTTGAGCATGATATCACATCACATCGCCCATCATCCCATTCGCACGCGAGGCACGTTTTGTGGCAGCATTGCACATGCTGATCCCTCATCTGAATGGTGTTTGGCTGCTACCACTCTTGATGCCCTCATCACGGCTCAAAATAAGCACACTATTCGCCATATTCCCGCGAAAGATTTTTTCACGGGAATAATGACAAATAATTTAAATGCCGATGAAATCATCACATCTGTGCGTATCCCCAAAATAGATAAAGCGCGTTATGTCTTTAAAGAATTTTCACGGCGCAAGGGCGATTTTTGTTTGGCTTCGGTCTTAATTGTCGCAGACGTAGATGAGCATCAGCGCATAATAAAAATTCATCTGGGCATAGGTGGTGTTGAGACCGCACCGCGGCGCATCAAAGGCGCGGAAACCCTCATGATGGGGCAAAAATTATCGGCTGATCTTTGTTATGCCGCAGCTGATTTAATTGCTAGGGATTTGGATCCCATGTCAGATAAGACGACAAGCGCTGATTACCGCCGTGATCTCGCGCATGGGCTCATCATTGAGGCTTTACGAGAAATTTTGTGATGAAAATACCAGTGCATTTTAACCTGAATGGGCGTGATTTTAAAATGAATGTCGAACCGCGTAAAACGCTGGCTGATGTCATTCGTGAGGATTGTGGTTATACCGGCACGCATTTAGGCTGTGAACACGGCATTTGCGGCGCGTGCACCATCATCGTTAATAATCAGACGGTCAGATCATGTCTGATGTTTGCCTTTCAAGCTGATAATGCAGTGATCGAGACTGTAGAGGGATTGAGTGATGAGCAGTCATTGCATCCTCTTCAAAAAGCTTTTGTAAGCCATCACGGATTGCAATGTGGATTTTGTACATCAGGTTTCCTAATGCTGGCCTCAGGGGCCTTTAGAGACAGAGATTATGTCAGTGATGATGAGATCACAGATGTGCTCTCATCAAATCTGTGTCGCTGTACTGGATATGAAAATATTGTCAAAGCGGTACGGCACTGGCTTTTAGATGAGAGAAAGATCAATGCCGAGCATAAATAAATCTCTCATAGGACAGAGTCTTGCGCGTATTGAAGATAGCCCTTTGGTGCGGGGTCAGGGATGTTTTATTGCGGATGTCAATTTTCCACATCAATTACATATGCGCGTTGTCCGCTCATCTATCGCTCATGGGCGCATTCGTCATATTGATACTCAATCAGCACTTACTGTTGAAGGTGTTCATGCCATTTGGACGGCACAGGATATTAGCGATATCGGACCCATTGATTTCCGTGAAGGTAAAATAGAAAAGCTTGAACCTTATCGGCAGCCTGTTTTAGCGCAAACTTATGTGCGTTATGTAGGTGAACCCATTGCCGTTGTTTTTGCTGAAAATGCGTATTGCGCCGAAGATGCGGCAGATCTTGTGGAAGTTGATATTGATCCATTGCCCGTGATTGATCGTGCTGATGCGCCTCCAGGTGAGTTTGCGCCGCATCTATCAACGCAGGCAGCAATCATCACTCAGCAATTTGGTGATATCGAGGCCGCCTTTGCCAAAGCCGATAAGATTGTTGAGCTTGATCTTGAGATAGGTCGCCATTCCGGCGTGCCTTTGGAAACACGCGGTGCGATTGGTCGTTACGATCGTGCGCGTGATGTCTTAGAATTGCATGGTGCCGCAAAAGTGCCGCATAAGAATCGTGAATCACTTGCGCGTATGCTTGGACGCTCCACCGCAGCATTGCATTTATTTGAATATCATGTCGGCGGTGGTTTTGGTATTCGTGGCGAAATCTACCCTGAAGATATATTGGTTTTAGTGGCGGCCCTTCGTTTAAATAGGCCCGTTAAATGGATTGAAGATCGGCGCGAGCATTTAATGTGTGCCAATCAATCACGCCATCAACGTCATAAAATAAAAGCAGCTGTTGATCGGAAAGGGCGTCTTTTAGCCATTGAGAATGAATTTTATCACGATCAAGGTGCTTATCCCCGCACCCATGCGCTGCGCATTGCCGAGACCACATGCGGTATTTTACCCGGTCCTTATCACGTCGGCGCATATAAAGCTGTTGGCTATTACCGCCTCACACATAAGACGCCATGCGCGACTTATCGGGCGCCTGGACGATATGAAACAAATTTTGTACGTGAGCGTTTGTTAGATGCCATTGCCAAAAAATTAAATATGTCACGCGTTGATGTGCGCATTGCAAATTTAATTGATTCTTCTGAAATGCCTTATGCGCGACCTCTAAGTGTGTTAGAGGATAATGTCTCCTATGATTCAGGCGATTATAAAGGCTTATTACAAAAGTCACTTAAGGCGTTTAGATGGGATGAGCTTGAGGACAAATTAAAAACGCGGCGCGCAAATGGCGAAATTGTTGGTGCGGGTTTTGCGCTATTCATTGAAAAAAGTGGCCTTGGTCCTATTGATGGCGCTTATATTAATGTTGACAGCGAAGGTGGAGTTGAAGTGATCACCGGTGGCGCATCGGTGGGTCAAGGCTTTGAAACAGTGATGGCACAAGTCAGTGCGGATATTTTAGGTGTCAATTATCGCAACGTGCGGGTTATTCACGGCAGAACTGATCGTATCGAATATGGCATTGGCGCCCATGCCTCGCGCGCAACTGTGATGACAGCCAATGCTGTTGGTGTTGCTGCGCATAAAGTCAGGGTAAAAGCTCTGGATATGGCAGGCCATTTATTACAAATAGACCCTGCAGAACTGACTATTTCTGATGGTCAAATTCACTGTAAAAATGCAATGCAAGGCCCTTCAATTTCCTTAGGCGCTCTTGCGCAGGCTTTAAGGCCAATGTCACGTCTGCGTGGCGAGCGTGAGCCTGGATTAAGTGCTCAAGGTTGGTTTGAAAGTGAGCATCAGGTCTATCCTTATGGCAATCAATTTGCTTTAGTTAAGATTGATCCTCGGACTGGTCATATCAGCATTGAAGATTATTTAATCGCCTATGATATCGGCAAAGCCATAAATCCCATGTTGGTGAGGGGTCAGATTATCGGCGGTTTTGTGCAGGGGTTAGGTGGGGCTATTTATGAAGAGTTTTTATATGATGAGCAAGGCCAGCCCTTATCAACGAGTTTTGCCGATTATCTCATGCCAACACTCTCTGAGGTGCCGGAGGTTAAAGTCCTTTTGTGTGAAGATGCCCCCAGCCCGCGCAATCCCCTCGGCATAAAGGGAGCGGGTGAAAGTGGCATTGCGCCGGTAGGCGCAGTGATTGCATCAGCAGTTGAGGATGCATTGCAAAATTATGAACTCGTGCGCCAATTGCCACTCACACCTCAGCGCATCAAATCAATGCTTGATCAGATGAAGAGAGTTTAGCTCAACCATCTATGACTAAATTACATGGGGGAAGCACGCTAATATATTCTTATGCTTCAACTTTAGACCATTCAGATTATCTTTTTTGCTGTTGTTATTATTTATATCAGCAGATAATCTATCGTCAATAGTAAGTAAAACATTGGGATGGACGAAGCACATGATCTCAATCATTCATAAAACAGTAAATGTATTTTTATTGATACTAAGCTATCTGTACATGGCATTTACGGCGCGCGCTGATGAGATTTCAGATTTTTATCAAAATAAAACACTCACCTTAATTGTCGGATATAGTGCGGGTGGGGGCTATGATATATATGCACGCACACTTGCTCATTATCTTGGCTTGCATATAGCTGGTCAGCCTAAAATTATTATTCAAAATATGCCGGGAGCAGGCAGTATTGCCTCAGCAAATTATTTATATAATGTTGCCGCAAAAGATGGTACCGTGATAGGCACATTTGGCCGCGGCGTGCCGATGGAGCCTCTCATTGGCTTTGCAAAGACACAATATGATGCAACGCAATTTTCATGGATAGGTTCGATCGCCAATGAATTGAGTGTCTGTGCCGTCACCCAGAAATCGAAAATAAAAAAATGGGATGATGCGCTTAAAATGGACGTTGCTGTTGGTGGCGAAGGTTCTGGTTCTGATCCAGATACCTATGCAATGATGGTGAGGGGGATTTTTAAAGCGCAATTTCGTATTGTCACGGGATATCCGGGGGGCAATGATATGACCCTTGCTATTGAGCGTGGTGAACTTGACGGTCGTTGTGGATGGTCGTGGGGGTCAATTAAAGCAACGCGGCCAGATTGGATTAGTGGACCAAATAAGCTCAATGTTCTCTTGGTTATGTCTACAGAGCGTAATCCGGAGCTTGCAGATATTCCCAGCGTGTTAGAAAAAGCAGATAATGATAATGACCGCGATGTTATAAAATTAATTGTTAGCCGGCAAAAAGTAGCTCGTCCTTTTGCTGGGCCTCCGTCCATTCCAGCGGCGCGCTTGAAAGCTCTACAGCAAGCATTTATAGAAACAATGAAGGATAATGCATTTTTAGAGGAAGCGAAGGCTTTAACTCTGGAAGTCTCACCTCTCAGCGGTCAGGATGTCACAACATTGATCAATGACTTATATAAATCAAAACCTCAATCAGTTGAGCTTGCGCGTGATGTTATTGCCTCCGGTGGCAAGCAATGATGATGTTTGGAGTGTCAGGTGAAGCCATCGCAATTTAGATATTATGATCCAAAATCAATTGATGAAGCACTCGATGTGCTTGCGACTCATGATAATGTGCGTCCCTTAGCTGGCGGACAATCGCTCATTCCCATGATGAATTTTAGATTAATTGCACCAGAGCATGTCCTTGATCTTAGTTTCATTCCCGAACTTGCACAAATAAATATTGATAAAAAAATTACGATCGGGTCCATGGTGCGGCAAAGAGATCTTGAGTTTCATCATCAGATCAAAAAATTATGTCCTATAATAATTGAGGCTTTGCAGCATGTTGGTCATCGGCAAACCCGCAATCGCGGCACGATTGGTGGCTCACTCTGTCATTTAGATCCAGCGTCTGAATTGCCGGCAATTATGATGTTGCTTGATGCAGAACTTCATAGCCGTCGTAAAAATCAAGCACCTATCATTCGTCCTATGTCAGAATTTGCTGAAGGAGTATTTACTCATGCAATGCAGCCTGACGAATTATTGACGCAAATAGAATGTGAGATGTGGCCGCGCGAGCACGGATATTCCTGGCTTGAGTTTGCTCGCCGGCATGGCGATTTTGCTATTGCTGGTGTGGGTGTCATGCTGACTATTGATCCGGCACAGACAATTAATCGCTGCGCCATAGTAATTTCGGGTTTAGCTGCTGTACCTCAACGTTTGCATATGGCAGAAAATAAATGTCTCGGCCAGATTGCTAATGAAGATATGGTGCCATCTCTGATCGATGAGATTGATGATATTGACGTCATTGATAATCCCTCTGCACCCTCCCACTACCGCCAGCATATTGCAAAAACATTGCTCAAACGCGCAATGATGATCGCCTATGAGCGTGCCCAAAATTTAGCGCACAAAAATAAAAAGTGAGGTTATCATTATGCCGTTAGATGAGGATAAGGATACGCTTAAAAAACTCTTTGTGAAAGTGAATGGGCAAAAGATAGAACGCTATGTCAATCCACGTATGCTGATGATTGATTTTTTAAGACATGAATTAAAATTAACAGGCACACATGCCGGATGTGAACATGGCGTGTGTGGCGCATGTACTATATTATTTAACAATGTCAGCGCTCGCTCATGCCTAATGTTTGCGATCCAAGCACAGGGTGCGGATATCAGGACCGTTGAAGGGCTGTCTCCTGCCGATGGCCAACTCTCTGATTTGCAGCAAGCCTTATCACGCCATCATGCCTTGCAATGTGGATTTTGTACCCCAGGTATGCTTGTAACATTGATCGAACACTTAAATGATTATGCGCAACCCACCGAAGCCTCTATCCGTGAAGCCATTAGCGGACACTTATGTCGCTGCACAGGCTATAATAATATTATCAACGCTGCGCTTGAGGTGAGCTTGGCGCGTCAAAACGAAAAAACATCTTAAACATTCAGTAATGGCGCCAATAATCAAGCGCACGACCGATGGCCGTTGATGGAATTTGAGATGCAAGTTTAATTTCACCTTGGGAAAGTTTATTGCGCGGTTGTGAAATATTTTTAGCCGAAATAGCTGATGTCAATAAAGCGCTACCTAAGAGGGCAGCATTAAATTGATATTCGGCATTTCGACACAGGGTAATTGACGCAAAAATAAGTTCGTCAAGATTTTTGGCAATTTGCGTCACACCGTGACAGCGCATTAGAACGACACACGCTTGCCCAAGGGTTTTAGCCAATGAATGGGCTTGGGCCATATTAGCCACGAGCATATTAGTATCAGCAAATTCATCACGACTATCCCATATCGGCACATCCGCACCGATGATTGCGCCATGTTGATAGACAGGCTCAATCTTAATGCCGGAAATACAAAAGGGCATGATTGCGGGGCTGTGATGATGGCAGATGGCATGTACATCTTCACGCTGTTTAAAAATGGCGGCATGAATAAAGCGTTCACTATAAAGGGGACGTTTATCTTCTTTAATTGGATTGCCCGTTTTTATGCTATAGATAATCATATCATCAGTAGTGACGAAGCGCGGTGCGCGTGAGCATGACATGATAAAGAGATTAGGGTCGTCGGGATGACGCAGGCTTATATGACCAAAGGCATCTAAAACCTTCTGTTGATCGAGAAGTAAATTAGCTTTTGCCAATTCGCTCGCACAGGTGTCAAAGGATTGCGTCATGGTCTGGCCTCAGTGATGTTATGGAATATTAGATCTGCGGGGTGAGAATAAGACGTTTATCAGCTTTTCGTGTTTTAATGAGTGTGAGTGCTTGTGATACATCTTCAAGTCTAAAGCACGTGTAATCAGGGGCCCTGAGATGATGATCTTCAAATAATCTGAAGATCTCATGATAGCATTGAGACATAAGTTTTTTATTCCATTTGCGATAATCGCTTACCTGTAGCCCGCTAACCTCGATATTTTTAAGTAAGACATAATTCATTTTGAGAGTTGGGATGTCGCCTGCCGCAAAACCAACAATGACATAACGACCACACCAAGCCACGGATCGAATAGCCGCGTGAAAATAATCACCGCCCAACATATCAATGACAACATCGGCAAGCCTACCATTATTGATGGTTAATATTTGCTCGCGTAACGAATCGCGCAAATGAGGATTTGATAAATCAACGATCGCATCTGCATGAAGTGCGCGTATGTGATCAGATTTACTCAGATCAGTAAGGCCGGCAATAACAAACGCACCATGCGCTTTGGCTAATTGTATAGCAGCCCCTCCGACAGCGCCACTCGCGCCCAAAATAAGAACACTTTCGTTGGCTTGAAGACGACCGCGCATATGTAAGGCAAACCATGCCGTATCAAAACCAAGTGCCATAGAGGCTGCTTCATTATAACTCATATTATATGGCAATTCATAACATTCATCAGCGGGCGCAACGGCACGATCAGCATAGCCGCCCGTCTCCAAAAGAGATTGAACACGATCTCCGATTTTGAGATTGGTCACATGCCGTCCCAGTGCTATTACTTCACCAGCTGGTAATTTGCCAGGGGTAAAGGGAAGTTTGGGTTTAAATTGATAGGTGCCAGAGGTTACGAGCAGATCAACATAATTAACAGCAGTGGCGTGAATGTTGAGTAAAACTTCATCATCGCCGCATATAGGATCATCAAGATGCCGAAGTGATAAAGCGCCATTCTCAACAAAACTATCAACAACCATTGCTTTCATATCAGACGTCCTTAGATGATATATTGATCATGATAAGCGCTTATGATGCTTTAAAGCGGACAGGAACAGGATTTATTTTGCCATCCCTAATATCATCCACGATCACGCGCTTGAGAATTTTGCCACTGGGAGTCAATGGTAATTTATCGATCTGCAAGTAAAATTCAGGCATATCAAATTTGGATAGGCCAACTTCATCAAGATGACGAAGCATATCATCGGGATTAAGCGTATCACTTGTCTTGGTTGTGACGACAAGACAGACTTTTTCACCTAAGCGATCATCAGCAATTGGCACAGCCGCAGCATGCGCAATAGACGTATGGCGCATAACCAATGATTCAATTTTCGCAGGATATATATTATGCCCACCACGGATGATCACATCTTTTTTACGACCGGTAATGCGGATATAGCCTTTATCATCCATCCAGCCGAGATCGCCGGTCATAAACCAGCCATCGCGGTTAAATGAATTTTGCGTCGCCGTTTGATCTGCAAAATAGCCGAGCATTAGACTTGCGCCACGCCCGCCGATTTGCCCAACTTCGCCCGCGGGTAGTTTTTTATTCATATCATCTGATGAAAATATACAGGCTTCATAGCTCGAACATGCTTTGCCTGATGTTTCAATGATCATAGCTGGGTCATCATTGGGCAAGGTGTAATGATGCGAGCCAGCCTCAGTCATGCCATAGCCGCTTTGGGGTTTCACGCCATGCTCAAGAAGCCCTGCGGCAATAACGGGGGGCACCGACGCGCCTGAAATACGAAAGCCCATAAGCTGCCCAATGCTTTTTAAATTGCGCTGTTTTAATTCATTGAGCAAATCGATCGCATGTGTAGGGACACCAATGGCAAAAGTCGCCCCGACATTGATCATTTGATCAACAAAACTTTTGCCGCGTTTAAGATCATGAATGACAAATTGCCCGCCATGGCTGAGCGTCATGATCATTGCCCCAAAGCCCAAATTATGACTGAGTGGGCTGAATGAATAGATGATGGACTGATCATTAATAGACCAATCATTCGCCATTGAGCGTGCATTAGCCAGCAATGTATTATTACTATGCATGACACCCTTAGGCAGTCCAGTTGTTCCCGATGTAAAAGCTAAATAGACGATCGCATCAGCATCGCTGATATGAGGCGAGCGCGCGCCAGCTGGCGGCAAAGATGTAAAAATCTCTTCTGTTGCATTTTTTTCCGTTAATGGATCAAGCTTGATGATGGCCTTGATATGCGCAACATCTTCAATTTCTTGAAAAATAGAATAACGATGTGTATCGGCCCCATAGCCATCTTCAGCTATCACCGCGCTTGCTTGCATACGTATAATTAAATCTTTGATTTCGCCGACAGTGTGATCACGATGGAGTGATGGGCAGCAAATATAGCCATTGCGTGAGCAGGCAAGGAGGGCTATGGCAGTTTCAATACGCGATGGCAACCATACCGCAACACGTTCACCCGCGCTTAGGCCAGACGTATGGAGATAATCCGCAAGCCTGATGACACAGGCGTTTATGTCTGCATAAGAATAAGTCTTATAGCGATTGCGGATCGCTGTTTTGCTTGGCTTACTCTGTGCAAATTTTAGAAAGCTGTCATAAATGCTTGCGTCTTGCCAGGATCTGGCATCATAATATTTTTTTGTCATGAGCGGATTAAGCAAAGTTAGAATTGGCGCACTCATTATTATATCTCCACCTTTATTTCATATTATAATACAATCATCTCTGCGATGATCGGATATGCTGACCATCTAAGCCAGCTTTTGTTATCATCCATTCTGCAGCATCAATAAGTCTAGCATCATGATAAAGTGGTGCGACCAGTTGAATGCCCACAGGCATATGCGCGGCATTTTTAATGCAGGGCACGCTGAGTGTTGGCACATGCATACACGTCCATTGCGCTTGAAAACTCGGGTCCCCCGTATGGTGCAATCCCTTAGGCGCCGCACCATTAACAGCGGGGGTGAGAATAAAATCAAATCGCGTTAAGTCCTGATTTAACTGACGCGCTAAGCCCGCCAAACTCTGTAAAGCATGGATGTAAGCCTCATGTGATGCTGCCCATCCCTTCTTCACAGCCTCTGCCATTTGTATGCTCAAGTGCTGCATATGTGTTGTTGCTTCCCAATGCAGGGAGCGACTGCGCTCGACATTGTTAATGATATCGCGATGGGCGGCAATGTCATCAAAGCTGCTGGGAAGATTGAATTCTTCAATATGCGCACCAGCTGCTTCCGCTTGTTGTGCTGCATAAGAGAGTGCATAGGCTGTGTCATCATCGCCTCTGTGCCATGAAGGGCTTTGGCATATGCCGATGCGCAGAGGTTTATATGAGCGTGCTTGTGCTGATGTGTCATCAATGCGGGTGAATATGCGCGCAACCAAACGAATGTCTTCGATATGGCGCGCCATCACCCCAATCGTATCAAAAGTTTCCGCGGCAAATTTAAGACCCTGACGATTAATCGTGTTGAATGTCGGCTTATAGCCGATAATGCCACAATAAGATGAAGGGCGGATGATTGAGCCACCGGTCTGCGTGCCTAAAGCCAAAGGCGTCATAAAATCAGCAATAGCTGCAGCTGATCCGCTGGAAGAGCCACCTGGCGTATGCGCATGATTGAGCGGATTAAGCGTTTCAGCAGGTGCCATGCCAGCAAATTCACATGTTGCGGTTTTACCGAGAATAAGACCGCCAGCCGCGCGCAATTGCGAGACAACCGCCGCATCACCGAGTGAATGCGCAGCTTTATAAATAGGTGAACCCATCTGCGTTGGAAAATCGGCAGTATCAATCACATCCTTAATGCCAATGGGTATGGCGTTGAGGGGGTCGCTCTCTTTGCCAGATTTGTTCCGCGCAGCTGATAAAACAACATCAGCGTTAAAATCAATCCATGCTTTGATAATGGGATTGCGCGCTTTAATGCGATCAATATAGCTCTTGAGCAGTTCTGCAGGGCTAAGCGCTCGCTTTGATATGAAGTGATGCGTTTGTGCAGCACTCCATCTGGTAGGATCGCTGCTGGCGGCGCTGAGCACGTGAGATTTGTCAGTCATATCGTTTTACATATCATGTGAGCGGAGGGGAGAGTGGGGCACTTTATGCCTGTGTCACTTGCCATTGCAAGGTTTCACCACCCCTATAGATAATAATATCTTCCGGCTCACCTTTGACCGCAAGTCGTTCTGGCGCGACCCATTCTTTTTTGCTGAGTGTAATTTTAGTTTTATTGGGCGCTAAACCATAATGGCGCGGTCCGTTGAGCGAAGCAAAGGCTTCAAGATGCTGAAGCGCATTTTCTTCTTCGAACACTTGCGCATAACATGCCATAGCCACAGGCGCATTAAATAAACCTGCCGCGCCTGTCAGCGCTAATTTTTTGGCAACGGGATGAGGGGCTGAATCCGTACCTAGGAAAAAGCACGCATCACCTGAGCATGCTGCTTTACGCAGGGCTTGACGATCAGCCTCAGTTTTAATGACAGGCATGCAATACATATAGGGTTTATTGCCCCAGCCCAGCCAATCCGTGCGGTTGAGTTCAAGATGATAAGGCGTGATGCTGGCGCCCACTTGTGGTGCCGCTGAGCGCACATAATCAACGCCAATTTTGGATGATAAATGTTCTAAAATAATTTTTAGCCCAGGGAATTTTTTGGTCATGGGGATAAGGCGACGCTCGATAAACACAGCTTCGCGGTCAAACACATCAATGCTCGGATCAACCTCTTCGCCATGAATAAGAAGGCGCATACCGATTTTTTCCATGCGCGCAAGCACGGCGGAAATTTTATCAAAATTAGTCACGCCTGCTGCTGAATTTGTCGTGGCATTAGCCGGATAAAGCTTAACGCCTGTGAACACGCCGTCTCTGAATCCACGCTCGACATCATCAGGGCTCGTTTCATCAGTCAGATAGCAGGTCATGAGGGGTTCAAAATCACTCCCCGCAGGCAGTGCTGCAAGAGCACGTTGGCGATAGCTTATGGCATCTTGTGTTGTCAGACAGGGCGGTAACAGATTAGGCATTAAAATCGCGCGACCAAAATGTTTTGCTGTTTCTGGCAATACGGCTTTGAGCATATCGCCATCACGCACATGCAAGTGCCAATCATCAGGTTTTGTTATGGTTATACTATCGGTCATGATCTGCTCACTCTTTATGAATGGGATTGATAAAAGTGGATATTAGAGCGCGTGGGCATGTATGATATCAATGATGTCAACGGGGGTAAGAGGCATATGCCGGATCTTAGCGTTAAAAGGTGAGAGCGCATGATCAACCGCGCTGGCAAGAGCGGCAGTGATCGGAATTACCCCGCTTTCACCTACCCCCTTTATACCAAGCTCATTGAGAGGTGAGGGTGTTTCAACATGAATAATTTTAATATCGCGCGGCATTTCAGTCGAGGTCATAATCATATAATCGGCAAGCGTTGTTGATAAAGGCTGGCCCTGATCATCAAAGCGCATATATTCAAGCAGCGCATTACCTAAGCCATGTGCAATGCCACCGATAATCTGACCATCAACAATTTGCGGATGAATAGACCGTCCGCAATCATGCACAAAGACAATGCGCTCAACCATTATGGCGCCTGTGTGTATGTCAACTTCAACTTCAATAACGCAGGTACCATTGGCATAAGTCATGTCATTGATGATGACGCGCTCGATCTCTTCAAGCCCAGGATCAACGCCGCCAGGCAAATAATAGCCAGGCATGCCCGCAACAGATTTAGCAATATCAGCAAGGCTGATCTGATCCCCGCCTCCTTTGAGCCGAACGTGGCGCCCTGATAATTCCAAGGCCTGCTCACCGACATTGAGCAAATGGCTCGCGATTTTAAGTGCTTTATGTTTCAGTTTTTTCGCTGCTGCATTCGCAGAGGAGCCCGCCATAACGGCTTGCCGGCTGTTAAAGCCGCCAAGCCCTAATTCAATAGCGCCGGTATCACCGGTGACTACCGATATATTGCTGATGTCATGCCCTAATTCTTCCGCAACAATTTGCGCCAGCATGGTCTTAGTGCTTTGCCCCATAGCAGAGGCGCCGGATGAGACATGAATTCTGCCGTTTTCAGCAATTTTAATTTTTACCGGCTCAAACGGACCGCGCCCTGTTCCCTCAACATAATTGGCAATGCCAATGCCGATATAGCGTCCCTGCGCACGTGCTTTTTTCTGTCGCGCATCAAAATCATGCCAGCCTGAATGTTCAAGCGCGAGCTCAAGACATTTGGGATAATCGCCGCTATCCAAGACAATGAGCATGCCGCCGCGTGTTTTCATTTGTGTTTTATAAGGCATGCTTTCAGCAGGCACTAAATTGCGCCGTCTGATTTCCGCTCGCTCAATACCGAGTTTGTGTGCGGCATGATCCAGCAAACGCTCCATAGCAAAAACAGCTTGCGGCTGGCCTGCGCCACGTATAGGTGTGACTGGCACTTTATTTGTGACGACAAGTTGGACGTCAAGATGATAATGCGGAATGACATAGGGCAAAGTCATTGCCGATGCCGAGCCTTGCGGCACATTTACCCCGCGCGCGGTATAAGCGCCGTGATCATGCAATAACAAGCCGCGCAATCCCAAAATACGACCTTCATCATCGGTCGCCAGCTCTACATCCCAATATTGATCGCGCTCTTGCGTTGTTGAGACAAAATGCTCACTGCGATCTTCAATCCATTTAACAGCTTGCTTGATCATGAGAGCAGCGAGTGCGCATATAATTTCTTCAGGATAAAAAACAAGCTTTGGTCCAAAGCCGCCGCCCACATCAGGAGTGATAACGCGTATTTTATCTTCATCTCGTCCGAGTAAGTCGCATAATAATCTTTTGCAGGAATGAGGTGTTTGCGTTGAGGTCCAAACTGTCAGCTCATCAATGAGTTCGTCATATTTAGCAACAACGCCGCGACATTCCATTGATAAGGCCGCGCCACGATGTTGAAATAATTGCTCACGAAATATATGTGGTGCATTTTTAAATGCGGTCGCGCAATCACCATAATCAAGCCTGAATTGCGCTACTAAATTATCTTTTTGTGTTGTATGAGCAAGGGGGCTGTCAGCATTCAAGGCGGTTGAAAAATCATGAACCGCAGGCAAGACCTCATATGTGATATCCACTTTTTGCGCAATATCTTCCGCTTCATAGCGGTTGCGTGCGATAATAGCCGCAATGGGCTCGCCAACATAGACAACTTCATCGCCTGCTAAGATCGGGCGATGCAATTCTTGCTTAAATGCTGGACTCGGCAAAGCCACGCGCAATAGACGGTCTGACACTAAAGGTTCAATATCGCCTGCGGTTAAAATTTTAATCACACCCTCGTGCTTTAACGCGTTTTCGGTATTAATCGAGCGAATACGTGCATGGGCATGAGGCGAGCGAATAAAGGCAATATGCGCCATATAGGGCAATGAAATATCATCAACAAAGCGCCCCTCGCCTCGCAGCAGACTTTTATCTTCCAAGCGCGTTACATTATGGCCGATAATCTGGTGGTCGGATGTGTCAACGTGCTGTTCATGCGGCATGATAGATTCTGGTCCCGAGATGAACGCTATAAATGCCTTGGCATTATGTTTATAGCGGATGCTTGATTTTTCAGCGGTGATTATTAAGTATTTTCCATAAAATGAAATAGAAAAATACAAATAAGTTAAGATTTCTATGTTTGATTTTACAAATTGAAAATACAACACACGCCTCTCGTGCTCGTGCCTCTTCTGCGTTGTAAGAATTTGCATCATCGCTTTTTATGTTTGTGCACACAGGCTTTGATTGAGGCATGAGTTATAGGCATTTACGCCAATCTTAACAATAAAATGTAAAGCCCGTTTGAGCTTTATTTGAGGCTCTGCTCATGTTGACTTTTTATCCAAATAAATCAAAATAACAGCCATTCTGTTTGATCACAAAGAATAGGAATTTAAACCGATGCTTAAGCATGACAATCGTCAGGATTTGCGTAACTGGATTGAGTTAATGCGGGCAAAGGGTGAATTAATTACGGTAAAAGGCGCTGATAGAGAGAGCGAAATTGGCGGCATCATTGATATAGCGATGCGCAAAATGGGGCGTCCCAGCGTGCTTTTTGAAGATATTCCCGGCTATCAAAAGGGTTTTCGCGTTCTCGGTAATTTGTTGACATCAGTGAAGAGAATTGCGCTCACACTTGGTCTGCCAGATAATATTAGCGAAGTGGAGCTCGTGCGTTTTTGGCGCGATTATATGCGCAATGCGCCAACCCGCCCGCCAAAATTAGTCAATACAGGCGCTATCTTAGAAAATACATTTTCAGGCGATGACATAAATCTTTTATCCATTCCCGCGCCGCGCTGGCATGAGGGCGATGGTGGTTACTTCATTGGCACAGGCTGCATGATCATTATGAAAGATCGTGACTCCGGTTGGATTAATTATGGCGCTTATCGTGTGCAAGCGCATGATAAAAAAACCGCCTCAGTGATGATTTCGAAGGGCAAGCATGGTGACATGCTGATGCGTCGCTATCATGAAGCGGGTGAGCCATGCCCCATTGCGGTTGTGGCAGGTGTTCACCCCGGCTTGTTTGCTGTGGCAGGCTTAGAAATACCATATGGTAAAAATGAATTTGAAGCAGCGGGCGGTTTATTAGGTGAGGATATACGCATTATCAATGGCCCCGTGACAGGCCTACCCATTCCCGCAGAAGCAGAAATTGCATTTGAAGGCTATGTCCATCCCAATGATCTCATTAAAGAAGGGCCTTTGGGTGAATGGACCGGCTATTATGCAGGTGGCGTTGATATGCGCCCAGCCATTCGTATTGAAACGCTGTGGCATCGTAATGATCCGATTTTAACAGGCGCCATCCCCGGCATTCCCCCCAATGACGATACATTTTATCGCGGCACAGCACGTGCGGGCGTAGTCTGGCATGAAATGGAAGCCGCAGGCGTGCCCGAAGTGCGCGGTGTCTGGTCACATGAAGCAGGTGGTAGCCGCATGTGGATGACCGTCTCGATCAAGCAACAATATGCCGGTCATTCCAAGCAGGCCGGTCTCATTGCGAGCCAATGCCATGCCGGTGCTTATGCAAATCGTGTTGTTGTGGTTGTTGATGACGATATTGATCCCGCGAATATGGATGCGGTTGTATGGGCCATGTGCACGCGTTGCGATCCAAAAGATGACATTCAGATTTTAAATGGTTGCTGGAGCACGCATCTTGATCCCATGTCTTATCCCGATGACATACATAATATGAATTCGCGGGTGATTATTGATGCTTGTGTGCCGTGGAACAAAAAGAAAGACTGGCCAGCCACGGTCAAAAATAGCGAAGCGCTTGAGAAACACGTGCGTGAGAAATTCGGGCAATTTTTACCGGCAGGGTGGTAATCGACGCGAGAGATCATATGACAACGTACAGCCCCATAAGAGCCAATAATAATATGCGATCACCGCATACGAAATGGGCTTCATCTTATCTTAGGTATCTTGCTTTTATTTCAGCATTAAGTCTAGGGCTGTCGCTTTATCATTCACCACAGAGTCTTGCCGCGGAGCCGCAACAATCCTCATCATCCCGTGGATTTTACGATGGTAAAACAATTAATATCATCGTCGGTTTTGGTCCTGGCGGCGGCTATGACTTATATGCGCGCCTTTTATCGCGTTATCTAGGAAATTATATAGCCGATAAACCTAGTGTTGTCGTGCAAAACATGGATGGCGCGGGAGGCGTGCGCGCGGCAAATTATGTTTACTCTGCCGCACCAAAAGATGGCACGGTGATCGCAGCTGTGAATCAAGGCGCATCGCTTTATCAGGCTTTGAACGGGCAAGGTGCGCTTTATGATGCCAGCAAATTTCAATGGCTCGGCAGCATGGCCCATTCGAATAATACGATCTACACGTCAGCCAAATCCGGCATTAAGACAATTGATGACGCTAAGCGGCGCGACGTCTCTATGGCGGGGAGCGGTGTGATATCGGACGCAGATATTTATCCCGCTGTGTTTAACAAATTAGTCGGTACGCAATTTAAGGTGATTAATGGCTATACCGGCACCAATGATAGTAATTTAGCTATTGAGCGGGGCGAAGTTGATGGCCGTGGCGGGGGTGCTTATTCAAGCCTGCTCAGCACAAAACCTGACTGGCTTGCGCAAAAGAAAATTTATGTCATTGCGCAAATTGGGTTTAAGAAAGAGCCTGATTTGCCTGAAGTTCCCCTGCTGATTGATCTCGTGCATGATGATGTGGCTCGTCAAATGGCAACTCTTGTCACCGTGCCAACGGCTGTGGGTTATAATCACTGGTTATCACCTGATGTGCCCGCTGATCGCGTTAAAATCTTGCGTGATGCCTATGCGAAGGCGATGTCTGATAAAGTGATGGTTGATGAGGCACGCAAAATGTCTTTGGAGATTAGACCTAAAACAAGCCTTGAGCTCGAAGAGCTCACCAAAAGAGTGTCGGATGTATCGCCTGCCATCAAAAATGAATTGCGTATGGTTCTGGGCTGGTAAAACAAAATTGACGCGCTGAGCGAATGCTGATCTTAAAGCCAGCATGTAAGAGGAAGTGGAAATATAATGTCTAAATTAGAGCTGACCTTAGCCTGTGGTGATTATGAAATTATACGCCCACTCAAAGAGGGTGTGGTTAAGCCTGATGGTATTGAATTAAATATTTTAACCTCAATGGATTCAACTACGCGCCATTGGCGTTTTATTCGCAATTTGGAATTTGATGTCGCGGAAGTCTCATGTTCTTCTTATATGGCAGGCAAATCCAGAGGACTTGAAATTGATGCTATTCCCGTTTTCTTACATCGCCGCTTTCGGCATGGATTTATCTTCATCAATAAAAATAAAGGTATAAACTCGCCAAAAGATTTGATTGGTAAAAAAATTGGTCTCAAACAATATCAATCAACGGCTATTCTGTGGTTGCGTGGTTTGCTTGAGCACGAATATGGTGTGCCCTTTAAATCAATTGATTGGTACACTGAGTTGGCCGAGGCTGTTGAATTTACACCGCCTCCGGGTTTGCGCTTACAGCGTGTTCCTGACAATAAATCAGTTGAAACCATGTTGGCCGAGGGTGAATTGGACGCGCTTATTCACCCTGATTTAATTGAGCCTTTACGCCAAAAAGATCTCCGTGTTGGCCGTCTGTTTGAAAATTACAAGCAAGAAGAAGTTAATTTCTACACGCGCACGCATATTTTCCCGATTATGCATGTCACCTGTATTAAATCTGAGATTGTGAAGAAATACCCTTGGGTTCCCACTCATTTGTTTCAAGCTTTTGAGAAATCAAAACAGATCGCAATGAGCCGGATGGAAAATCCGCGCCTTGTTTCGCTCGCTTGGTATCGTGAAGCGTGGGAGGAGCAAGAGGAGATTATGGGCTCAGATCCCTGGGAATATGGGCTTACACCTCATAACACCAAGCAATTAGACATGCTCTCAACTTTTGCGCATGAGCAGGGTTTGACAGAGCGCAAAATGCCGCTCAGTGAGTTATTTGTTGATGTCGGGCAAGGTCACAAACGCGGTAAAGTCTTCCGCTTTTAATTATCCTGTCTACTACCTATCATAGAGCCAGTTAAACCACGCAATTGTAAAGACGAAGATGAAATTACCTCCTCTGAGCTATCAATCACCTCATAATTTATCCGATGCTGTTGCGCTACTGGCGCAACATGAGGGTGCCGCGCGCGTTATTGCGGGCGGACAAAGTCTTATGCCACTGATGTCATTGCGACTCGCGCAACCTTCGCTTCTCGTTGATTTGGCAAAAATTGCTGATCTCAAAACAATCTCAACTGATCCGCTTGAGATTGGCGCCATGGTCACATGGTCAGAGATTGAGAGACATAAGGGGCTTAAAGAGCGCATCCCCTTGCTAGCTGAGGTGGTGCGGCATGTCGCGCATTATCAAATTCGCAATCGCGGCACATTGGGCGGCAGTTTGGCTCATGCCGATCCCGCTGCCGAATTTCCTGCTGTCGCCATCACGTTAGACGCTGTGTTGAGTGTTATTGGTCCTCAAGGTGTGCGCAAAATTGCCGCCAATGATTTTTTTGTTAATGCACTTGAGACCTCATTGCATGATGATGAAATCATTATGTCCGTGCATTTCCCTGCTTGGCCTGCCAAGCGGCGTTGGGCGTTTCAAGAGTTTGCGCGCCGTCACGGTGATTTTGCGATTGCCGGCATTATCTTATTTTATGATTGTGATGCACAGGGGCGTGTGATGAATGCCCATGTCGGGCTATTTGGACCAATCGCGCGCGCGCAACGCCTTAGTGCTGTGGAGCAAGCACTCAACGGGCAAAAACTAAGCGCTGCGTTGATCGAAGCGGTTACGCAAAACGCAACTGCTGGTCTTGATATTCATGTCGATGCGCAGGGTAGCGAAGCCTATAAGAGATCGCTTGCTGGCACATTATTAAAGCGCGGTCTGCTATCAACACTGTGATGTGATAAGCACTGAAATAAAGAGGATAAAGTGAAACATAAATCAGTTTCGATCAACGGCAAAACGACTCAGCTCGACGCTGAGGCGCGCGATAATCTCGTAGATTTTATTCGCGCTAAGGGTTTTACAGGCACGCATGTCGGTTGTGAACATGGTGTGTGTGGTGCGTGCACAGTGATTGTCGATGGGCAGGCTGTGCGCAGTTGCCTCATGCTTGCTGTGCAAGCTGAGGGCAAAGAGATCACAACTGTTGAAGGACTTTCCCCCGATGTTGGTTTATCAGAGCTTCAGCAAGCCTTTAAAAAGCACCATGCCTTGCAATGCGGCTTTTGCACACCAGGTATGATCACAACACTTCATGCTTTGCTCAGCCATGAGCCAGACGCTGATGAGGCCCGTATTCGCGAGGTGATCTCAGGTAATATCTGCCGTTGCACAGGCTATATTCCCATTGTTGATGCGGCTCTTGAAGCACGTCAATTCTATAAATAATCAAAACGGATTTGTCAGATCATGCACGCATCTCATCATAAGACTCAGGCGAATACTTATATCGGCAGTCCCATTGAGCGGATTGAAGATTATAGGTTTTTGCGCGGTGAAGGCCAATATGTCGCTGATCTCAGTTTTGATGGTCAAGTGCACGCTGTTATTGTGCGCTCACCCATAGCTCATGGTATCATCACGAAAATTGATACGCATCAGGCTCTCGCTATGCCGGGCGTCATTGCGGTGCTGACCGCTGATGATATTGGTGCCGATATTCCCACCATTCCCTTTCGCCGCCCCAATCCAACCATTGGTCCTTATGCGCAACCCATTATTGCACGTCATAAGGTCCGCTATTTTGGTGAGCCGGTCGCAATCATCATCGCGCAAAGCGCAGCCCTTGCTGAAGATGCTTTAGCAGGTGTTGATGTCAGCTATGAGGCTTTGCCTCCCATTCTTGATCGCCATTCATCCATGGCTGATCACACTATCTTGTTTGAGGTGACTAAAACCAATATCGCCACCGTTTTTAATGCTGACAAAGGTGATGTTTATGCCGCTTTTAAACGTGCTGATGTGATTGTACGTGATCAATTATCAACGCAACGTCAAACAGCTCTTCCCATGGAAACGCGCGGCCTTGTCGCGCAATGGGACAGCGCGACACAACATCTTAAAATGTATGGCGCAGCCAAATTACCTTTCTTTAATCGCACGACAATGGCAGCAATGATGAAATTGCCGCCGGAAAATGTTGATTACATCGAAGTTGATGTCGGCGGCGGTTTTGGTGCGCGTGGTGAGTTTTATCCGGAGGATTATTTGGTGGCCTTTGCGGCGCGTGCCTTAAATCGTCCGGTGAAGTGGATTGAAGATCGTCGCGAGCATTTTACCGCCATTGGTCATTCGCGTGAATCGTCATGCGATGTTGAGATGGCTTTGAGCAAAGATGGTACCATTTTGGGTATGCGCGGTGATTTATTCGTCAACATAGGTGCCTATGTCCGGCCGAATGGATTAACTCCCGTGCGCAATGCCGCGCAATTCATGTCTGGTCCTTATCGCATCCCCAATATCGGCTTAAAGGCCTATGCCTTCATGTCGAATAAAACACCCGCAGGCACATACCGCGGTCCCGGGCGATATGAGGGGAGTTATTTTATTGAGCGTTTGCTTGATCAAGCAGCGGCAGCAACTGGCATTAATAGGCTTGCCTTACGCCGTAAAAATTTAGTTACCAGCCCTGAAATGCCTTATCCTCTCGCGCCTGTTTTGCCGAGTGACGGGCGTGCCGAAACCAATTGCGATAGCGGTGATAACACCGTTACCTTTGATCGTTGCGTACAGGAATTTAACTGGGATCAAAAAGCGCGCCTTGATGGCACATGTGTTGATGGCCTTTATCATGGTCTCGGCATTGCATGCTTTATTGAAGGTGGCGCATCAGGTCCATCAGAAACGGCGCGCATGGAATGTGAAGCTGATGGATCAGTGAGCGTCTATGTTGGTTCATCAGCGATTGGGCAAGGTCTTGAGACCATTATGTCACAAATCGCCGCTGATGCGCTTGAGCTTAAAATGGACCGTATTAAACTTTATCATGGCTCCACAAATCTGCTTAAAGAAGGCTGGGGCTCTTATGGCTCACGCGGAACGGTGATGGGTGGATCGGCCGTGCAACTTGCGGCGCAAGATTTTATCAAGCGGTTTCGTGAATTAGCAGCTGAAGTGCTTAATGTACCAAGCGATAATCTGAGCTATAGTTCAGGCCGCATGAATGCGCCTGATGGACGCTTCATAACTCTTGAAGAAGTGGCGCGTAAGGGTATTTCAGGTTATGGCAAATTTAATAATGCCACGCCCACCTATACGTATGGTACGGCCGCTGTGCATGTCAGCGTTGATATTGGCACAGGCGCAGTCAATGTTCTTGATTACACTGTTGTTGATGATGTCGGCAAAGTCATTAATCCCTTAACTCTTCATGGTCAGGTCATGGGTGCGGCGGTGCAAGGCTTTGGCAGTGTCTTTAGTGAAGACCTTGCTTATGATGATAATGGCACGCCACTTGTTGGGACATTGGCTGATTATTTATTGCCGCTGGCAACAGATTATCCGCATATTCACTGTGTGACTATGGAAGATTATCCATCACCGACAAATCCAATGGGCGCAAAGGGCGCGGGTGAAGGTGGTATTATTCCTGTTGGCGGCGCTACAGCTAATGCCATTGCTTCGGCCTTACGTAGCTTTAATGTCCAGCCGCGAGATTTGCCGATCACACCTTCAAAGCTCTGGAGCCTTATCCATGAAAAGGCATGAGTGTTTAGTAGTGCAATATAAAATCCCCTGTCATGCCCATGACAGGGGATTTTTGTAACCACCATTAAAGTCATTAGCGATGATTGTTTTGCTCAATCGTGCCTATAATAGCATTGAGCCGTTTGGCAATATCGGCTGAGGTATGGGTAATGTCCTCGATGACTTTTTGAATCTGAGCACCAGAGCGTGGTGCAATATCAAGATGCGATTGTTGTGCATCAGCTAAAAAGTCAGCATCAACGATCATGCGATCAAAGGCGCTGCGCAATTCATTGACTTTGGCTTTATCAACCTGTGGCCCTGCAAAAATAGGTCGCCCAATAACCACAGGTGCTGATAATAATTTAAGCACTTCAGCATCGGCGGGCGTGCTGGCAAGCTCATACATCAAGGGCACATCAGGCAAATCTTTTTCACGCTCAACGCCAATTTGCGTGAGCACATTAATTTTGTGTTGTGCAATCCAATCTGGATGTGTTGCTTTCCATGCTGCCCAGCTATCACTGCCTTTGCCATCAACCTCACCTTTTTCCATGGCTAGATTAATATCGGCCGTGCCGGGATAACCCATAATAATTCTAAATTTTGTTCCCAAAAGCGCATTCATAGCTTTTGGATATTGTGATGATGTGCTGGCTCCCGTTGCACCTAAAGTGGATTCGCGCATTTTTGCATCGTTAATGCTTTTAATACCAGATGCGGCCCATATTACGGTTGTGTTATTGCTGACAACGGGATTGCCAATCCAATTAATTTTACTGACATCAATCCTCAGATCTGTATCACCTAAAGCCTGTTCAATGGGAAGTGATTGATCAGCTGTGCCCAGAACCGTGCCATCTTGAGGACCAACGAAATAGACATAATTAACGGCGATGCGACTGCCGCCACCTGGCATATTGCGCGGCAAAATTTTTGGCGTTCCCTTTATAAATTGGGCGAGATGGCGTGATACTAAACGTGCGTAGAGATCATAAGTGCCGCCCGGCGTGTAGCCGATAACAAAATCAATTGTCTTGCCGGTGTAA
>Ga0164296_1000507_pt1 | contig 45913 bp, 47 predicted proteins | sample GEODES057metaG_FD_113533 | JGI IMG/M metagenome (GOLD analysis project Ga0164296, IMG submission 113533) | Dystrophic lake water microbial communities from Trout Bog Lake, Wisconsin, USA - GEODES057 metaG | ecosystem: Environmental > Aquatic > Freshwater > Lake | place: USA: Trout Bog Lake...
AAATTCATTTATCATTTGATGACGTTCTGCATCTGTAAAGTAACGGGGTGGTTTCTGAATAATCCTTGTTTTCATTGTTTAAACATTTCATTTTTAAGTGTAAACCTATTTTAGGACAAGTCACTAACTACGTGAAGGCGAAACCTAACTACGTGAAGGGAGAACTTTCCTTCGTGAAGGGAGAACCTTCCTACATGAAGGGAAAACCTCCCTACGTGAAGGGAGAACTTCCCTACGTGAAGGGAGTATCTTCCTACGTGAAGGAAAAGTGCTTTGTCGGGATAAAATCTATAATAATGGCTTGTAATTATGGTGATAGATTGGCTGTGCCCATTGCAAATTGAATAAATCAGTCAATAAATCAACAATAATTAATTCAAAAGGCTTCTGCTAAACCCCTGCAAAGGAAAGAAGCCATAAAACAAATAAAATGGCACATACACCCGATCAATTTGATGGTCCAGACGAAGAATACGATACACTAGTAAACCAGATTTATACAGAAATTGAAGCCGTTCCCTCACCAGGAATTGGCGTTCCTGCTGGTACGATGACTGCTTATGATAATTTGTTAGGGCTTCACAATACCAGTTGGGCAATTGCGAAACACAAAGAGAACTGCACGAAGACGCAGCATCAAACTTATTTGACTGACCGTAAAAACCTGACGGATTTTTTGCGTCCTTTTGTGAAAATGTGGTTGTATGACAACGATTTGGCAACGGATGCCATCATCACCGCCACCGGTATGAGGTTGCATTCCGACACCCGCACTAGTCATGCAGGTGCACCTTCGGAAATTCCGGTTCAAGGGCTAAAACCACAAGATGGGCATACGATTGAAGTGAGCATCCGTACAGCTACGGGCAACATTGGCAAGCCAGTTGGGGTGCATTGCACAAGGGTCCGCTATTTTATGGGGCCTACTCCACCCGCAGACCCAGCCGATTATCCAAAGTTTCAGGATTACACAAGGTATCCAATGGAACTGGTATTGCCTGCCATAAATGCTGGTCAGGAAATATCTATCGCTTCTTGCTATGTAAGCGAAGCAGGGTCGATAGAAGGAAGGTATTGCAAAGCGATAAGTACGAATGTACCGTAAGCTAGTCGTAAGTTGTTAGGATGGGAATCGGTAATCGCTAGCTAGGGTTGCTTACTTGCGATTGCCGTTCCTTCCGATTAACGAAAAAATCCCTTGATGCGAAAGCTTCAAGGGATTTTTTATTGTGAATATCTCAAAACCTGTGAATTATATAAACTTTATCTACAATTGTATAACACTCATCCTATCATACCTGCCCACCTTTGCTACGTAATAAATCAGTTACAAATAAACTTTTATAAAATGGCTACCAAGTCGATTACCCCTAGTTTGGAAGTGGAAAAACCATCATCCAATGACTTGAAAAAGAAAGTGGATGCGCACAGAAGAGAAACTGAAGCCATCGAAAAAGAAACTAGTCAACCCGACGAAGAGCAGTTAATCATTCAAAAAGAAACTATCCCGCCCACTATAACCTAAGTCTCTGAAAGTATTAATATGGCTGATGTTTCAACTTATTCATCCCTTGATTAAAAAACAATGAAAAGAACTTTATTAAAAATATTTATCATCGCTTTTTGTGCATATAGCGTTACGGCAAATGCGCAGAAGATGTGGACGTTGAAAGAATGTCTGGATACGGCACTGGTAAAGAATATATCCATCAACCAAGGTTATTTATCCAGTGAAATTGCCAGAATAAACCTGATACAAGCTAGAGCTGCCGTGTTACCCAATCTTTATTTGAATGATAGCCATAGCCTAAACTCTGGGTTTTCATTGGATCCTTACACCAATCAATACACTACGCAGAGTATTTCTAGCAATAATCTCTCATTTAATAGCTCAGTCAATATCTTTAATGGACACGTTCTGCTATATACCATCAGGCAAAATAAGTTATTGTATGAAGCTGGATTATTGGATAATGACAAATTAAAAGTAGATGTAACGCTGAATATATTGGCTGCCTATATGCAAGTGTTGATGGATTATGCAGCAATAGATGTTTCTAAAGAGCAAGTGACTTCATCGGATACATTAGTGGGGCGAACCAAAAAGTTTCTTCAGTTTGGTAAAGTAGCCGAGTTGAGCCTTTTGCAAACAGAATCGCAGTTAGCATCTGATAAGCTCTTAGAAATAACCGCAGAAAACCAATTACAATTGGATAAACTGACTCTTTTGCAACTCATGGAAACGCCTGTTGACAGTTCCTTTGAAATAAAGATACAAGAAACAGGGGATTCAGTGTTGATTATTCCACCAAGTTCCACACAGATTAACGACGTTTCCTTAGGTTTTATGCCACAAATAAAAAGTGCTGCAATAAAGATAGATGCTTCAAAAGCGAGTATCAAAGTAGCGCAATGTTTAGGTATTCCCTCTCTAATATTAAGTGGCGGATTGAAAACAGGCTATTCAAGTATCAGAAGTAATTACAACACAGATACTAGTTTTCAGCTTCAAACTATTGGATATGTAAAGGGGGATTTGGCTCAGCCAGTAACGGGTGAGGTTGCTACATTCAATTCCAACAAACAGATTCAGTCTTTAAGCGACCAACTTAAAAACAACTTCGGTGAGTTTATTACGCTCACCTTATCTGTGCCGATATTTAATAGGTATGTTGCAAGAAGTAGCATTGCTATTGCTAAAGTGAATGTTAGGGTTGCAGAATTGAATGAGCAACAAACAAAAAATGATTTAAGAAAGAGTATAGAAACGGTATATACTAACCAGATAACTGCTGGAAAGAAGATGCTGGCAGTAAAAGAACAACTGGATTTGGAAAGAAGAACATACTCAGATATGGAAAAGAAGTATTCGTTTGGTGCAGTAGATGCGACGACCTTTTTGATAGAAAAAAACAATTTCGATAAAGCCGCAATGTCATTTATCCAAGCAAAATATGATTACGCCCTCAAAACAAAAATGGTAGATTTCTACCTCAACAAACCCTTAAACTATTAATAAAATGAAAAAGAATACGATTATAATTTTATCAGTTGTTGCCGTAGTGTTAGTCATTGCAGGTGTTTTTTATTACAGATACAAGAACAAACCTACCGTTTATTATTGGCGGACAGTACCCATAGAAAGGGGGGATTTGAATGTATTAGTGACTGCAACAGGCGCAATGGCGGCAGATACTTCGGTAGATGTAGGGGTGCAAGTATCGGGTAGTATTGCCAAGATAAAAGCAGACTTTAATGACAATGTAAAACGAGGGCAGGTGATTGCTGTGTTGGATACTACCTTATATTATGCTGCTAAAGTTGATGCTTTGGCTACTTTACAAAGGGCAGATATTGCTGAACAAGAAGCTAAAATAGAATATGACAGAAGTAAGAATTTGTTTGATAACAAAGTGGCAGCACAAGCTGATTTTGATTTGGCAAAAACAGCTTATCAGAATGCAGTTGGTAACGTTACCTCGGCAAGGGCACAATTAAAAAAGGCAGTTATCAATCTTCAATATTGCACTATCACCGCACCAATTAGTGGTGTTATTATTTCTAGGAATATCCAGTTAGGCAATATGGTTATCGCTAGTTTTAGTAGCCCCGTATTGTTTACCATTGCTTACGATCTCAAGAAAATGCAAGTACAAGCAAATGTAGATGAAGCAGATATTGGACAATTGAAAGTTGGGCAACGGGCAAAGTTTACGGTGGATACTTACCCAAATGATGTGTTTGAAGGGATAGTTACACAGATAAGACACCAGCCTGTTACGCTTGCTAATGTGGTTAATTATGTAGTAATTATTGAAGTGGCTAACCCTGCTTTGAAACTAATGCCTGGACTTACTGCCAACGCAAATATTTATATTGAGGAACGAAAGAATGTGTTGAAAGTGGCTACAAATGCCTTCACGTTTACGCCACCGATTGCCTATATCGAAGCATCAAAACTATTGAGCGATTCTGTAAAAAGCTTTTGGTTTCAAAAGTTTAAAGCCGCTAGTGAATTAAAAAAACAAGAAATTGTTGAAGTAACAGGTGGAATTGGGTTTCTGTGGATAGAAAGCGGTAAAGACGTTGTTCCGGTTCTAGTTAACAAAGGGTTGAATGATGGTTCTTTTACTGAAATAACTGGCAATATTCAAGAAGGGAACAAAGTGGCAACGGGTATTAACCAAACCGCTACACCTGATGATAATTCAAAATCGAGCAGTCCGTTTATGCCTAAATTCCCTACAAAAAAGAAATAAGATGGCAGATACAGAGAACTTAATCACAGTAAAAGAATTGACAAAGACATACAAGACTGGTAGTGTTGAAGTGTTTGCATTGAAGGCAGTTTCACTTACAATCAATAAAGGCGAGTTCGTGGCAATAATGGGTGCAAGCGGTTCGGGTAAGTCAACTTTTATGAATATTATAGGCTGTTTGGATAATCCCACAAGTGGGGAATATCTGATGGAAGGAAAAGATGTATTGACCCGAGACAAAAATGAATTGGCAGAATTACGGAATAGTAAACTAGGGTTTGTTTTTCAATCGTTCAATCTATTACCAAGAACATCTGCACAAGAAAATGTAGAGTTACCCCTGCTTTATAATAATAAAGTGGAAGCGAGTGTAAGAGAACAGAAAGCAATTGAAGCACTTACTTCCGTAGGACTAGCTGATAGATTGGGGGCAATGCCCAATGAACTTTCTGGTGGGCAACAGCAACGGGTTGCAATTGCAAGGGCGTTGGTTAATGAACCATTGGTAATAATGGCAGATGAACCAACAGGCAACCTTGATTCCAAAACGAGCTATGAAATAATGGGCATCTTCCAAAAGCTAAATGACGCAGGGATTACGGTGGTGATGGTCACCCATGAGCCAGATATTGCACAGTTTGCAAAGAGCAATGTTGTATTTAAAGATGGTAAAATAATAGCCAATCATCCTGTTACAGATAGAAAAATAGCAACAGAAGAATTGAAAAAAATAGCAACCCTAACCGATGCAAATTCTACCACATGAAATTCTTTAACCTATTCAGGATTGCCTACCGTTCGCTCAACCGGAACAAACTCAGGAGTTTTCTTACTATGTTGGGTATCATCATAGGTGTGGCTTCGGTGATTGCCATGCTCGCAATTGGTGAAGGCAGCAACCAGAATATCAAGAAATCAGTAGCTAGTTTGGGTACAAATTCCATAATGATTTATCCTGGCACCAACTCTACTGGCGGTGTTCGTGGTGGCGCAGGAAGCAATCAAACACTTAAATTGGAAGATGCAGATGCCATTGCTGCCAATTGTGATTTGGTAAAATATGTGTCGCCTGTAGTGCAAAAAAGGGCGCAAATAATTTACAATGGGAAGAATTGGAATACGACAGTCTTTGGGGTAAGGAACGATTATATGCTCATTCGGGCATTGACAATCACAAAAGGAAGTGGTTTTACTGTGGCTGATGACCGTTCGGCTGCTAAGGTTTGTTTGGTGGGAGTAACTGTTATTTTCAATCTGTTTGGTGATGAAAACTTCAATCCGGTTGGAGAAATAATTAGGATAAATAGTATCCCCGTTAAGATTGTTGGGGTACTTTCAAAGATGGGTCAAAATACTTTTGGGCAAGATCAGGACGATATAATACTCTCACCCTTTTCAACTGTGCAGAAGCGGATGATGATTTCTACAGAATACATCAGTAGCATACTTGCAGCGGGACAGTCGGAAGCACAAATAGACGATGCTGTTGATGAAATAACAAGTCTGCTTAGACAAAAACATAAGATTGCCCCATCCGATGATATTGATTTTACAGTAAGGACACAATCGGAAATCAGTAACATTTTTGGAAGTATTACAAAGGTAATGACGATTCTTTTGGCAAGTATTGCTGGTATTTCTTTGTTAGTAGGAGGTATTGGTATCATGAATATCATGCTGGTATCAGTCACTGAACGTACAAGGGAAATAGGGATAAGAATGGCAATTGGCGCAAAGGGTAGAGATGTATTGTTTCAGTTTGTAATAGAATCAGTCCTGATAAGTATTGTAGGTGGTATCATTGGGATTGTATTGGGGATTGTAGTCTCTGAGCTTGTCGCAACTTTTGGTGGATGGCCAGTGGTGATTACGCCCATATCCATTGCCTTGTCTTTTGGTTTTTCTTCTGCGATAGGTTTATTTTTTGGTTGGTATCCTGCACGAAAAGCCGCAGCCTTAAACCCAATAGATGCTTTGAGGTACGAATAAAATAAAAGTAGAAATTATGGATACAAGTACTCAAGATATTTCTTCAAAAAAGGAGATGCATTTTGTCCTATCAAGGGGGCTTGATACTTTCTTTTGTGATGTTTATAATGTTTATCGATTCATCATTCAATTCTTCAAAGAAGCATTTTCTTATCCTTTCGAATGGAAAGAAACCCTCAATCAGTGCTATCAAGTTGGTTGTTTGTCTTTGCCATTGGTTACTGTTACAGGCTTTGTAGTGGGGATAGTTTTTACCAAACAATCTCGTCCTTCGTTATCCACTTTTGGTGCAAGTTCTTGGTTGCCTTCTCTTATTTCCATTGCAATCATCAGGGCATTGGCGCCATTGGTTACAGCATTGATTGCAGCCGGAAAAGTAGGATCCAATATGGGTGCTGAATTGGGTAGTATGAAAGTAACTGAGCAGATTGATGCAATGGAAGTGTCTGGCACAAACCCTTTCAAGTTTTTAGTGGTCAGTCGTATATTGGCTATCACTTTCATGTTACCAGTGTTGGTAGTTTACACTGGTTTTATTGGCATGATGGGGTCTTTCCTAAATGTTCATGCCAATGAACTGACAAGCTTCACTTCTTTTTTGAAAATGGGGTTAAGTAAGATTTCCTTTTTAGATATTATTTCATCCATATTCAAGGCAGCAGTTTATGGTTTTACGATAGGCGTTGCGGGATGTTTCCAAGGATATTATGCGCAAAATGGAACAAGGGGCGTGGGCAAAGCGGCAAACAAAGCAGTGGTACTTTCTATGTTTCTCATCTTTTTGGAGGAGATGCTTATTGTACAAGTGGTTAACGACATAAGATAAATCAAATGAATATCGACTACAAAGACATTGTAATTTCTATAGAAGGGCTAAAAAAGTCCTTTGGCAAACTGATGGTATTGGATGGTGTGGATGTTGATATTTATAAAGATGAAAACCTTGCTGTACTTGGTCGTTCGGGAAGTGGGAAATCTGTTTTGATTAAAATTATTTGTGGACTATTAAAACAGGATAGTGGTTCAGTAAAAGTGCTTGGGGAGGAAGTAGAAACACTAAGCCCAAGTCAACTGCGGCAGTTACGCTTGAAAATAGGGTTCTCTTTTCAGAGTAGTGCCTTATATGATAGTATGAGTGTGAGAGAAAACCTAGCTTTTCCTTTGGTAAGGACGCATAGGGATTTGAGTGCCACAGCTGTAAATAATGAAATTGAAGAAGTGTTGCACGGAGTAGGGCTTTCTGAAACCATTAATCAAATGCCATCCGAATTATCGGGTGGACAAAGAAAGCGCATAGGTATTGCTCGTACATTGATTTTAAAACCTGCAATTATGTTGTACGATGAGCCGACTTCAGGACTGGATCCTATCACTTGTATTGAGATTAATAACCTGATTCTGAAAGTGCAGAAACAGTACGACACTACTTCCATCATCATTACCCACGACCTTACTTGTGCCAAAACAACGGCTAACAGGGTGGCAGTTTTGAGGGACGGAAAGTTTATAAAAACAGGTTCTTTCTCTGAAGTATTCGATACAGACGACCAGAATCTAAGAGCGTTTTATGATTACAATTTTACTTCTACAAACCCGAAGCAAGTTGTAAGTAATAAGTTGTAAGTAATAAGTTGTAAGTATTATGGCAGGATAAATATTTTATATGGAAAAGAAATTGTTTGGGGAAATTGTAAGATACAATCCTGTAAAAAAGAGGAATTAATCATTCCCTTCATTCAAATCATTTAATCATTATTAGAATTTTAAGAATATGAATAAGATAAAAAATAATAAGCCCGTCGTAGTAGGGATTTTCATCTCAATAGGGACGGTGATACTAATTGTAACCATTCTTGCGATGGGTAAGCAGAAAAATACTTTTGTAAAGACGTTTGTAATCAGCACTATATTCAGTGATGTTGGTGGCTTGTTGGCAGGGGGAAATGTTTGGCTGTCGGGGGTTAAAGTGGGAACGGTAAAAAAGGTTAGTTTTTATGGTGACTCGAAAGTATTGGTAACCATGAGTATTCAAGAAGATGCACAGTCGCATATTCACAAAGATGCAAAAGCAAAGATTGGTTCAGACGGATTGATAGGTAGCAAGATTGTTATTATTTATGATGGCAATGTCAACACGCCCCAAGTAGAAGAAAATGATATGCTTCAAACAGAAAAAGCAACGAGTACTGATGATATGCTGGCGACATTGCAAGCAAATAATAAAAATGTATTGGAAATAACCAATCGGTTTAAGCATATCAGCAAGAACATTGATAGCGGCAATGGAGTATTGGCAAACCTTATAAACGACCCTGCCATTGCAAATAACATTCGTAATTCTACTACTGACTTGCGCACAACACTGGCTAATTTTAAGCGTGTATCCGAAGAAAGTAAAGGTGCTGTGACCAATCTTAAAACGTTTTCTAATAACCTGACCAATCAGGGAAGTTCATTGAATAGGATGGTTAAGGATACTGTCATTTATCAAAATCTATCCAATACAATCGCTCAATTGATGGCTTCGGCTTATGCTGTAAGTGGATTTACTTCAAACTTAAAAACAATGAGTGAAAAATTGAACCAGAAAGACAATGCAGTGGGCGTATTATTGAACGATTCATCAACAGCAGTATCCATAAAAAATACCATCATTAACTTAGAATCAAGCAGCCTTAAATTAGACGAAGACTTAGAGGCTGCACAACATAATTTTTTATTGAGGGGCTTTTTTAGAAAGAAGAAAAAAGAAGAGGAGAAGCAAGGGGTTAAATAAGAGAACGAGTAAGCAACTATCTTGAGTTTAATTTAATTAGAAATTGATTTATACAGACTAGTGATGCCTATGAAGACTGGTGCTAGTTACAGTTAGAGCTTGATAATTATTAAAGTCATCTCATCTTTTAGCCAATGAGTGCAATTATTGAGAGAAAGAGTATTCTCATTGAAAAGGAATCAATATCAAGACCTGTGAATTATATAAATATTATCTACAATTCTATAACATTTATCCTGCCACCTGCTTCCACCTTTGCGTCGTAATAAATTAGTTACAAAATAAATTTTATTAAATGAAAAAAGTACTATCAGTGTTGGCATTTGTTGCTATCGGATTTTCAGTGATTGCACAAACAAAATGGACGGTAGATCCAGTTCATTCATCCTTAGGCTTTACTATAAAGCACTTGAGTATCTCCGAAATAAGTGGCAGATTTAAAAAATTTGAAGGTAGCTACACTTCTGCCAAAGCAAATTTGAGCGACATCAAAATCAGTTTCATTGTAGATGCAGCTAGTATCAATACTGAGGAGGAAAAAAGGGATGATGACTTGAGGTCGGATCATTTTTTCGATGCCCAAAAATATCCTTTCTTGAAATTTGAAAGTACTTCTTTTAAGAAACTAAATGGTAACAATTACCGTTTGTTCGGCAAACTAACCATTAAGGATGTAACCAAAGATGTATCCTTTAGGGTTGTCTATGGCGGCACTGCAAAAGACCCTTGGGGTAATACGAAGTCTGGTTTTTCGGCAACAACTACCATTGACAGGTTTGATTACAATATCAACTACGACCCAACAGGATTATTAGTAGGAAAAACGGTTACGTTGAATTTGAACATGGAATTTATCAAAGCAAAATAGTAGTTGCCTAATTTTTAATAAAAATTGAAAATGAAAATGGCTAAAATAATTGTAAGCATATTAGTTGGACTATTCATTGTATTTCAAATTTATACAACCATGGCATCAGAAAAAACATCAACACAAGCATACAAAGTAATACGCACCGAAAAAGACTTTGAAATTAGATTCTATCCTGTTGTTACGATGGCTACCATTACTTCTACCGCCAAGACTTACAAAGAGTTAGGAAGTTTGGGTTTTAGAAAGTTAGCTGGTTACATTTTTGGTGGTAACAGTAGTAAACAAAAAATTGCAATGACCGCACCAGTGCACATGGATATAAATGATTCTGCATCGTCTATGAGTTTTGTAATGCCATCTGAATATCATAAAGACAACTTACCAAAGCCAAATGATTCTGGGGTAAAAATTGAAACCTCAACTGCAGAATATGTTGCTGTTGTAAAGTTTGGTGGTTTTGCATCTGGCGAGAAAATAAAAAAGTATACAGAACTACTTGACGAATTATTAAAAAAGAATAACCTACCACACTATGGAAACTTTCGTTTTTTAGGGTACAATCCACCATATCAATTATTTGGAAGAAGAAATGAAATTATAGTAACCCTCAAATGGAATTCGAAATAAAATAGTATTCATTCCTTCAAAATGGAATAGAATAACAAATTAAATCATAAAATAAACTTTAAAAAAATGAAAATTTTAATTGTATTAACATCGCATAGTGAATTAGGAAATACAGGCGAAAAAACTGGTTTCTGGGTAGAAGAATTTGCTACACCCTATTATGTTTTAGCAGATGCAGGAGCAGAGATTACCATTGCATCCCCAAAGGGTGGACAGCCACCTGTTGATCCCAAAAGTGAATTGTTAGATGCCCAAACACCTTCTACTCAAAGGTTTTATAAAGACAATATTGCAATTGATAAAGTGGCATATTCTTTAAAATTAAATGATGTAAAGCAAGATGATTATGATGCTGTTTTTTATCCTGGAGGTCATGGGCCATTGTGGGATTTAGCCACTGATAAAACCTCTATTAAATTGATTGAGGACTTTTATAATAATCAAAAACCAATTGCCTTTGTGTGTCATGCACCAGCCGCATTGATTAATACAAAAGCAGAAAACGGTCAACCACTTGTTAAGGATAAACACCTGACAGGCTTTTCAAATACGGAAGAAGAAGCAGTCAAATTAACCAAAGTAGTTCCGTTTTTATTGGAAGATGAACTTAAAAAGCAAGGAGCACATTATACAAAGGGTAATGATTGGACTTCTTATGTAAAACAAGATGGGCTATTGATTACTGGGCAAAACCCTGCTTCGTCCGAAGCTGTTGCTAAACTACTTTTAAAAATACTCAAAGGAGATAAAGAAACCAAGTAACTACAATTTGATTAATCTAAAAAAATAAATAAAATGAAAAAGTACGAATTGTTTACATCAATAACTGTTGGCGATATAGAATTGAAAAATCGCATTGTTATGGCTCCTATGACTCGTTGCCGAGCCATTGATAATATCCCAAATGACCTGATGGCGAGGTATTATAAACAGCGTGCAATGGCTGGTTTAATTATTACCGAAGGAACTTCGCCCTCTCCCAATGGCTTGGGCTATGCTCGTATTCCGGGTATTTTTAATGAAAAACAAATAAATGGTTGGAAAAAAGTAACATCTGCTGTGCACGAAAGTGGCGGAAAGATATTTATTCAATTAATGCATACGGGAAGGATAAGCCATATTCTGAATATGCCAGATGATACAGAAATTCTTGCACCTTCTGCAGTAAAAGCTGCTGGACAAATGTGGACTGATGCCAAAGGGATGCAGGACTACCCAACTCCTAAAGCTATGACAGCCGATGATATTATTTCTACAAAAGCCGAGTATGTGACAGCCGCAAAAAATGCTATGAAAGCAGGATTTGATGGCGTTGAACTACATGGTGCAAATGGTTATTTGTTGGAGGAATTTTTATCGCCTATTACCAATGTGCGTACCGATAAGTACGATGGTAATATTGAAAATCGTTGTCGTTTTGTGATTGAAGTTGCAACCGAGGTTGCGGCTGCTATTGGCAAGGGGAAAACGGGCATACGCTTATCACCTTATGGTTTGGCGGGTGATATGCATGATTATCCTGAAATTGATGCTACATACGATTATTTATCAAAAGAACTTAATAGATTGGGTATTGCTTATATCCATATAGTTGATCATTCTGCAATGGGGGCACCAGTTGTACCTATTCAAATAAAGGAATTGATCCGTAAAAATTTTAAGAATATCCTCATTTTTTGTGGTGGTTACGATAAAGAAAGCGCAGAGGCCGATATTGAAAATGGCCTGTGTGACCTTATTGGATTTGGACGACCTTTTATTAATAATCCCGATTTGGTAGAAAGGCTGGAACAAAATGAGGAATTATCTCAAAATCTTAAACTCAATTTGTTCTACACGGCAGATGAAAAGGGTTATACAGATTATCCAAATTTTAAAGCTAAAGTAGTTCTTGAACTAGCATAAAAGAGCAAAAAAGATTTACAAAGTATAAAGGGTAGCACGATACAACAAAAGATTGTATTGTACTATCCTTTTTTTGTGCCATTGGCAGCTATGTCTGTAACTCTGCCCAGCTAGTGAGGGAGTTGATGTTTGAGATATTAAGCAAAGCGCATGTTGAACTAGCAAATGAAAGGGATTTAATATCCCGTTAAGAGTAAATAATCAGCGGTTCTTTCTTAACGACAGTTCGGGATGTGCTTCATTTAACATCCTCAAACAGTCTCGTAGAACCTAAATAGCTGGTTTTAAGAAAAAAACAATGGCTGGAGAGATTTTTATGTCTCATGTAAGATCTTACAAGAGCCTTATAAGATGTTATACGAGCCTTATAAGATGTTACAAGAGTCATGTAAGATGTTATACGGGCCTTATAAGATGTTACAAGAGCCGTGTAAGATGTTACATGACTCTTGTAAGATATTTCAGGAGACAAATAAGATGATTCAGATGCCGTGTAAGATGATTCAGATGCCGTGAAAGGCGATTCAGGAGCCATGAAAGATGATATAGGAGACCTAAATAAAGAAGTATAAAAGTGGGAGGTTGAAATACTTAATGCTTTTGACCTTTTTTGTTCACGTACAACTCATATTTTACATTTCGTGTTGTTATTGAAAAAAATCCTGTAATTAAAATTCTTACATTATATCTTTACTACTAAATTCTTAAAAAACAATGTTACACTCAGAAACAAAAGGCTCAAACAGCAAGCACATCATTTTTGTACATGGCAACTCTCAATCTTTATCCCTTTGGGACAAAACGGTATCGGAAAATTGTTTGAAAGAAGAGTACACGTTAGTTACTGTCGATTTGCCTGGTCATGGTAAGTCATTCCGTAGCAAAGAGCCTAATAAAGATTATTGTATTCAGGGTATGGCGGGATACCTGTTGGATTTTATCCTTCAGTACAATAATCGACCTTATATTGTTGTTGCCAATTCCTTAGGGTCCAATTTAGTAGGCGAAGTGGCGGATAAACTTACTAACTGCAAAGGGATATTCTTGACGGGTGCGTGTATTCTTGGCGAGGGTATTATGCCAGCAGCTATTTTTCAACCAAATCCCAATCTTGCCCCTTTTTTTACAGTCTATCCTACTGATGAAGCTATCGATAAAATGATAACCGATGGGCTGTGCTATCCAAAGGAAGAAATAATTGTAGAAAACAAATCCGCTTTTAAAAACACAGATCCTGCTTTTCGGGAATCCTTGGTTGCTTCAATAGCACGCGAAGAATGGAGCGACGAGATAAATAATTTAGCCAATTTAACTATCCCCATAGCTATTGTTTTTGGTGCGGAGGAAAGGTTTTCAGTTATTGATTACCTACAAAATACCAGCTTTCCCAAGTGGCGGGGTACAATTGTTACAGTGCCTGATGCCAGTCATTTAGTTCAATATGATCAACCAGCTTTGCTTGCAAGATTGATAAAGGAATTTGCGGAGGATTGTTTTTAAATTATCCTGTTCCTTGCAGCAAATACAATTAGTTCTGTTGTGTTTTTAGTGTTAGTTTTTCGCAGCATATTGTGGCGGTGGTTACTAATCGTGTTGATGCTGATACCCATCTTGTCTGCAATTTGCTTACTGCTTAGTCCTTCGGCTAGGTACAATAGGGTTTCCCTTTCCTTTTTGGTGAAAGCAGATTCTTCGAGGTTTGCAAAATAATGATTTGTGGAGTAGTGTTCATAATTGCTACCCCCCTCCACACGATTGAATTTGGTGATAACCTGAGTCATACAGGTATCTTTCATGAATGGGGTGATGTTTTGGCATATCCCAAAGCTAACGGTTGGTAGGTTGGTAATAGGATCTGTAAGGTAACTTCCTCTTTGTAGTATGTTTATTGGCTGTTTGTCTTTGCCTAGAAGAATAATATTAGTTTCAAAAACGTAGCTGCTATGTTCGCTATGCTGATGTTGGTTGAAAACATTGGCGATGTCTGGGAATATTTTATTACTTAAAACATACAAGCTTTCTTTTTGAAAAACAGATGCAGTATAATCCAATCCGCCTTCCAAAAAGTTATTAGGCTCATGTTCGAATGTATTTAGAATAGAGCCCGTCATCAGGCTGTACTTTCTTGTTTTGTAATCAACTATATAAAATACGTGTTGGCGAGAAAAGAACATCCTCTTTTGAAAGCCGTGCATGGAAGCAAAAAAGCCTTCAATTTCTTCTACATCAACCTCTTTACTTACGTGTGTGAGCTCGGTTGAAAAATTAAGGTAAGTTAAAGAAGGGTTCTTCAAGATTACAATTTTAGGAGGTAATAATTCTATTAGAGTTAAATATTATGGGTAAATATACAGTAGAAAACAATAGCATAGTCATAAATCACTATTGCCCACGCATTTTGTGCGTTCTATTTTTGTGCCTGTTAAAATAAGTGTGGGTGACACTTACTTAAAAAGCAGCCGCGATGTTATTATGTAATAAAAAGTATAATAAAGATTGTATCCATAAACAAACACCATGTTCAATTACAGTGTAGCTACTGCGTGGGGTGGTGGCTGCACTTATTATAAAACTTGAAGTTTAGTTACACTTTTTTAAAGCAAGAACAGCGTAATTTGAAGGTATTAAATAATGTGGGAATATTAAACATTGTTAACCTATAAATTCCAAGGTCCCATTATTAAATAGATATACGAAATAAAAGTTACAAGAAAGGGCAAAAATGGCAGAATCATACTAAAGTGAAGATAAAATACCCATAAAGGGTTATTTTTATGTTAAAGCTATGGGTTTAGTTTTGTTAATTATTTAAAGGGGACGATTGAAAAGAAATGAGCTTGCAAATGATTCATTTTAAACCCAAGAATAAATGCTATCGTACAAAGGGTAGCTAGTGCATAATTGGCAGTGCAATTGAAGATTGCATTTTATATAGTTTGGAGGTTTGGTAGTAATCATTTTCTTTAACCCTAGACACTTGAAAAAGAATCCGTTTGAATTAGAATCTTATCTAGCCGCATTTGACAGTATAGATGTATTTTTTGTGTTGGTGACAGATGCTGTGACCAAGAAAATAGAAAACATTGGGGGAGCATTTGAGCAATTGACTGGATATGAACGCATAGACTTTTTAGGAGGTAGCTATGAAATCTTGCTGAATCGATTGCAAAACAAAGATAAAAAAAGGATAAGGAAGACTACTGAAAGATTTTTGGTTTACCTGAACAATCAACCAATAGGCAATAGACATGCTATTAATCTGAACCGAACGATGGCCATAACGTGCAATGGGGGAAATGTTTTACAGATACTGGTCCAGTCTATACCGATATTATTTAATAAGGAGATGCAGCCAGAAAGCTTTTTAAATATTGTTTCGGACATAACGCATCTTAAGAAAAAGGGGAATAATTCAAACTATATCATTGATAGCAATGATGAAACATTGATAAAAAAGATTCTACTAGATACTGTTGTTGCCTCAACTGCAGGATTGATATCGAAAGCAGAAATGAGGGTGTTGGAACTGATGGCAGATGGATGTAGCAGTAAGGCAATTGCTAGTATATTGTTTTTGAGTGAACATACCGTTAAGAAACATCGAAAGAACATGCTGTTTAGGTGTGGTTGCGCCACATCATCTGCTTTGATAAAGCTGGCAATGACAGAGAAATGGATTTGAAATAATTAAAAGTTTAGCCGCACTTTAATAAAAGCAGCTACGGAGTGCCTACACCGGATAAAGGGGGCATAATAAATTTTACTAGTATGAAATTTTTTTTCACTCGCTACTCCATAGCAGTAGTACTTTTTCTTCTTTTGTTTTCTCTTAAAGCTCAGGCACAACCTGCTAATGGTAAGCTTTTTATTGTAGGAAGTGCCGTAGGGGGAAGTTTCACCAATCCTATTCCCACTGTTGATAGTGCTTTGCAACAATTCACACAAATCAGTGCCACAGAGTATAAAATTACCATAGGCCTTACAGGTGGTGGGGAGTATAAATTCATAGATTCAAACGGCTATTGGGGCAATAATTGGGGTATTGCAATTTCAGATAACCCAGCGGAAATTTATGGAGGGTCATTTGTAGCCGTTGTCAATAATGTTGGGCCAGCCTTAAATATTCTAGCGCCTCCTGTAACAGGCTATTATACTATAGATGTAAACTTTAAGACAGATTCATTTTCGGTAAAATTAATTAACCCAATAACTCCTTCTATAACTCCTACAACAGGTTATTATGGTACTAGTGTAACAATAAAAGGCATTGAGTTTACTGGCGCAACAGCAGTAACTTTTGGTGATACAGCTGCATCCTTTTTCACGGTATTGAATGACAGTACCATTATAGCGATTGTTGGTACTGGCGGAAGTGGGGGAGTTGCGGTAACTACGTTAAAAGGGAGTGTTATTTCTATTGCAGGATTTACATACACCCCACCAGCAACCCCAACAAGCTTGTTTATAGTTGGTACGGCTGTTGCTGGGGGATGGAGCAATCCTATCCCCCCCGCCGATAGTGCTGTACAACAATTTACGCAGGTCAGTGCAACTGAATTTAAGATTACTATACCTCTTATTGGCGGACAAGAATATAAGTTTATTTCGGTGGACGGCTCGTGGACCACGAATTGGGGTATTGCTTGGGCAGATGACCCGTATGAAATTTATTCAGGCAACATAGATTTTAACACTTATAATATCCTCGCACCACCAGTTAGTGGTTCTTATGTAATTGATGTTAACTTCTACACGGGAAAGTTCACCGTACAAACCCCACCCAAACCTGTTGCCATCACTTCTTTCAGCCCTACAACGGGTACTTATGGTACACCTATCACTATACATGGTCATGGGTTTAATACTTTGAATAGTAATTCAGTGAATGGAGAAGGTGATAAATACCTCAATACAATCGTTTTATTTGGTAGTAACAATTTTAATTATCACGAAGATTCGATAACAATATTATCTGATTCAGTATTGATAGCTTGGGTTGGCAATGGCGTATCAGGCAATATTTATCTGGTTTCGAACTACACAACTTTAGATTCACTACCAGGGTTCATCTACAACCCCTTGCCTCCAATAACAAATCCTGGTTGGGAATATGTTGGCGGAGCAGGGTTTTCCAGTGGTACAACAAGTTACTTTGTAACTACAGCTATTGGTACAGACAACACACCTTATATATCTTACATAGACGCTAAAAGTTATCAATTAGTAGTAATGAAATATGAGGGGGATAGTTGGAAAAACGTGGGTGCTGTAGGTTCCGCTGGCCTTGTTCCACAATACTTTTCAAGTGTGTTTCTCGTTGATAACAACAATGCCCCGATTGTTGCTTACGCGGATTCTTCTAATAGCAGAACTTCAACTTTTAAAAAGTTTGATGGCAATAACTGGGTAACGTTGACTACTACAAATAGTTTTCAAATCGGCTCATTAGCTATAGATAAGAATAATAACCTGTACAATTTTGATGGTGCTAATGTTTATGAATTCAATAATGGCTCTTGGAGTAGCGTTGGGAATACTAATATTGTATTGAACAATACCTCGTCTTTTCCTGGACAATTTAATATAACCATTGATAAAGTAAACAATACCCCGTATATTGTATATAGTCCAACTGATTCCATTACTTATGCACCTCAAGCTAGTGTAATGAAATTTGACGGTAGTAACTGGGTAACAGTTGGGCAATCAATGTTTGAATCCTCGAATGCAACCTTTGGTAGTTATTATAATGATATAGCCATTGATGGTACAGGAACTCCATGGTTCTCTTCCCAAACTGACAATAGTTTTGAAAGGGCAAGTGTGTATAAATATACTAGTGGTGAATGGAATACAGTTGGATACCCACGGTTTTCTAAAGCACACATTCAATTTCCTTCTTTTGCATTGAATAAAAACAATACACCTTATCTGTTATACCAAGATGTCACTTATAATGGTCAAGGTACAGTAATGTCTTACACCGATACAGGCAGTTGGAGACCAGTGGGTGTTCGTGGGTTTCTTCCAGGAAATAGTTTTCAAAGAAATTCTTTGATCATTGATGCGAACAATACCCCAATCATTGCCTTTTCAGATAATACACAAGGGGGTAAAGTAAGTGTGATGAAGTTTGGTAACAACTCATTGCCTGTATCAATCGTCAGAATTAGTGCAATACCAAAAGAAAGTAAAATACAACTGACTTGGGAAACCACCAACGAACCAAATACAAGCGACTTTGTGGTGCAACACAGTACAGACGGAATTTCTTTTAAATCAATAGGCTCGGTAAAAGCAATTGGCGTTGGGGCAAATGATTACCAGTTTATAGATACTTACCCAGCCTATGGAATCAATTACTACCGCTTGCAAAGTGTAGATAAGGATGGGGCAGCTTCTTTTAGTAAAGTTGCTAGTGTACAGTTTGCCTTAAACAGTAATCAGTTATCAGTTTATCCAAATCCTGCAAAGAGTATCGTAACAATTAGTGGTAATCATATAGCATCCGTTCACGTGATAGATAATATAGGTAGGGTTGTTAGTGTGCAAACATTGCACGATGCTATGAAACCTACAATAGCTGTGGGTAAATTACCAGCGGGAGTTTATCACCTGCGTATCCAAACCACTGATGGCAATGTGAGTGTGGTAAGCTTTGTAAAAGAATAGTTGGTTAATTAACCCTTATAGGACTCTAAGCCCTATAAGGGTTCTTTTAAAAGTTTAGCAGCACTTTATTAAAAGCAGCTACGGAGTGCCGAAAACGGGGATGAGTAGGCTAGTAAACTTTAAACACATGGAAAAAACACTTGCTTTTTTGATGCTGTGCATGACAATAGCTTTTTTGATGACAAGCTGTAAGAAAAATGTAGACAGTACAACAACCCTACCTAAAATAGGCAGCAGCTATGCAGGGGGTATTATTTTTTATATAGATAGTACTGGCAAACATGGTCTTGTTTGTGCTAATGCCGATCAAAGCACTGCGGCAGTGTGGGATGCAAACTGCTACAACGTAAATACAGGCTATAACCCTACAACAACAGGTGCTACAGGTACGGCAATAGGTACAGGGGCCACTAATACCACCCAGATAATAGCTGTTTTAGGAAGCAATGGCGTTGCAGCCTCACTTTGTCGCAACTACCGTGGGGGTGGTTATACCGACTGGTTTCTACCTTCCAAAGACGAACTGAACGAATTGTATAAAACCAGTGCTGTGGTCGGTGGTTTAGCAACTTACCTTTATTGGAGCAGTTCGGAGATTGCAGGTGGATTCACAGTCGCCTGGCTTCAATCTTTCATTAATGGCTTTCAAGGAAATAATTATAGTAAGAATGGAGCCTACTATGTGCGTGCTGTACGAGCTTTTTAAGTAAAAAGGACATGTAATTTTGGAGATTTTATTAATAACACAAACACCAATTCAGACAAAAATAAAAAGTTTGGCAGCACTTTATTAAAAACAGCTACGGAGTGCCTAAACCGGATAAAGGGGCGGTTAAACTTTACTATTATGAAATGTTTCTTCTCTCGTTGCTTTACGGCAGTAGCACTTTTGCTTTTTGTGTTTGCTTTTAAAGCACAAGCACAACCTGCTACTGGTAAATTGTTTATTGTTGGTAGTGCCGTAGCGGGTGGATGGACAAATCCAATACCGAGTATAGATATTTCCACACAACAATTTACTAAAATAAGTGCAACTGAGTACAAGATTATTATTCCACTTATTGGTGGTGGTGAATATAAATTTATAGACTCAAATGGTTATTGGGGGGAAAATTGGGGTATTGCTATTCAAGATAACCCAGCAGATACTCTCGGTGGTTCATTTATATATGGAGTAAATATTGCGCAGAATATACTTGCGCCTTCTGTTAGCGGCAATTACGTTATAGATGTAAACTTTAATACCGATTCCTTTACCGTAAAACAAATAGTTCCTTCAATTACGCCTTCATTTGGTTCTTTTGGTAATTCTATTACTATCACAGGTGCTGGTTTTATTGGTGCAACCGCAGTAAATTTTGGTAATTCTGCTGCATATAATTATACTATAGAAAATGACAGTACTATCATTGCATACATTGGTTACGGAGCAAGTGGTAACGTAGCAGTAACTACAATTGAAGGAATTATTATTACTATACCCGGATTTATATATGTACCACCAACACTACCTACTACAGGTAAATTATTTATTGTAGGTTCTGCTGTAGCAGGAGGGTGGGCAAATCCAATACCACTTATAGATAGTGCCGCTCAACAATTTACAAAAATCAGTGCCACAGAGTACAAAATTACCATACCACTTGTGGGCGGTGGGGAGTATAAATTCATAGATTCAAATGGTTATTGGGGTGTTAACTGGGGTATTGCTATCAATGATAATCCTGCAGATATTTATGGTAGTGCATTTATATTACACCTTGCCCAAAACATCCTTGCACCACCAGTGAATGGTACTTATACTATTGATGCTAACTTTAAAACAGGAATATTTACCGTAAGCCTAGTAAATCCTTCTCCTACTATAATTAGCACTTTTACGCCAACTAATGGTTGCCCAGGCACAACAATAACTATTTCCGGATACAATTTTACAGGAGCTACGGCAGTTAATATTGGAGGTGCATCAGTTGCTTCCTATAACGTAGTTAATGATAATACAATAGAGGCAGTAGTTGCCAATGAAAATATTAGTGGAGTGATTACTGTTTTTTCACCATCAGGTGTAGCAATTAGCAGAGCGACATTTACGATTGGGAGTATTTCTGTATTAGCATACGTTCCAAATCAAACCAGTAATACTGTTTCTGTTATAAACACTGCTACAAATACTGTAATCGCTAACATTCCTGTGGTTCCAGTGGGCACTAATCCTTATGGTGTAAGCATAACGCCAGATGGCAGTAAAGTTTACGTAACAAATAGATTGTCTACTACAGTAAGTGTAATCAATACCTTAACAAATAATGTAATAGCTACAATCCCTGTGGGTTATAATCCTGACGGTATAATTGTAACACCTGATGGTAGCAAAGTTTATGTGGCAAATTTAGGGAGCGATGAAGTAAGTGTAATCAATACTGCTACTGATGCTGTAATAACTACAATACCAATATTTATGGTAGGTAATCCAGGTGGTCCGGAGCGAATATGTGTAACACCTGATGGAAGCAAGGTTTATGTAACGACTAATGGTTCTTATTATGGATATGTTACTGTAATCAATACCGCTACAAATACTGTACTAAATACCATTCAAGTGGGCACTGATCCTATTAGTGCAAGTGTAACACCTGATGGAACTAAAGTTTATGTAGCAAATAAGGGGGATAATTCAGTAAGTGTAATCAATACCGCTACAAATGCTGTATTAACTACCTTTCCTGTAGTAGATGAACCTTCTAGTTTATGTGTAACCCCTGATGGTAGCAAAATTTATATAGCAAGCAATAGTCAAACAGTAGGTGTATTCAATACTGCTACAAATACTCTAATATCTACAATTCCTTTATTGGGGACCCTTCCTAATGGTATAAGTGTAACGCCAGATGGTAGTAAGGTTTATGTAACAGGTAGTTATTATGCTTATTATGGTGGTAATTACATAAATGTAATCAATACTGCTACAAATACTGTAATAGATACAATTCCTGTAGGACTTAATTCTATCGCTGTTGGAAATTTTATTGGTAGTGTTATAGTACCTTGTCAACCTGTAATTAATTCTATTTCAAAAGACAGTGTTTGCCTTAACGATGTTATTACAGTAACTGGTTATTTTTATGGTGTTGATAGCGTTAAATTTAATGGAATACCTGTTCCTTTTGCTATTAATTCAAATACAAGCCTTTCTGTAACGCTCAATAATGTAGGTAGGGGATATTTAACTGTAATGGATTTGGGAGGGATTGCCACAAGTGAAAAGCCATTAAATGTAGATATTGTACCAAATTTCCAAGTAGTTCCTGCTAATTTTCAATTATGTGGGGGGAATGAAAGACAGGTAAATACCACACTTAAAAGTCCATTAGGATATGAATATACCTGTAGCAATCGGCAAACAGGAGATAGCATTACAATTAATGCGCCAGGCAATTATATCCTTAATGTAAAAGATACTTTTGGTTGTAAAAATTCTACTAGCTTCACAGTCACCAACTATACACCGTGTGGGGGCTATCTGGAAATACATTCCGATACAGTAGCCAACTATTTTGGAGATACTATTCATGTAAAGGTTAGCCTGAAAGGTGGTTCTGATATATTTTCCTGCTATGGTTATTTGAATTTTGATAATACCCACGATACATTATTGGATAGCAAAGTGGGAAGTTATTTAGGTACCAGGATTATTAACCAGCCCCCTGTGGTTACCAATGGGCAGATAGATTTTGGTATGACCAAAGAGTCAGGACAGGGAGGCAGCAACGGGGATGGGGATATTTATGAATTCAGGTTTTTACTGAACCATCTGCCTACTAGTAGCCAGTGTGCTTACGATTCTTTGTTACCCCACACTTTCCCTATGCCGTTTACGCTTACCAACTTAACTGTTTATAACAGTGCTGGCCTTACGCCACCTTCTTTCAATGCCATATCATTACTAAGTGATACCACCCTATGCAGGTATTCTGTGCCTGTATGGCCAGGCGATTTGAACAATGATGGGGTGGTGAACGTAGCAGATTTGTTGCCTATAGGTTATTTCTATGGAAACACGGGTACTGCACGTCCCAATGCAACTTTGAGTTGGAATGCACAACCTGCTATTTTATTTGGATATGATAAAACAATCGCAGCCAGCAGTGCCTTTGAAGTATTTGCAGATGGTAATGGGGACGGAAAAATAGACCTAGCCGACCAAGCCTCCATTGGGTTTAACCTTAGTAATGTACATACTTTAGCTATGCCCAAAAACCATATTAAAATAGGTTCGTTTGGCACAGGCAGCACGACCCCAAAAATAAGTGTGAGTATTCCCGACAAGCTTATAGCTAGGGCATCATTGCCATACAAAGAAGTAGTAAGTGTCAATTTGGGAAGTACGTCGCTACCCTTGGATAATCTATATGGTGTTGCATTCAAGATAACCTTTAACCCTGTCTTTGTGGATACCAACAACATTGTTACCGACTATTCAAACTCAATATTCGGAAGTTTAAATAAGGACTTTATCAATATTGAAGATTTCAGCAAAGTAGGCAGTGGCATCATCAGCATAGGAATGACGAGGTATAATACCAGCACAATCAATGCCACAGGAGGTAATGCTGTAAACATCAACTTTCCTATATTGGCTAATGCACCAAATGGAGCTTTTACAATAACTGCAACACCAATAGCTTGTAATGATAAAACTGGTAATGCCCTTGCTATAACAAGTGGCTCAGACTCGGTTGGCATAGGCTATAGTCTTCCTGTTTCACTTGTAAGGTTTAATGCTTATGTAGTTGGTAGTTCAGTTAATATAGAGTGGAAAACAAACAACGAACTAAACACCAGTCACTTTATTATCCAACACAGTACAGATGGCACTTCTTTTACAAACATTGGTAATGTAAAAGCAATAGACAGTGGTGCAAACAGTTATCAGTTTGTAGATAATAACCCTGCTAATGGCACTAACTACTACCGTTTGCAAAGTGTAGATAAGGATGGGGCAACTTCTTTTAGTAAAGTTGTTAGTGTACAGTTTGCCTTAAACAGTAATCAGTTATCAGTTTATCCAAATCCTGCAAAGGGAGTTGTAACAATTGGGGGTAACCATATTGCTTCTGTACAAGTGATAGACAATATGGGAAGGGTGGTTAGCGTACAAACCTTGCACGATGCAACCAATCCAACTTTGGCTTTAAGTAGTTTGCCAGTAGGCGTTTATCATCTACGTATCCAAACTATAGATGGCAATGTAAGTGTGATAGGTTTTATGAAGGAGTAATATTTAATTGTTAATAGATATAGTGCAGCTATTTCCTAAGGGTGATGGCTGTCCTTTATTAGATTGTTTCCAAATAAATTCAATAGTATAATGAGTGATTATTTATCATCGACAACAGCAATTACAACTACCCCTTCCCCTAAAAGAAAATTTAAGTTCTACTATCTTTTCATTATTCAATTTCTGTTGTTGGTATCCTTCTTTGTATTTAAGGCAATAACCTTTACGCCCCCAAAACATATCATAACCCATTCCACAGACGATATAAAGATTGGCATGTTGAGCCAAGCTACTGGTTATGTTATAGATTCTGTTATAAAACCCTCATCTGCGATCCCTCCTTCGGATGTTTATTTGGTGTGTGGGGATAATATTTTGAAAATCGGCACAAATGGTATCATCAGTAGGGTAACAGGTTCAGATTCCGCTGGTTATAGCGGGGATGGTGGTCCCGCATTCTTGGCATCCCTCCGTCCCCAAAGCATTACAGCCGACAAGAATGGTAACTTATTCATTGCGGATATAGGTAACAATAGGATAAGGAAAATAGATGCTGCCACAGGTATCATAACAACGGTGGCTGGTACGGGTGCTTTGGGCTTTAATGGTGATGGTATTTTGGCAACAAAGGCAGAACTTAGTAGACCAACTGGTGTAGCTATTGATAATGAAGGCAATGTGTTTATTGCAGATAGGGAAAACAATAGGATAAGAAAAATAGACGCTGCCACTGGCATCATCACAACAGTGGCAGGTAGCGAAACTCCTGTAGCAGGATATGCCACACCCGACCCACCCAATACCATTGGTGATGGGGGATTGGCGACCTCTGCAAAATTGAATATGCCAGAAGCAATCGTGCTGGATTCTGCTAATAACTTGTATATAATGGATGTGTTTCATTCCCGAATCAGGAAAGTAGCAGCTATCACAGGTATCATAACAACAATAGCCATGGGTAGTACCAGTTATGATGACGATATAAAAGATAGTACAATCATAAAATCATCATTCTTGGACTTTGAAGGAGGCAACTATGAGCCTCGTGTCAACTTTATGAAAGATGGAAATGGCAATCTTTATATTGCCCGAAACTATCAACGTCCCCCATTGCTAAAAGTTAATCTGCAAACAAGGGTTATCATACCGGTCGCCAATGTATTCGGCAATACTTCGGGTATTGATGCAGCAGGCAACTTGTATGTTGTATATACAGATGGGTCAGTTCATAAAATCACTTTTAACCCAGTTCCACCTCCCTTGACACGTTTTTCAGCCCTTGAAGAAGATGACAGAATATTGCTTCAATGGGAAACCTCAAACGAAACAAACACGGATAAATTCATTATTCAAATAAGTAAAGATGGTAACACATACTATAATGTTGACACAATAAGCTCGAACGGAAAAGGGAATAATTACTATAATTATTCAGATAATAGTATTTTGACAAAGAATCCAACCATTTATTACCGTCTTGAAATAATAGGTACTGATGGAAGCATTGCTTATACATATAATAATGGCAATTAGATGTCAATGATTGTGGCTTGAATTAGCACGCTCTAGCACAAGTGTTGCGATAGCATCAGTTGATTAGTCAAACCAGTTTATAACTGGAATATAATAAGATAGAACAAAGTGCAGCTACTACCTACGGGTGGCGGCTGCACTTTTTGTTTTAAAGGTATAAAAGCATAAACCTATGCAATAACCTGTGAATTATATAAACTTTATCTATAATTTTATAACATTTATCCTAGTGCCTGCATCCACCTTTGCATAGTAACAAATTAGTTACAAACTAAATTTTTAAAAAATGAAAAGTAATCAAGAATTGCAGACAGACGTTCAAAACGCCATTAAGTGGGAACCGTTATTGAATGCAGCGGAAATTGGTGTTACTGCCAAAGATGGTGTGGTTTCTCTTACAGGAACAGTGGATAGTTATCCAAAGAAAATAGAAGCAGAAAATGCTGCTAAAAAAGTAATTGGCGTTAAAGCCTTAGTTGAAGAAATTGAAGTGAAGTTTCCTAGTTCTTGGTCAAAAACCAACGAAGAAATTGCTAAAGAAGTGGTAGTGGCTTTAGAATCTAATTGGTCGGTACCCGACAAAAAAGTAACCGTAAAAGTAGAAGACGGATGGGTAACTTTAGAAGGTGAATTGCCTTGGAATTTTCAAAAAGACGCTGCGAAAAGTGCAGTTAATTTTCTGAATGGTGTTAAGGGAGTAATTAATAATATTAAAATTAAATCTGACTCACATGATGAGATTGAAAAAGAAGATGTTGAAGATGCAATCGGCAGAAGTTTTTCAGTTGATGATTGTGATATTGATGTTTCAGTATCTGGGACAACTGTTACACTTACAGGAGTCGTAGATTCTTGGTATCAGAAAGATGAAGCAGGCAGAATTGCCTGGAATACCCCAGGTATTTGGCACGTGAATAATGAATTGGCAGTTGACTATGAGTATGCTTTGGTTTAATTACTAAATCTAAGACGGTGGAAGAACTAATCTTTCACCGTTTTTATTTTAATATGAAATTGTAAAATGGAAGAAGACCTAAGAAATTTCGAATTTCTTGCGATCAACTCAAAAGAAATCATTGAAAAACAAGTGGATTCATACCGTCAACAGCATTCTTATGCAGCTACGATAATAGGGTTCACGGTTTTATTTATTCCATTTTTCTTGAATAGTTTGGATGGCTCTAATCAAGTACTTCAGCTGATTTCAATTTTACCCATTGCTCTTTTTATAGGCTCTATTCTTTTGATGCTAAGTATTTTTAGGGGAAAGCCGCTAGATCAGGCATTGTCGGTAACAAAGTACGAAGAGCTAATTACAAAAACCTATAAAGAGATTTTGCTGTATGAAATTGAAGCCAACAAAGGTTCTTACGTTAAAAACAATGCTGCTACTCTCAAAGCAAGTAAAAGATATATCCAAGGTGTTAGCTTGACCACAATTGCTATTCTGATTTCTATCATACTTCTTTTGGTAAGCACATTTATGGCAATTGAAAAAGCACCGACAAAAGTTCAGGTTGTGAACTTATCTAAAAAAACGACTAAAGATAGTTTGACAATTAATGGGGACAATCAAATAATGCCAAAACAATAAATAATGAAATTAGAAGTCAATATTGCAGATTTGGTGAGTTGCCCAGTTGATGATAGGAATGTACTTATTGTTTTGAAGATATTTTGCTCCCATTATCAAAACCTGTGAATTATGCAACTTTTTTCTACAATTGTGTAACATTTAAACTGTCGTACCTACCCACCTTTACATCGTAACAAATCAGTTACAAAATAAACTTTTAAAAAATGAATATCGCAGCAATTGCACCTCAACCGGAAATGAGAAAACTCTCTTCCAATGACCTGAAACAAAAGGTAATGGACCACAGAAAAGACAATGAATACCTAGCTAGAATGACCGTTTACAATGAAAATAAAGCTCAATTGATACGGGAAGGAATCGCCGCAGAGCGTATTAGATAATAAGATACTTAAATACTTTTTCACTTTATAAACTTAAAATTATGTTTTACACTAACAACTATTGGGGAATGAATATGATATGGTGGATTATCTGGATGGTGATGATCTTCTGGATTTTTGCTACCCCTTACGACATCCCCGGTCAAAGAAAACAAAAAGATACCCCACTTGATATTTTGCAACAACGCTATGCAATGGGGCAAATGACAACCGAAGAATACAAGGAACGCAAAAGAATACTTGGAGAAGAACTGGCTGAGCAACAAAGGATAAATACTAGTAAAAAAGTAAAATAACTAGACATGAGCAAGAAAGAAAATAGTAAAAAAGACTTTGGTAAACTAGAGGAAGAAGAGGAAGACATATTTGAGTTTCCGGGTTACCCTCTATACCCTAAAACTGATGACATTTATAACAGGAGCAAAGAAGAACAGGAGATAGATCCGGAAGAAATAACAAGACGAAAGGAAGGAAAAGAAAAAAAGCATTGGGAAAACAATGAACCCGAACCTGTCGAAGAACTAGATGTGCCGGGTGCAGAATTGGATGATGAAGAAGAAAAAGTGGGTAGTGAAGACGAAGAGAATAATTATTACAGTCTGGGTGGAGATGAGCATGATGATTTGGAAGAGGACAAGGGGGATTAAATTGAATTGCCACAAAGGCTCGAAGCTTCAAAGAAGTATAAGGGGGGTAGGAAAAATTGCCACAAAGACACAAAACCTCAAAGAAGCACTAAGGGCGAGAATAAAGGGTTTGGGTAATAAGATTTTAATGCGATTTATAAAAATACCGTGGATTATAAAGATTACTATAAAATTTTAGGGGTAGATAAAAAAGCGACCGAAGCCCAGATTAAAAAAGCATACAGGGCTTTGGCGGTAAAGCATCACCCTGATAAGAACCCCGGGAATAAAGAATCGGAGGAAAAATTCAAAACCATCAACGAAGCAAACGAAGTGTTGAGTGACCCTGAGAAAAGAAAGAAATACGATGAGCTTGGGGAAAACTGGGAACAACACGAACAATATAAAAACAGACAAGGAGGAAACCCTTTTGATGGGGCAGGAGGTAGTTATGCAAGAGGAAATGCCAATGATGCTTTTGGAAGTGGGGGAGAAGGAGACTTCTCAGACTTTTTCGAACAGTTCTTTTCTGGCAGAACAGGCAAAGCAAAGGGACAAAATAGAAGTAGTGCATTCAGGGGGCAGGATTATGAAACAGAATTAGAAATTACTTTGGAGGAAGCCTATCATGGCACAAGTCGCATTGTACAATTGGAAAATGAAAAGTTGCGCATCACCACAAAACCTGGTTCTTATGATGATCAATTGTTGAACATCAAAGGCAAGGGGGCAAAGGGAAGCAGCGATGAATACAATGGTAATTTGTTGGTCAGGATTAAAGTAAAACCCAATCATCATTTTATTCGCAAGGGGGATAATCTGTATTACATTCTTACAACAGATTTGTACACGGCGGTATTGGGAGGGGAAGCTTTAGTGAATACCCTCTCTGGGCAAGTGAAAATGAAAATAGTGGCAGGTTCTCAAAATGACAAGAGTATCCGACTGAAAGGAAAAGGGATGCCCGTTTATGGGAAAATGAACGAATATGGTGACTTATATATTCAACTGGAAATAACAATACCGGACAAACTTACTGAGAAACAAAAAGAATTATTCGAAACATTAAAGGCGATTGCATAACCCAACAATAATTTAAAAAGTATGGAAACAGTACATATTAGTCGTTACCCGTCTTGCAAACATCAGTTTGCTTCTTGGGGTCTTGAGGATGCTTTTTATAATTCAAAGCTCACTTATTCAATCAGGCAGTTATCGTTTACAGGTAGCTTTTCGACGGAGTTGATAATAGAAGCATTGCAGAAATCGCTGCAGGTTTGTTACCTGTTGGGCATAAACAGTAAGCATCATTTCAAAAGGGTTTATGTGTATGATGCCCAAATGGGGTGCCTACAAATTGATTGGCTGATGAGTAGGAATGGGTTCAATTTGATGGTTATGCAAATGCCATCAATCAATGAAAAGACGGCTAGATGGCTATGGGCATTATCCGATTTATAAACGAAAATCTGTGAATTATACAACTAATAAAAAGAATTGTATAACATTTAAAGAGACAATCAGAGTCAGCTTTGCATTATAAATATTCACTGATTTAAAATACAAAAATGAAAAAATTATTTGAGGGTAAAGTTGCCTTGGTAACAGGTGCGGGTTCAGGAATTGGTCAGGCAGCAGCATTTTCTTATGCAGAAAATGGTGCAAAAGTGATTGTGTCCGATATAAGAGACAATGACACAGTAGCTAAGATTGTTGCAGATGGCGGCGAAGCGTATTTTGTAAAAACAGATGTAAGCAAGGCTATTGAGTGTGAGCAATTAGTAAAAGATACCATTGATAAGTATGGCAAAATAGACATTGCTTTTAACAATGCTGGTATATTGGGTGAAACCAATAGTATGGCTGATATGAGCAATGAAGGGTTTGAAAGAGTAATTGCCGTAAACCTGAATGGGGTTTTCTATTGTATGAAATATGAAATAGCAGCCATGCTAAAGCAAGGTAGTGGTGTGATTGTGAATACGGCTTCCATTTTGGGGGTAGTTGGTTTTGCTTCTTTTAGTGGGTATGTTGCTGCAAAGCACGGGGTGGTTGGACTTACACAAAATGCTGCTTTCGAGTATTCTTCCAAAGGTATCCGTATCAATTGTGTGGCTCCAGGGTTTATCAATACACCCCTATTGAGTACAATGAATGCAAAATCAAAAGAAGAGTTGTCGTTAAAACACCCTATTGGCAGATTGGGCGAACCTAAAGAAGTGGCTGCTTTGGTTATTTGGCTTAGTTCAGAGGAAGCCTCTTATGCTACTGGGGGCTATTATCCCATTGATGGCGGGTATCTTACAAGTTGATTCGTATTAATAATTTCTTTTTAAATTTTAAATAAAACACAATGATAGCGTTAACGACAGACAATCTCACGGGCATCAATCAAGAAGGTCCAGACACAAATCGCCCATTAAAATATTTGACGGCTACGTCAATTATTGGGGATAGGGTTCATAATGAACAAGAAGAACAGATGGGGGTGATTAAGAATATGATGATTGATATTACTGATGGCAGTATCAAATATTTCATCATAGAGTTTGGGGGATTTTTGGGTATGGGAACGAAATATTTTGCAATCCCTTTTAAGCTTCTCCTTGTAGATTCAGAAAAACACGAGTACATTTTTAATCAAACAAAAGAAGCATTGGAAAATGCACCCGGCTTTGATATGGATCATTGGCCTGATACAAACATCCATTATGATAGGGTTTATGAGTACTGGAGTTTTGTTTGATAAGTCTGTTTGAGATTAATTAATCTATTTCCAAGATCTTGGATGCGACAAAAGGTATCTCGGATACGACAAAAGGTATCTCGGATACGACAAAAGGTATCTCGGATGCGACAAAAGGTATCTCGGATGCGACAAAAGGTATCTCGGATGCGACAAAAGGTATCTCGGATACGACAAAAGGTATCTCGGATACGACAAAAGGTATCTCGGATGCGACAAAAGGTATCTCGGATGCGGCAAAAGGCATCTCAGATACGACAAAAGTTGTCTCGAATTGATAGGATTTGTGTTATTATAAACCTGATTGGATTGAAATTTTTAACGATTAAAAGTATAAATTATGACACCAGAAATTGGAATTACCAGCAAACACCTTCACAAGAGTATAGCGATACTCTCTCCCATTTTAGCAGATGAAATGGTATTGTACATAAAAACAAGAAAATTCCATTGGAATGTTTTTGGCGAAAGTTTTATGGAACTACACAAATTATTTGAAGGCCAATATTCAGAATTGGAAGAAACAATAGATGCTGTAGCCGAACGTATCAGCAAATTGGGTGGAAAAACTATTGGCACGATGAAAGAATTTTCTGACCTGACTAGGCTAAAAGAAACGCCTGATGTTTACCCGGTTCAGAAAGCAATGATTAAAGAATTGTTGGGTGATCATGAAACAGTGATTGTTCAATTACGCAAAGACATTGGAGCGTGCAATGAAAACGACAAGGATGCTGGCACTGCCGATTTTCTTACTGGCTTGATGGAACAGCACGAAACCACGGCTTGGAAACTTAGAAGATACCTGCATTAAAAAGGCAAGAAGGTTTTATAACTTTAAAACGTTGTAGAAACTAATCTACAGCATAAAACAAATACAAATGAGAAGTAACGAAGAATTACAAAGAGATGTTCAGGATGCCATCAAATGGGAGCCATTGTTGAACGCAGCAGAGATTGGGGTTACAGTAAAGGATGGCGTAGTTACGCTTTCTGGAATCGTTAGTAGTTATGCAAAAAAGATGGAGGCAGAGAATGCCGCCAAAAGTGTTTCAGGCGTAAAAGCCGTGGTTGAAAAAATTATTATTGATTTTGGGGAAGTCGTAACCATTGACGATAACAAGATTGCAGAGGAGATTTTAAACGCTTTTAAGTGGAATTGGGATATCCCCAATAACACGATGAAGGTAAAAGTGGAAGATGGATGGGTGACCTTGGAAGGAGTGCTTGAATGGAATTATCAAAAAGAAGCTGCCCGTCACTCGGCGAGTAAGCAACTTGGTGTAAGGGGCGTGGTGAATGAAGTTTTAGTAAGATCAGAAAGTGGGGATGAGGTAGAGAAAAAAGATATTGAGCTTGCACTTGCCCGTAATTGGTCAGTAAGCACACAAAATATTATGGTAAGGGTTTCTGGAAATAGGGTAACGCTTACAGGAACGGTTGAATCATTATATCAAAAAGATGAAGCGGCAAGGATTGCTTGGAATGCACCAGGGGTTTGGAACGTGGATAATGAATTGGGTATTGAATACGACAGGTTGAAGTTTTAGAATTTATTAATTTAAAACTTGATTAATCATGGACATTGCCACTCAATTATTTTGGCTTTTTATACTGCCGCTTCCCATTGCGTGTATTGCTTGGACAGTTACCCAGGAAGAAATATTCAAGGAATTGAAGGTGTATTGTACCGAATGCTATAAAAGTAGCACCTCGATAATCAAGAAAAAGTTTTTCTATCTCTTGACCTGCGAGTACTGTTTCAGCCATTATGTGACCCTACTCTTTCTTTTTCTGACCAACTTCAAGCTGCTGTTAGATAATTGGGTGGGGTACATAATATCAGGCTTTGCACTCGTTTGGATTGCAAATATTTATATGAGTATCTACGCCTTTATCCGTCAGGATATAAAAAGAGAGAAAACAGAAATTGGAATAATGGATCAGTTGACAGATTTGTAAAAGAGTTATCAGAATTTATTTTTCAACTTTAAATAATACTTAAAATGTTAAAAGAAACAAAATGGTCAATAGACCAAACGCATAGTACAATAGAATTTAAGATTAGGCATTTGATGATTTCAAATGTAAAATGCTCCTTCAAAACGTTTGATGCAAGTATTTATACAAGTGGCAAAGACTTTACAACTGCGGAAATTGATTTATGGATTGATGTCAGTTCTATTTCTACTGGCAATGAAAAACGTGATGAACATCTAAAAAGTAGTGACTTCTTTGATATAGAAAATCATAAACAAATAACCTTCTCTGCCAGCACAATGACAGAAACTGACAAAGAAGGAAACCATGATTTGTGGGGCGAATTGACGATTAAGGGAATTACCAAAAATGTGAAACTAACTGTAGAGTTTGGCGGCATTGTAAATGATTCTTGGGGAAATGAAAAAGCAGGGTTTTCTGTTACAGGTGAAATTAAAAGAAGCGAATTCGGACTCAATTGGAATACTTACATAGAAACTGGTGGCTTTTTGGTAAGTGATGAGGTAAAAATTTCCTGCGATATAGAATTGATAAACGTAAGTGAGAAAAAAGTTGAAATGGTTTTAGAGCCTTATACTGGATAAAAAATTAATTATCATGAAAAATATAAAAAGAATATTGGTCGCAATTGACAGCGAAACATCCTCAGAGGAAATTGCTTCGGGAGCATTGCAATTGGTAGAACAACTTCATACAGAAGTTGCGTTGGTGAGTGTTGTTGAAACACCCGCTGTAATAAACCAAGCTGATTTGCCTATACCTAGTTTCGGGTTTAATGAAAACTTGACTTCAGAAATGGAAGTAGAAGGTATTCTTCATAAAAACTTTGAAGAGGAACATAAAAAACTAATTGGCAACATATTCTTCAACCATAAAGTAGTCACTTTCATAGAGGAAGGTTCACCTTATGAAGCAATTTTAAAGATTGCCGAAGAGTGGAAAGCCGATTTGATTGTAATCGGAACCAATGGCAGGACTGGGCTTTCACATTTGATGATAGGAAGTGTTGCCGAAAAAGTAATCAGGCATTCAGAAATACCAGTATTTGTAATACCCATCAAGAAATGATACGAAGAACATTGCCTCATACCCATCGAGCAAAGGAAACTTTTCAGCGATCGGTTTCAAAAACAATTAGCTACGGGCTGATGATTCTGATGCTTGACATTGTATTTATTTATTGGTTTTCGAATCAGTTGAAATTCGCTTTTGGCTATATGGTAATTGGTAATTTTTATATAGCAGTAGCTTATTTTTTTCACGAAAGGCTATGGGATGGGGTAACATGGGGCAAATTCATTTATAGAAAGGGCGAGCAAAATACTGCTATGGTGACCGAAACAATTGAGCTGCCACAGGAATTGAACAATTAAAAATCAATAAAATGACAGATAGAATAATCAACATATTTATCGTTGATAGAAATAGCCAAACGCTGTCTTCGGTAAAAGAATACTTACATCAAAACTATGGAGGCAATATAAAAGTATCATTGTTTCACACTGTCCAAAGTTGTTTGGAAAAAGTTGATGAGAAAACCGACTTTGTAATCATGGGATATTTCTTGGTAGGGGGAAATGAAAAAGAATTGACTAGGGCTATTAAATCAATCAATCTCAATACGAAAACAATTCTTTTGTCATCTACTGCCGACATAGAAATTCTACTCGATTCTTTTTTGTCGAATACAATTTACAAACCAGCAAAAAAAGAAGCAAGGTTGAAAAAAATTATACCGCACTTAAAAAGAATAGTTCCAGAACGAATCCGAAGGTTTAAACAAGATCTCAGCTTTTCTAAATACATGGCTATACTTCTAGGCACTTTTGTCTTGATGGGAATCATAGTTTTCTTCGCTATAACAGTAATTCTTAGAAAGTAATTTCCAAGTCAATATTCTACTTACCTTACTCAATTACCTTTTATGAAGAGATTATATAGGTTTATAGAAAGGGTATTTGAAAGAGTAACCTCCATCATTAATTTGATACTTGGCAATTCAATCACTTTTATCCTAGCATTGTGCACGGTGATTTATTGGTTTTGTGGCAGACGTTTTTATCAGCATGACTTGCACGATAAGATTGGGGACATCATACTTGGGCTAACCTTCTTGACCTTGTTCGTTATCCAAAAATCATTCAATCGGTTTGCTGCTTCCATCCATCTAAAAATAAATGAATTGATAGCATCAAGTGTAGCTGCCAACAACAAACTGATAAGTGTAGAAGACAGGACCGAGCATGAAATAGCCGAACTCTCTAAGGAATATGCTGAGTTGATGGAGCTTGCCAAAGAAATTAAAGAAGAAAAACCTGTAACTAAGTAGCAAAAAGCCCTTTCTAAGCTAAGGTCAATTTCTGAATAGACCTATTTTCTTAAAAAAGAAAGCCATTTACTTCATGAAGAAAACTATTTACTTCATGAAGTAAACCATCCATTCAAGACACAACAGTTCATTTAGAGCCTGTATTGCTATAAAATCTGTGAATTATACAACTTATTCTCATGATTGTGTAACATCCAAAGCAACCAGTCCACCCACCTTTACAATGTGAAAATTACTTCACAAAATAAAATTATTTAAAATGAATACTACAGAATTGGAAGGCAACTGGAATGAGCAAAAAGGTAAGCTTAAACAGCAATTTGCTCAACTGACAGACAACGATTTGTTGTTTGTTGAAGGGACAAAAGATGAACTGCTGGGAAGGCTGCAGATAAAGTTGGGTAAAACAAAGGATGAACTCTACAAAATTATTGCTGACTCGTAGCCTGGGTTATTTGAGAGAGGAATTTTTATTTGGAGGTATTAAATTATTTTAAATCACAAAAAAAGAAATTATGGAAAAGATTGAAATGGAAAAAGAAAAAGCTTTTATCACAGTAGAGATTATAGAGTATGTGGCTAATTCTGTGGTTGTGAAAACAATCCTGAAAAAATCTACAGGAAATATCAGTGTAATGTCGGTAGATACTGGCGAAGGGCTTACTGAAAAAACAAGTCCTTTTGACACATTTGCTCAAGTGATTGATGGAAAAGTAGAGCTTGTTATTGGGGGAAAATTGCATTTGTTGAAAACTGGAGAATCTATAATCATACCTGCGCATACACCCAATCATGTGCAGGCTGATGGCAGGTTCAAAATGATTTTGACTGTTATTAAAAGTGGCTACGAATAATAAAAAATCTGGTTAGTTAAAACTAGATAGGTGTTCGGTGGGAAATGTGGGAATTATAAAACATTATTCGATAATTGTATAACGTTTAATGAACCACACGCTACCACCTTTGAATCAAATAAATTAAATAAAATAAAATGAAAAAAGTATTACTGTTATCATGTATTTGCATAGCAATTGCATTAGTTACAAACGCTCAAACTGAGGACAAAAAGTGGAATGTAGGCCTACACGGGGGTATCTCACAGTTTGATGGAGGATTAGGAAACGATTTTTATAAAACCAATAAGGGACTAAGTGACCTCAACTATTTTGGAGGAATATCTGTATCCAGATATTTAACAAGCTACTTCGATATAAGCTTGCTTGGCACTAAAGGGCAAGTAGGATACAAAGGGACTAATGGCTCATTTTCTAGTGGGTTTTCATCAGGAGTAGTCAATTTTAGGTTTAATCTAGTAGGGCCTAAATCTCCCGTGCGACCATACATATTTGCAGGAGGTGGAGCCATGTTGTTTGACAAGAATCTAGCATCTTCAAACAAACAAGTAGATTTTATTATACCGGATGGTGGTGCTGGTATCAATATTAAGTTGAATTCAGTGGTGATGATTAACTTTCAAGAAATGTTTCTTTATTCCAACAATAACAAGAGGGATGGATCAACTTCAAAAAGCAATGATGCTTATCTTTTCCATTCTGCAGGCTTCACGTTTAATTTCGGAAAGAAAATGGATGCTGATAAAGATGGAGTGTCTGATTACTACGACAAATGTCCTAATACGCCACTGGGTGTAATTGTTGATAAAAAAGGATGCCCGTTGGATAAGGATAAAGATGGTGTGCCAGATTATTTGGATTCATGTCCGGATGTTGCGGGTCCAGCAGCATTGCATGGTTGTCCAGATAGGGATGGAGATGGTGTTGCCGATAAAGATGACCGTTGCCCAGATGTTGCGGGACTTAAATCATTACAAGGCTGCCCAGACAGAGATGGTGATGGAATTGCAGATATTGATGATCGTTGCCCAGATGTTGCAGGTTCTTTAGCTTTGAAAGGTTGCCCGGATTCAGATGGCGATGGCATTCCAGATATTGACGACCAATGCCCAAATACAAAGCCAGGATATAAAGTAGATGCTAAAGGATGTCCTTTTGATAATGACAATGATGGTGTTGTAAATGAAGAAGATCGTTGCCCTAACCAAGCTGGTCCTGCAAGCCTAAAAGGCTGCCCAGATACAGATGGTGATGGTGTGCCAGATATTGATGACCGTTGCCCAACCGTAAAAGGAACAATTGCAAACCATGGTTGCCCTGAAATAAGCAAAGAATCAATAAAAAGAATTACAGAAATAGGCAGTAAAGTCTTTTTTGAAAACAATAGCGATAAGCTAAAAGTAGCGTCATTGGTACAATTGGATGAACTGGCAACCATCCTACAAAAGTACGAAACAGCAAATCTAATAATTGAAGGATATACAGATAGTAGGGGAGACGATGCCATGAATATGACATTATCTCAGAAACGTACTGAATCTGTTAAGACTTATTTGATGGGTAAGGGCATAATAGAGTCTAGACTTACGGCCACTGGTTTTGGTAAGGCTTCACCTATTGCTGATAATAAAACTGCAATTGGCAGAGCTAAAAATAGAAGAGTAGAACTGAAAACTTCTTATTAAGAAAGTAGCCAATTTATAAATAAAGGTTGTTTTTGTTAGTACACGGGCTGTTGTTCTCAACAGCCCTCTTTTTAAATCTTAACCCAAATTCCAATACATCGATAAACTGATTTTATTTTCAAACAGTAATTTAATTCATAATAATGATAGCGATAAAAAAAGAAGGGATACTTCTCAATAAAACAGAACTTGGTTTTGAAAATGAAGGCGTTTTGAATCCTGCAGTTATTAGTGATAACAACGGAATACATCTTTTTTATAGGGCTGTAGCAAAAGGAAATTACTCAAGTATAGGTTATTGTAAATTGACAAGTCCTCTTGTTGTAGGGGAGCGGGATGATGTACCTATCCACTTTCCTCAATGCGATTATGAAACGCATGGTGTAGAGGATCCGCGAGTAACCAAAATTGATGATATTTATTACATGACTTACACTGGCTTTGATGGCGTAAATGCACTAGGGGTATTGGCATTGTCAGAAGATTTGGTGCATTGGCATAGGTTCGGCATAATTGTTCCCCAGATTACTTATGATGAATTTATCCGTCTGGCTTCGGCAAAAGGCACACTGAATGAGAAATATATTCGATTTAATGATCCTGTCCATATACTCGAAAGGGATGGCAAGAAAATATTTGTTTGGGATAAGAATGTAATCTTCTTTCCAAGGCGTATAGATGGAAAACTTTATTTCCTGCATCGGGTAAAACCTGATATTCAATTGGTCTGTGTAAATGATTTAAAAGAGCTGACAGTTGAATTTTGGCAACACTACTTTCTTCATTTACATCATAACATTGCTTTGTCTGCCAAATACGATCATGAAGTAAGTTATATTGGCGGTGGATGTCCCCCTATAGAAACAGAACATGGATGGCTTTTGATTTATCATGGGGTTCATGACACTGTAAAAGGTTATGTATATGCAGCTTGTGCGGCTTTGTTGGACTTAGAAAATCCCTTAAAAGAAATTGCTAGACTTCCATACCCTTTATTTAAACCAGAAGAACAGTGGGAATTAAAAGGAGAAGTAAACAATGTATGTTTTCCTACGGGTGCTTTGGTAGTGGAAGACACACTTTACATTTATTATGGCGCAGCAGATACGCAAATTGCCGCCGCATCTTTAAGCTTGTCTGCGCTATTGCAAGAGCTAATACTTTATACCAAGACTGATGAACAATGAAAATATAGTTTCTGATGGAAAAGAAACTGTGCTTAATGGGCATCATAAAAAGTGCTTCTTAAATGGTAATAATATTGGTATGAATAAAGATTCTTTACCTGAAATTTTATTCATCACCTCTTATCCGCCGAGGGAGTGTGGCATAGCAACTTACTCTCAAGATTTGATAAAGGCACTGAACAATAAATTCGGCCACTCATTTTTGATAAGTGTTTGTCCATTGGAATCTGATAATGAGAAGCATTATTATACAGATGAGATAAAATATACTTTGAACACAGACATGCCTGATGCATTCGCCATCTTGGCAAAATCCATAAATGAAGATAAAGCCATTCAAATAGTGATGATTCAGCATGAGTTTGGGTTTTTTGAAAAGAAAGAAAGTCACTTCAATGAGTTTTTATCTGCGGTAACTAAACCTATAGTCATTGTTTTTCATACCGTATTGCCTCATCCAAGTGAGGTGTTAAAAGCCCAGGTAAAACAAATTGCTAGTGTTGCAGAATCTATAATCGTAATGACGAATGCCTCTGCCAATATTTTGGTCGATGATTATTCAATCAAAAGAAAAAAGATTACCGTCATCCCTCATGGAACACACTTAGTGCCTCAATCGGATGTGGATTTACTCAAACATAAATATCATTTATCAGGCAAAAGAATACTATCTACTTTCGGGCTATTAAGTTCTGGGAAAGGTATAGAAACAACTTTAGATGCTTTGCCTGCTATTATAGATAAATATCCTGATGTACTCTTTCTAATTATCGGCAAAACGCACCCATCTGTCATTAAATGCGAAGGGGAAAAATATCGCAATATGCTTCAAGAAAAAGTTTCTATTAAGCAATTGGAAAAGAATGTAAAATTCATCAATCATTTTGTGCCGCTACCGGAATTGCTTGAATATTTGCAGCTCACTGATATTTATTTATTCACTTCCAAGGACCGTAACCAGGCTGTTAGTGGCACATTTTCTTATGCCATCAGTTCGGGTTGCCCTGTTATCTCTACCCCTATTCCTCATGCTCGCGAAGTATTGGGCACTGATGCTGGGATAATAGTTGACTTCGAAAACCCGGAACAGCTAGCAAATGCAGTAATCAAATTGCTAAAAGATGAGAAGCTTAGGAAGAATATTAGTTCGAACGGATTGCACAGGATGGCTTCTACAGCTTGGGAAAACACTGCTATTTCTCATGCGATGCTGTTTGAAAAAATAGATGCAGGTCAGGTTTGCTTGTATTATAATTCCCCTAAAGTTAATTTGAATCATATCAAAAAAATGACTACCAAATTTGGCATGATTCAATTTGCAACAATCAGTCAGCCCGACATCGATTCTGGATATACGTTGGACGATAATGCTAGGGCAATGGTTGCTATGTGCCAGCATTTTGAACTGACCAGTGATTCACAAGACCTGTTAGAGATTGATAATTATTTACAATTCATTAAATATTGCTTGCAAGACGAGGGGTACTTTTTAAATTATGTGGATGAGCAAAAACAGTTTACTGAGCAGAATTACACCACAAACCTTGCGGACTCAAACGGAAGGGCTATATGGGCATTGGGGTATTTAGTTTCGATAAGCAGACTAATTCCAGAAGAATCTCAATCAATTGCTATCGATGCGGCGGCGACTATGAAGAAAGCTTTGTTGAATGTAAATAAAATGCATTCCACTAGGGCAATGGCTTTTGTGATAAAGGGATTGTATTACAGCAATACCTTCAAGAAATTGGTTAATCATACGGAAATAATTAAGCATCTTGCCAATAGGTTGGTGCAGATGTATAAGCACGAAGCGGACAAAGAATGGCTATGGTTTGAGAGTTATCTTACTTATGCCAATAGTATTTTGCCCGAAGCTATGTTGTGTGCATGGATGGATACGGGTGATGTTACCTATAAAGACATTGCAAAATCGTCCTTTGATTTTCTATTGTCAAAGATTTTTAGGGATGGTCGTATTAAAGTTATATCCAATAAAGGATGGTTGCACAGAACCCAAAATGGGACAGCAAATAAAGCCGAAGTAGTAGTAGGAGGGGAGCAACCTATTGATGTGGCATACACAATTCTTGCCTTGAGTAAATTCTATAATGTTTTTAAGGAGGAGGAGTATAAACAAAAAATGGAACTGGCTTTTACTTGGTTTTTGGGGGCCAACCACCTTCATCAAATCATTTACAATCCTAGTACGGGTGGATGCTATGATGGGTTGGAAGAAAATTATGTAAACCTAAATCAAGGGGCAGAATCGACAGTAAGCTACTTGATGGCAAGGCTGACCATAGAAAAATATTTGAGAGAAGATCAGATGAGAAAAGAAGATACGATGCGTGAATGTGTTTTGGAAGAGCAAATGTAAACGGCATAAGATGTGATTAGTGAGTTGTAATTTTCTTAATCATGATTAAGTGATTGTTTCCTTTTTTCTATTATAAATACCTGCTGAGCCTTCTGTTGTTGGCTACTTCTATTCATTGTCCGCCTTTATTTTCTGATAACGGAAGATTTTTACCCATATTTCACCGAAATAAGAGCATCGTAAAACAATACTCCTTATTTTGCCCCCCTATAATTTGTTTATGATGAAAATTAATAAAAATAAGGCTGTAATTATTGCCTTGATGATTGCCGTTACATTTGGAAGTATTGCTTTTACTACTCCAAAACCAGGTCATCCGCCGTTTAAGAACATCAAAGTATATCCTAAAGATATCAAGTTCGATAGTCTCGACCATTTGATGGATTATTACAAGGTGGCGTTGAATGTAAAGTGCCGTTATTGCCATGCGGGTTCTGAATCGAACCCTAAGAAATTGGATATGGCGAGCGATGCAAACCCAATAAAAGATGTTACCCGCAAGATGATTTTGATGACCAACGAAATGAATGAAAAATATTTGCATACTATTAATCACCCTGCTACCGATTCAACTGCTGTGCAAATGGTTACTTGTAACACCTGCCACCGTGGCAAGGCAAAACCAGAAGTGCCGGAAGTGAAATAAATATGAAATATGAGTTTCTTGTGTTGAGTAAATCATAAATAAAAATGGGCGTTACGATTATTTCGTAATGCCCATTTTTTGTACACACTCATACTTCTATTGGAAGCTAATTAACTCCACATCAAAAATCAAAGTGCTGTTTGGCCCAATCAGTGCGCTTACTTGCCTATCGCCATAAGCCAATGATGGGTGGAGATAAAACCTGAACTTGCTTCCTTCAGGCATCAATTGCAAGCCTTCTGTCCAACCGGATATTACCCTATTCAGTGGAAAAGAAGCAGGTTGTCCCCTTTGTACGCTGCTGTCAAACACATTCCCGTTTATCAAAGTGCCGTGGTAGTGGCAGGTTACGGTGTTGGTTGCGCTTGGTTTTCTACCCGTTCCAAGCGTGATTACTTCATACTGCAAGCCGCTTTCCAATTCGGTTACGCCAGCTTTTGTTTTATTGGCTGCCAGAAAATCTTCCCCTTCTTTCAGGTTGGCGGCACTCTTGCCATTCTTTAATTCTGCTAATTTATCAGCTATTCCCATAATATTTATTTTCGGCGAAAGTAAGGTTCTGTATTTTATTAACCAATCTATCCTAGCATTAATCAAACATTAATATCCTTATACGAAACACCATGGGGAAGGTTTTCATTTACTTTTGGCGGACATTGTAGCTGATTCAGTTGCGGTTAATCCCTCACAAATGAAGATTTTCGATAGTATAAAACAGAAATCCAAAGCACGATTCGATGCTATGGATAATAATAACCTACAGAAGAACCTGTTGAATGCCTTGCCTTTTTGGTTGGGGGCATTCGCCACAGGAATTATGGCGGTGTTGTATGCAAAGCTATTTTTCTTGGCAGAATTAGGTACTGGCTATGTTTTTCACAAAGCAGGTTGGTGGTTTTTCTTCATTACGCCTTTCTGTTTTGTACTCGCAACTTGGTTGGTTCTAAAGTTTGCACCCTTTTCTAGAGGCAGTGGCATACCACAAGTGAGTGCCGCCATCGATTTGACTACCCCAAAAACTTATCATAAAGTAGAAAGATTATTGAGCTTAAGGATAATATTACTAAAGATTGTATCGAGTATAATAATGGTTTTTGGCGGAGGAGTTGTAGGGCGCGAGGGACCGACTATACAAATATCAGCATCCATATTTAAAAAGATAAACGACTGGTTGCCGGAATGGTATCCCAAGGTTTCGAGGCGAAATATGATTGTAACGGGGGCAGCGGCAGGTCTTGCATCTGCTTTCAATACGCCATTGGGTGGGATTGTTTTTGCCATTGAGGAATTAACCAAAACACACCTTAGCTTTTTTAAATCGGCATTGCTTACTGGGGTAATCATTGCAGGGCTTACCGCATTGAACTTTTTGGGGCCATATCTCTACCTCGGTTATCCGGCGTTGGATGGTATTTCTCCTTGGATTTTGCTGGCAATTATTCCCGTGGCTATCATCACCGGGATTTTGAGTACCGAAATGTGTAACCTGATTTTATTTATCAATAAGAAAAAGAGTGGCTTTAAGAAGAATTATCAAAAGCTGATTTATGCAGGGATTTGCGGGTTGATAGTGGCTGCTTTGGCGGTTTTGATTGATAGCAGGATGTTTGGTTCGGGCAAGGAAATAATGTTGACCACCCTTTTTAGTAACAACAAACACATCGAATGGTACTTGCCAATCCTGCGGATAATTGGACCGATAATTTCTTTTACTACAGGTGCGGCAGGAGGGGTTTTTGCGCCGTCGCTAAGTGCAGGGGCAAGTATTGGGGCGGTGTTTTCGGGATGGTTTCATTTATCTGCCACCTCAACAAATCTTGTAATCTTATGTGGGATGGCAGGTTTTCTTACGGGGATGACGCGCAGCCCATTCACCTCGTCCATCCTCGTGATAGAAATGACAAACAGCCACAGCATCATTTTCTACATCATGCTTACGGCTTTAGTCGCCAATCTAATCTCAACTTTTATCAGCAGGCATTCTTTCTATGACCACTTGAAAGATGTTTTCTTGAGAGAGATAAATAGTGATTAGTTGTCAGACCGGTACAACTAAACATTAATCACTAAAAAACTTATTTTCGTTTTTGTAATGAATTATTCAAGCGACAAGACAATACGGATAGCGATACTGGATCTGTATGACGGCTACCCCAATCAGGGGATGCGTTGTATCAGGGAAATCATTAGGCATTTTGCTGTGGCGAACCATCTGTTCATTGAATTTGATGAGTTTGATGTGCGACAACATAAGCAATTGCCCGATACCTCTTACGATGGTTATATTTCTAGTGGAGGCCCCGGTTCGCCATTGGATTCTGCGGAAACGGAATGGGAACATCAGTATTTTTCTTGGTTAAAATCGATAGAAGATTGGAACAATAATCCTGCAAATACCTACAAGAAAGAGGTGTTGTTTATATGCCACAGCTTTCAGTTGGTGTGCCGTTATTACAATGCGGGGCTGGTGTGCAAACGGAAGAGTGTTTCGTTTGGGGTGTTTCCTGTACACATGTTGAATGATGGTTTTGGGGAGGTTGTTTTTGAAGGATTGAAAGACCCTTTTTATGCTGTGGATAGTAGGGATTATCAGGTGATAAAACCAAATTATGAGTTGCTGGAGAGTATGGGGGGCAAGGTTTTATCCATAGAAAAAGAAAGGCCACACGTGCCATTGGAGCGTGCCGTGATGGCGATAAGATTCAATAAATACTTTGTGGGCACACAGTTTCACCCAGAAGCTGACCCTATTGGGATGAGCATGTATCTTCAAACTGAAGACAAGAAAAAAGCCGTGATAGACGAACACGGCGAAGCCAAATGGGCAAGTATGGTAGAACACCTGCAAGACCCCGACAAAATAGTATGGACGTATAATCACATCATTCCGAACTTCCTTTTGAGGGTGGTAGGGCATAAGTTTTAAGTAGGTATTAATACCATTTTAGAGTTAGAAAAGACAAAAAAGACTTTCTGCCTTTTATTTAGTCATAAATTGTCAGGCTGCAATTCCCCTCCTGATGGGTGGCTGAAAGCCGGGGTGGTATTAGTCAAAATTCAAAACGTCAATTACACTTTACTGCCCTACTTGCCTTTTTCCCCTCGTGCTTCTTTGTATCTTTCTATCTTTGATACCAACACGACAAAGAAGTAACGGAAGGGTATGTAGTTGTGATTTGCTTTCAATTTCAGCTCTTTCTATCTTTGATACTGCACTGGCTCATGAATCCTTTCATGTGCCTACTGTTACTTATTCCCCTATTATTAAACAACTTGTTTCTATTCAAATCTCAGTAACAGCTCGCCCATGACGGGAGTCATGAACTAGACCCCGACATTCATGAGCTAGTTGGTGTATGCTATGTCGTCAGTTCGGTGACCTTTATCGCACCTCGCCTAGGGTTTATCATACATTGCCTGAGGTTTATTTGAGGTATCCCTCCGCCCCTAAAGGGCTACCGTGTACACACATCTTTTTAGCCCTTGTTTTATAATAGGTTTTACGTTTCTTTTATCATATTGTATAGTTTCCACCCCTTATAAATGGTGTAGAACTCGCCCAATCCTGCAAT
>Ga0164296_1000509_pt1 | contig 45839 bp, 41 predicted proteins | sample GEODES057metaG_FD_113533 | JGI IMG/M metagenome (GOLD analysis project Ga0164296, IMG submission 113533) | Dystrophic lake water microbial communities from Trout Bog Lake, Wisconsin, USA - GEODES057 metaG | ecosystem: Environmental > Aquatic > Freshwater > Lake | place: USA: Trout Bog Lake...
ACCACCAACATTATGGTGGCTCTTAATCGTATGAGTACCCTTCTTCCCTTTACCGGCAGATTCAATCACATCTGGGTAAATCGTGCCTTGAGCAAGCCATTTGGCATTTGCAATTTTTGCTGATTCTGCTTGGAACACTTCAACAAACTCACGACCAATAATCTTACGTTTTTGTTCAGGATCACTCATGCCTGCGAGTTTACCCATAAACTGATTTTCAGCTTGAACGTGGATTACCTTCACACCTAGATTTTTAGCAAACATATCCATGACCATCTGACCTTCATTCAGACGAAGTAATCCATGATCAACAAACACACAAGTAAGTTGATTACCAATTGCACGGTGAATGAGTGCTGCTGCTACAGAAGAGTCAACTCCACCTGAAAGACCTAAAATCACTTCATCACTGCCAACTTGTGCCTTAATCGTGGCAACAGCCTCTGAAATGTAGTCCCCCATTTCCCAATCAGGCTTGCAAGCACAAATTCCATGCACAAACTTTTCTAAGATGGCAGTACCTTGAACCGTATGGGTTACTTCTGGATGAAACTGAACTGCATAAAAATGACGTGCCTCATCAGCCATCCCTGCAATAGGACAGGATTCTGTTGAAGCCATTAATTTGAAACCCTCTGGCATCAAGGTGACTGAGTCACCATGACTCATCCAAACTTTGAGCATCCCATGACCTTCGGGGGTTTCAAAATCCATAATTCCGTTCAGTAACTGAGTATGACCACGAGCACGAACCTCGGCATAACCAAACTCTCTTGATTTACCCAATGACTCCGCTGTTTTTACAGCACCACCTAATTGTTCAGCCATGGTTTGCATCCCATAGCAAATACCCAGTACAGGCAAGCCAAGTTCAAATACAATTTGCGGCGCTCTTGGGGTGTCGCCTTCTGTAACCGAACTAGGACCACCCGAAAGAATAATCCCCTTAACGTTCTCATTTTTAACAATTTGAGACAAGCGTGCCTCATCAATGTCATAGGGATAAATTTCCGAGAGAACTTTAGAGTCCCTCACCCTTCTTGCTATTAACTGAGTAACTTGTGAACCAAAATCTAGAATGAGTATCTTATCGTGCACTGAGGGAATCTTTTTCTTTAACGGTTAATCAATATGATAGTTTGGAGCTTCTTTGGTAATCATGACATCATGCACGTGAGATTCTCTTACACCTGCAGAAGTAATTTCTACAAACTCAGCTTTTTCATGCAACTCATCGATTGTTTTACAACCACAATACCCCATCGAAGAACGCACCCCACCGGTTAATTGATGCAAAATTGGAATAACACTGCCTTTAAATGGCACTTGACCTTCAATCCCCTCAGGAACTAATTTATCAACGTTAGCACTATTATCTTCTTGGAAATACCGGTCAGCAGCACCATCCTTCATAGCGCCAACTGATCCCATACCGCGATAACTCTTGTAGGATCTACCTTGATACAAGAATACTTCACCAGGACCTTCTTCAGTTCCAGCAAACATTCCTCCCATCATGACAGTATGTGCTCCGGCTGCTAAGGCCTTAGAAATATCTCCTGAGTATCTAACCCCGCCATCAGCAATCAATGGCACACCAGTACCTAATAAAGCAGTTGCGACATTTTCAATTGCAGTAATTTGCGGAACACCAACACCAGCCACAATTCTCGTTGTGCAAATTGATCCAGGACCAATACCAACTTTGACCCCATCAGCACCATGTTTCACGAGATCAAGTGCGGCTGCGCCCGTTGCAATATTGCCGCCAATTACCTGAATATTGGGATAGTTATCTTTAATCCATTTAACTCGGTTGAGAACACCCTGACTATGGCCATGGGCTGTATCGACGACTAATACATCGACCCCGGCTTCTATCAGTAATTCAATACGCTCATCATTTTCAGCACCAACGCCTACCGCAGCCCCAACAATCAAACGCCCTAATTCATCTTTGGATGCGTTAGGATGTTCGGTTGCTTTCATAATATCTTTGACCGTTACAAGCCCTCTGAGCTCAAAGTCATCATTGACAACTAACACTCGCTCTAAACGATGTTTATTCATGAGACGCTTGGCTTCATCCAAGCTAGCATTTTCACTAACAGTGACCAAGCGCTCTTTTGGGGTCATTTTTTTACTTACGGTGGCGTCTAAATCTTCTTCAAAGCGCAAGTCACGGTTCGTAATAATACCAACAACCTTTTTTCCCTCTAATACTGGGAACCCCGAAAAGCCGTGTTCTTTCGACAAAGCGATCACTCTGCGCACTGTCATGCTTGGGTCAATCGTGATCGGGTCTCTTAAGACTCCCGATTCATAACGTTTCACTTTCAGAACTTCTCTGGCTTGTTCAGCAGGCTTTAAGTTCTTATGAATAATACCGATACCACCCTCTGAGGCCATGGCAATAGCAAGGCGACCTTCAGTCACCGTATCCATCGCTGCAGATACAAGTGGAATATTCAACGAAATCTGACGGGTAAGTTTCGTCCCTAGTTGCGTATCTCTTGGTAAAACTGAGGAATAAGCCGGAACTAACAGGACATCGTCAAAGGTAAGTGCTTTTTTCAATAAACGCATACAACCCCCTAGAAGCAAAACAATATTATAAATGTTTACTAAAAAAACGATTAAGTTTCTCTCAAAGCCTTTTCCTCTGATTTTTGTTTTGCTTTGGCTTTGAGTTGTGCATCTTTATTTTGATTGGCTTTTTTTCTGCGAGCATTCTTTGGATCAATCAATATTGGGGTATACAGTTCAATCCTATCACCGTTATAAATGGGAGAATCAGCCAATAAAACCACACCGAATACACCAATTAAACCTTTCTGCGCAAATAAAAGGTCAATTTCGACACCATTAAACCCTATGTTGAAAAGTACTTCTTTCAGGAGATAGCTATCTTTATCTGAGGGCTCGTTAAGTAAAAACTCTTGAATCTGCCAGTTTTTTTTACGGGTATCAGCCAGTTCTACCTTAAATTCACCCATTACTCACCATATAAATCATTCGCTCTAGTGACGAAACTGTTCACAAAGGTATTAGCAATCATGCCAAAAACAGGCCCAATTAATTTATCCAAAAGGAAATTCGAAAATTCATATTTCAAATGAAATTCAATTTTGCAAGCGTTTTCCTCCAAAGGAGTAAAAACCCATTTACCGGAAAAGGCTTTAAAGGGACCATCGATAAATTGCATGTCGATAGTATGAGGAAACTGCTGCACATTACGGGTATGAAAAAACTGTTTAACCCCTTTGAAATTGATGTGGATCTTTGCTTCCATCATTTGGTCATTTGAAGAAAAGACTTCAACTCCCCCACACCATGGTAAAAACTCAGGATATTTCTCAACATCCGTAACAAGACCATACATTCTTTCTGCAGAATGTCCGATTAATAAAGATTTTTGAATGTCCGCCATAGCTCTCCTGTACCTCATTATTATCCACGATTCTGTTTTTTATGGCTGATGGGAAAAAATTATCTATGCCAGATAGGAGTTTGAAAATATAATAGTCAGATGAGCATTATTGACAATAAAAAAGCGTTCTTTGACTATTTCATTGAAGATCGGTACGAAGCTGGTATCGTTTTACAAGGTTGGGAAGTAAAAGCAATTCGTGCAGGTAGAGCCAACATCAAAGAAGCATACGTGGTTATTCGCGATGCTGAACTGTATTTGATTGGTAGTCACATCAGTCCACTGCCTGAGGCATCAACCCATATTTATCCTGAACCAACCCGTACCCGAAAACTCCTGTTACACGCTGCAGAAATTAGTAAGCTGATTGGTAAAGCAGAGCAAAAAGGTTTTACCTTAGTTCCATTGAACTTACATTACTCAAAAGGTAGAGTGAAATGTGAAGTAGGTCTTGCAAAAGGTAAGAAGCAGTTCGATAAGAGAGAGACCGAGAAACAGCGCGATTGGCAAAGAGAAAAAGCACAAATTAGTCGTGGCAAATACAGCTAACTGTCCAAAATAAATATTAAGCACCTAAATAGTGCTTATATTGTTCTTTTTCGTACATTAGTTATGTGAAATTTCATATTTATCTTGTATCTTATTGTTATGGATACTCCTTTTAATGAAATGCACCATGATTCTGGAAAATCTCGTTCACATTATGAGATTTTTGATCATTGGCTCAAAAAACAAAATGATGTTGAAATGTCTTATAAACGGGCAGAAGCAGAGCTTATTTTTAGACGAATTGGCATTACATTTGCTGTGTATGGTGACGAAAAAGGAACTGAACGCACCATTCCTTTTGATCAAATACCAAGAATCATCCCTGCATCTGAGTGGCAGGTACTGGAAGATGGTCTGAGACAACGGGTCAGTGCCTTAAATCTTTTTTTACAAGATATTTATCACGATGAGAAAATTTTAAAAGCGGGTATCATTCCCCGCCAACAGATTTATAACAACTCACAATATCGTCCCGAAATGCGGTTTGTGAACCTCCCAAGAGATATTTATGCTCATATCGCTGGTATTGATATCGTTAGAGCAAATGCTGGTGAATATTTTGTTTTAGAGGATAACTTAAGGGTGCCTTCTGGCGTATCTTACATGGTTGAAAACCGTAAGATGATGATGCGCTTATTCCCTGAACTCTTCGAAAAGTATCGCGTTGCTCCGGTCGCACATTATCCAGACCTCTTATTAGAGTGTTTAAAAACCGGATCGCCAACTGGAACAAAGAAAAAATCGAATGTCGTTGTTTTGACTCCAGGAATGTATAACTCCGCTTATTTTGAACACTCTTATCTTGCTCAACAGATGGGTGTGGAGCTCGTTGAAGGAAACGATTTATTTGTTAAAAATGAACAAGTGTTTCTAAGAACTACCGAAGGACCTCAAGTGGTTGATGTCATCTACCGACGAATCGATGATGATTTTTTAGATCCTTTAGCACTCCGATCCGATTCAACCTTAGGAGTACCCGGTATCTTATCGGCTTATCGGGCTGGTAACGTTGGTATTGCTAACGCTGTGGGAACTGGCATTGCGGATGATAAGTCAATTTATCCCTATGTACCCGATATGATTGAATTCTATCTTGGCGAAAAGCCGATCCTGAAAAACGTACCTACTTTCCAATGTCGTAAACCAGATGACCTGAAATATACCCTAGCCCACTTAAACGAATTAGTCGTTAAAGAAACGCACGGCGCCGGTGGTTACGGAATGTTAATTGGTCCGGTAGCGACAAAGGAAGAAATCGAGATTTTCCGCAAACTCATCACCAGCAACCCTGAAAAATACATCGCACAACCAACACTATCCTTATCTACCTGCCCCACCTTTGTTGAGTCGGGAGTTGCGCCCAGACATATCGACTTACGTCCTCTAGTGCTCTCAGGTAAACAAATTAAAATGGTTCAAGGTGGGCTCACGAGAGTTGCTTTAAAAGAAGGTTCTTTAGTAGTCAACTCCTCTCAAGGTGGTGGCACAAAAGACACTTGGGTTTTGGAGGCATAAATATGTTAAGTAGAACCGCTGATTGTCTCTATTGGATGTCACGTTATAACGAGAGAGCTGAAAACACAGCCAGGATGCTCGATGTTGCTTATCAAACGTCACTCATGCCCCAACCCAAAAGCACCATGGAAGAAACTTGGAGAAAAATCCTCAATGTTTCTTTACTTGAGAATTTGTTTGAAACTAAATATTCTGAATACACCCGTGAAAATGTTTTGCAATTCATGATTTCAGATTTAGATAATCCCTCTAGTATTTTGACTTGCTTAAATTCCGCAAGGGTTAATGCCCGAATTATTCGAGGAAAAATTCCTTCTGAAGTTTGGGAAACCCAAAATTTAACCTACTTAAACGTTCAAAAATTTCTACCCAACACACCAGAAGATGATCCTTCAGCCTTTTTTGAGTGGGTCAAATACCGTTGCCACTTGTTTCATGGTGTAGTGATTGGCACCATGTTGGTGAATGAGTCTTTTAAGTTCTTAGAAATCGGTACTTATTTAGAAAGAGCCGATAACACAGCGCGGATCTTAAAAGCCAAATATCAAGTTCACCGGGCTGGACAGCAACAGTCGAGTCAAATGAATTCAGGTAGTATGTCGCAAAGTCAATCTAGTACGACTCGCCCAAGTCCGATACAGTCCAATGAGATCTTTGATTTCTATCACTGGGTTTCATTATTGAGGTCGGTCTCTGCATTTGAAATTTACAGGCAGACTTATGCTGATCAAATTACACCAGAACGAATTGTTGATCTATTAGTCTTCAACCCTTTGCTGCCAAGATCATTAACCAAGTGTATCAATACCTTGTTAAGTCTTCTTGGCGACTTAAAGGCCCATCAATCAAGGGATATTGAACATTTAGTCAGCAAATTAAAATCAGAACTAGATTACTCGGATGTGGATGATGTTTTTGCTGAAGGTCTTGATAATTTTATTCAACGCTTCTTAGAAAAAATTAACCATATTGCTGATGAATTTAGTAATAGTTATCTCATCCCACTCTCCGTCTCATAATGAAACTACAAGTCCATCATCAAACCGAGTTTCGCTACGACCGTCCTGTCCACCATTCGATTCACGAACTACGCTTAACACCACAAAATCACTCAACCCAAGAAATTATGCGTTGGCGGGTCAATGCACCCAGCAAAGTATTTGAGTCTATTGATGCTTTTGGTAATGCCATGCAAAGTTTTGTGGTGGAGAAGAATTACTCGGAACTCATCATTGAGGCGAAGGGTGAAGTTGAAACAAGAAATGAGTATTTAATTGTTGACCAAGCGAAATCGGTTTCTCCCTATTATTTATTGCAACAGACAGATCTGACAAATCCAAATGAAGCAATGCTTGAGTACTTTAAAAAAATCACTCCTTCGGTCTGGAATGAGCTTAGCTTAGTAGAGCTGACAAAAAATATTGGCGATAAAATTCAATATGTTGCGGGAATAACTCATTCTAAAACCTTAGCTTCTGAGGCTTTTGCACTAGGTAAAGGGGTCTGTCAAGATCAAGCTCATCTAATGTTAAGTTTTTGTCGATTTAATGGTATTCCAGCAAGATACGTCAGTGGCTATGTTTACGATGCGATGAAGCCTGTTGAATCAACCCATGCTTGGATTGACGTGTGCTTAAACATTGATCAGGCGGAGTGGCTGAGTATAGACATTACGAACCAATGTTTGACCAATGACTGCCATGTTCGTTTGGCAGTTGGACGCGATCATGATCACATCGCTCCCGTTAAAGGGGTTCGATTTGGTGGTGGCGAAGAAACTCTATTAACCAATATTTCACTAAAAGAATGTTAAATTAATCTCTTCAGAAAAAAATGAGATTACATATATGACTTATTGCGTTGCCCTTTGCCTAGAAAAAGGCATGGTATTTTTATCTGATACAAGAACCAATGCTGGCGTTGATGCCATTGGTACCTTCAGAAAGATGGTGATTTTCGAAAAGGATAAAAACCGTTTATTTACGATGATGAGTTCAGGTAATTTAGCTATTACCCAATCCGTCAAAGAAATGCTGATCCAAGGACAAAAGTTTGACGGTATTAACCTTTGGAACGCAAAAAATTCTTATGACGCGGCCCTTGTGGTTGGTAAAGCGATTCGAGAAGTAAAAGCACGCGATGAAGCTGCACTAAGTAGTTCAAATATTGATTTCAATTGTAATTTTATTTTTGGCGGCCAAATTAAAGGCGAGAAACATCGCTTATTTAATATTTACTCTGCCGGCAATTTTGTGGAGTCCACTCCAGAAACTTGTTATTTTCAAATTGGTGAAGCTAAATATGGCAAACCGATCCTTGACCGGGTAATTAATTACCAAACCAGTTTAGAGCTAGCTACCAAATGCGCTTTAATCTCGATGGACTCGACCCTTAAAAGTAATATTTCTGTTGGTTTACCGCTCGATTTAATGGTTTATCAGAAAGATTCAATCGAAAAGCATCTCGCTATTTCGATTGATGAACAAAATCCTTATTTCAGTATGCTGAGAAGTCTTTGGGGACAAAAACTTACTGAGATCATTATGAGCGTTGAAGATCCAAAATGGTCTGAGCAAGATGACAAGTCTAAAATTGCCACACATTCACATCGCTTAGGACCTATACCCACTATAGAAAATTAATTTGCCTCTTTCTAAATACTCAAAAAATAAAGGCCTTGATCATCAATCAAGGCCTTTATTCATTGGGATAGGAACTATTTAGCGAGTTCTTCCCAAGTTTTAACGACCGTATCTGGATTTAATGAAATGGAGGCAATGCCTTTATCCATCAACCATCTAGCAAAATCAGGATGATCTGAAGGTCCTTGCCCACAAATACCGATGTACTTCCCTTTGGCGTTACAGGCATTAATTGCTCTTTCGATTAAGAATAAGACGGCGGGGTCTCGTTCATCAAAATCAATTGCCAGTAACTCCATACCGGAGTCGCGATCTAAGCCAAGAGATAATTGCGTTAAATCATTAGAACCAATGGAGAAGCCATCAAAGTATTCAAGGAATTCCTCAGCCAAAATAGCATTTGAAGGAATTTCGCACATCATCACAATACGAAGACCATTTTCTCCACGGACTAATTGATTTTTAGCAAGTAAATCAATCACTTTGGCAGCTTGCTTAACGGTTCTCACAAACGGAATCATGATTTCTACATTCGTAAGTCCCATTTCATTCCGGACCCGCTTAATTGCTTCGCATTCCATTTCAAAAGCTTTGGCAAAATCAGCAGAGATATAACGTGATGCGCCCCTGAAACCTAACATTGGGTTTTCTTCATCCGGCTCATACCTTGTACCACCAATCAATTTTTTATATTCATTGGATTTGAAGTCTGAAAGTCGAACAATAACCGACTTTGGATAAAACGCTGCACCAATCGTTGCAATCCCCTCGGCTAATTTATCAACATAGAAGGCCTGTGGACTGGAGTGACCTCTGGCAATACTTTCAATTGCCACTTTCAAGTCAGCATCAATATTGGGGTATTGCAAAATAGCACTAGGATGCACACCGATATTATTATTGATAATAAATTCCAAGCGCGCTAGGCCCACTCCTTGATTCGGTAACTGGCAGAAATTAAATGCTAGTTGTGGATTACCTACGTTCATCATGATTTTGATTGGAATATCAGGTAAAACACCACGGTGAACTTCACTCACATCAGTATCTAGAAGCCCGTCATAGATCTTGCCTTCATCCCCTTCAGCGCAGGATACGGTTACCATTGCCCCATCCATCAAAACATCTGTCGCATCCCCACAGCCAACCACCGCTGGAACACCTAACTCTCTGGCAATAATCGCTGCATGACAGGTTCTCCCCCCCCGATTCGTGACGATGGCAGAAGCACGCTTCATCACAGGCTCCCAGTTCGGGTCGGTCATATCAGCAACTAGAACATCACCAGGCTGGACTCGGTCCATTTCAGAGGGGTCGCGAATAATACGCACTGGACCAGCACCAATTTTTTGGCCAATGGCTCGACCATGGGTCAGTACCGTTGAACTTCCCTTCAGTTGATATTTCAATTCTACTTGCCCAACTGCTTGGCTTTTTACTGTTTCTGGTCTTGCTTGCAGAATATAGATTTTTTGATCAACGCCGTCTTTACCCCATTCGATATCCATCGGACGACCATAATGCTCTTCAATAATTAATGCGTACTTAGCTAACTCAATAATGTCAGGATCTTCTAATGAGTAACGATTTCTTGCTTCTAAAGGAACGTCTATCGTTTTCACTCGGCCTTCTTCACCCTCTTCCGTGAAGCGCATTTGAATTAACTTTGAGCCAAGGTTACGACGAATAATTGGATAATGATTTGTTTTTAAAGACGGCTTAAAGACGTAAAACTCATCTGGGTTTACAGCTCCTTGCACTACTGTCTCACCAAGTCCGTAACTCGAAGTGATGAAAACTGCTTCTTTAAATCCAGACTCGGTATCAAGAGTAAACATGACGCCAGAAGCAGCTTTGTCAGAGCGTACCATGCGTTGAACGCCAGCAGAAAGTGCTACCTCTGCGTGTAAAAAACCTTTGTGTACACGGTAGGAAATCGCACGGTCGTTATACAAAGATGCAAATACTTCTTTTAAGCGAATGAGAACATCTTCAATCCCCACCACATTTAAAAAGCTTTCTTGTTGTCCGGCAAATGACGCATCGGGTAAGTCTTCCGCAGTCGCTGAAGAGCGCACTGCGAAGGAACCAAGTCCATCACTGTCTAGTGTTTTAAAAGCAACTCGAATCTGTTCTTCCAATTTGGGTTGGAGTGGGCTTTCAATAATCCACTTGCGAATTTCTTCGCCTGCTTGCGCCAAGGCCTTCACATCATCAATATTTAAATCTTTGAGACGCTCAATGATTCTTTGCGTTAATTGATTATGGTCAAGAAATTCCCGAAATGCATGGGCTGTTGTCGCAAATCCGGTCGGGACTCGAACGCCTTTTGCATGGAGTTGGGAAATCATTTCACCCAGTGAGGCATTTTTACCACCTACAATTTCTACGTCTGTCATCCTTAAATCTTCAAAAGGAATCACGTATGCCGTGGCATGCGTTAAGTTAGTCATATTAAACACTCTCTAAAAATAAAAAATCTGCACGATATATAATCTATTCATTCTATCAGCCAAACATCTCATGAATCCTCAAGTTCGCACAGTATTTATCATTTCAGACGGAACAGGAATCACGGCCGAAACATTTAGCCACTCTATCCTCGCCCAGTTTGAAATTAGATTTAAACAAATTCGCTTACCTTTTATCAATACTCTGGATAAAGCACATCACGCTTTATCAGAAATCAATCAAATAGCTCAAACAACAGGTGTCAAACCCATTGTTTTTACTACTTTAGTAAACGAAGAAATTAATTCTGTGATTAATCAAGCTAATGCCATGGTGATGGATATGTTTCATACCTTCGTCGCCCCATTAGAAGTTGAATTTAATGAAAAGTCGACCCATGCAATAGGCCAGTTTCACCAAAATATTGATACGGAAAGTTACCGGAACCGGATTGAGGCGATTAACTTTTCCTTAGCCCATGATGATGGGCAATCTCATAAAAATTTAGAAATGGCAGATGTCATCCTGGTTGGAGTATCAAGAAGTGGCAAGACACCTACCTGCTTGTATCTTGCGATGCAATACGGTGTTAAGTCCGCAAATTATCCCTTGATTCCTGATGATTTTGAACGTGGAGTACTCCCTTCAGAGCTTAAAAAATACCAAAGTAAATTATTTGGACTAACCATTCAGGCAAACCGATTATCAGAAATTCGCAATGAAAGACGTCCAGGTAGCAAATACGCTAGTTTAGATAATTGTCGCTATGAAGTGAATGAAGCAGAAGCCATGATGAAAAGAGAAAATATTTCATGGTTATCGTCGACGCATAAGTCGATTGAGGAAATTGCCACGACCATCTTGCAAGACATCAAATTAGATAAATAAAACTCTCGATCAAAACCAATTAAATTAATGAAGGGACTTTAAGCGAACTCTTCTGGTCTCAAACAAAGCAATCGCTGCTGCAGCAGAAACGTTAAGAGATTCAACCGTTTCTACTTGCGGAATTTTGACTCCCAAGCCATCTTGGCGTAGTTCCGAGCAAATACCCTGGCCCTCATTGCCAAATACCCAGGCTACTGGTTTTTCTAACTTATCAGCAATCTCGTAAAGACTCTTCGCCTCATCCAGCTGTGAACACAACAAAGGGATTTCAAGATCAGATAATAATTGGTATGGCGTTATCCCTTCAATCATCTTCAGGGAGGCCTGAGCACCCATCCCAGCTCTTAGAACCTTATTCGACCAAACTGCAGCGGTACCTTTGATACAAATGACTTGCTCAAAGCCAGCTGCAGCACAAGTCCTTAAAATAGTTCCAACATTACCAGCATCTTGAATCGCATCGAGTATGACAAGATCTGCGCCGTAATCAATCGTGACCGTCGTTGGAATCTTAATTAGGCATTGCAAAAGTGGCGCTTCGGGCATGAAGCTAACCAATTTTTGCAGGCTCTCATCTAACATTACAAGTTCTGGGAACCTTAATCCTGCATCTTGAAAATAATCAATGACTCGAACCAATAGTGCGCTGATTTCTGGCTGCTCTAAACCCTTGGCAGTAGTAAAGATGGCTTCAATTTGATTTAGTTGATTCGATTTCATCCAACTATCTAATAGATGAATACCTTCAATTAATGCTAGCCCACTTTCTTTTCTTAATTTATTTGCTTTAGAACCACCCTCTTGATGAATGATGAGTTCTTTGACTGAGTCATTGGATTTGGATTGAATTTCTTTAAAAAAAGAATATAAGTCATAACTCATTGATTACTCCCAAGCAAGATTGCTTTCACGGGTTTAAAGGTTTTTCTGTATTCAGGTGTAACCCCATAATTCTTGATTTTCTCAAGATGTTGCTTCGTCGGATAGCCCATATGATGATGAAAACCATACTCTGGATATTTCTCATGTAATTCCATCATTTGTTGATCACGATACACTTTCGCAATAATAGAAGCGGCAGATATTTGCGGAATTTTACTGTCACCTTTAATGATTGCCTGAGTGGGATAACTTAATTCGGGACAACGATTGCCGTCTATCAAAACCATATTAGGTTCAACACTAAAGTTATTTAGCATTTCATGAAAAGCCCGAGTCATTGCCAATAAAGAGGCGTATAAAATGTTAATCTGATCAATTTCTGCTGGACTGGCTTGACCGATACCCCATGCCAAAGCCGTACTTTTGATTTGTAAATTAAGTTCTTCGCGCTGTTTACTTGTCAGTTTTTTGGAGTCATTTAACCCCGGCAAATCATAGTTTATAGGCAGTATGACTGCAGCAGCAACAACATTACCGACAAGTGGACCTCTACCTACTTCATCAATGCCACAGATAATTTCCATAACGAACTTTTACTTAGAATTCTTAATGGTATCTTCAATCACTTGAGCGGAGATTTCACCACTGGGTTTCATCAGAATATGGTGCAACTCTTCGAAAATATCCACTAATTGTGCTACTTGTGCAGGACGATCAAGCCATTCAAGAGTTGCTTTAGCCATCACTTTTGGGTCAGCTTGATCTTGCAATAACTCTGGAACCACAAAATTTTGACACAAAATATTTGGCAAACCAATATAAGGTAAGTATCCTTGGCGTTTCATAATTTGGGCTGTCAACCATGGTACTGTGTAAGAAATGACCATCGGCTTTTTCCATAAAGCCGCCTCTAAGGTTGCAGTACCACTTGCGATCAGGACAGAATCAGCCGCTTCTAAAATCTTACTAGATTGACCATTCACTAACTCAATTTTGGCGTTGGGATAAGTAATCAATAAATCATTTTTCAAATGAACCAACATATCCATCAACGGGGGTGTTGCCACTGGCACTAAAAAACGGATAGATCCTTGGTGCATTTGGTACATGTGACCAATCGCCTCAAAAAAACCCTTACCAATATATTCAATTTCTGACTCACGGCTTCCTGGCAAAACAGCAATAATTGTTTCATCTTGAGCAATTTCGCCAAATTGTAAGGAATTATTTTGGAATAAAAACTTTCTTGCACTATCAGGGTCTGGTTTTAATGGAATTTTATGAGCTAAAGGATGTCCGACATAAGTGGCTTTCATCCCTGCTTGATGATAAATTCCAGGTTCAAAAGGGAAAATACAAAGCATGTGATCTACTGCTTTTTTAATCTTATTGAGGCGATTACTACGCCAAGCCCAAATGGAAGGACCAATATAGTGAACGGTAGGAATTTTCCACTCTTTACACTTTTTCTCAACAAACAAATTAAAGTCAGGCGCATCAATGCCAACATAGACACTCGGCGGATTTGCTCGCATGTTACGAATGAGTTCACTACGAATTTTTAGAATGGCGGGGAGTTGTTTTAAAGCTTCAACATAACCCCGGACACTCAAAGTAGACATATCCCAGTTTGATTCAAACCCAACCGAAGCCATATGAGCACCACCAATTCCGTTTAATTGAAATTGGGCTGTATAAGGATTTGACTGTAAACCTGAGACTAATTCTGCACCAAGCAAATCGCCAGATGGTTCCCCTGCTACGCAGGTGATAATTTGTTTGGACATAAGTTACCGGATAATGCCGCGCTTTGAGGCAGTAATAAAATTTAAAAATTCTTGGAGTTTTTCTTTTGTTTCCGGAGAAATCGATTCAACTTGCGGATCAGTTGTAATCATCTCTTGAATAGCCATTTTTGCATCTTCAAAAGTTAAACCATCTTTGTACAAAAGTTTATAAGCCTGTCTTAAGGCAGTAATAGTTTCAGGAGAAAACCCACGTCTTTTAAGACCTTCAGCATTGAGTCCATGAGGAGCAGCTTTATCGCCTGCAGCAATCACAAAGGGGGGAATATCTTGAACTAGAGCAGATGCACCACCTAACATGGAATGTTGGCCAATACGAACAAATTGATGTACGCCTGACATACCGCCCAAAATAGCCCAATCCTCAACAATTACATGACCTGCAATTTGGGCGTTACTGGAAAAGATAGTGTGATTTCCGACCTGGCAATCGTGAGCAATGTGAACATAGGCCATGATCCAATTATCATTGCCAATAACTGTTTTACCGAGGTCTTGGGTAGTACCAGTATGAATAGTTGTAAATTCACGAATCGTATTTCGATCGCCAATAATTAACTCAGTATCTTCGCCTTGATATTTCATATCTTGAGGAACACCACCGATTGCTGCAAAATGGCTAATCTTATTATCTTCACCAATCGTTGTCTTACCCTCAATAACAGTGTGAGAGCCAATTTGTGTTCGAGCGCCGATTTTAACTTTAGCGCCAATAATTGCGTAAGGGCCAATTTGTACTGAGGAATCAACTATTGCAGAGGGGTCAATAATTGCGGTAGGATGAATTAGTGACATTTCACTCACCTTTTTGACGAACAGCACAGAGTAAGTCTGCTTGGGCAACTATCTCATTATCAACGGTAGCAAAGGCATTAAATTTCCAAATACCAGCTTTGTTCCGAAGGACTTCAGCATTTAATATGAGTTGATCGCCGGGTGTAACAGGCTTTTTAAATCTGGCATTATCAATCCCTGCAAAATAATAAACCGTATCTTTCTTTTGCTCTTGAGAAAATGCTAGGAGAGCAGAGGCTTGGGCTAGAGACTCTAAAATGAGTACCCCTGGCATCACTGGAAACTCTGGAAAGTGCCCTTGAAAATAGGGCTCATTCACTGAAACATTTTTCAAGGCCTTAATTCGTTTGCTTGGCTCAAGCTCAATTACTCTATCAACCAGAAGAATGGGATAGCGATGGGGTAAAAGTTTGAGAATACGATTAATGTTCATATTCAGGTTATCTGTCATGATTTGTTTACCCTTTTATTAACTGTCTTACTTGTTGACGCAACTTATCTAAACCACGTAATATAGCTGCATTTTTTTCCCATTGTGCATGCTGTGTATAGGGAAACACTCCCGTGAAATGAAGTCCAGGTGTGGTAATGGATTTTGTAATAGAGGTTCCACCTGAAACAGTGGTTCGGTCTGCAATCTGCAGATGACCTGAAAAATTCGAATACCCACCAATAATACAAAGATTACCTAACTCAGTACTTCCGGCCACACCCGAACAACCCGCCATCACGCAATGACTACCCATCTTGACATTGTGACCAATCTGAACTTGATTATCAAACTTACAACCATCTCCAATCACCGTATCAGCCATTGCACCACGATCAACCGTAGTTGAGGCTCCCATTTCTACATCATTCCCGACTATGACTTTGCCGGTTTGGGGAATTTTCACCCATTCTCCACCCTTTGCAGTAAAGTCAGGAGCAAACCCAAACCCATCTGAGCCAATTACAACTCCACCGTGCAAAATACAACGTTGACCTATTTGGCACTCGTCATAAATGACGGTCATTGGGAAAATTTTGGTATGAGAGCCAACTTTTACATTTTTCCCAATATGAACATGGCCTTCCAACTTAACACAATCGCCAATTTCAGCACCGGATTTAATGGTACAAAAAGGACCAATGATAGCGCTGGAGGAAACAATTGCCCCGGCTTCAACTACTGCAGTCGGATGAATTGATCCAGGCTCATCCTGTTTACCTAAAAGCTCAAATTCTTGAGCAATCCTTGCAAAAAGAGCATAGGGATTCTTGGCAACTAAATATTGACGATTTTTGTTGGACTGTGAGGTAACAAATTGATAATCTGCCTCATTTAATATGAGTGCTCCAGCCGAACTCGTAACAGCTTGAGAACGATAAATAGGATTAACTAAAAAAGAAAGCTGCGTTTCATTTGCAGACGATAAAGGGGCTAACCCTTTGATAGAGAAATCTCCTTGCCCATGTAAAACAAAATCAAACTGACTAGAAAGATGGGCAAGATTTAATGAACGCGACATACTTTTAAATGGCTTGCAAAGATAAAGTGATTACTTATTCAATGCAGCCAAGACATCATTAGTAATATCAATTCTTGGATTTACATAAGCAGCATCTTGAACAACTAAATCTAATTTCTTCTGTTCAACAATTGTCTTCAAAACTTGGTTAGCTTTTTCAAAAATCTTCGCTCTTTCCTCAGCACCACGACGTTGTGAATCCTCGATCAATTCCCTTTGTTTACGCTGAAGTTCACGGTCATGATCCGCTAGCTCACGTTGTTTACGAATTCGATCTGCCTCGGGCAAAATGGCTGCGTCTTTATCTAGCTGAGCAGCTTCCGTTTTGATTTTTGCAATACCATCACGTACTTCTTTCTCACGTTGGCCAAACTCAGTTTGCATTTTGCTTTGAGCTTCTTTTGCAATTTTTGATTCGTTTAAAATCCGCTCAAGACTAACAAATGCAATCTTAGCGGACGTTTCTTGAGCATTACCAAAGGAAGGTAAAAGAATTAAGAGAGAAAATCCTAATAAACGAAATAAGGTTTGAATTTTAAGCTGGTTCATGAAAATTTCCTTGAAAATTAAAAGGTTGTACCGATTTGGAATTGGAAGTTTTGAATATGGTCTTGATCAGTCGTATTCAACGGGAATGCGTAACTAAACTTCAAAGGACCTAGAGGTGAAATCCATGCAATCCCTAATCCGTAGGAATATCTTAACCCACTGAAGTTTGGAAGCCCCTCATAAACGTTTCCGGCATCAAAAAACCCAAAAAATCTGAGTGTTTTATCAGTTCCTGATCCAGGAACTGGGAATGTGTATTCAAAATTACCAATCATTTTGGATGGACCGCCGATTGGCTGATAGATTCCGAGAGTCTGATTGTATGTTTGTGGTCCTAGAGATCCGGGAGTATAACCCCTTACTGATCCAATACCGCCAACGTAGTAGTTCTTGGTGATTGGGAAAGGATTAACTCCATAAGAAGCTCCATAACCAAAGATACCGTTGAAAGAAAGCACATTGGTCTTAGTAATAGGATAGAAATATTGCGCTTGGTAAAAAGCGCGGTAATATCTCAAATCAGCAACAGGCAAGCCTACTTCAAAACTCGTTTGTTGATAAAGGCCGTTAGTTGGAATTAAGGCACTGTCTCTGCGATCTTTCGACCAACCTAAAGATAATGGCACGTTCCAAGAGCTTGCTGAATAAATCCCTAAATTTGGGTCATTAGCCGTACCGTCTACTAATGAAGGATCAAAACCTGATAATTGAGCTGCATATTTTTGATACTGAATTGGCGAATTAGCTGTGGTATTCAAACTCAGATTTTCAACGCCTAAACCGACGAAAATTCTACCGGTTTCAGAGTATGGAATACCTAGGCGAGTCGTGGTACCAGCAGTTACGATCGTATAGTCAGAATCACCTAAATAATAAAGTGGTCTTGAGGTTCTGTAGTACACATCCGTATATCTACTAATGCCATCCTCCGTAAAATAGGGGTCAAATTGAGAGACCACTAAAGTTCGATTAATTGAACCGGTATTTACGTTAAAACCAACACTTGTCCCTGTACCAAAAGCATTTTCTTGATTGATACCAGCACTCAAAACCACCCCCTCCATGGATGAGAAACCAGCTCCTAGCGTGAAAGAACCCGTTGGCTTTTCCGCAACTTTCACATTCAAATCGACTTGGTCATTCAAACCAGGAATCTCTTGCGTTGCTACATCTACCTCGGTAAAGTACCCTAGACGATTGATACGGTCCTTAGATAGTTTAATTTTTTCACCATCGTACCAAGAACTTTCAAATTGTCTCATTTCACGACGGATCACAGTATCTCTAGTTTTTGAGTTACCGACAACGTTAATATTGCGAACGTAAGCACGTTTGCCTGGATCAACAACTAATAACAAATCGACCGTCTTATCTTCTTTTCTGAGGTCTGGCTGAGGATTAATCAAAGCAAAGGCATATCCGTAGCTACCTAAAACATCAGCAATTGCTTTCGTACCCATATTTAATTTGGTTGCAGAATAAATATCACCTGCTTTAAGAGGAATTAGTTTGATTAACTCATCCTCTTTACCGTACATTTCTCCACCCAATTTGATATTTTTAACGGTGTATTGTTCGCCTTCAAAAATTTTAATCGTTAGGAAAACACCTTTTTTATCTGGAGAAATTGATACCTGAGTTGATTCAATATTAAACTCAAGATAACCTTGGTTTAGATAAAAGGACCTTAAGGTTTCCAAATCAGCAGTCAATTTTTGCTTAGAGTAAAGGTTATTCTTGGTATACCAGGAAACCCAATTCCCTACCGACAACAACATTTCTTCTCTTAAACGACTTTCAGGAAAAACTTTATTACCGATAATATTGATTTGAGCAATCTTAGATACTAAACCCTCTTCAATATTCATAAAAACTGAAACTTGATTACGTTCACCAGGAGTCACAGTTGTCACGATTTCAGAATCGTAAAAACCTTTACTGACGTATTGGCGTTTGATTTCCTGCTCAGCACGATCCACCATGGACTTATCATAATAGCGCGCTTCAGCAAGGCCAATAGCACGTAATGCTTTTAAGATCGCCTCTTTATCAAACTCTTTCATGCCAGTGAAGTCAATCTTCGAGATGGTTGGTCTCTCTTCAACAATCACAACTAAGACACTATTGTCGTTTCTAATTTGAACATCTTTAAAAAAACCAGTATTGAACAAGCTTCTAATGGCATCAGAACCTTTTGAATCATTAAATGTTTCACCGACCTTAACTGGTAAATAACTAAAAATGGTTCCTGCCTCAACCCTTTGCAGGCCTTCAACTCGAATATCTTTAACAACAAAAGGTTCAGCTGCAATAGCAGATGAAATAGAGAATAAAGAGCACATAAAACATGCCCAAAGCACAACGATATTTTTTAAGTTAATTTTGGTATTCAACGGGGAGCTCTTCAATTCATTAGGAATCATTTGGTTAATTCAATATTGTATAAGGTTAATGGGTTGATATAAAAAAACTAAGCTAATTATCCATTAAAAAATTTTAAGAAATCATTATAAAAGGCGATACAGGTGACTGAAATGATGCCGAATAAGCCAAGTTTAATAGCGAAGGCTCTAAACTGCTCAGAAACAGGACTGCCTGTCACAAATTCCCAAGCATCAAAAAGTAATTGTCCACCATCCAACATTGGTAAAGGCAGTAAATTCATCAGTCCAAGGCTAATGCTGATGAGGGATAAAAAACCAAAATACGCAATAACTCCGGATTGAGCGGACTTACCCGCCATTCCAGCGATGCCGATTGGACCAGTGATTTGACGAATCGAAGCATCACCAGAAATTAATGCCTTAATACTCATCAAAGAAACGTATGAAATATCATAGACTCGCTCGGATGAGAGTAAAATCGCCGTTGGAACATCAACTTCTAATTTAAAAAGCAAATCCATATCAGTTTTCGAAGGAATTAAACCTAATTGACCGAATAAATCACCTTGAAAATTAATTTTCTGTATTTGTTCAGCCGAGAATTGCACACGATATAAACCTTTACCCTCATGATCTAACTCTAATACGAAACCTTTTTTTTCGAATACCGTTCTTAACAGCTTCCAACGTAATCGGTTCCAACTTTTTATTGAGTCGGTTTGAATAATTTGCTCTGTTGTTGAATCTAGTGAGACAAACCCTCTGACCTCATCCCCTTCAGCAATACCTAATTCAGCAGCGATAGAATTGGCGCTAGGCTCACTTAAAATGGGCCTTAACTGAATCGGAGAACTCAGAAACAAGGCTGTCAATAACAGCCAAGCAAGAATAAAATTAGCCAGAGGGCCCGCAATCACGACGAGAGAGCGCTTCCAAAGCACTTGATGGTTAAAAGCACGAAGCTTTTGATCATCAGTTAATATCTCACCGTTTCGATTGTCGAGCATTTTGACATAACCACCGAGGGGAATTGCGGATAAAACAAATTCTGTATCGTAGATATTCTTGGGTTTTTTGCGCCATAGCACAGGACCAAAACCAATTGAAAAACGTTCAACAGCAATACCGCACCATTTGGCAGTAATAAAGTGACCAAATTCGTGAAATCCCACCAAAATAAAAATGGCAATCAGGAAAGCCAATAGTGACATAGTTAATAAGTTCTTTGGATATAGTTGGAAGTAAAGTCTCTGACCATTTTATCTGCCTCTAAAATTGTTTCAAGATTTTCAACATTACTAATCTCGAGTGTATTTAAGACAGAATCAACTACTTCATTAATTTGGGTAAACTTGATTTGCAAGTTTAAAAAAGCAGCCACGGCAATTTCATTAGCGGCATTCATGATCGTAGGTGCAGTGCCACCTTGTCCTGCTACGAATCTTGCAAGTTTCAAGAGTGGGAATCTTTGATCATCCAATGCATGAAAAGTTAAGTTCGAGAGCATTTCAAAATCCAACTCCCGCACTCCAGAAGATATTCTATTCGGCCACCCTAGCCCATAAGCAATTGGTGTACGCATATCAGGTGCGCCCATTTGGGCAATAATTGAACCATCAATGTAGCGAACCATTGAATGGATAATACTTTGCGGATGTATCACTACTCTAATTTTTTCCGGTGGCGTATCAAACAACCACATCGCTTCAATTAACTCTAATCCTTTATTCATCATCGTCGCAGAGTCAACGGAAATTTTTCGCCCCATCGCCCAGTTCGGATGTTTGCAAGCCTCCGCAGGTGAAATATCCTGAAAACTACTCAAGTCTCGGTGCAAGAAAGGCCCGCCAGAGGCAGTCAGTAATAATTCTTTTACAGCAAGATGCTGTTGCGTTGAGTCTTGACCAATTTCTTTTTGGGGTAAACATTGAAAGATTGCATTATGTTCGCTATCAATAGGCAATAACTCTGCCCCAGTTTTTCGAACTAGATTAATCATTAACTCGCCCGACATGACTAAGGCTTCTTTGTTAGCCAGTAATATTCTTTTACCCAATTTGGCTGCTTCTAGGGTGGGTAACAAACCAGCAGCCCCTACGATTGCGGCCATTACTGTATCTACCTGAGATAGTCTTACTGCTTCTAGGAGTCCATCTGGTCCGTGCAGTACCGTGGTTTTTGTCGAACCGATTAAGTTCCTTAACTGGTTTGCTAAATCGAGAGTACTAACCACAGCAATCGAGGGTTTAAACTCGATACATTGAACTGCTAATTTTTCTATTTGGGTATTGGCAGATAATGATGCAATACAAAACTGATCAGGATGTTGACGAACAACATCCAAAGTGTTTTCACCAATCGATCCCGTTGATCCTAAGATACAAAGATGCCTCATAAACTCACCTTCAATAAGAGTGCCGCAATTGGCAAAACAGGTAAGATGGCATCTATTCGATCTAGCACCCCTCCATGACCTGGTAACAAGTTACTACTGTCTTTTACCTTCGCAATTCTTTTTAATAAGGATTCAAACAAATCCCCCACTACGCTCATTAATGCCAAGAACATAGCAACAAGAATTACGCTAAAAAGAGAAAATCTAGGATCTTTTACAAGTAAAACGATTAGCAGTACAAATAGGCAAGCAATCAGGACACCGCCTACTAATCCTTCCCATGATTTACCTGGACTAATATTCGAGGCTAATTTATTTCTACCAAATTTTCTGCCTACAAAATAGGCGCCTATATCAGCACACCAAACAATCCCGATTACGCCTAGAAACAACCAACGGCCTTCATCTCGGAGAACCATTGCTGCACAAAATGCACCAATAAAAATAATAAAACCTAGAATAGATAAAAAGGTAACCCATTTTGTCAACGCAACGCTCAAACTCATTTTTAAAAAAAAGGGCACGGTAAATATCCAAACAAATGCAGCGAGATAGATTGGGTATTGAAAAAGTTCCCCCTTCGAGAAAAGAACAGAGGATTGAAATAAACCTTGATGTTGGCCAAGTAAAAAAACTAAACAAACAAAAATAAGAAATGCATAGGCAATGGGCATCGATTTCTTAGCGGGCCATAGAAACCTCCCCCACTCCCAAGCCGCTATCGATAAAATAACGATAAAAGAGAGATACAAATCCAACGCTGGTAATAAGAGAAAGATTGGAGCAAATAGAATCAAAAGTACAAGGGCAGTCAAAACTCTTGCTTTAAGCATTTTTTACAATTTGACTTTCCAATAGTTGATGGCCCGTTTGCCCAAATCTTCTCTCACGGAAGCGATACCAGGTTAAAGCATCTGCAAAGGCTTGTTGATCAAAGTCAGGCCAAAATATTGGTGTGTAATACATTTCGGTATAAGCTAACTGCCAAATTAAGAAATTACTGACACGCTGCTCACCACCAGTCCGAATGAACAAATCTGGCTCTGGGGCATATGACATCGACAAATAAGGACTTAACCATTCTTCTGTCATGTTTTCTGGAAGAATATCTGGGTTATTTTCATAGGCTAGACGCATCGCATTCAAAATATCCCAGCGACCACCATAATTAGCGGCAATGGTCAAAACAAGACCGGTATTATTTTCAGTTAACTGTTGAGCTTGGGCTGCATTTTTACGAATTGGTTCTGGAAAGGCCGATAAATCCCCTACAATGACCAGCTTCACGTTATTTTTGTGAATCAGAGAAACTTGAAGCTTTAAGACCTTAAAAAACAATCTCATTAGAAAAGTTACTTCGTGTGAAGGTCGGCGCCAATTTTCGGTACTAAAAGCAAATAAAGTTAAATACTTGATACCGTAGGAAGCGCATTCTTGGACGATTGTCTTGACAGTATCAACACCTTTTGAGTGCCCAGCAACTCTTGGTAAAAAACGTTGATTCGCCCAACGCCCATTACCATCCATAATGATGGCAACATGCGACGGAATCGCTTTTGGCGGAGGGACTGCGAGCGTAGAACTCTGAATGGTTGTCGTCATAATTTGGACTATTTGAGAAAAACTCTAAACAGTCATAATTTCTTTTTCTTTATCTTGAACTAGTTTATCAACTTCAGCCACAAATTTGTCAGTTCTTTTTTGAACATCATCTTGGCTACGTCGCTCTTCATCTTCTGAAATCAATTTATCTTTCGTTAATTTCTTTAAGGATTCATTTGCTTCACGACGCAAATTACGTATTGCAATTTTGGCATCTTCCCCTTCTGACTTGACTAGTTTAGCCAAATCTTTTCGTCTCTCTTCGGTGAGAGCTGGCATGGGAACGCGAATCACATTACCTTGAGTGGCAGGGTTTAGCCCTAAGTCTGAATCTCGGATTGCTTTTTCAACGACTTGTAACATTGGTTTTTCCCAAGGAGTTACTGTAATCGTACGCGCATCAGCTAGACCTAATGCTGCAACTTGAGAAATAGGCGTTGGATTGCCATAATAGTCGATTTGGATATGTTCGAGAATTCCAGTATGAGCTCTTCCAGTACGAATCTTCGCCAAAGACCCCTTAAAGGAGTCGATCGATTTGATCATTTTTTGGTCTGCATTTGAGATAATTTCACTTGATGACATTGACTACTCCTTCATTAGACATGTACTAGGGTACCCTCGGGCTCCCCATTGACCACTCGCATTAATGCGCCTGGTTTTAAAATTGAAAATACTTTAATTGGTAATTCACGATCGCGGCATAAGGCAAAAGCAGTAGCGTCCATCACTTGTAAATTTTTCACTATGGCCTCATCAAACGAAATCGTATCGTAACGCGTCGCATTTGGATCTTTTTTAGGATCACTTGAATAAATGCCATCCACTTTTGTTGCTTTAAGCACAATATCAACATTCATTTCAGCTCCTCGTAGGGCCGCGGCAGTGTCGGTAGTAAAAAATGGATTTCCTGTACCTGCTGCAAATATAACTACTTTACCTTCATTCAAGTAACGAATCGCTTTGGGACGAATATAAGGTTCAAGAACTTGATCCATTCTTAATGCGGATTGTACCCTTGCTTCTACCCCCTTTTGACGAAGTGAATCTTGTAAAGCTAAAGAATTCATCATTGTCGCTAACATTCCCATATAGTCAGCTGTTGCGCGATCCATTCCAGCCGCACCACCTACTACTCCACGGAAAATATTTCCCCCGCCAATCACAATCGCTAATTTGATACCTGATTTGACGACTTCAGCAATTTCTGAAACCATCGCTTCAATCGTTGAGGGATTAATCCCGTAAGAGTCTTCGCCCATTAAGGCTTCACCAGATAGTTTTAATAAGACACTTTGATAAGCTGGCATAAACTCCCTTTTCTTTAACGATACAGATATCCATTATTATAAATCCCTAAAAAATAGGCGCTATAAAAAGCGCCTATTTTTAACGTACTATAAGCAACAATTTAAGATGCGTTTTTAGCCGCCGCAACTTGCGCTGCAACTTCTGCAGCAAAATCATCCTGACGCTTCTCAATTCCTTCACCAACAATATACATCGTAAAAGATTGCACTGCTGTGTCATTTGCTTTCAACATTTGCTCAACAGTTTGTTTGTCATTCTTTACAAAAGTTTGATTTAAAAGGGATACTTCTTTTAAGAACTTCTGAACAGAACCTTCAACCATCTTCGCTACGATCTCAGCAGGTTTGCCTGATTCAGCAGCCTTTAGCTCAGCAACACTTCTTTCCGTTGCGATCTTATCAGCAGGAACATCGGCAGTTGAAAGTGCTACTGGCTTCATTGCTGCAATATGCATCGCAACATCTTTAGCCGCAACTTCATTACCTTTGAACTCTACTAGAACACCGATACGGGTACCGTGAATGTAAGAAACTAATTGGTTTTCGCCGGTAATTCTCTTAAAACGACGAATTGAAATGTTCTCGCCAATACGACCAATTAATTCGGCACGAATTTCTTCAATTGTTTTACCATCAATCGTTAAAGCAGATAAAGTGGCAATATCATCGTTCGCAATACTGTTCTTGACAACTAATTCTGCACAGTCCTTAGTGAATTTCAAGAAATCATCATTTTTAGAAACGAAATCTGTTTCGCAATTAATTTCAATTAAAACACCAGAATTACCGTCAATAAATGAGGCAATAACTCCCTCAGCGGTAACTCTAGAAGCTGCCTTACTAGCTTTACTGCCTAATTTAACTCTTAAAATCTCTTCCGCTCTAACTAAATCACCTTCTGCTTCAGTTAAAGCTTTTTTGCATTCCATCATTGGTGCGTCAGTTTTTGCTCTTAACTCGCCCACCATCGCTGCTGTAATTGCCGCCATTATTCCTTCCCTTCTTCGGTCTCTACTGCATTTTCTTTAATAGAATTAAGCACTTGTGTTACAGCGCTTGCCTTCCCTTCAAGAATTACATCAGCCATTTCACGAACATATAAAGCAACAGCTTTACTTGAGTCATCGTTTCCAGGAATAATGTAATCAACTCCTTCAGGTGAATGATTAGTATCCACTACTGCTATGACAGGAATACCAAGCTTTTTAGCTTCAGTTAAAGCAATCTTGTGGTAACCGATGTCGACCACGAAAATAGCGTCTGGAATACCAGCCATATCTTGAATACCACCTAATGATTTAGCTAATTTTTCAACATCACGCTCATTCATTAGTGCTTCTTTTTTAGATAGACGTTCCCAATCACCGGCTTCACGCGCAGCAGTCATTTCTTTTAAACGCTTAATTGAGCCTTTAACTGTTTTAAAGTTCGTTAAAGTACCGCCTAACCAGCGAGCATCAACGTAAGGCATGCCAGCACGAGTAGCTTCTTCAGCAATAATTTCTTTTGATTGACGCTTTGTACCAACAAAAAGAATTGTTCCGCGATTTGCTGAAATAGATTTAGCAAACTTCAGAGCATCTTGGAATAAAGGTAGCGTCTTTTCTAAATTGATAATATGGATTTTGTTGCGATGGCCATAAATATATGGGGCCATTTTTGGGGACCAGAAACGGGTTTGATGGCCAAAGTGGCAACCAGCCTCGATCATTTCGCGCATGGATACTGACATTTTTTTCTCCTAAGGGTTTAAACTAAAGCCAAATCCTGATTACGCTAAATAACGTCACCCCGGATGGTTTGGCTCGCGATTCTTTGATATGGAATAATTAATAAACTATTAGACCGTTAATCAAAGTTTCAATATTATAAGATATTTTTGAGATAATTACTAGATAATGAAACCCTTGTTTACCAACACAAAAGATCTCGACGGCATGCGAGAAGCTGGACGCTTAGCGAGTGAAGTTCTTGATTTCATTACTCCACATCTACAAATTGGCATTAGCACCGAGTCAATAGACCGCTTGTGCCATGAATACATGCGGGATGTGCAAAAAACGATTCCAGCACCACTCAATTACCAACCTCCTGGTTACCCGCCTTTTCCGAAGTCGATTTGTACTTCAGTAAATGATGTCATTTGTCACGGCATTCCTAGTGATCGAGTCCTAAAATCTGGGGATATTGTCAATTTAGATATTACCGTCATTACCGAGGCAGGATTTTATGGTGATACGAGTCGGATGTTTTTAATTGGTGAACCATCCATATTATCCAAGCGTCTTTGCCAAGTAACTTATGAATGCATGTGGTTAGGTATTGCTGTTGTAAAACCTGGAGCTCGCTTAGGTGATATTGGATACGCTATTCAAAACCATGCTGAAAAAGCAGGTTATTCGATTGTTAGAGAGTATTGTGGACACGGTATTGGTAAAGTTTTTCACCAAGACCCACAAATTCTTCACTATGGTCGTCCCGGTCAAGGAGAAGAACTAGTTGAAGGGATGACATTTACGATTGAGCCCATGATTAATGCAGGCCGAAGAGATATTCGGACGATGCCTGATATGTGGACAGTGAAGACGAAAGATCGAAGTTTGTCCGCTCAGTGGGAGCATACAGTCTTGGTTACAGCAACAGGTGTTGAAGTCTTAACCAAGTCTGAGGGTTCTCCTTTGCCTCCAGAGATTGTGAAGAACAAAATCAACCTAGGCTAAAAGGGCTTACCGTCATGAACAAGTTTGCAACCCTAAAGAGTTTTATCTTTAAAGAGTTTAGTTCTAATGGGAAGGTAAACCTTCTGACAAAACAACTCAGCCGTGCCGCCCAAAATATTTTAGAAGAAGCTTGGGTTGAAGCTGGACTCTCTGACTTTCCAATGCCAGTGTCTCCCTGTTTGGTTGCTGTAGGAGGCTTTGGAAGAGATGAATTATTTCCTTATTCAGATGTTGATATTTTAGTTCTACTCAATTTTGGTATCGATCAACCCGAATTCAACCTGTATAAGGATAAGTTTGAAAAGTTCATTACTCTTTGTTGGGATTATGGATTAGAAATTGGGTCTTCAGTACGAACTGTAGATGAGTGTATCGAAGAATCGAACAAAGATATTACGATCCGAACCGCACTTTTAGAGTCTAGATTTCTCTGTGGCAACCGTAAACTTTACCAATCTTTTACAGCTAGGTATGACGCTGAGATGGACCCGAAGTCATTTTTTTTGGAAAAGCTTTTAGAGTTACGTCAACGGCATCAAAAATACCAAAACACCCCCTACTCTTTGGAGCCCAATTGCAAAGAAAGTCCCGGTGGATTAAGAGATATTCAAGCAATCTTATGGATGACCCGTGCTGCTGGCTTTGGTTCAACAATCAATGACTTGAGTATTAGAGGCATATTAACCCCTCGGGAGACTAGGGAATTAAATAAGAACTATAAACTCTTACAAACCATCAGAGCGCATTTACATCTCATTTCGAATCGTCGCCAGGACCAATTAATATTTGAAGCACAAACTCCTTTGGCGGCATGCTTTGGTCTTGAAACCACCTCAGCCAAAAGAGCTAGTGAACAAATCATGCGCAGATACTACTGGGCAGCGAAAGCAGTAAATCAATTGAATGAAATTCTCATTCAAAATATCAAGGCGTTAATTTTCCCCAGAGAAGCTTCGCATTCCTTGCCCATTTCAGAGCATTTTGTAGAAAAAAATAATCAATTAGATATTATTGACCCATTGTTTTTTGAGCGTCATCCAGAGTCTATTTTTTTGGCATTTTTTACATTCTCCCAACATTCATCACTGGACGGATTTTCCAGCCAAGCCCTAAGATCTTTATATAACTCAAGGGAGTTAATGGATAAAAAATGGCGAGAAGATCCTCAAAATAGAGCTCAATTTATTGAAATCATTAAGCAGCCAAGAGGTATCACACGTACTCTGCAATTAATGAATCAAACGAGTGTACTAGGTCGATATCTGCCACCATTTCGAAAAATTGTTGGTCAAATGCAGCATGATTTATTCCATGTTTACACTGTCGATCAACATATATTGACCGTACTTAAAAATGTACGCCGATTCTTTGTGCCTGAACTAGCTCATGAGTTCCCTTTTTGCTCTCAGTTAGCCGCGAATTTTGACAAGCCCTGGTTATTGGTTCTCGGAGCACTCTTTCATGATATTGCTAAGGGTCGAGGGGGAGATCATTCAGATTTAGGCAAAAAAGATGTTCGTATTTTTGCTAAACAGCATCAATTAACTCCTGAAGAGACAGAGCTAGTCTCTTTTTTAGTTGCTGAACATTTATCGATGAGTCAAATTGCCCAAAAACAAGATATTAGTGACCCTGAAGTTGTCCAGGCTTTTGCGAATAAGGTAAAAGATGAAAAACACCTTACCGCACTTTATTTACTGACTGTCGCTGATATTCGAGGGACAAGTCCCAAAGTTTGGAATGCGTGGAAAGCTAAATTACTAGAAGATCTTTATAGAATCACGCTTAAATTTTTAGGTGGGGCAAAGTACGATACTCACTCTCAACTAGAACAGTGTCAGCAAAAAGCCCAAGAAATTTTAAGATTACATGGTTTAAGAAGCGATTCTCATGTTGAATTTTGGCAGCAAATAGATATCGGATTTTTCTTAAAGCACGATCCAGATGATATAGCTTGGGTCACAAGACATCTCTTTAATCAAGTCAACTCAAACAAATCGATTGTCTGTGCTCGAATTTCTCCAATTGGAGAAGGCCTACAAGTCTTTGTCTACACCCCCGATCAAGTTGATTTGTTCGCTAGAATTTGTTCCTATTTTGACAAGAGTAAATTTAATATCTTAGATGCCAATATTCAAACGACTAAACATCACTATGCTTTAGATACCTTTCAAATAAGTTATCTTGATGGCTCTGAAATTGCTGCATATAGAGATTTAATTCAAATGATTGAACATGATCTAACAGAAATCATTACTAGAAACTTGGCTTTACCCGAGGCCTTAAAAGGAAGAATTTCAAGACAATCAAGAACTTTCCCTGTTCAACCGCTAGTTAGTTTAGTCCCGGATGAAAGAGGTGACTCATTTATTCTGTCATTGTCGGCTAGTGATCGTGTCGGATTACTTTATGGCATTTCAAAGGTACTGGCCAAACACCAAATTTCCCTTAAATCAGCTCGCATCAATACGCTTGGGGAACGAGTAGAAGACACCTTATTACTTGATGGCGAAAGATTAAAGCTCAATCCTAAGTTACAAATTCAATTAGAAACTGAGTTGTTTGAAGTACTTGGTGTTTGAAATCCTACAATAAGCAAAACGAAGGTTCCTACTGCGCTTGGTCTATCATGCTCATCATCATTGCCTCGTCAATCACAGTGATGTTGAGAGCTATTGCCTTCTCCAGTTTACTCCCGGCATCTGCTCCCGCAAGCAAATAACTGGTCTTTGAAGAAACGGCACTTGAAACCTTGGCACCATGTTTTTCTAACAAGAGTTTTGCCTCGTCTCTGGACATCGTTGGCAAAGTTCCAGTAATCACAACGGTCTTATCCTGAAAAGGCGATTCAAGGACTAGCTCAGACACTTCTACTGGATTAACGCCACTTGCTAAAAGCTGTTCAATCACCTCACGGTTATGACTTTCTGACATGAAGCTAACAATAGATTGTGCTACAACAGGTCCGACATCTCTAACCTTTAATAGGTCCTCCAATGAAGCATCCATTAGCGCTTCAATTTTTCTATAGGATTTTGCTAAATCTTTGGCAGTAGTTTCGCCCACATGGCGAATTCCTAAAGCGAAAATAAACCTGGCTAATGAGGCAGATTTTGATCCGTCAATTGCACTCAATAAATTTTGAATTTGTTTTCCTTCAGCTAAATCTTGGCCTTTTTTTTGCTTACTAGGATCATTTGCATTGACGTAAAAAAGTTGGACTAATTTATTCAGACTATGTTGCAACTTATATAAATCAGCAGGGTTAGAGATGATCTTTTCTGCCACGAGTTTATCTACAATTTTCTCACCTAAACCATCAATATTCATCGCTCGACGATGCGCAAAATGAATGATTGCTTGCTTTCTTTGGGCAGGACAAAATAATCCTCCTGAGCATCTTGCGATGGCTTCTCCAGCAAGTTTTTCAATATGTGAATGACAAATTGGGCAGGTTAATGGAAAGTGATAAGGTTGAGTGTTTTGAGGGCGTTGCTGTAAATCAACGCTGACGATTTCTGGAATCACATCACCTGCTCTGCGAACAATCACGTGGTCACCAACTCGAATATCTTTTCGTGAAATTTCATCTTGATTATGCAAGGTCGCATTCGTGACCGTAACCCCACCTACCAAGACTGGATCAAGCCTTGCTACAGGCGTAATCGCTCCCGTTCTACCGACTTGCACTTCAATTGCTAGTACGGTGGTAAAAGCTTCTTGGGGTGGAAATTTATGCGCAATCGCAAATCGTGGCGCTCTAGAAACATAGCCTAGTTGATTTTGAAAGGCGTAGTTATTCACTTTATAAACCACCCCATCAATGTCATAAGGTAGGGATAATCTTTTATCACCGATCTGCTTAAAAAATGCCATTAATTCAGATACGTCGTTAGCGATACAGTGTTCATCGCAAACGGGAATCCCCATCTTTTGATAGCTAGCCATTAATTGGCTATGGGATATTGGTAGCCAAGTTACAGGACTTAACTCACCAATGCCATAAGCAAAAAAGGATAACTTGCGACTAGCGGTAATTAGAGGATCTAACTGCCTTAAGCTTCCAGCTGCAGCATTTCTTGGATTAGCAAATTCTTTTGCACCAAGTTCCCGTTGAAGTTGATTCAATTCATAAAAATCAGAATGGCGCATGAATACTTCCCCGCGCACTTCGATTCTGTCTGGGATATCTGACCCCAGTAATTGTTTAGGAATAGATGCAATGGTCTTGATGTTGTCAGTCACGTTTTCACCAGTACTACCATCACCTCGCGTTGCGGCTCTTACTAATCTGCCATATTCATACAGAATAGAAATTGCCAACCCATCAAATTTTAATTCGCAAGAATATTCGAATGATTGGCTCAATAAGCCTTCATGACAGCGTTTATCAAAAGCAATTGCTTCTTCTTCAGTCAAGGCATTATTGAGGGAAAGCATGGGAGTGCCGTGAACTACTGGGGAAAAAACAGCATTGGCATATCCACTTACTTTTTGTGACGGGGAGTCGTTTGAAATCCAAGTTGGATATTCTTTTTCAATTTCAAGTAATTCCCGAAATAACTGATCATAATCAGCATCAGGAATTTGCGGAGCATCATTCAAATAATAGGCTTGATCATGCTTTGCAATCTCTTCTTTTAACCTCGTATACCTAGCTTTGATTAAATCTGACATGAAAGTATCAAACTTAGTTAAAAAGTCTTAAGGCAGTCGCACTACCAGGCTCTATTTGACGTTCCTTCATTAATTGGTAAATGGGTTCAAGTTGGTTTTCAATATTCTGCGTCAATAAAATACTTAAAGCTTGGCCATTATCATCTAGCAGTCGGCCTTCTAGTTCTTTAGCTAGTAGTTGTCCTACCTCGAGCATTTTAATAAAAGGATTTAATTCTATTGGAATGAGGGGCACATCAAAACTAAAGTAAATTTGATCGATTCGCATTGTTTGAAGGTCATCTCTTAAAAAGTTTAAAGTACCTACCTGAGCTTTAAATAATAAGACATCATCTAACATGTAGTTAAATGAAGACCCTTCTCGTGATAGGTTAAAACCGTGGCTCAACAGTTTGCTCTGAATCTCTGAACATTGCCAGCTCAACATATTCGAAGTTAAGTTAAAACCTAATTGGATATCACATTGAATCGCAAACTGATCTAAATCTGTCGCATCATTCAAAACATCGGTTAATGGCGGAATATCAATTTCTGCTTCAAGCTCTTGTGAAAGATGTTGGACGAGGCCAAAAAACTCTGCTAACTGTTCGTTCCCAATCGGTCCCCGCCGGTTAGCAAGCTGAAGACCTGCCTGTAATTCTTGATAGGTGTTGTTGAACTGCAATAACTCCCAGGAAGAATTGACCGAACCAGTCATTGCAGACCCTTCGTTCAGCCCCTCAAACACGACTCGTAAATGATCCTTTGAAAGCTTTTGAACACATTCAATGACTTCGGCTCCGCTGATAGGTAAAGAAAATCGAAAAGCGACTACACAATCAATGTTAGGGTCAATTCTTGACACATAACTGCTTGCTTTAAAAATTTGCAATGGACTTCCATTCGAGTCAGATTCAGTTTGCGAATTTAACTCAGAACTAACTGAAGTAGTCGTTGAAGACCCTGGCAAGATACCTAATGATGGTTCTTTACGTTGCGTATCTATATTTCTATCAGTAAGACTATCTTCGGAAAAAGATGAATTTCGTGGGGAGTCATTACTGATCCCTTCGGAGCTGTAGGCGCTTTGAATAGAAGCTTGGGCTTCTTTTTTTAACTTGGATTTTTGAGCACGTACCAAGTTATAAATAATAATCGAAATGATAATGATTACCCCAATAAATACTAGGGCAAGTTGTAAATCAATTTGATCAGTAAAAATGAAAGTGTTCACTGGTTACATCATTCTAAAATTAAGCAATTTGTAGCAAGTTCGTTGCGGATTGTAGATCAACCGCCACAACCCTTGAAACCCCCTGCTCTTGCATGGTAACACCGATTAATTGGTTGGCTATTTCCATCGTAATCTTATTGTGTGAAATAAATAAAAATTGCGTATTTTTTGACATTTTGGCAACAATATCAGCATACCTGGCAGTATTGGCATCATCCAATGGCGCATCCACCTCATCTAACAAACAAAACGGAGCTGGATTGAGCTGAAACATTGAGAAGATTAAAGCAATCGCTGTTAGTGCCTTTTCACCACCGGACAATAAATGGATGGTAGAGTTTTTCTTACCAGGGGGTTGAGCCATTACCTGCACACCAGAGTCTAGTATTTCATCACCAGTCATGACAAGTTTCGCGTTACCACCTCCGAATAAGGCGGGGAATAAAAGCGCAAAATGTTTATTCACCTCATCAAAAGTACCTTGTAAGAGTTCACGCGTTTCACCATCAATTTTTAAAATCGCATCCGTTAAAGTCTGAATTGCCTCATTTAAATCCGCAGACTGTGCATCTAAAAATCCTTTTCTCTCTCTAGATGACTTTAACTCATCCAAAGCGGCCATATTCACAGGACCTAAAGACTGAATGCTACGCTGAATATCATTGACTTGGGATTGCAATTGATTGACCTTGACCCCCTCATTCATGAGTTGAGAAATCGCATCAATATTGGCTTGCGCCTCTTCCAATAAAGCCGCAAATTGCTCAACAGTCAATCTAGCTGCTTGTTCTTTTAACTGTGCAGCAGTAATCCGTTCGCGGATGGGATTAATATCTCTTTCAGTGGTCAATCTATTTTCATCAAAGGCTTTAATGTCGAACATTAAACCATCAAAAATAGTCCTTGCTTGGGTAAGACTTTCTTCCGATTCAGAGCGTTGTTCCAATAAATCTTGTAGTCGATCCTGGTTTTGGATACTACTCACTTGTTCTAATTCCAACTGATTTTGCAAGGTCTTTTGTTGCACAATTTCAAGTTGTTCTTGAGCAGTTTGAATATCTTTGGTAAGGTCAACTTGGCGCTGCTTTAATGAACGCAACGTGAAACTTGCTTCCTGCACTGAGGTCATCATATCTTGACGTTTTTGCATACCCATTTCACGACTCGCAATCAGGGCCTGATTTTCGTTTTGCAAAATTTCATAAGTGCTAGCTAATTCGTCTAGTTGAGCAGTAATTTCCTCAGACAACGCAGCATTCTCTAATAAAGAACCGGCATGTTCTTCTAATGTATTTTGAGCTTCTTGTAAGCTAATGTTTAACTGTTCAGCTTTTGAAAAGTAATCAATCTCAGCCTGACGTAACTGCATCGTTTCAACCTCAAATCGATGAGCATCCTTCACCGCTTGCTGGGCATACAAACGATCCTCTTGAGCCTGAGCATAGGCGGCTTGATAGTTCGATTTCGCAGAACTATTTTCCAGCTGTGCTTCTTCGAGCATCATGAGGTCAGATTTAAGTTGTTTTTCTAAATCTTCAATTTCTTTCGCTCTTGCAATCAAGCCAGCTTGTTCATTATCTTCAGCATAGACCTGAACGCCAACCCGAGAAACAATGTGCCCTGACTTGGTAACAAAAATTCCGCCGTTGGGGAGCTCTTTACGTTTTGACAATGCTTCACTGACTGTATCCATCACATAGATGTTATTTAACCACTCGTTTAAAACCTGAGTCAGTCCTAAATCTTTGACTTTGACGCGACTAGCAAATGGTGTGAACTGACTAAGTTGTGGTGATTTGATTGATTCATTTTGGGTGTTGTGCTCAAACCAGGCGACCCGTCCAGGTGGTTTTTGATCCACAAAAGTAAGGACGGCCTCAAGCTGGGATGACTCAATCGCGCCCAATCGCTCATGCAAAATAGCCTCAATAGCAGGCTCCCACCCTGTTTCTACTTGAATTTTTTGCCATAGTCTCGGTAGATTCGCTAAATTATTTTTATCCAACCAAGGTTTTAATTTTCCTTGCGCTTGAATTTGCGCCTGGATATTTTTTAAAGCGTTTAATTTTGCTTGTGTCTGACTAATCGCCGCATTTGCTTTTAATAAAACTTCCTGGGCCTTTGCGCTAGCTTCTTCAGCTTGAGGAATATTTGCCTCTGCTTGCTGTTGCTTTAATTGGGCTTCATCTCTTTTTTTAATGGCATTTTCATTACGATCAATCGCCATTCCAAGTGCTTCTTCATCCGGTTTAATTAACTGATCTAAATCAATTTTTAGACGGGCAATGCGTTGTTGTGTTTGTTGCGTTTGATTGGATATTCCTTGCGATACAGCACTTAATCGAGCGATTTCTTTTTCTTGATGATTAATCGCTTGGCGGGTTGATTCAACCTTGCCCTTAGAAGTATTCCACTGTTCCTCAATCAAAGACATTTCTGATAAGTGCTGGGCTAATAACTCCTGATAAGTTGCTTCTCTTTCAAGCGCTTCTTCTATTTCTTCCAAAATTAGACCAATTTGCTCTTGAGCAAGTTGAAGTTGAGTATCCCAGCGGGTTTGTTGATTAGCTAAATCAGCTAATTGTTCAGTAAGCCGCTGTTTTGAGTTGTCATTAAAACGTATTTCTGACTCTATTTGAGAAATAAGTGCGTTGACTTCATACAGCTTACCTTGAGCATCATTGACTTCATTTTGTAAATCGAACTGAAGACTACGCTTGGACTCTAGTTCCGATTCAACGGATCTTAACTTTGCCGTGAGTTCTTCGAAAGCTAATTGTTGTTCACGAATCACCATTGCTTGGGTGTTTTGTTCTTGCTCGCCTTCTATTTTTCTCATTAACCATAACAAATGTTGCTTTTCTGTCATGTTTTTTTGATAAGTTTGGAACTTCTCAGCAACCTCAGCTTGTGATTCAAGTTTTACTAACTGACTGTCCAATTCCCGCAAGACATCCCTGACACGCGTAAGATTTTCTTGAGTGCTTTCAATACGTGATTCCGTTTCTCGGCGACGTTCTTTATATTTAGACACGCCTGCGGCTTCTTCGAGAAAGATTCTTAATTCTTCGGGCTTAGCCTCAATAATTCTAGAAATCATACCTTGGCCAATAATGGCATAGGCACGCGGACCTAAGCCCGTTCCAAGAAACATATCTTGAATGTCTTTTCTTCTAACATTTTGTTGATTAATCAAATAGTTAGAAGTGCCATCTCGAGTCAAAACACGTTTCACAGAAATTTCGCTGAAGGCTGCCCATTGGCCTTGTGCCTTACCGTCAGTATTATCAAAAACGAGTTCAACGCTGGCTCTGCCTGAGGGCTTTCTGAGACCAGAGCCATTGAAAATAACGTCTTGCATGGACTCTCCACGCAATTCACTAGCCCTTGACTCGCCCAATACCCAACGGACTGCGTCGATAATATTCGACTTCCCGCAACCATTCGGACCGACAACGCCAATTAATTGGCCAGGCAGGTCAAAGTTAGTAGGATCTACAAAAGATTTAAAACCAGCAAGTTTGATTGATCTAAGTCTCACAGCAATTCATTTTCAGTCGAATAAATTAAGATAATATCAAGAGTAAGCAATTTTCTCTGACTTTTATCAATAAAAAGTCTTCACGATATAAAATAGTGCTTATTATCCTACTGAAATTACAACATTCAATTAACTATGACAAACACAAATAACCAGCCATTAGAAAACCTCATCAATCTTGCTTGGGACGATCGTGCCAATATCAATCAACAAAACGTTACTGCAGAATTAAAAAATGCTGTCGCAAGCGTTATCGATGGCTTAAATAACGGTAGTTTAAGAGTTGCCACTAGGGTCAGTGTGGGTAACTGGACAGTGAATCAATGGGTTAAAAAAGCAGTTCTGCTGTCATTCAAATTACAAGATAACGAAGTGATGCCTGCAGGAGGTTTTACGCAGTTTTATGACAAGGTACCTAGTAAATTTGCAGATTACACGGCCGCAGATTTTGCCGCAGGCGGATTTAGAGTTGTTCCACCAGCCATTGCTAGACGTGGATCGTTTATCGGTAAAAGCGTTGTTTTAATGCCATCCTACGTCAACATCGGTGCTTATGTAGATGAAAATTCGATGGTTGATACATGGGCAACTGTTGGATCTTGCGCTCAAATCGGTAAAAACGTTCACCTGTCAGGTGGCGTTGGGATTGGTGGTGTTTTAGAACCTGTTCAGGCTGGGCCAGTCATTATTGAAGACAACTGCTTTATTGGTGCCCGTTCCGAAGTTGTGGAAGGCGTCATTATTGAAGAAAATAGCGTTTTATCGATGGGTGTTTATATTGGTCAAAGCACCAAAATTTATGACAGAGAAACTGGCGAAGTGCATTATGGCAGAGTACCTGCCGGCTCTGTTGTGGTTCCCGGTTCAATTCCCTCGAAAGATGGCAAATATAGCTTGTACGCCGCAATTATCGTTAAAAAAGTTGACGCTCAAACTCGTGCTAAAACAGCGATTAACGATTTATTAAGAGATTAATGAGTTCCATGTCGATCAAAATTTTTGGAATCCCCAATTGCAATACTGTCAAAAAAGCACGAGATTGGCTGACAAGCAATGACATTTCCTATGAATTTATTGATTTCAAAAAACAAATACCAACCGAGCCTCAAGTGCTAGGTTGGTTGGCAAAAGTTGAACTTGACCAGTTAATCAATCGCAAGGGCACCACTTGGCGTTCCCTATCTGAAGAACAGCAACTATTAGCGCAAACGCAGGATGGGGCAATCGCCTTAATGGTTTCCAAACCATCTGTGATTAAACGTCCGGTACTACAATCTGGAGATGAAATGATGTTGGGATTTGATGAAGTCAAATACGCCAACTTTTTTAAATAAAGCTTATGCCTGAAAATCAATTAACAACTACCCAACAATTAGCACAAGGTCTGATTGCCCATCCCTCTGTAACACCAATGGATGGTGGGATTCAACAGTTAATTGCGAGTCGCTTAAAACAACTCAATTTTAGTTGCGAGACAATCATGAGCGGTCCAGACGATTTTTTAGTTACCAACTTATGGGCTATTCGCAGAGGCACTGACGGAGCTCAAGCTAAGTGTCTGGTCTTTGCCGGACATACCGATGTAGTACCGCCTGGCCCCATGGATAAATGGAATACTAACCCCTTTGTGCCAGTGATTAAAGACGGCATTTTGTACGGTCGCGGAGCAGCTGATATGAAAAGCTCTTTAGCAGCGTTCGTTGTGGCAACGGAAGAGTTTGTCCAACAATATCCTATGCATGCAGGTTCGATTGCGTTTTTATTGACCAGTGATGAAGAAGGTCCTAAAAATACAGATGGCACCGTTGTTGTGGTTAATAAATTAAAAGAGAGACAAGTGAAACTGGATTACTGTATCGTTGGTGAACCAACGAGTAGTAAAGTTTTTGGAGATACCATCAAAAATGGTAGACGTGGCTCGCTATCAGCTAAATTAAGTGTTAAGGGAATTCAAGGTCATGTAGCCTACCCTCATTTAGGGCGTAATCCAATCCATCAAGTTGCTCCCGTATTAGCTGAATTAGCACAAATTCAATGGGATAAGGGTAATGAATATTTCCCACCAACAACTTGGCAAACCTCCAATTTTCATGCAGGTACTGGCGCAACGAATGTAATTCCTGGTGAGGCTGTGATTGACTTTAACTTCCGATTTGCTTCTGTAAGTACCGCATCTAGCTTAGCTAAACAAGTAGAAGATATTCTCAATAAACATCAGTTGGAATATGAAATATCTTGGAACCAAGGGGGCGAGCCCTTCTTGACCCCGCGGGGAGAATTGTGTGATGTTTTACAATCTGCAATTAAAGAGACAACCGGTGTAGATGCAGAGTTGTCTACAACAGGCGGAACGAGTGATGGTCGCTTTATTGCAAAAATTTGTCCGCAAGTGGTTGAATTTGGCCCCATCAATGCCACAATTCACCAAGTAAACGAAAATATCAAAATAGATGATATAGAATCTCTAAAAGATATTTACTTTACCGTATTAAAAAAATTAATGATTCAATAAGCAATCTTTATTAGAGACAACTGTATATCCTTGGAAGAAGACCCGCAAAGTTTTGATCAAGCCATTGATCAAATTACTGAAATTTTAAATGGCTCAAATGTCTATTTTGGTCATGGTGCACCCGAGGCACCTAGCGAAGCCTTGTGGCTGATTGCTCATTGTGTTGGCATTTCACCAGTGCAAGCTCTCGATCATTTGGATGAACCTTATGATGCAGTGGCTTTTGCAAAAGCATTGAAAATTGTCGAGGAAAGAATTAAAACCAGAACTCCCCTTGCTTATCTTCTAAAAGAAGCTTGGTTGATGGGTCACTGTTTTGAATGTGATGAGCGTAGTATTATTCCCAGATCTTTTATTGCAGAATTGATTACTCAAGGTGATCTGGATGATTTCTTACCACCGGATGGGAAAGCCTTAGATTTATGCACTGGTAATGGCTCTTTAGCCATTCTCCTTTCATTGAACTATCCAGATATCCAAGTTTGTGCCAGTGATATCGATTTAAATGCCCTCGCCCTTGCCCAAAAAAATATTCTTAGCTACGAATTATCAGAAGTAATTGAAATTATCCATAGTGATTTATGGATTGATTTACCTGAACCAAATGAAGAGAATCGATTTGATTTAATTATTTGTAATCCCCCTTATGTCAATCAAACGACGATGCAAAAATTACCTGCAGAGTATTTAAAAGAGCCCTGGTTGGCATTAGATGGTGGTGAAGATGGGATGACACTCATTCGTAAAATTATTCAAGATGCGAAAAACTATTTGAATGAAAGAGGGGCTCTAGTCATCGAAATTGGAAACGAATACGATAACTTTATTAATGCTTTTCCAGAATTAGAAGTCCAGTGGCTTGAGGTTTCAAGTTCTAATCGTCAAGTTTTACTTATCTTAGAAGAGAACCTTCCTCAGTAAAAATTCAAATCTTTTTAAGTGTCAATCTAACTGATATCAAATTGTCGAATTAGATTTGTTAACATCGTACGAATTTCAGGTGGAATTGGAGTCGGTTTTTGATCATTTCGATTCACATAAACATGGGTAAATCGACCTAAGGCACATAGCGCTGGGTCATCATTTTTAAAAATACCTAAACGATAAACAACGCTTGAATTACCTATTTTTTCAACGGCAATTCCCACAAAAACCTCATCAGGAAAAGTGATTGAGGAAAAAAATTGACAATGGTTATCAACTACAAGACCAACAACTTTACTCTCTTGAAAATCAATGAAACCTTGTTCTACCAAGTTTAAATTAACGGCTGTGTCAAAAAAAGAAAAATAGACAACATTATTCACGTGCTGATAAACATCGTTATCCGACCAACGGGTAGAGATTCTGACAATTTTCGGAAAGTCATCGCGAGTGAGGTGAGGAACTTTAGGCATTGAAAGATTCTAAATACTAAAAATCACGAACTAACTGTAAAGCGACTTCAATTCTTTCAACAGCATGAATTTCCATTGAATCAAACTGAACTCCTTTAGGCATATTAGCCTTGGGAATAATCGCTTTTTTGAACCCTAACTTAGCTGCTTCTCGCAGGCGTTCTTGCCCCCTTGGACAAGCTCTAATCTCACCAGCAAGACCAACTTCACCAAAGACGACTAAATCTTTAGGAAGTGCTTTGTTTTTTAGAGAGGATTGAATAGCAAGTAATACTGCTAAGTCTGCTGCAGGTTCCGAAATTTTCACACCCCCCACCGCATTTAAAAATACATCTTGATCAAAGCATGAAATTCCGGCGTGACGATTCATCACAGCTAATAACATGGCCAAACGATTTTGTTCAAGACCAACCGCTAGTCGTCTAGGGTTAGGAATATGAGAACTGTCCACTAAAGCTTGAATTTCTACTAAAATTGGCCGACTCCCCTCTTGCGTAACGAGCACACAAGCACCAGGAACCGAGTCACTACTTTGGGATAGGAAAAGTGCCGATGGATTATTAACGCCCTTTAAGCCTTTTTCTGTCATCGCAAAAACGCCTAACTCATTAACGGCTCCAAAACGATTTTTAATGGCTCTTACTAGTCTAAAAGAAGACTGCGTATCCCCTTCAAAGTACAAAACAGTATCGACAATATGTTCCAATACACGTGGTCCAGCAATATTTCCTTCTTTAGTCACATGACCGACTAGGATTAAGGAAATACCAGTCGATTTAGCTAAGCGAGTTAGTTGCGCGGCACATTCACGAACTTGCGCTACAGAACCTGGGGCAGAAGTTAGTTGATCAGAATAAACAGTTTGAATCGAGTCAATGACAGCGACCTTAGGTCTAGCTGATTCCAGAGAGTGTAATATTTTATCCAACTGAATCTCAGGATATACGACTAAATCAGGCGCGTCACTATCGATCCTTTTTGCTCTCAGTGCAATTTGAGCAGCAGACTCCTCTCCACTTACATACATTACTGGGATGGATTCAAGACTTAGATTTGCTAGCGTTTGTAATAACAAAGTGGATTTTCCAATCCCTGGATCCCCACCAATGAGTACCACTCCAGCATCGACCAGTCCACCGCCCAAAACCCGGTCAAACTCCGAAATCCCAGTTGAGATTCTCCCAAAGTCCTCAAGCGCAATTTCTGAGAGCTTTTGGTTAGGGGTAGTTTTAGCAATACTGGCATAGCGATGCTGTGTCTTTTGCTCGATAGTTTCTTCTAGAGAGTTCCACTCATTACATGCAGGGCATTGCCCTTGCCACTTAGGAAAGTCCGCTCCACAGGCATTACAAACATATTGTGTTTTATTTTTAGCCATGATCAAAAAGGAGAAGTGTTGCGGTTTTCTTGAGCACGTTTAGCCGCATCATTTCGACGCTCCACAACTTCCGCCTCTCGCAGTGCTTTTTCACGTTGCTTTTCCTCAAAACTGGCACGGTTGTTGGCTCTGATTTGCACTTGCTTAGGATCAGCTCTTTCGGCTATTCTTTGCTGATCTTCTTCGTCTTTAATCGCTTTCTTTACCTCTCTTTGACGAGTATGTAGTAAATTTTCCTGCTCAAAAAGATCTTTTTCTTCTCGTTGTAATTGTTTTTTTGCTTTGGTCGTGCAATTGGTCGTAAAAAATAAATCTTTACACGCTTGCACATCCGAATCAAAGCGAAATTTTACCCAATCTCTTTTTAAGTCTAACTGTTCTTGAATTTGATCTAACTTTAAAAGCTCATTTTCCAGAGTGGGATTGGCCGTTGCAAATCTTATAAAACTACAACATATCAAAAAGCCAATAGGCCAAAGTTTAAGCACTGATTCTGGTCCTTTAGCCGAGTTGCAAGGCTAATTGATAAAGATGCGTTGATCTGGCACCACTTCTACAAAAAGCCAAAATAGGTTTTGGTAAAGCATCCAAAAGTTCTGACATTTGCTGTACCTGAGCTTGAGTAATTTGACCGCTAATGACTGGAAGATAGGCAAAAGATAAACCAGCGGCTTTAACTACTTGTTCAATATCGGTATGCAGAGGTTGGTCAGTCCCTCCTTCAAAATCAGGTCTGTTATCGATCACAGTTTTATAGCCTGCAGCAGCAATTTCTGGAATATCTTCAGCAAAAATCTGACCAGCAGTTCCAAATTGACTATTGTGTGAAATGATTGATACTGACATGTGATTTCCTTTGTATAAAGTGGGTTTTAAGTTATTGGATTAATACTGTCAAACAATTACTGAATCTGAGATAGACCTTGAGCCAAGTCGTTGATTAAATCATCAACATGTTCAAGTCCAACAGACAAACGCACCAAACCTTCAACAATACCAGCCTTTTCACGATCAAGTGGCGGCATTCTACCGTGGGTGGTTGTAGCAGGATGGGTAATCGTCGTTCTGGTATCTCCTAAATTTGCCGTAATCGAGCAGATTTTCGTTTGATCAATCACTGTCCAAGCATTTTGTCGTCCACCTTTGACAATAAATGAAATCACTGCCCCGCCCATCTTTTGCTGTTTCATGGCAAGTGCATGTTGTGGGTGCGACTCAAGTCCAGGATGCAAAACACGCTCAACAGCAGGCTGACTTTCTAGCCATTTAGCGAGCTCCAAAGCGTTTTGACTTTGCTTCTCAACGCGCAAGCTTAGAGTTTCAAGGCCTTTTAGTAAAACCCAAGCATTAAAGGCTGACATCGTAAATCCAGCGCTACGATTGAGGGTAAATACTTTAGAAATAAATTCTTTTGATCCTAAAATCGCCCCACCAAGAACACGCCCTTGACCATCTAAAAACTTTGTAGCGGAATGGGTTACAACATCTGCTCCGAGTTTTAAAGGTTTTTGTAATACTGGTGAACAAAAACAGTTATCAACTACAAATAATGCATCATGCTTTTTAGCAATCTTAGAAATACCAGATATGTCAGCAATTTCAGTCAATGGATTCGAGGGACTCTCAATAAATACCATCTTGGTATTCGGACGCATTGCATTTTCAAATGCCTGTAAATCAACTAAATCCACATAACTCGTTTCGATACCAAACCGAGAGAAAATATTACTAAATTGTTGGATCGTTGATCCGAAGACGGCTCTGGAACAAACAATATGATCACCCGTCTTGAGATGTGCAGCCGTAATAGCAAAAATAGCTGACATCCCAGAAGAGGTTGCAATACAAGCTTCCGCTTCTTCTAAGGCAGCTAGACGATCCTGAAACATCGAAACGGTTGGATTAGTAAATCTAGAGTAAATAAAGCCTGTTTCAGCGTTAGCAAATTTTTCTGCAGCCTCCGCAGAGTTTGCATAGACAAAACTCGATGTCAGAAATATTGCCTCTGAATGCTCATTAAAATTAGATCTTAATGTACCTGAGCGAACAGCTAATGTCTCAGGATGGAGAGGCTTAGAAGAAAAGGAATCTGTGGTCATGGAACTTCGCTTTGATTAATCTTTTTGGGTTAATTGAAGATGTAATTGTGATCTCGAAAAATCAGAGCTATCACTAGCACGATCCGCCATTGATTCTGGATTGATTCTAGAAGCCTCAAGAGCATCCAAGTAAGACGGGCTAATGTTTCCAGCAACATAAACACCATCAAAACAGGACGCATCAAAATTGTTGATAATAGGGTTAATATCTCGGATAGCTTGTTTTAAATCTTCAACATCTTGATAAATTAATTGATCAGAACCAATCATGTCATTGATTTCCTCGGTAGTACGACCATAAGCGACTAACTCACTGCGGGTCGGCATATCGATACCGTAGACATTTGGAAAACGAACCGGTGGCGCTGCTGAAGCAAAAATAACTTTTCTAGCTCCTGCCATCCTAGCCATTTGCACAATTTCATAAGAAGTAGTTCCGCGAACGATAGAATCATCAACAATTAAGACAGATTTGTTATGAAACTCTACACGCATAGCATTTAATTTTTGACGTACGGATTTTTTACGAACAGCTTGACCAGGCATGATAAAAGTTCTACCGATATAACGGTTCTTAAAAAATCCCTCTCGATATTCAATTCCTAGATGTTTAGCAACTTGCATAGCTGCTGGTCTACTTGAATCTGGTATAGGCATAACTACATCGATATCGCTTACATCTGTTTCACGACTGATTTTTTTGGCAAGGTAATCACCCATCTTCATACGCACATCAAATACTGACACCCCATCAATACAAGAATCTGGTCTTGCCAAATAAACATATTCAAAAATACAAGGATTTAATTCAGCATCAGCCACAATTTGACGGCTTGCAAAATTGCCATCTAAATCAACAAAAATCGCCTCACCGGGAGCAATATCTCTGACGAACTCGTACCCAATACCTTCAATTGCAACAGACTCTGAACTAACCATCCATTGGGTTTTACCTTGGCCAATATCCATTCTGCCAATGCATAAGGGGCGTATGCCATTGGCATCACGAAAAGCAAGTAAACCATAACCAGCAATCATGCTGACGACCGCAAAAGATCCCTGAAGACGACTATAAACTTTTTCTAGAGCTGTAAATGCAGAGTTTGCATCTAATGCAATGCCCTCTGTAGAATGCTGGATTTCATCAGCTAGAACATTTAGCAGTACCTCTGTGTCAGAGCTGGTATTAATATGCCTACGATCACGATAAAACATCTCATCCCGAAGAGTGGCAGCATTAGTCAAGTTTCCGTTATGAGCTAATACGATTCCAAAAGGTGCATTAACATAAAAAGGCTGAGCCTCTTCTTCACTGCTTGCTGAGCCTGCTGTGGGATAACGAACCTGGCCAATCCCAGCTTTGCCAATGAGGCTACGCATATTTCTAGTTCGGAAAACGTCCCTGACTAAACCATTTGCTTTATGCATATAAAAAGATCGACCATTGGTTGTCGCTATTCCGGCAGCATCCTGCCCACGATGCTGTAATAGTAATAAAGCATCATAGATTAATTGGTTAACTGGTTCATTTGCAACAAAACCGACAATTCCACACATAATTAACTTTCAGATTTATTTGGATTTTCGAATATCG
>Ga0164296_1000512_pt1 | contig 45676 bp, 65 predicted proteins | sample GEODES057metaG_FD_113533 | JGI IMG/M metagenome (GOLD analysis project Ga0164296, IMG submission 113533) | Dystrophic lake water microbial communities from Trout Bog Lake, Wisconsin, USA - GEODES057 metaG | ecosystem: Environmental > Aquatic > Freshwater > Lake | place: USA: Trout Bog Lake...
ATCATCTAATCCCAATGTCCCGCCATTAATAATTTTTGTCATTCTAAGAATATCGCCGGCGTCAGCCACAGCATTTAAGTTATTGGCTTCCCAGAACCAACAAGCTGATTGTACACAGCCTTCAAATGTTGCTAGATAGTCTGGTAAATTGTTGATATCTTCTTGAATACTGTCAGCAAATGCTTGATAGTTGCTACGTCCAGTCAATTGAATTAGGCCACGACCGCAGAAACGATATCCATCACCCGATTCTTCTGGACCATTACCCATACGATTTGCGTATGCTCTGTTGGCAATTTTTTCAGGTTGATGAGCATAACCGTCGGCGTTGCCAGCATTAAAATAATGTGGCCAAACACGGCATAAACTTGCCGCTTGGTAGTTTAAGTTTTCTTTGATAGCAGTGAATCCACCACTTTCGTGAGCGCATTGTGCTAGGAAAGCTGCCATACGTTGTGGCGTATTGATATCGTAGTCGGGCAATGCTTGTGATAATGCCGAAAACCAGTGATCCAAATAAGGATTACCTGGTATAATTTGTGCTAGTTGTTCTTTTGTTAGTTCTGCCATTTTTTACCCCGCTAAACTTGCTAATGTAATCAATCCATTAATAGCCGTATTTAACATTTCTAAGTTGGCCATATCATTCATGCTTTGATTAATCCTTGCTGATACAGCGATGTCGGATATCGCTTGTTGATACTCGTCTTTTGTTAATTGTCCCTGTTTAAACATTTCTGTATATTGATTAGCAGAAAGTGCCGCTTGGCTTATAGCTGGGTCTTGGCTTGTATATGCTTGGCCTAATTGGCCTTGGAATGTTTCTACGCTCATCTTGGTCTCCTTGCAATAGTTGTCTGCATTTTGTCAGCGTTTGACTCTACGCTGGTAAATTTAATTTTACAAAACCCTGGACTCACTTTATCAAACTTAGCATATTGATCTGCTAGACCCTGTGCTATAGTATGTAAATCCTTGCTTGCTGATATCAAATTATCATTTTTTGGAATGTGTTCGCTATATAGCACAAATAACTGAGTGTCACTGGCTAGTTTGACAGCATTTAATTTGCTGATCGCGGCATCATCACATTGTGTTTTAAACGCCTGTGCTTCTGCGCGAATACTTGTGATCAAAACATATTCGTTTGGATCATAGTGTGTCATCATGTAAGCATCATATACCGCACATCCTGATAACATTGAAATCATTACTGCTAGGAATATTTGTTTCATGTGTTCACCTTATTTTATATCGTTGAAAATCTTTTGTTGTGAATTATACCATTCAATCCAATTATCTACTTTGGCCTTACACTCATAATATTGTGAGTAATTAGCAGTTACACCGTTTAGCACTTGGCTTAGTTCCTTAGTTTGAGCTGGATCTAATTGTGCTAGATCTGGACATACTGCTAATAAGTCGGCAGGAGCTTCTGGAAATTTATATGTAACTGGTACACCTTGACTAGCACACCCAGTTAGAATTAAAAATGAACATACTAAAAGAAGTTTTTTCATTTTTTATCTCCTGTTGATTTTAAGAATGGATTTGTAGCCGCATCATTTAAAATTGTGATAACCACAGGATTTAATTTACACTCAGCGTCGATTAATTTTTCATTGACTTGTATTTCTTTTTGTATCACAATTTGTTTATCGTGTACAATTTGTTTTTGTTTTACAATTTTGGTTTCAATGACCGTGTTAACTTCTGCTGATTTAGCCTCAGCCTGTGCTATTTTGGCCTGTGCTTCGGCAATTTTCATACGCCATGACATTTCATTAGCATAACTGCCTTCTCCATAAACACCTGCTACAATTAATATTGTTGCTAGTATGCGAATTGGTTCTTTATAGGGATAAAATACTGGGAAAAAGTTTATAAAAATGCCTAGGATATATAAACCTATGCCTGTAAATAAAACACTTAAAATTGCAAATTGTAATAAACTATCTGGAATGAAGTTTAAAAACCACACATTACCACCTATCTTTTTGGATGACAACCGCTCGGGTACCGTTTCTAATCAAAAACTTGTCTCCAACCTTGTTTATATCGTAGTTACCTAAATATTTGTTAAAAAATGTTACATGACTGTTACTAGCTTCATCTAATGCTAATGGACCTGGTACAGTTTGTTTTACATCTTCATAATCTCCAATAGCGACAAATTTTGCTGTTAAGTCGCCACTATATGGTTTACTAAAAGTCAAGGTGTTATCAGATTCTAGGGCAACTTCTATAGCGCCTTGATCAAAAAATTCTTGAACATCTTGTGTTTTAAATTCTAAAATCTTAGCCTTGTATTCTTCTGGGGTAGTAGGAATATGTTCTGTAATAGATGTTAGGTTAAAATCTACAACTTCTGATGATTTTTGATAACGATATTTCCAATCATGGTTATCAGTTAGTTGGCTAATACCATTCAACAGAGTCTTTAAATGGCCTGGTAAACTATGATTACGTTCCATTTCAACAAAAACTTGATATTGCCCGTCATGTTCTTCACCAGTACTCATATCAGCATCAAGTACAAATGTGAATCCTTTTTCAATAAACTCAACTAGATCTATTGCTGGGTATTTTTCTTTAACACGGAATCCCAGAACAACGATGTCCTGATCTTCGCCCATTTTGCTTTTGTATTGATCCACAGTGAATACTTCGTTGACATAATTCTTAAGGTCACCATGTCTTAGGCTTTCGTTTAATTTACATGGTTGGTTCGACATCTTGCGGCGACTCCTGTGCGGTTTCATCTGGCATCATAGTATCAGTGTTGTTATACTTCATTAATTCAGCCATTTGATTATGTGTTCTATTTTCTTTACCAATGTAGATATCCTGCATTAGTTTCTTAGGCATGGTAATTTCTACTACCCAAACTGGATGCGCATCAATTTTACCTTTCTTAGTTCCTGGACGATAATCTCTAGGAGTTTTAATTTTTCTTGGAACTAGTACATGTTCTTTTTTATATAGTACTTCACAGCCATAGTCCGATAGGCGTTTAGCACCTTGTGGGTCAGGCATATCTTGTCTAGGCCACATGAAACTACATGTTACACCATATCGGCTAACATCTGGGCCTGCTACTAGTTCTCCATCTAACCAATTTTTATAAACATAGATGTCAAGCTCATCAATAACCCTTTCAAAATCTTTTAGGGTATTAAAGGCACTATTGTTTTCACTTAGTGTCTGGAGGTTTTTAATTACGTCAAGGATATCATGCATAGTGTTCTCTTTACTCTATTATTTATGCTCATGGTACCAGGTTCAATTTTTACCCGTTTTGGGTATGTTTTTTGATTTCAAATTAAATATCTATGCAGGTCGATCTTCAATTAATGGAGGCATAATTTGTCCAGAGCAAGAAGACGCAATGAAAAAGACCAGGTTTATCGTGACCCACGATTCCAACCTGAAGCAGGTAACATGATTGCTATCAAACCTTACCTGAAAAAAAAGCAACAAGTTCTTATAGTTCCACGCAGTATTGCGCAGGAAAACTACCTAGAATTGTTAAAAAACCCCAAAAAATACATTGTTTTTGCTATCGGCCCAGCCGGTACAGGTAAAACTATGTTGGGTGTACAGATGGCCATTAAAAATCTAAAAGAGGGGGTGATTAGTAAAATTGTAGTCACAAGGCCAGCTGTAAGTGTAGATGAGGAACATGGATTTTTACCAGGAACCTTAAATCAAAAGATGGAACCTTGGACCCGCCCTATTATGGACGTGTTTGAAGAATATTTCCATCCAAAAGAAATTGCTGAAATGTTAGAAGATGGTGTTATTGAAATTAGCCCATTAGCCTATATGCGTGGACGCACTTTCAAAAATGCTTTTGTCATCGCTGACGAAATGCAAAATGCTACACCAAGTCAGATGAAAATGTTATTAACCAGATTGGGAGATGGTAGCCGAATGGTAGTAACTGGAGATTTAAATCAAGCTGATCGTCCAAGAGAGAATGGACTGCTAGAATTCTGCTCATTATACGGCCAAGGAGGTGATTATCGTATGATAGCTATGGCACGGTTTGAAGCCAAGGATGTTGAACGTCATCCAGTGGTTAAAGAAATATTAAAAATTTACAAGGAATCGGATATCGAGTAACAATAAATTTACTAACGAAATCACCGCACAGTATTCGACCTGCTATCGACTGTGCGGTTATTTTATTAGATGTTGAGAAATTACCATAAAGCTGAGCCAGATCCATAAAGTATTGAATCCGACTAGTGTGGGTAATATTTTCTTTTCTGACACCCATATAAGCATGGCAGATGTGATCAGTGTTACAAAATATAACTGCCAAATACTAACACCAAATATTAAACCTGGAACAATTACTATTGCCTTAGCGGCCCAAGAGGCGGCTTCAACAATATTATAGGAATTCCAATACTCTTTTTGAAACCAATTACTATAACATTCTTTAATTGCGTTGAATGTAATATGCTTGTAAATCGCACTTACCAAAATAATTGTAAGCAATGATGCCAATAGTACTTGGTTCAAGGTCATTGTAATCTCGCAAGTTTGATTAATGTTGCAGCCAGATTAATTTCATGATCGGCGCATAAAGAATTATCAACTAGGCCTTGTTTAATAATCAATATAGCAGAATCTTTAGTTTGTTCATCGCTACCAAACAGATCTAAATTATCATACAGCCAACGGAAAATAAATTCCATATCAGTTTCTTGAGCCCTGCTACACAATAGTTTTCTTGCTCCTTGGATATCACCTTTCTTAAAGAGATCAACCATTTCTAATTTGTAATCGCTCACTCCTACATCTTCATCTCTTGGATTTAATAGTTTACCGGCAACACAGTTACTCTGAAGAAGTTTAATGCATTTACGTAAATCTGGATAAGTTACCTTGACATAGGTATCTAATGTATCTAAATCAAATTCAATGCCTTCTTCAACTAATATAGTTGCGGCTCTAGCGGTAAATTCTGTTTGATCAACACTGACAAAGTGCATGGGGGTACAGCGACTATGTAATGGTTTTTCTATTCGATTAGGATTATTACAGGTTAAAATAAATCTTGCGTGAGCAGAGTATTCTTCAATAATACCTTTGAGACTATCTTGTGCAGGTAAACTTAAACGATCTGCCTCATCTAGTAATACAACTTTAAATGGACCAAACGGGATCATGCTGATAAATGGTACAATCTTATCACGAATAAAATCAATACCTGTTTCTCGACTGGCATTAACTTCTAAAACGTCATACTCTGATATTTCAAGTTCATTAAGTAGGATCTTGGCCAAGGTAGTTTTGCCAATACCGGGTGGTCCACTCATCAACAAATGCGGAATAGTGCCTTCTTTGATCCACTCTGAAATTTGCCGTTTGTGCGCGGTGTCTTTAAAAACATAGCCATCAATAGTTTTTGGACGATACTTCTCTACCCATAGTTCTTTCATTTTTTTCCTTTGAGCCAATTAATTAATTTATTAAACACCTGCCCGAGATCAATCATCGGTGGTCGATAGGGGCATCGACCCTGTTGCCAAACACATGCCATCACAGTGTCTTCTGAAAGTTTTTCACCACATGTTGGACATTTATCCACGTAAACTCTCCATTGTAATAATTTTTGCTAAACTTTGACCTAAATCTTGATCATGTGTGACAATATGTAATTGATTAAAATTACGATCTTTAATTTGATCATATTGACTAGTTTCAACAATAGTTCCGCCACTAGCACGATACACATTTAACCGTAGTGGATTACCATCTAACCTTGGATAATCCTGAACCTTGGCTTCATTAATTGCTAGGATGTTTTCTTCTTCATAGGCTCGTTTGCCAATATTAACTAGCCATCGTTTTAAAAAATTCATTTTCTTTTCCTTTGGTTCTTCATCCCATCCTAGTGAAGTCACTGACTTTACTGATCCAATGCGTAGCTTTCTATTGCCACTACTAAGTTTTGCTGTTGATGCATACATACTACCGTTACTCATTTCTTTGTCCTTTCTGCTTCTGCCACACGTTTACGCAGGCTACTTGATGAGAAACTATGATCCCTGCCGTTATAGACAATTTGAATACCACGCATATTGCAAATGTCTTTGCCGGTAAATGCTTTGTCTTTGTACTCTACACCTAATATTCTAACATCTATTGGCAATGTAAGCAAGATATCTTCTAGGTCTTTTTCAGTTTGATAGACAACTATTTCATCCACGTACCGTACTGCGGCTAGTTGGATTTGTCGTTCCACAATGCTTTGTACTGGTGGATTTTTACTATCTGGACGATCAATTGCCGCACTGGTCTGTAGACCTGCAATTAGATAATCACAATGGTTTTTAACTTCGGCCAGCATAGCAATATGACCGGCATGAAGCAAATCAAATTGACTAAAGACTATACCAATCTTTTTACCATCTGCTTTTAGTTGTTTTACTTTATTAAATATCATTTTTTAAAATTTTTATTATTTTTTCTTGCTCTTGTTCTTTGAGCCATTCCTGTTCCGTAGAACCAAATGATCCACAGCGACGCAATGAATCTTCTAGGATCCATTTTAGTCTATATAAATCTTGTTTTGCGCCCCACATGATGTACCCATCATTTTGTGAATTTGTGGCGTCTCTTGTTGCCCCGTGTATTTCACGGACGGCATTATCCATATTGTAACAGTATTTGAATCCCATGTGTTTATAGTAACATGGGATCTATTACAATGTCAAATGTTTTTAATCCAATCTACGATAGATTTGATCTTGAGGTTTTTCGTCAGCACTCATCATGATATCGTTAGCATCTACCATGCGTACTTTTAAAATACTGCCATCCTCTTGTTCAACTTCGACAGTACGAGTCCATCGTCCATGTTCAACTAGGATCCATTCTCCAATACTAACATCTGTTTGATCTGGGCCCACTGCCCAAACCTTGCCCCAGCGTGGAGAAATACCTTCAGGCTTACCGTCTGTGCTAGGTATATAGATACCACTGCTAGTTTGTTGTGATCCAAAATCCATATCAGATACAAATACTTTGGCACCTAATGGTTTAATAGTTCCTGTTACTTTTGTCATTTATTCACTCGCTGGTACTTTTTTTGGAGCAGTTGATGCTGGCTTAACTACTTCTGGTTCAACCGCAGGAGCAGTCTCTTGTTTTACTTCAACCCTAGCCTTAGGATTATGTTGATAATATTCGGCTACAATTTCTTCACGCTTTTTTACTATCTGTCCACCTGGACCTAACTTATCTCCACGAGCATTTACTTTCATGTTGCCAATAGCTGGCATGAGCTCATGTTGGCCCTTTAATTTGTCCATATCAATCGGTTTACCACGCATTGTTTTGTATACCATATTGTTTCTCCTTATTTTAAGAATTCATTTATATCTAGGTTATATTTAATACTGTCAACTTTGTGTACACCTAATAGAAATAGTACATAACTTGCTACACTACTTCCACGTCCTACACCCCAAACAATATTATTTTTACGCATAGTATCTACCAAGTATTTAATATACTTCAACAGGTCGATCATATTATGTTGATAGAATAGTTCTAATTCCTCTGTAACCCTAGCATGTTGTTCTGGTGTACTACATTTAGAATAGATAAAATCTATATCTAAATTTTTATACTCCTCGGGCATAAACCAAATACTTTGGTTAATTTTATCAAATTCCTCTATGGAAATTGATAATGAATCTGGGATTTTTAGTTTGGGAATTCGATCAGCGTTTATTTCGCGGGATTGGTTATATTTGGTGATTACATCGATGTTATCAATATAGACGTTTTCCAAGTTGTCAATCACACCTTCGTACAAGGCATTAACTGCCTCTTGTTCTGTAATTCTTACTTGCCCATACTTATTTGTTTTCACTCAATCCGCCTCGAACAATCTTTGGTTCAAATTTTGGACCAGTATCAATGTTGAGGTCATCCCATTTAACATCATTTAACGATCCTGTATACAAAGTATCTAAATTCCACCAAAAGTTTCCGTCTAGATCTAAACCGGATTCTTCTGGATCTTCTATACTGTATTGTACATGGCCGCCAACAAGGCTGTCAATAGAAATAAATTCAATGTCTAAATAATTTTGAGTAATTACCAAGAATTTTCGAAATAATACACACCCTACAAAATAATCGTAAGGTTCTGATGGAAACATAACTGCGTTATTGACCACACCATCTAATGTTTTGACTAGGGGGTTATCGTTAAAAACAAATATACTATTTTGTAGTCTAATATCAATAAATGCTTTTAATTTTCTTAGTCCTATATTAACATCAGGGCGTCCCTTATACTCGGGAGCAATACTCACACTAATATTGTATGTTGTGGGTAAAATAATTTTTTCGTTAACAAGAGTACAAGCAAACGATGCTGGCCAAATGAATTGTGACATTTTAATCTATATTAATTAGACCATCTAGATCTTTGTTTTGTTTTGTCATTGTAGTTTCTATGGCAGCACGCTGACGTTTGTTTAATTCTGATCTATACATGTCTAAGGTCATGACAATTTGTTGAGCCGCACTGCCCATGCCTAATCTCATGGCTGCATTATACTTTTTGCCTAAGTCTAAAACTTTAAGTTCGAGTTCGGCATCTTTTAACTTAGATAAATCGCCTACCAACGGATTAAACATTAGCTACCTTGATTTGGCTGTGTGGTAGTGTTTCCTGTGACCTTCATAATATAGCAAAGAGCATAGTATGGAGGAAGGTTTGCGTAGGTTGTGCTAGTACCAGTTGATGCAATAGTAATATTGGCATTAGCATACAGTGTATAAGATGAAGCTAGTTGTGTATCGTTACCGCCAGTTAGGTTAGCACCCGCCGCTACATTTCCACTACTAGTGGTGTAATAGTTAAATTGGTGTTCGTGTCCAGCACCTTCGTTTGGCTCAATTGTAGCGTGAGTGTGTAATGGAACTATGGCATCAGCATGACCGCCTGTTTGTGTGGCAGTGTTTGTAATTGAAGTTACCGCAGATCCTTGGAAATCAGATCCAGCACCAATTACAAATTGATTTACCAAATTAGGAGTTCCATTTGTACCATTACATAGAGCCCAACCATAGGGAATACTTGCTACAGATCCGTACCACATGATAATACTACCATAAGGTAGTACTTGGTGTACAAAGTTAGTGTTGGCCAAATTAGTACTGTTATCTGTGGTAGTAGTCACAGCCATAGTACTGGCTACAAATGTATTTGTAGTTTGCTGACCAAAATTTGCGTAGGTAATTTCCACGTAGTTTTGATTAGCATAAATTGAGCCTTCAAAATTTGTTGCTGTACCACTGTATGTATTGGCAGCATGACTAGCCATACTGGCTAGGATTGGGAACGCTGTAGACTCGCCGTAATCACGGAAAGTAGGATTTCTAAAAATTATCTGTCCTGTACCAATACCATCTGGGAACGCAGGTGTACAAGTAATTGTTGAATTGGTTGAATTAACATTTACCACTGTTAACACAGTGCTAGTTGTCTTAACTCCAAATGTTGCCCCAACAATAATACCATCGACAGAGTCTACTTGGAATTGAGTAGCAGTGGTAGCACTGGGGCTTGACCAATTGCCTGCCACAATGTTGGCAGTAATATAATTTGGAGTAAAGGCTACATTGCCTGCTACTAGATTACTGTTTAATTGTGATGTTACTCTTAATACGCCATTAGCACCTGAAGTTGTGCTAATTGAATAAAATTGGTTATTTGAAACGTTACCGTTGGGATTTGATACAACATACTGCGAAGCTACCTGGGTAACTGTGCTTGTGCTACTAATAATTAATTCATTTACTAGATGAACAAATGTGGTTGCTGTAGATGCTGTAGCAGAAAATTCATTTAGTAGTGTAAACACACTAGTTGGTGCGGTCAACAAATATGGATTGGCTGATGGCCCCAAAGCAGTAGCGCCTACAAAATTAACACTGGTTGCCCCTGATCCTGTGGGTGTAATTAGCAAAGTTAATTCCGAAGCCAGTCCTTGTCCGGGCCAATTGGCCACTGTGATGTTATGTACACCAGAATTTAATTCAATATTTTGATAATTTCCTAAACTATAGTCAATGGTAATGTCGCCACTTTGTGCGCCATTTTCCCATAATGTTTCTGAAACATTTACTAAATTTACATCAGAAATGGTATTACCATTAAATGTAGTTGTTGTATTTGTAACATCAACAGCATATGAACTAAGGTAATTTGTAGCTGAATTAATTTCAGTCAATGCGTTAGCAATGTTTTCCCAGTTGTCTCTAAAAGTCTGGCTGTTATTATCTTGCCCAGGAACCGGGAAAGTCAAATTTATATTATTAATATAAGCGCCAGCTGTTGTTGCAGATATTGTCACTATCAATCTCCGTTGTTTTTAATATTTACCGTAATTGATTTCATGGCAATTTTTTCTTAATTATTTCAAGTTCGACACTAAGTTCTTTAATGGCTTCTATCAATAATGGCACTAGTTTCTCATATCGAACAGTCAAGTATCCGTCTTCACGAACTACTACCACTTCTGGTAATACTCGTTGTACTTCTTGAGCAATAACCCCTGCCTCAGTTTCCTGACTGTCTTTGCCAATAGTGGCAGCCAAATCATTCCAATTATAAGTAATACCGTTTAATTCTAATACCTTGGCCAAACCATTGCTAATATTTGTAATATTGGTTTTTAATCTAATGTCAGAGGGCGCCGCATAGAATGCTGTGATATCACCTGTGGCATTTATACTGCCATTTACATAAAGAATATTATTATTATAGTCCCATGTTAAACTATTAGTACCTGTTGCAGCACCTGAATAATTGTATATAATTTCTCTATCAGTGCCTGCTACCGGACCTACTGATCCAGCATAGCCAATACTGCCGCTATAGCCTAACCCGCCTACGCTGCCTGAATAGCCTGTAGCGCCTAAACCAACACTACCGGTATAACCAAATGGTCCCTGTGGACCTGTTGGGCCAGCAATACCTCTGACTCCTATTGAACCATCGTAGCCTTGACTACCTGTATATCCTATTGAACCAGACGGACCACTAACTGTACTAGCCGATCCTGTATAGCCCAATGGACCTGACACCGTACTAGCACTACCTGTGTAACCTAAACTACCGGTATACCCTAATGGTCCAGACGGTCCACTTACAGTACTTTTTGAACCTGTGTAGCCTAAACTACCTGAATAGCCAATGGGCCCAATACTGCCATCATATCCATTGATACCTAAAGATCCTGCGTAACCGTTAGTTCCAATACTACCAGAATACCCAATAACGCCTTGACTACCGGTATAGCCTAAACTACCGGTATAGCCTAATGGTCCGCTAACACTGCTTGCTGACCCACTATATCCTATGCTTCCTGTATATCCTGGAGCTGTGCTTGCCGAGCCTGTATAGCCTACCGACCCTGTATAGCCAATGCTACCAGTATATCCTAAATCACCTAAACTACCAGTATATCCTTGTGGGCCAACACTACCTGAATAACCCAAATCGCCAACACTACCAGTATAACCTTGTGGACCAATACTACCAGCATAGCCAATTGGACCACGACTTCCGGTGTATCCTATACTGCCAGTGTAACCAAAACTTCCACTGTATCCTGTAGGCCCTTGAACACCTGCTGAACCAGTGTAGCCTACACTACCTGTGTATCCTATACTGCCACTGAAACCTATACTGCCACTAAATCCTGTTTGTGTACTAGCTGAACCAGCGTAACCTTGACTGCCTGTGTATCCTACGCTTCCAGAATAACCAGTAGGTCCGCTAATTGAACTAGCACTACCAGTGTAGCCCACGCTGCCATCATAACCTCTTGGACCTTGAGATCCTACTGATCCAGAAAAACCAATAGCACTGGCCGCGCCAACTGATCCAGTATAACCCACTGAACCGGTATAGCCCAGTCCCCCAATACTGCCTGTATAGCCTGGAACTGTACTGGCTGACCCTGTATAGCCTGAACCTTGACTGCCTGTATAGCCCAGTCCTGATGGACCCATGCTACCACTATACCCGATTGGTCCCTGTGGACCAAGACTACCAGTATATCCAATTGGACCGCTAGGCCCTTGCGGACCAGGTGAACCTTGAGCATTTACTAGAGTTGCTACTTGCGAGACTGTAATAGTTTCATCTACACCGCCGTCTTGAACAATGAACAAGGTAGTCGCTGTCGTGGGATTGGTTAAAACGGGTAAGCTGGTTAGATCTGGTCTATTAGTCATTATTTAGGTACCTATCATACAAATTGATAGTGTATTTATGTGTTTACCAAGTTGTGATATCTGTAGAAATATTACCCAATCTAACCCAGGTATTCGTATCTACACAAATATATACAAAGTTACTATCCCAAGCAATTTGTCCTGTACTGCCTGCGCTGTTTGGTGTTAGTGTGGCATTTTGTACGCTTAATGTTGAACCAACACTACCAGTGTAGCCTACACTACCGCTATATCCGCCTGCTGGTCCTTGTGGACCTTGACTTCCAGCGTAGCCAATTAATCCTTTACTACCAGTATAACCAGTGGCTGTACTGGCTGATCCTGTGTAACCAATAACACCTAAACTACCAGTATAACCAGTGGCTGTACTGGCTGATCCTGTGTAACCAGTAATACCTAAACTACCAGTGTAACCAGTAACTGTACTGGCTGATCCAGTATACCCAGTTGCTGTACTGGCCGAACCTGTATACCCCCTGCTGCCAGTATATCCCAAGCTACCACTGAATCCTAAATTACCCTGACTTCCGGTGTATCCGCCAGCAGGACCTTGTGGACCTTGACTACCTGTATATCCGTGGCTTCCGTTGTATCCTGCGCTGCCTGTGTAGCCGCCTGGAGTTCCTTGACTACCGGCATACCCCCCTGGGCCGGGTATTGTACTAGCAGATCCAGTAAATCCACTACTACCTGTAAACCCAACGCTGCCATTAAATCCATTAGACCCTGCACTACCAGTATAGCCAATACTGCCAGAATATCCAGTTTGTGTGCTAGCACTACCAGTATAACCAATAGCACTGGCCGCACCAATACTACCAGTATAACCTAAACTACCTGTATAACCTAAAGATCCGGCACTACCAGCATAGCCAAAAACTCCACGACTGCCTGTAAATCCTATGAGTCCTTGATCGCCTACACTACCGGTATAACCACCTGGGCTTCCTTGACTACCTACATAGCCCACTGTGCCTTGACTTCCAGTATACCCCAGCGGACCTTGTGGTCCTTGTGGACCCGCAGATCCAGTATAACCAGAACTTCCATAATAGCCCATACTACCAGTAAAGCCTGTTTGTGTACTAGCTGAACCAGTATATCCTGTATGTCCGTAACTACCAGCGTAGCCAACACTGCCTGCAAATCCTACACTACCAGTAAAGCCTGTTTGTGTACTAGCTGAACCAGTATAACCTTGTGGTCCTTGCGCTCCCACTGAACCGGTATAGCCAACGCTGCCAGTATAACCTAAACTACCACTGTAGCCAATAAATCCTCTAGCACCAATACTTCCACTGTAGCCAATACTTCCGCTGAATCCCTGTGGTCCAGCACTGCCGGTGTATCCTTTACTGCCAGTGAATCCAAAAATTCCTTGGCTGCCGGTATAGCCCTGCGGGCCTTGACTACCATCATATCCGTGATTACCTGACTGACCAACACTACCGTCGTAGCCTATTGATCCAGTATATCCTTGGGCCAATGTAACAATATTTGCCAAACTTATTTGCTGTGTACGCCCGGGTGTGTAGTTCAAATTGGCCACAGGCACGGTGATATTAACAGCAGTGGATGTAGTTAGTAGTGGTAAGTCAATTATTTGTGTCATTTTAGTGTCCTGGTATTCTCTTATTTACTGTATTTTATCCTATGAACCAACCTGTTCCGTTGCTGAATACTGGTACATAATAAATGCTATTACCAACATAGGCTGAGGCAAATGTTGTGGTATTAGCATCAGTTACAAATGCTCGAGCACCTACTCCAGCTGAAGTAGCAGTTGGAATATTAGACTGTGTATAAATCACAGTGCTAAAAGAAGAACCAGTGTATCCTGTTGAACCGGTATATCCTGTAGATCCTTTTGATCCAACATACCCTGCTTGTGTGCTGGCTGACCCGGTATAACCTGACGGCCCTTGACTTCCTGCACTGCCTGCGTATCCTGATGGCCCTTGTGATCCTCCTGGTCCTGATGGCCCTTGTGGTCCAATACTTCCTGTATAACCAACACTACCCCAATAACCAGTGCTTCCAACAAAACCAGCACTACCTGCATATCCTGAAGGGCCCTGTGGACCAATACTACCAGCATATCCACTACTGCCAGCAAATCCACTGCTACCAGTATAGCCTACACTTCCCCAATAACCACCGCTGCCAGCATAACCTAAACTACCACTGAATCCCAATCCGCCAATTGATCCTGAATAGCCAACTGATCCACTATATCCTAAACTTCCAGTAAACCCAGCACTACCTGAGTAACCTGTACTTCCACCATAACCGGCACCAGCTGATCCAGTAAACCCAGTACTACCTGAATATCCAATACTGCCAGTGAACCCCGTGCTTCCTTGATAACCTGCGCTACCAAAGTATCCTATAGGGCCCTGAGCACCAACACTACCCCAATATCCTTGTGATCCAGCATAACCTTGAGTGCCATTACTGCCTGAATACCCAGCACTGCCAGTAAATCCTGTTGTTCCCTGTGACCCAGCATAGCCTTGACTGCCTGCGTAGCCACGACTACCTGTGTAGCCACCTGGTGTGCCTTGACTTCCAGCATAACCTATACTGCCAGCACTACCTGTGTACCCGCCTGGAGTTCCTTGGCTACCTGTGTATCCAAAACCTCCACCAGTGCTGGTACTGACAGCAAATCCATTGATGTACACACTGGTAGCAGTTAAAACACCGTTGATGTAGGCCCCGCCTTTGACAGTTAATACTTCTCCTGCGTAATTGGTAGTTGTGCCAACTCCAGATATAAATGAATATATTCCGCCTGTGGAAGGATATATTTGTACTCCATTAGATGTTACTAAAAGGTTTGAATTGAGGCTACTGAATAATACTGGTTGATAGCCGGCAAAGGTATTGCCATAGGCCACAGACACTGTGCCAGTTGAACCAGTATAACCTTGACTTCCGTCAAATCCTTTGAATCCTTGACTACCATCATAACCCACACTACCAGTGTATCCACCTGGGTCACCTTTGCTACCTGTAAATCCAAGAAATCCACTACTACCTGTAAACCCAACAGCACCGATACTGCCTGTATATCCGCCCGCATCGCCTTTACTGCCATTAAATCCATTAGACCCTGCACTACCAGTATAGCCAATACTGCCAGAATATCCAGTTTGTGTACTAGCAGATCCAGCATAGCCTTGACTGCCAGCAAATCCTTGACTTCCAACATACCCCGCACTACCAGTGTAGCCGCCACTGCCAGCAAACCCCTGTGTGCCAATACCTGGAGTTCCTTGGCTTCCAGTATATCCCACACTTCCAGCGAACCCATTACTGCCTGAAAATCCATTACTTCCAGCGTAACCCACGGCTGCGGCAGCTCCGGCACTGCCTGTAAACCCAACACTACCTGTATAGCCTATTTGTCCAGCAACACCTATACTTCCTGCATAACCCTGCGGTCCTTGTGCCCCAACACTACCTGAATATCCAATAAGGCCGGCCTGTCCTACGCTTCCAGTAAATCCTGTACTTCCAGAAAATCCGTTAGTACCTGTTGATCCAGCACTACCAGCAAATCCTTGACTGCCTGTATATCCTAATGGTCCACTTGGACCAGCTACACTGCTTGCTGACCCAGTATAACCTGTGAAGCCAAAACTTCCTGTGAATCCCACACTTCCGTTGTATCCGGCACTGCCCACAAAACCAGCACTGCCTGCGTATCCTTGTGAACCAGTATAGGCTTGGCTACCAGTATAACCAACAGCGCCTACACTACCAGCGTAGCCAATACTACCCCAGTATCCTTGTGATCCAGCATAACCTTGACTGCCTGTATAACCAAAACTGCCCCAATAGCCAGCTGATCCAGCATAGCCTTGGCTGCCGGTGAATCCTGTAGGTCCTGCTATAACACCTGCGTTAAGGAAACCATTATAATAATCACCCACAGCTGGCCCACTGGTACCAGTACCGCCAGTATATACCCATAAATCACCAGTATCTGCACTGATGTAGGAATCACCGTTAACAGCACCAGATGATGGTAAACCAGTATATGTTGCTATTGATCCCTTGATAGTAAACGATGTACCTTGACTACCTACATAACCTTTACTGCCAGTATAACCCACTGTTCCTTGTGATCCTATTGATCCAGTGTAACCCAAACCGCCTTGTATACCAACGCTGCCAGTAAACCCTATGCTACCAGTAAACCCAGTACTGCCTGAAAATCCATTACTTCCACTATAGCCCAAGCTACCTTGGAACCCTAAACTACCTGCGTAGCCTAAACTGCCAGTGTAGCCCAATGGGCCTTGCGGGCCTTGCGCGCCTACACTACCACTATATCCTTGGCTACCTGAAAACCCAATACTGCCAGTAAATCCTAAACTACCTGCGTAGCCTATGCTACCAGTATAACCTGCCGAACCTTGACTGCCTGTAAATCCCAAACTACCGGTGAACCCTAAACTACCAATACTACCTGTATAACCTTGTGGACCTTGTGGCCCTTGTATACCACCAGCATCGACCCAACCGCTATTATTTCTTGATGCGCCATAAAACCATAAATTGCCTGTGGTAATATCAACGTATCCATCACCAATTGTGGTATCACCTGTGGCTACCAATAGGTAAACTGCTGTACCTGGTGTTGATGAGTTACCTGAAGAACCATTACTTTGAATAGTGCCTTTGATAGTCAGCCCTGTACCTTGACTACCAGAATAACCAAGACCACCAATACTGCCGGTATAACCCTGTGGTCCCTGTGGTCCCACTGAACCAGAATAACCTAATCCGCCCGATCCAGTAAAACCTACTCCACCAACGCTACCGGTGTATCCTTGTGGACCTAATGATCCAGTATAGCCCTGTGGTCCTTGTGGTCCACTTACAGTACTTGCTGAACCAGTATATCCGCCAGCATCGCCCTTACTACCACTATATCCCTGTGGGCCCTGAGCACCAACACTACCAGCATAGCCGACACTGCCTGTATAGCCCTGCGGTCCTTGCAGACCAATACTGCCACTATATCCTTGTGGTCCTTGTGGACCAGTGCTTCCAGTATAGCCCTGTGGTCCTTGTGCACCCACACTACCAGAATATCCTAAACTTCCACTGTAGCCTAATCCAGAACTACCTGTATATCCTTGAGCACCAGTACTGCCAGTAAATCCCAATCCTTGACTGCCAGTGTATCCAACTGGTCCCTGTGGGCCACCAGGAGTGCCTTGACTGCCTGTATATCCTACTGGCCCAGAAACATCACTAGCTGATCCAGTATAGCCTATGCTACCAGTATAGCCTATGCTACCACCGTACCCTACACTTCCCCAGTATCCTGTGGATCCAATACTGCCAGTGAACCCAATAGGACCAGCACTGCCGGCATATCCGCCAGCAACTCCTAGTTCCTGTTTTAAAGAACTATAGCTAAATTGTTTGGCCACATTATTATCGACCACCAAGAATACACTTGTTGTGCTTATATTCTGCGTTACTGGTAAATCTGTTATCTTGGTCATTTATTAATTGCCTTCAAAAGGTATTCCGCTTTGATCAGTTAGTATATTGCCACTCTCATCATCAATGACTGGGCCAGAATTATCTTGATATGGGCCAACATTGAATCCAACTCCATCTGGTCCAAACAATTCGAAATCTTCTGGAACAATATTTGATATATCTCTGCGTTCAAATATCAAATATTTATCGGCTGAATTATCCAGGCTACTTGATACTATGATTCGATCTATTTCAAAGTTCAAGCTGGTAAAATTAAATCCTGACAATTTAATTCTATCAACGATGTTAGAACTTTGTCCCGGCAGTGTATAGCATAATGGTATCACAGGCATATATCCTGGAGGTCTATATTGTCCTGCCTGTGGTGTACGCATGAACAGTGGTAGATTATATTCGTTGACTGTAATATATTGATCATTCAAAATCAACGATTCCAGTCTCTTACGCATATTTTGTATGCTAGCAGGATAATAAAGACTGTTATTAATTTCAGTATTCAATGAAACACTGGTACCAGTACTAGTAACTAATGGATCTATGACATCAACATAGATTACTTCATAAATAGAATTCCCATGTATGTCTTTAGCCACTGCCACCTTAACGTCGCCAAAATACAATGTAATTGGATAAAAGTTTTGAAATAGTGCCGAAAAGTATGAATCTAAATTTAGTTTTTCTATGCCATATTCCAAATACATTTTCATATTATATTGAACACCAAAATTAGGATCAAAATATCTATAGATCAAACTAGGTTCAAATATTTTAGTATTGCTGATAAAGTCTTGAAAACTCTGTCTTTGGGTTGAGTTCATAAACGGTCTAGCATATATACTGGTGTATTGCGTACTAGTTGTTTGTGCTACTGACAAGGTAAATGTGTTGCTAATAGCCCCTAGATCATAAACATCGCTGGCCAGCACAGTAAATGTGTATGTACCGGTGGCATTAAAATCCACTTGCCCGGTAATACTACCATCTCTATCTAAAGTTAACCCTGATGGTAGTGCGCCGCCATTTAACTGATATTTGATATTGTAGTCTGCTGAAATTTCTCTGGCTTCAACATATAAATCACTGATAGTCTGTGTTTCAATACTGCCAAGATCACTATCGGATACCCACTCAATATTGCTATAAACATTGCCTTGAACAAACAGGGTAAATGTATTGGTCACTGTAGTGGTAGCAGTTGATGTATAATCTGATTTGGTGGCTGCGACAGTTAGTGTGTAGGTTTTTGTGTATGCTGGTTGAAATTCCACATATCCAGAAATATGACCTGATATTGGGTCTAAAACCAAATCAGGGGGTAACTGTGTTAGTAAATTTGTTGTGGTAATTAAACTATAGGTTATTTTGCCCTCTTGTGGTCTACCGTTATAAGCGGACACATCTAGATCTGTTTTTTCACCTGCTCGAATGATACCAAAATTTGAACTGTTTAAAAATTGTGGCAACTCTAGAAAACTGGCCGAGGCAGGAACAACATCGGTACTGAGTATACTAACATCATAACTTAAAAATACAGAATCCGCTCTAAGCATGTCTGGATTGATCACCAACATTTCAAATCTATTAGTAGAAGTATTATATCCATCAGTGGCTGCTACACTGAACTGATAAATTTTTGGAACCGATACCAGCTGTACTTCTGTCAATGTTCCATAAAAAGATAACACAGCAGGATCATAACTATAATCATCAAATGATTCTGTATCGTACCCACCTGTTGTGCTGGCAAATCCAGGGAAAGTCAAATGATCCTTGACAAATCCTGATATCGTTCCAGTAGAACTTAATGATAGTCCGGGTGGTAATGTGCCAGTACTTAAATGATATGTTATGGTAGCAGTAGTTGGATCACCAATAGGTATAGCCTTTAAGGGATAATCAACCCACTGATTATTAAAAATATATTCCACACCACTATACCCTGCTGGCAAAAATGTTGATGTTGTATTTGTGGAAGTTGAAATAACTGACGCGGTGGTTACCCATTGTACACCACCATTGTTATAGATGATGGAACTAAATGTTCTATCAATTACATTAACACTATCTGTTGCTCTAATTACAAATGTGCTGGTTGTGGGAATAAACACATTGTCGGGAACACCAGAAATAACTCCAGAAGAATTTATTGTTAAACCAGATGATAACTGTCCGCTGATCAAACTATAGGAAATGTTAGTACCAGTGGCCATTACTGCCACCGATGTGCTTACTGCTTCAGTAGCGGTAAAAAGTAGCCCTGCAGGTGTAGTCCATTGTACAGTCATATCAAATTAATAAAGTTCTGTCCATAAGGTAAGAGTTGTTGTTGCGCCGCTGGAACTGACCTCATAGATTGCTCCTGGTGGAACAATAAAGGAAATTCCGCCGATATTTCCCAAGCCACCCCCGCCTATATTCAATATGTTATAACCATTAATGTATGCGTTAAGATCAAAGCTACCTCCGCTACTTGTGCAACTTACAGCCACCATGATTGGGTACGTATGGGAATTTGTATATCCACCACCTAACACTCTAGATGCTGTGACATCATGCCATGTTTCACCGTTATATCCTAGCCCTTTAATAGTAGTAGAAGGAATACTACCTCCACTAGTAAACCAAGCACTTGTTCCAGAATAATATGTATATTCTATGGGAGTATTTTGTGTTATGCTAGCGGGTACTGCACCAATATAACTACTACCTAGACCTGGTATAAATGTAATACCAGTAATAGTTGCGCCAAATGTTCCAATTTTCAATGTTTGGCCATTTACCGGATTTGCCGGAAATACTACAATTATAGAGGCTGTACTATAATCCAAGAACAGGATCTCAGTGCCTGTGTCACACACCACTGTGCTGGTATTTCCGGTAAATCCAACAGTGCTCAGGGTGGCACGTTGTAAGTTTCCGATCTGTACCCCAAGGCCTGAGCCACCACCACCATATGGTTTGGAAATCTTAACCATTGTACCATCATACGTTACATTGGCATAACTAGTATTGTCAGAATTGAAAAGTACTAGAGCATGGCTGGATGGTACCTGTATGTCCCCGCCTGAAATTACTTTGCCGCCTGGGAAAGATACATTTCCGCTAGTATCAATTACCATACGGTCAAGTATTCCCACTTGTGTTGGTGGTGTTATTGGAATCCAATATGTAGAACTGTTTTTAAATGCAGTTACATCCTGAATCTTAAATGATCCGTCTGTAGCAGATGTACGCATGACATGTGAGTAACCATTATTATTCGGACCCGCAACGGTTTCTCCACTTATCAGTTGTATTGCGGAGTCTCTAAATGTTCCTGAAGGTTGATATTTGGGATCTCCAGAAGATGACCATTGAGCACTATTTCCCCAACTGTTTGACAGTGCTAGTACTCCACCATCATAGTAGCGCATGGCACTGCCCGCGGTCCAATCTGGTTGTGTAGCAGGAGTAGTATCGTTAGCCGGCGCCCACTCAGCTCCCCAGAAGTTTTGTCCGCTATGCCCTTCCGCTACATCAATTCTATTGGCAAACACAATGTCAGCAGTTGGATTTGTAGTATCTCTTGGGCTATATGTTGCGGGAAAAACAGTATGCGGATTGACTGCACTATTATAAACTAAGGCCCAACTCCATTCTTCAGCATTGTGGTACTGTCGCCAATTGCCAAATTTAGATTCTCCGCCTGTGTACGTGATAGTGGCTCCGCGACTATATCCTTGATCTACACTGTTACCAAACTGATAAATCCCTCCGTACAACGGTGCCGTATCTAGATTGATTTCTAAAATACTACCGGTTGAATTGATTTTCACGCGGGGATAGGCACCATTATCATAGGAGTAAGGCAGCACAAAGTTGATGCCGGTGCTAGAACTGCCGTTTTGTTCAATGGTCAAACCTCCAGGATTATTTGAATATAGGAAAGTTCCTGAGTTCACTGTGGACGCAATTGGATAAGTAAACAACCCAATTGATGTACCACTTGACTGAGCAGATACGCCGGCTGAGGCTGTGTTCCCTGTACTGTTATTGATAATATTCAAATCCAGCAAGCTATTGGTCCCACTAATAACAGTAATATTTCCTTTCGCATTGAATCCACCGCCAGAGTTGATATTGCCGCCAACATATAGATCACCACCAATGCCGGCCCCACCTACTACTTGCAAAGCACCTGATGTTGTTGAGGTGGCGTTGGTATTAGTAAACAGCGCAGAATGAACAAAAGTTATAGTTGAGTAAAAAATAGTAGCACTTTGTTCAACTAGTCCTAGTTCGGCACTGATATGGTCGTCGACATAGGTCTGTGTGGCAAATGTACTTACATAAGCACTAAGTGTGTTAAGGCTATTTTGGAACAAGGCAAGAGTGGCTGTGACTCCAGCATACTCTGATAGTATTGTGTTAATAGTGCTAGTACCAATCGTAGATGAATTAGTATTAGAAAAAACACTGTTTATAAAAGCTAAATCACTGTAAACTTCAGTGAAATTGGTATTGATTTTATCGAACGCAGTTCGAATACTATCGCCGGTGCCATCATTTGCCTGACCACCGATATTGATTAATTGTTGACTCATTGAGATTATTCCTCTATAGGCTACTATAGAGGTATTTACCTAAAATGGCCAGTAAAATCAGTGTAGGGTTCTATGCTCTAAATCGTGTATATTTTCAATACCAAATATACTTAGAATTAATTGTATTTCTTCTGGAGGATCTTCCATTAAATGTTGTGGGATCATAAACGATTTTAAACTACCATCTGGCCCTATTACAAATCCGAAATCATCTGGCCCGTAATCATCGTCTTCTTCGTATTCTTCAATGCTAACTAATGCTTCTAAATTATTGTTGGACATACCGCCTCCGTTTGTGGTTATCAACTTTCGTGAATATCTAAACCCTGCGTATTAACTTTGAATGCCCTCCATTTTGATATTAATTCTGTCCCAATCAATGATTTTCCATTGATTGTCCAGGTATTTTTCTTTGTCTGCTTGGTAGTCGATATTAAAAGCATGTTCCCACCAATCAATAAGTACCAGTATATCCTGCTTGATTTCATGATTGACTATGGTTTTGATTTTACCATCACGAGCAAGATACACCCAACCGCTGCCTTGAATTTTCATGGCAACTTTTTTGAACTCCTCTTTGAATTTATCAAAACTTTTAAAATGCTGGTTGATAAACTCTAAAATCAAGCCATCAGGTTTATTACTGCTTCTTGGCGGACGTAGTTGTGGAAAATAGATGCTGTGTAAAAATGCGCCAGCTTCGTTAAAATCTGGATCGCCTTCACCAGAGTTAAATCGATCAACATAGCCCTTATATAATTTACCATAGTGATAATCTATAGCAGATTTACTAAGACTTCTGCCCAAACCATCTCGAGCATAAGGTAAAGTGGCCTGTACCAATTCCTGTTTGATTTTACCTTCAGTTAAGGATTTAATAAAGTTGTACATATAAATATTTCATCAAATGGTTAACAGGGCATCCAAGGACCCCTAACTACGAGCTTTCCCTGTTTTTTCTTAGTACAGCCAATGTGGCTTAAAGGTAAATTGGCACTTGATTTCATTTTTTGCATATCAGTATTTAGTGCCCATTAAATAACAATACATTTTTACATAAAAAGGAATTTCCATGGAAATCATTATATTAATTGCTGTTGTTGCCTTTGCCGCTGCCATCTATTTTAATAGAAAGCCCAAAGCAGTAGCCAGCACACCTGTAGTCGAAACGCCCGCAGTTGAAACGCCAGTAGTTGAAGAACCTGTTGTATTACCAGTTGCTCCTGAAGTAGTTGAACCAGCTACAGCAGAGCCTGTTAAGAAAACTCGTAAGCCACGTACTCCTAAAGCAGAAGTAGCAGTTAAAGAAAAAGCTCCAGCAAAAGCTAGAGCTCCTCGTAAGACTGCTGTTAAAACTGAAAAGACTCCTGCTGTTAAGAAGCCACGTGCTCCACGTTCAAAGAAGGCTTAATTCTTTAGCTCTAAGGATTGGCTCTTCGGGGCCTTTTCTTTTTGACTAAATAAAAGTGAGGATCGCGATACTGGACATATCCATCCTCTCTACAAGTTATAAAGGAACTTACAGCATGACTATTTACCTATACGTCAAACCCCATAATAAAACTGGGTTAAAATACCTCGGCAAAACTACGAACCAAGATCCTCATGCTTATCATGGATCTGGTGCAGATTGGAAAACACATCTTAAAGAGCATGGCATTGATTACACTACAGAAATAATTCGAGAATGTCAAACTAATCAAGAATTGAATCAGTGGGGTCGTTATTATAGTGAGTTATGGAATGTAGTTGAAAGCACAGAATGGGCTAATCGAATTCCAGAAACAGGCGGTGGTGGAAATCATACAGACGAAAGAAAAGAATTATTCCGCCAACAGCAACTTGGTAAGAAAAAACCTCAACGAACTAAAGAACATACAGAAAAAATTGCAGTTCAAGTAAGAGGGAAATCAAATCCTAAAACTGCTGAAGGTTTAAGAAAATGGTATGATAGTAATCCGGATAGATCTAAAACTATTGAAAAACAATCTAAATCGATAAAGGAATGGTATAAGAATAACCCAACTATGTCTCATACCAAGGCTCTAAAAACTTGGGATGGTATCTATAAAAAGGACTATGAAAAATACAAAATGGCTATTTCTTTTATTGTTGAGGGAAAGACTAATAAAGAAATCACAAAACTAATGAAAATAGATTATGCTACTATTAATAAACTTAGGTCTGGATTACATCGTATATTTGAACTATTTCCTGAGTTTAAAGAACACCTAATTGTTTAGCATATTCAGCAAGAGCAAATGAACCAAGGTTCTTTGACTTGCATTCGACCATTATATCAAACTGATCTAAAAATCCCAATGCCCAATCATTGACTGCGGTATTCCACATAAAATCTGAATGAGCACGCAGTTTTTGTTTCTTATATCCTTGTTCTAAAAGAAGATCAATCGCAGGCCGGGTAGTAGTGCTATGACCCACAAGATAATCTTCACGGCTAACTGAATAATGACAAGTAGGCCGAATACCACGCCAAGACCGCACCACACTTGCAACGCGGGGGTCCAAGGGGGAGATGTATTCTCCTCCTGATTTAATCCCATGGTGGTGAATATCCAATACGATAGGAACCACATCACCAAGCTCAAGGCAATCATCCAATCCATAACTTATTTCCTCGTTTTCAATTGTAATACAGTTGCGGGCTTCGGGTGAGAGGCGACTGTAGGCGCTTTTAATACCGGCTGGACCGGCTCTACCCGATATGTGGACGTTGATTTTAAAGTCTTGGAAAGTAACCCCGTAACCCATCCAACGTGCCATATCAGCATGATATTCAAATTCCTCTATGCTTCGATCCACGATGTCGGGATTGTCGCTGGCGAGTACTGTAAACTGTCCCGGATGAAAGCTAGTGCGTACACCACGAGATCTAGCAAGGTCACCAATACGTTTAAAAGCAGATTCGCAATAGTTAACAACATCGCTTCGACGCCAAAAATAACTCCAATCACGCTGGGTATACACAGGTAAAATATCGCTACTAAGGCGAACCATTTTAAGATTTTCTTCAAGATTTCCAACTCGTTCCACCAATAGTCTAGTTGATTCAATATTTTGTACCATGATGTCCCAGAGCTTTTGTTCTGCTACATCTTTCTTTTGTCTATTTAACCAAGCAACAGTTGTGCCGCCTGTGTTATACTTTTTGGCATCATCTGTGGCTTTGATGCCATCGACTTGTCCTGGATGATCAATCCATTTACAGGCAAAACCAATTTTTTTATTCACTTTTGACTTTCTTTAGTTAACGCACATACCATTTGAAATTGTTCATAAGACTTACGAACTGCGGGGTTAGTCATTAACTTGTCGGCCTCTGCTATCATGGCTTTGACTCCAGCTTCAGCACAGTCATGTACACTGAGCCCGTGTAGCGTACAAAGTTCATCACCAAATGCTTCAGCCAACGCTTCCCATGCTCGTTTCTGTTTAGGGGTGATAGGAGTTTGTTTAGGACGTAGTTCACTGGCCTTACTAATAGCCTTGCATATAGCATCTTCAGCCACTCGACCTGCGGCAATCATAGCCGCATAGTTAGGGTCAATATTAAACCTACGACTAGTGCCTCCAGGATAACACATAACCAAATGATTGCCTTTTGAAAAACTGTCTACAAAGTCGTTATCGTATTCGGCTACAGGCACATACCTTCGTCCAATTTTTTCATAATAGATCTTTTTCATCTTTGACTTTCTGGATGTAGTATGTTCCATCCTTGTTATCAGACCATTCTAACACATCGCCCTCAGCCCAACCTACTTGTTCAAGTAAGTCCTGCGGTAGAGGGAGTACCAAATCTTCACTGCCGTCATCGGCTTCTTCGAGTGTCACAACCCAACGCTGTGTCATGTTGTCTCCTGCTAAAACTATATTTTACACTATTTTACGAAAATAGTCAATGGTCTTTTGTAGTCCCTCGGCTAATTCAATAGTAGGTTCCCAATTTAATTTGGATCTAGCCACTGAAATATCGGGCCGACGCTGTTTGGGATCGTCTTGTGGCAGTGTGCTTTGTACTATTCTACTGTCTGTGCCTGTAAGTTCGATGACCTTTTGCGCTAGTTCTAGCATGGTGAACTCTCCAGGATTTCCCAAATTAATGGGTCCTGGGAAAGTAACATCACCATCCACAGCCATATAACGCACCATACCTTCAATAAGATCGTCTACATAACAGAAACTACGAGTTTGAAGTCCTGAACCGTATACAGTAATGTCTTTGTTTTGTAGAGCTTGTACAATGAAATTACTGACCACACGTCCATCTTGTGTGGCCATTCTTGGCCCATAGGTATTGAAAATACGCACGATACGAACATCCACTGAATGTACTCGCCAATAATCCATGAACAGGGTTTCTGCGGCACGCTTTCCTTCATCATAACAACTACGGATACCAATGGGGTTTACATTGCCCCAATAGTCTTCAGTCTGTGGATGTATCTGTGGATCACCATAGATCTCACTGGTTGATGCTTGAAGGATCTTAGCACCAGTACGTTTGGCCAAACCCAACATGTTGTAAGCACCCAATACACTGGTCTTCATAGTTTGAATTGGATCCCACTGATAGTAAAACGGACTGGCGGGACAGGCCAAATTATAAATTTCATCTACTTCCACATACAAGGGAAAACAAATATCTTGGCGAATTACTTCAAAGTTTTTGTAATCCAGCAGGTGTTCAATATTCTTTTTACTACCTGTAAAGTAGTTGTCCACACAAAGCACATGATGTCCTTCTAGAACCAGTCGCTCACAGAGATGGCTACCTAGGAATCCGGCACCACCGGTTACTAATATTTTTTTCATTTTAAATTTCCAATCGCAGTCGTTAATGCTGTTTTTACATCCTGTATGTCAAATACAGATTGTAGTTTTTTTGTACTTAAAATACAATTACTTCTAGGAGCTACCACAGCCTGTTTAAACTCTTCGTCAGTAAAGAACTCTTTATCTATGCCCATCATGCTGACTATGTCTCTAGCATTACTTGAATCAGGATTACATACATTGTAAATACCCTTAACTCTAATTTTACCCAAAGCACACGCCACAGCAAAACGAGCAACATCAGGCATATAACTCAAACTATTATCGTAACTGATCAATTTGGGGTAACGTTTCATTTTGGTTAAAAAGTTTTTGGAATCTTCATAGTCGCCAAATGGCATGCGAATACGCAGAAGGTAACTTTTGTGTAAAAACGGCTCCAGCATCTTTTGACCTAATGCCTTTGAACCGCTATAGAAGCTACCATTACCAAAATCAAAATTTGGCGCATCGTCTTCTGTGTACTCTTTATCATATCCTGAATACACACACCCACTGCTAATGTGTACAATGGGCTTGTTGGGATTGTCTAGTTCAAGTTGAACAGGCCAGATCACATTACCATCAATTGTTTCTTGTTTGTAAGTTTCACAAGCATCTACATTAGGTGATCCTGTGTAGCCTGCGGCATTGATAATTGACAAGCATTGTGGAACAGGATCACGATGTGTGATCCAAACATATTCCAATCCCTGCCCTTCTAATTCACAGGCAATATGTTTGGCTACGTAGCCATGGCCAATAAGAGCAATCATTCTGGAGCCTTGATTAATTCTGGACTGTATTGTGGCAACGCCTTACTGGAATCTTTATCTTTGGCGTTTTCTAATTTGGCTGTTCTTGCTCGTAGTTCGCTGGAACTATAATCATGCTGTCGTTTATGATAGTGTAGCTCAATACCATTATTCATACACCACTGTTTGCCTGTGAAATCTCTATTGAGGTATTCTTCACTTAGGAAACGAATATGAATAGTTTGAGTTTGTAACAACTGTAAAAGATCGTATTCGGTTTCATATATAAGGATTTCATCCACATACTTACAGGCCTGTAGTTGTACATACCGTTCGTAGGCACTTTGTACAGGTTTGTTTTTAATACCAGGACGATCAATTGTAGGATCAATTTGTAGAGCCACAATCAAATAATCGCAAAGTTGTTTTTCCATTTTTAACATTGTTACATGCCCGGCATGTAACAGGTCAAAACTACTACAATTAAAACCTATCTTCATTTTTATCCTTTTTAGGTTCTAAAAATCCATATTGTTTGTATACCCAAGTAATGAAATTCTCTATATCCAATTTAGGACCAATTTCATTGCTGTATATCTTATACATATGATTTACTTTTTCTAAAAATTCTTTATCATTCATGTTTAATTCCAATGTCTAATAACACCTGCTATAATAAAACAATTTGTTATTATATATGATAACACAATTAAAGTTCGAATACAAGCAATACGGTCTGACTCTTCATCCGTATTGCCTGACTTTTCACCTAGAGCCTTGGCCCATAGTCTCCAAAGTTTTTTAACCTTCGTAAATAGCCGAATTAGCGCCATGCTCAGCACACTCTACTCGAACACAATAACAACGATTATCACTGGCTTCTCTGATTAGAGAATCAGCAAAGTTAAAGGCATGTTCGGCAAACTTCTCTGCTCCCACACCATCAAACACTCTAATCTCGGCCAACCCCAACTGTTCTAATTCTGTAAATTTATTTAGATATGGATCTTTAAGATCCAAAGCCAACTTATGATCAAAATGATCTTCTAACCATGCCTTGAGTTTTTTAAGACCACCAAAGTCCACTGCCCAGTTTTTGTCATCTAATCTATCACAACCAAATGTAAATGTAAATGCTAGACTGTAACCGTGTAGCAAATGACAGTGGCTGTGATCTGCGTTTGGTTGTCTAAAAACTGCTGATAGGCCAATGTTGTGCCCATAATGCTTAGTCGAATAATACTTTGCCATTTTTATCTCCTATGTTAAATTATAGCATAGGCAGCAGAATTTGTAAAGCGGGATGATGCTCCAAGACCGCTATATAATAATTATACAGTGATATTTAATAAAGTAAATTATTTTGAAAAAGATTTACGAACTTCTTCTCGTATTTCTTTAATGGAATTGTGGATATCTATTAAGACTTCTGTTTCTTCTTTTCTATGCGACAGTAGCCGACCTATCATTCTCATGGCCCAATACCACCAAACAACAGATAGGATTATTCCCAGAATACCAATGGGCAAATACAATCCAATGTGTTGTAATCCGTCTCTGTCAAAGATAAAAAATCCGATCACAACCAATACCAACGCACTTAATACCAACCAAGCCTTACGTTGCCAATTTAATTTTTTAAGTTCTTGTAAATGTTTTAATAAAATTTGAGCCATAATGTTCTCCCTAAGTAAAAATATTTAATTGTCTTTCGAGGAGAATTTTACTATCAGTTTATCTGCTTTCAATTATCTTATCACATAATCCATAGGCCAAGGCTTCGTCTGCGCTCATGAATGTATCTCGATCCATATCACGTTCAAAATCTTCAAAAGTTTTACCACCAGTGTTATGTTTGACATATAGCTCAGTCAGTCGCTTTTTCCAAAACATAATTTCATGATAAGAAATTTCAATGTCACTGGCCATACCACGAGCACCGCCGCTGGGTTGATGGATCATATGACGACTATTTGGCAACATATAGCGTTTGCCGGCTGTGCCTGCTTGTGCTAGGAAACTACCCATACTACAGGCCTGCCCCATAACATAGGTTGCTACATCAGGTTTGACAAACTGCATGACATCGTAAATGCTCATGCCCGCGGTGATAACACCGCCCGGACTATTAATATAAAAGTGAATATCTTTTTCACTATCAACACTCTCTAAGTGTAGAATCTGTGCCACTACTAAATTGGCACTGTAGTCGTCAACTGGCCCATTTAGAAATACAATACGCTCATTGAGCAAGCGACTGTAGATATCAAAGGCACGTTCGCCTTGTCCGGTCTTTTCGACCACCATAGGTACTAGATTATTATACATTATTTTCCTTTAGTTATTTCTTGGTAATGGTACGGTTCTAAGATTTAAACTCAGTACCCATCTATCTTGTTGTGTTTGATTTATTTCTGTATGATGTCTTAAAAATGGAGCAAAAAATAATACGGTATTGTCTCTAACAGGAATGGAATTACCTAACAGTATATCAGTATTGATAGAAGTTCTATGCCCCATCCAATGATATTCCATGGGATCAGTTATCACCAAGTTACCACTGCCTTGGGGTGCTTGTATATACGCACTTACTACCAAGTCTGAATACAAATGGTAGTGAGCATTGGTCCAACCACCTTGCTGATGCCTATTGACCCAGCTCTTGACAATTTCTATTCCACTGTATTCAAACTGCCACATCCTAAATATTTCATCTGCTTTATTCAACATCCAGGAAGTAAAATGTGATAGTTCGGGCCAGTAGTGCGGCTGATTTGGATCAGTGACAATATTATTAATTCCGTTGTTTATAGATGCTGTGGCAGAGGTTCCTACAGCACCTATCATCAAAGGTTCTTTGTTTGATGTAAACCCTGGCGTTTGTGCCTGCTGAAGGCATTTGGGCAATAGTATAGTTTTGTTAAAATTATACGTATCTTCAAATACCAAGGGACGAGTTATATTAATTTCTTTAGAAGTTGTCATCAATCATTTTGGCATTGCTCAATCCGGCAATAATTTGGAACTGTTCCCATGCCTTCTTAACTGCGGGGTTACTGGCCATTTCATCATTGGGTAATCCTGCCTCAAGCCAAATGTAGGGCAAGCGCCTTGGATGTGCGCCAAATTGGCGAGGCTGATGCATGCGTCCAGTATCGTACAATTCAATACTAATTTTGCGAAACTCTTCTTCGTCTTCGTCTTCATAACTGGCCCACTCGGGATTACTCCAGGGATTGTAGCCGTGATACCCAGCCCAAATACCAGCCCACTGCTCATCATTGTGAGGATCAAAATCTGTACGAGCAATAATTAGCAATACATCACTGATGCTAACTTTACCGTCAAAGATATCACGAACACAACGACTATAACTTAGACCGATTTTCATTTTGCGTCCTTATCTTGTTCATATTGTAGCACCATACGATGCAGTGGTTCCATTTCTTCTTGAAACAGTTGAGCTCCGTGGCCTTCTGTTACTCGACGCATTTCCCAATCATTAGGGTAATGCCTTAAACACCAACTGGCATGTTCTCTAATAATTTTAGGAACTCTGGGGGTGTGTTGTGGGTTTGTAAGATCTAAAAGGAATCGTCTAGTGGCAATCACAGCACGATATCGTTCATCAGGTAATGTCATTTTGGAATCCAAAGAGTTCGTTGAAGCTGTCGCTTGCGGCATTCTTCTTTAACCGCCACAGGTATGTCGGGACTAATTTCTGCTATGTCGCAATTATATACTACTTCACCGTGTCTGGGCAAGACAAAATATGACAAACAAAAGCCTAAAGACAAACAGATTAACACAGTTAGTACTTCTCTAGGTATTAGTTTCATCATATTCCTCTCTTTGTTTTTTCCATGCCTGGCTACGTTTTTCTTCACAAGGCTCACAGATAGTACGTACCCATCCACCACCTTTGCTTTCGCCAGGATTACCGCATGATTCGCAAGTTACACCTGACATTGCTTCTGCCATAGTTACCATGCCGCTGATATAGTCATCGCCACCTGAGTAGTAAAACCGTAGTGTGCCAAACTTTTCCTTGACCTGGTCCAATGTCACTTGTGTGATAAGGTCTGGAACATCACGAAACTTGGCCTTTTCAATATCTTCTTCAACGTGATCAAATGTATAATCAGTTGGAGTATCGCCATATGTGTAGTAACTAATCAGCGCAGTCTTGTTACCGTTAAGGGCCTGTTTCAAGGCACGATTATACCTCAATGTGCTGGCACGTTGATTGCGTTTCCAATCAATGTGATGTTGAATATTACCCATAAGCTGATTGAGAATCTGGAACCAACCATCGCCACATTCAAAACCCCAGCACATACAAGTTTCCATCATGTTCTTGTTACGGTTGACCATCATTTTAGGATATTTCTTACACAACAATTCATCAAGTTCTTGCTTCATACAATTTTTCCAATTCCGTTATAGATCAATTGATCCAATTCTGTTTGATAATCTTGTCCCATCCTACGTTTGAGCCAAATGGCAGTGAGCAATTCTTTGCCATCACCGTAGTCAGTAACACCAGCACCACGGCTTTGTAATTCGTCAACTAGATCGTCTGTATCAAAATCTGCCAGGTCCACATCCACTTCAACTTCTGTGTAAACTGTTTTATACATTATTTGATCTCATCTTCGGTTGTTATAAAATGACTGATAATCAAATCCAGTGCTTCGATGGTACGCATATTAGTAACCACATCATCAGGATGTAGCCATTTACCATCAGGGTTATTGGGACCTTTGGGATTCTTTGTCCATTCCTTAAGTTCCTTTTTAAGGTAGGCACGATAATCCTTTAGGTTAAGACTAGTGATACGATCAGCAGTCTCACCATCAATCCACTGATAGGGTTTGTGTTTATCCTTGCTCATTAGCAGTCCTCAGATTTAATAAAATTTTCTTTGGTAATTTCACCGTTTTTAAATCTTTCAACCAAATCCGCCAATGCCAAATTGATGTAATCATTGAGAGTCATGTTATGCTGATGTGCGGCCAATGCAGCCTGTAGCAATGTGTCGTTATCCAAATTCAAAGGTACAAGGATACCAGTATCATATGCCTTACCTTCTTTGATAGCTAGACATTTTTGGATAAAATCGTCATCTACTTCCAAATCTGTGTACTCAACGTCATCCCATGCCTGATTTAGATTAACACCTTTGGCTAGAGATTCTTTTTTATGCTTTTCTACAAAACTAGGGCGGATCATGCGGTAAGCGCGATCATTGGTATAGTCGCAGACTTCTACTTCATAGACCTTCTGACTCTTGGTGCTAAACACAATATTAAAACTATATCCACCTTTGCCGTGGATACCATTCCAACTGCTCAGGCTGTAACTGTAGGGACCATAGCAATCCCAACCATAAGTGTTGCCTTCGGTAATCTTATAGTCAATCAATTCCATAAATTCTTTTATCGTAATCATGTTGTTTCCTTTTTGTACTGATTAGTTTGATAATTCCAGTGCCTTATATCGTATACTTTAACATCAACAGTGTATCTGAGCAAGCAGAACGATAAACTAAGTCCTGCTGTCTTCTAAAATATCCTGAGCCTTAAACAAGGTTTCCAAATCTCTAATACGACTCAATAACTTCTGCCCAGCAATAGCATGACGCCATGCTTCTAAATGTAGTTCTTCCAACAACTTATTACGGGTATCTTTTTCCATTATTTGAATACCTTTAGGATGATGATTTCTTCATTCAATCGACCATTCATTACGGTCTCTGTGGCCTTAATTTTTCCAAACCAAGTTTCAATTCTTCGTTGTGTATTTTGGTCTTTGAATTCTTTAAGTTGTAGTTCAGGTTTACGTAGTGTCTTTTGGAAACTCTTGTCAGTAAATTCTGTAATGCTAGTGCCTTTAACACCCAATCCCGCAGTGGTTTTAGCAATGTAAATGCCAAACTTGCGTAGTTTAGTATTGTACACCACAGCGCCTTGAGCACCAATTAACTGTGAAGGAGGTACGCTGGTAATACCCAATTTGTCATCGCTAACCTTAAACTTAACACGTTTAACCAATTCTTCAGCAGGTTTGGCTTTTTTAGCACGGGGCTTTTTAAGTACCTTAGCTTCTGCGGCAATTTGGTCACAGGCAGTGGCAATGCCTTCATAGAACTCAATTAATTTTTTAATTTGTTTGCGGCTATTGTGGCTATATGCTTCACGTAGTTGTTCGTCAGCATTACCTCCGACCAACTCATGTAGTTCCTCCATACCACGCTGGAAAAAACCTTTGATATAACGAGTCTGTGCAGCCTTGGCACCTTTACCACGCAACAGGTTAGTAATTTTGAACGCTTTGGGATCAAATGCTTCTGGATCCATGATCCAGCTATCAATAGCAACGTCCAACTCTTCGCTCATAGTAACTGCTTGTTCGCGAATACGGTCTTGGATACTAACAACGGGCGTAACAACTTTGACCTTTTTATTTTCTGGAACTGCCTCTACATCGTTTCTGCCTTCTTCAACAACCTTGGCAATTTCTTTCTTTAACCATTCAACAGCACTTTTACCATTGTTAAACCCATCTCGAACATCTGGCATACCTTTTAACAGGTTTGCGGCAATAGCACCCATTGTCATGTTACAACGGTGATCTTTGGTTTTGTTAAAAGCCTGTATTTGATCACGGCTGTAATTATTACGGCCCATCCAATCAATGACTTTAATTTTAAGATTTTTTTGATCTGCCTCAAGGCGATAGTATTCCATGGAACGATGCCAATGTGTAAAATACTCGCTAGCAGTCATTGTGCTAACATTGTCCCATTTTGGACTGTGATCTCGTTTAGCGTTTTCACGCAATTTCTGACTAGCGGTGGCCATTTTTGCTCCTATAGTGTGTAAACATATTGTTATTATATAGCCGTAATGGCTCAAAGTCAAGCAACTTTTAGGAGATTTCGACCAAAAAATGGCATGATTTCAGGCGGAATGAACCCGTTTTTATCCCGTTCTGGGTGCCAAACTATGCCCGCTATATTGTGGTCAATCCATGCTTCACAGTGCCCATCTTCGTCTCTAGCTAGGATTTGGGCACTTTTTGGCAAGGTTTCGATGTAATACCGATGGCTACTATTCACAGAATATTCAACCTCATTGTGGATAACTTTGTGGATAACTCCACGATGACCATCCTTGCGCCCTGTAGTCCCGCCTAGGAACTTTGTAAGCAAAAAAGCCCCATGACAAACCCCTACAACAGGTTTATTGCGCTTCAGCATAGCAATGATCATCCTACGCTCTGTGCGCCTGCGTACGGGGCGATTATCGCCCCCTGTGACTATGAAAACATCGGCGTTTTCCGCTAGTGCATCAAAGTCTTGGTCCAATCGATTGGGAATAAACGTCAAATCATGCCCGTCCAAAAAGGTATACCATGCGTTTTCGATAGCATCGTATATCTTTCCTTCACGTTCAATTGTACGCTTACTCAAAGCAATCTTCATTATTCATCTTCCCATTCAACTGGAATCCATCCCAACTTCTTCAAATCTTCGCGGATTTCGTCAGTTACAACACCTTCGGGTACATAACCTGAAGTTATTCCTTCTTCATCATGTCGAATGCCTGAACAGTACCAATCGATGTAATCACCTTTTTCCAACATGTCGGCAACAATACCGCCAGCATGACGCCAAGAGCAAGACCAACGCTGATTTTTCAAAATAGGCATGGTATCCAATTTCATGAACTGCATATTACACATGGCCGCATATAAGTTTTGGGCATAGTTATCGCTAGACTTGGCTTTATCGCAGATCCATTTGGTGCTACGAAGATCATACTCTAAATTGTCTTTTTGCCAAGCCGGATCTACAAGATTAGCCTCATCTTGCTCTTTGGCAGTTTTCCAAAAATTAAGATAATGTTCAGGAACTTCCTCGCCTTTTTCCTCTGCTCGTTTTTTTGCACCCTCAACTTGAAAGGTATGTCTTTCTGGACTACTTGCTATCTTTGAATTCTTTGACATTGGCCACTGCTTTCTTTAGTGTTTCAGAATAGTTAAGAGCCTGTTGCTCGCTCATAATAATGTTGGCTTCGTACTCAACATATCCTTTGGTTAACAAAGTCCAAATGATTTTAAAACGATTAAGTTCCCACCATTTGGTTTTTTGTTGAGTGTATGTAGTTACAGTAACACCAGTTTCATCCGCTTCAATCCAAACATTGTGTTGATGTGTAGGATCTGTACATTCGCAAGGAACTCCGTACATGACAGAGTCACCCCACTCTCTATGTTTAAAAATTCCTTCGGCTGGAATCTGTGCTTTCATATTAAGTCCAAAGTGATTGACGAATTTTGATCAAACGAATCATCATTTGTTCATCTTCTTTTTCGTAAGCGGCTTCAATTTTTTGTAGCAATTTATGAGCTTTATCTTGCGCCTTTTTAAGCACAGGATCTTTTGGTGTGCTAAAACTCAACTTGCCGCCATTGGCCGCACGACTCGCTTCACAAGCCGCAGTCCATCCGCTAGCTTCATAAGGATCTGGACGATTGCGATATGTAACAGTCCACCAAGTATACAGCTCTAAAATTTCTTTTGCGGCCTTGGCTTGGTAAGTTGGCTCTTCCTTCTCACCTTCTTTGATAAACTCTCGGTTTGTAAGTCCAGCGGCCCAATCTAAATGAGCAAGTCCGGATTCAGCACAACGCCAAGTACGCCAACGCAACCAACCACTACGATACCATGGCACAGCGTATTTCTTACGAGCCTCGGTATCCCACATCACATGATGCCAAGCGGTTTCTATTTCAACAAAATCCACAAGCTCGTTAAACAAACAAGGAAGGAACCGATTGCCAACATCCCGCCAAGCCCCAGGTTTGATGTCTCTCGGATGAGCGGTAAGAGCGTGAGACTTGCTAATGTAACGATTATTGATATAATAACGGACATCATTTAATTTATCTCCAGGATAGCAAAAGAAATTTTGGACAGCATCCAACGCTTCTTCCGCGATCCAATAACGAAAATTATGTCGCATCTTGGCAGTAGTACGCCATTCATCCCATTCTTCACTGGTCCCAGCAGGCAACTTATTAGTGCCTCGGATCCAATCGGCAAATTTTGTACAGGACCAATAGTTTCTCATTTCATTTCTCAATAAAAGGTTCTAGATTAGGTGGTACCCAACCAATAGGTTTTAAAACTTTTCCATCTTCACGTTTACGGACCTTGCCAGTTTCCTTATCAATCTTGGCAAAGTTAGTACTCATAACTTCTTTCCAAGCGCCCTCAGCATCAAATCCTGCTGAATGAATAGCACCAACAGTGACAACTAAAATATCAATTAAGGCATCTAGTTGTTCAACCCGATCGCCATTATTGATAGCCTGTTCAAGCTCTTCACGTTCTTCGTCGATTAAAGTTACATACATATTATACTGCGAACTATTAAACTTGTCAACACTTTGATCACAAGCCTTCATAAACTTGTACTGATCTTTGAAAACATTGGGCATATTATCCTCTCATACTTGTTGTAGATTTTGATACCACTGGTCCATCGGTGACAAAATCAAATCCAGACATACGTCCTTCATACTGCCTACCATTCCAAACCATGTTCATTTTTACTGATTTATTTAATACCACGGTCAAGTTTCGTTTTTCATTAAAATGAAGAACTTCTGCCTCAACTGATTTATTGGTTTTTTCTTGCTTAACCAAACATTTATCACCGACTCTTGTCACTTCCATTTGGATTACCCCATCTTAAATAAAATTCGCTTAGTTTTTTACTTTCCAATTCTGCTGTAATCGCATACATCCATCCCATACCGTACATGTCTAATTGTCTATGCCAAACTGGTTGATCAATAGCATTTTCCATGACAAACTTACCTGGTTCGCTATGTTCCCATTCATATAAACTTTGGCCTGCCCATAAATCTGGATCTTCTACATCACCCATCCTAAATTTATGAACCATTACTTTGTGGATTTCCTCTACAACAAGGACACCATCTCGTCTGACTTCCTGAAATCTCACTGCTGCCATGATAAATGAAATAATGTTATAAATTTTTCAGCATCGTGTTTAGATTTAAAATCCCACATGTCCCAAGATTTTCGAGTACAGTTGGGCCAATTTTTTAATTTTTCAGTGGTCCACTCAACTGCCCGATCAAGACTGCGACTAGTACCATACATTAATTGTTCTTGATCATACTCACCTAAATCTACATCAACAAGCTGTAGTCTATACCAATAATTAGGACCGTTGGCTCTTCGATGTAGTGTGGGTTTAACCATTGATTCTTGCCGATGCCATGTTCGAATTACTTTATCTAAACGATCAAATGCCGCAGTATCAACTCGCATTGGTCTTTTTTCGTTTGGAATAATACTTACGTTTTGGTCTAGTTTCTTTAGGAAACAATGGAGCATGGGCAACATCTTTTTGTGATTTTTCCAAAGCCGCATGTATAGCATCAGGACTAATATCATCCTCTTCGTCAGCTATGTGCTCTTCAAATCTATCAAATTCTTCAATAGTAAGTCCCAGTTGTGATAATTTCTTATCCACAGAATCAACATCTTCTTTGGGAATTTCTTTTCTAAAAGTGCCTACCGGACCTCGATCATCTTGACTGATATTATGCCATGTTCGAACTTCTAACAAAGCTTCAATTTCATTTGGAATTGAAACTACATAATGAGGTTCACTATTATAGCCCGCATGTTCCAAAGTGAAACTATGGATAATCTTTCCCTTGGTAAGTCGATTGTTAGTCCGGCTGATACCGTATATCCAAACGATATCACCTAGGTCGTATTTTGTTTTAATGTTCATAATTTTTAGGCCGAAGCCTTTTCTTTACCTTGAGTTTCAAGAAGATCTTTTACAAACTTGATAGCCTTACTATCACGATCATAAACATATTCTTGATCCTCATCTTCGTCAGACCTCAGTGTTACGATAACACCATTTTTAACCTTACGAATTTCAATACTTTCGAATACCATGGGAAAGTTCCTTTCTGTTATTTTGGAACTGATAGATTGTAGTTAAAATGGAAAATTCCAATATGTGCTACCTCTCTGCTCAATTCTTGATCGCACCAAATTTCATACCCTGCCTTTTGTGCTTGTTGACAAAAGAAAATATCCTCACCAATTTCAAGATTAAGTTCAGGAACAAATTCTTGTAGGTAATGCGGTTGAGGAATCTTTTCATACACTTCACGCTTACACAATACCATGCCATGTGGCAATACATCAATCAATTCCATTGCTGGACTGTTGTCTGTAGTTTGGAATTCTGTAAACTGACCACTCTTTCCCATCATACCTGTAAAGTTAGGATTAGGGAAACGACGACGACGATAGTTAGCACCAACAATTTCTTTGTTACGGGCCAACATTCGCATAGGAGCATCGATAGGAAATTTCATATCACTATCAACCCACCAAATGTAATCAAAGTCGCTCTTCAAAAAGATGTCAACTAAATTACGACGAGCAATCGTAATTACTGATCCAATGTTAAAAGCACAATTAATTTTGATACCATTGGCAACCATATTAGCACATGCCATAGCCAAATGCTGTGCGAATTCAGCATTAACCATTTCCATTGCTGGGACTGCTACCATAACGCTGGGGCGTCTTCCACCTTGCTGTACAGCGCCTTGTGCCGCAGTAGCAGGAGCAGTGGGTTTAGCCATCGGCGGACGGCTTGGAATGTTTAACTTAGATTTTTTCATTTTTTACCTTTTAATAATCTACATCTAATTGAAGTGCTTCCTTAATCACTTCAAACAGTTCTTCTTCAGAAGAGCAAAGCACCTTGCAGGTCTTCCAATCATTTTCATCATCACGACCACCAACTTCAATCATGAAGCCGTTATCGTAACGGTTGATAGTAAACGATTCGTTTACTTTTGCTAGTTTAGTTAATTTTTTCGCCATTTTATTTTCCTTTATCGTGGAGCAAATTCCTGTTGAAGTTTGATATTATCAAAAAACTCTTTCTTGGCACCAGCATCTTCCTTGAAGAAGCCTTTTAACACAGTAGTCTGTGTCAAACTGCTATGCGCCATAATTCCTCTATTCTCACAGCATCCATGTGTGGCTTGAATATAAACAGCTACATGTTCACTGTCAGTGGCCTTGCTGATTTCTCGAGCAATGTCATTACATAGTTCTTCTTGTAATGTACCACGACGAGCACACCACTGAGCAATGCGAGTATACTTGCTGAGACCAATGAGCTTATTGGCGGCAATAATACCAATGTAGGCAACACCGCTAACGGGTTGGTGATGATGACTACACATACTACGCAACTCACTGCGAACCACAAGCATACCCTCATAACGATCTTCACTGTCATTTGGAAATGCTGTTGCGTCTGGTGCTGGTTCATATCGTCCACTCATTACTTCATTAAAGTACATTTTAGCCAGCCGTTTTGCTGTACCTTTGCTGTTAGGATCGTTCTCACGATCAATAAGCAATGCGTCCAGTACTTGTTCAAAAGCCTGTGTTGCTTCTTTAATCAACTGCTCTTTATGTTCTTCTGTGACATATTCCGAAATATTATCGCCTGCCCAGAAGCGTTTGCCTTCACGTTTCATTTTAAAACGAAGAACATCTGCTAGATTACTTTCTTTGTAATCTTTGTTGTCATCGTCTTGCATTTCAGCGCCAACTAAGATATTTTGATATATTCTTGATTCAGTCAATTTATTCTCCAATAGTATGATTGTATAATATTATTTAGGTTCTGTCAAGCGCAATATAGTATTTTTCTTTACCGCGGCGTCCAAAACATTCAATGGAACACCTTGCTGTTCGGCAAACTTCAATAACGCACTTGTGTCTTTGGGAAAACAAGCGCCACCGAAACCATATTGTCCATCTGGCCCTGGAACCATCATATGACTACTGCCAATACGTTTGTCTGCCTTAATCATATTGGCAATCTTATCATAGTCTAAACCGCATTTATCGGCAAGTTGTTTCAACTCGTTCATGAAAATAACCTTGGTGCTCATAAAACAGTTGATAGCATACTTGGCTAGACTGGCTTCTCCAATTGAGCAATATGACACATGATGTAGGTCAGATTGACCAAGTTTGATCAAACGTTCGGCTTCACGCTTGTATGCCATGACACGACCTCCAATAATGGCAAATGATCCTCGAGCATAGTCCATTACAGCATTAGCCGCAGTTAAAAATTCTGGAGCATGGACTAGATTGGGATATTTTAAATTTAACTGTTCATATACATCTGGCGGTGCGGTACATTTACTGATAATGACACCGTGATAGTTCATGCGTGATAATTTTTCTAGCACATCTTCTAATATGCTGGTATCACAAGTTCCATCATCATCTTGTGGAGTTGGCACACAGACAAATACGCCATCACAATTTTCTAAATCTTGATATGTATGTTTGCTTCGTTTTGAATCACTGTCAATTAGTTTTAAACTACAAGTGGTATCCATTGCTTCTTTGATAGCATTGCCAACAAACCCCAACCCAATAATACCAACGTTAGTTCTTTGATCGATATGATTAAATGAAATTGTTGCTCCACCTAATGTGCCAGGCATCTGCATGGTCACCGATTGTGGTGAAGTTAATGATTGAATTTGTGCGGTGGTTAGTGCGCTGAGTGACCCGACATTTAAACTTCCATAACTGTTACTCATTAGTTAATCCCATAAAAATATATTCTCTTTCTGTTACATTCGCAATAGGTTTCAACCAACCTCTATCAATACAATCTGCTATTATTTGTGCGTAATTATACGGACATTGATTTGAAATTTCAAATCCCGCTCTTGGTGTTACAGTAATATTTCCTTTGATAAGGAAATTTTTATCACCAGGTTTAATGGTTTTAGTAGTTTTCTTTGCTATTGTGAATGTTGTAGCCATACACTATACTAACATAGTGTTTGGATTATGTCAACGATAAATCCAGTCTTTTGATTGAAAAGGTTTAGAAACTTGACTACGATTTAGATAGTATATACATCGTTTTTTAATTCGCCTACACACACGATGATCGCTATCCCAATTAAATGCCTTTAGATAATAACGCCATGTATCATAATATCTACGTTTGCCCTTTTGTGGTTCATCAAAATATGTAACTATACGTTTCATATCTCCATTAAATTTTTCATTTAGTTCACAGGCCATGTTAAATGCGTGTGCGTCTATCTCATCGTTATCGCCTAGGTACTCTTGATGTTCCCGCTGTTGACGAGATTCGGCTGTGCTTTTATAACCAGGAAGTTCTTTAAATTTACGTTTACGAGCCTGACGCATGTGTATTACTTCATGTAATATAACATCGGCAATCCTATTACATAATCTTTTAAATCTATAATTGGTAATTTCAATAGTTTTATCGGTTTTACGATAACACATCAATAATTCAATACTTTTTTTACGCTTCATATCATATTCGGTATGATACATGCCGCCTACCCATACTTGATTTGGATCTATTTTTTCTTCGTAACTCTTTCGGCTACGAATGGGCATGTATTTTTTAATATGTCTGGTAATACGTTTATCAAATTCTGCTATAGTTATTCGTTGTTTGACAACAAGATCTTTGACCATATAGACCATGTCTATGATGGATTCTTTATCCCACGCACTCCAATCATATTTTGATATCGATGCAGACATGTTGTCCCCTATTAACTATGTATATTTATAATTGTACAGTTATTCCCAATTTTCTCCTGTCTTAGAATTGTATTTTTTTGCCGGATCATAGCGGGCAAATTGCTCATAATAGTGCGGCTCATCGGGAAGAACCCGTTTTCCGGTAAAATATTCACCAATATGATTGATTAAGTTTTGCCCATTTGAATTTTTCAAATGTCCGCTTCTCAATCCCAATTCCATAAACAATGCCTTGCCAACCATGCCCTCATTAAAGTTAATATCTCCCCAATTGGTTTGTGGGAAGTTCTTTTTGTAAAATGCGCTATAGGGGAATTTAACACGGTCTAGACTGTATAAACTAGCCATGGGACTAAAATCAACTTTTTCAAACTCATACCTATAGTTTTGAAATATACGGTCATTGTCACGAGCGGCTGTTTCTAATTCATTTCCGTACCATTTCTGACGTTTGAGCACGATTTGGCTGAGGCCGGGATCTTGTTGTAATAGGGCAACAAGATCTAGAATTTTAATAGGTTCTAATATTTCTACATCATCTTCTTGATGCCATACGTAGTCGTAGTCTTTATCCCGTATTAGATTCCAAAATTCAGTCCACGTAACACTCAGCCCAAGATTTTCCTGATGTAGATATACTTGATTGTACCCATATTTACGAACCAGCGTATCAATGAACAAATCGTCTCTTCCCATGGGATAGTCGTCGATGAATACGCTATCAACTTCACACCCTTCCCAATTTAAATATAGTTGGGATTTCAGTGTTCGTGTTAGATATTCAATCCGATTTGTAGAAAAAATTACTCGGCAGATTTTCATCCGTAGTGTGCTGTGTTAAAAAAGAAGGTTTGAAATAATCTACCATTTTGTAGATTATCACCAAAATAATCTAAACTAGCATGAAACAAATTACCACGATAGATTACCAGTCTGTTATACTTGTTGCCTATGGTATCAAATAAATCCCATTTGGTATAATCATAGCCCTCATAATCCTGCGTGGATTTTTCATATTCACCCGACGCCTTGTGTCTAAACAAACCTGTGCCACCAGTATGCGGAGCATCGGGTGTTAGATAACATACACCGGCCCACATATTATTATAGTCAGTATGTATCCAAGTTCTATCGTTAGCAGTGGCTATTTGGAACGCTCCGGTATATCCACTATCCTCTAACCAGTCGGTTACTCCGCCGGCAAATAACATGATATGGTTAATGGCATGTTTAATATCGTGTGATAGATACGGAGCGGTTCTTGCTCCAGGAAAATTACCCCTAACCTCAAACGGTTGTTGTAGCGCATAGCTACGCACAGTGTCTGGACTAGAATAAAAGTCATCAATTATAAGTACGTTTGTTCTCATGGTTTATAAAAATTTAAATCTTCCAAGTTTCTAAAGTATTCGTCAAATCTATCATGTACTGCTTGATCACTACAGTTGTTTATAGCCCAATCTCTACAGGCCTTCTTATTGATTTTATCAATGTTATTAATGGCAAATACAATGTCCCTAAATGTACGGCAACGGAATCCTGTAAATCCGTGTTGTACAGTTTCAGTAAACCCACCCCAATCTGTGGTAATAGCAGGGGTACCACTCATAAACCCTTCTACTACCATGTTACCAAATGGTTCAACATAATACGTTGGTCCAATGATAGCCTGTGCCTTGCTCATTAATTGTCGACGCTGTTCAGCATCGCATAGTCCTACTAGTGTAACATGCTCGGGTACTTCACCTGGTGGGTAGCCAAGGGCAGTTAAATCTCCAGGACCAGCAATGATTAATTTTTTGCCAGTGGCCTGTGTGGCCTGTATGGCAAGGTGAACACCTTTACTTTCTATTACACGACCAAAATACAAGAAGTAATCGTCCTTGTCTTCAGTATATTCAAATTCTTCTGGAGTAATGGCATTATAGATAACACCATCCCACCAACTAGGATTCATTAGCATACCACGTTCACCATAGAACATGTGCATGTGTGCGTAACTAGTGAACACTCTAAAGTCAGCAAAAATAGTATGAGTAGCATAACCAATGCTAGGTTCTACAATTTTTAAATCGCTGTTGGCTTCGGCGGCACCTTTGTTGGCAATGCCGTACATACATACTACCATGTCGCCTGGTTGTTTACGAGTGGCAATTTCTTTACCAGCACGATCATTGTAGACAACAACATTTACTTCAAGATTTTCATTTATGATATCTAAGCATTGTACTGTCTCGCAGTCGACTTCAGTTCCGGGGATACTATAATGAATACATTTCCAACCTTTCTTGGTCATGTAGTGTATAAATTTCCATGTACTGATAGCAAAAGGATCCATTCTGTTATTAAGGTTAACAGGACCATAGGGGTTTGATAAGATGTGTAATGTTGTCATATATCTTAATTATACTTTATAAAATGTCAGGTCAAAAAAATAGGGTACCTAAGTACCCTATTCTCACATCGTAGGACCGTTGCCGTTCCTAAATCCTGTTTCGCCACCTTCATCATGAATACGTTGGATAACATCTTCAAATAAGATAGGCGCAAAGTCTGGTGTTTGTTCTACGCAAACGCAATGATAACGAACATCGTTCTCATCGCTATATAAAATAGCACCAGTCCTAGCATCAACTCCGCGAGCTTTCTTAACACGATTGGCGTGTAAGTGTCCGTGAATGTTAACACCAAAACGACCTAAACTTGCTTCGTGAACAGGAATATGGCTTAAAATCATTCCGTCCATAACATGATAGGCCCGTAATTCTCTAAAGTATTGTCTAAACTCGTCATCGCGAAAAATGTCGTGGTTACCACGGATCAAGACCTTGTCACCGTTTAATCTAGCCAATGTGGGCAATGCTCTGCGGTTAATAACCACATCACCTAAAAAATATATTTTGTCGTTTGGCTTAACACGCTCGTTATAGACTTTAACAAGATGTTCGTCCATTTCTTCAGCGGTGTCCCACGGCCGTAACTTGGTCACA
>Ga0164296_1000513_pt1 | contig 45534 bp, 25 predicted proteins | sample GEODES057metaG_FD_113533 | JGI IMG/M metagenome (GOLD analysis project Ga0164296, IMG submission 113533) | Dystrophic lake water microbial communities from Trout Bog Lake, Wisconsin, USA - GEODES057 metaG | ecosystem: Environmental > Aquatic > Freshwater > Lake | place: USA: Trout Bog Lake...
AATCAACCTTAATGGATTCAACAACATGGGAAAAGTATTTCCCTTATAACGGATAAAGGAGGCTTGTAATTGTTGATTATTCATATTAAAAACCAATCGAAACATCCAAAACTCACGTTAAGTTAATAATTTAATAACTTTTTTTTAATCAAATTAAAGAATGTAGCTGGAATAGTTCCTCCTGAAAACTTTGTTTCAATAATATACACGCAATGCCTAGTAGCCTAAGAGTACTATTGAATTTATATTTTATGTCAATAGTATTTGAGTAAATAATGGTGAGTCGATTTATTCAAAGAAAACTACTCACCGATTCGTTCACTACAATTTTTGTTTCTAGTGAATGTTTTGGTATAGCCACAAACAAAAAACGCTGCAAATCATAGATTTTGCAGCGTTTTGTACCCCTTTGAGGGTTACTATGCGGACCGGACGGGACTCGAACCCCGCCCCCACAACCCATTATCTAAAGCACTTTCCGCATTGTTTCCAAAGCCAAGTTACCGATTTGTATACCTAAGAACTTTTGTTAATTAAACCTGATAAACCAAAAAAGCTGAATATCACTTATTATTCATAAAGGTAATCAAAACATACCAAATGGCAACATAATAAATTTGTATTTACTGAAATGAATTTATAACATTCTTAATAGCTTTTGTAAATAAAGAAATAAAGATTAGATGCGTCTACTAATTATGCTTTGATTGGCTTTGTACTTTCCTTTGGCTACTTTATATAACATTAAATTTATGAAAAATAGTTACACACATATTTATTTCATTTTCTATTCACTTAAATTAATAAGCGTCAATTAATAGTGTTAGTGCAAAAATAAAGAGTATATTCCATAAAGTGTGTTGTATGTATTTTCAATTCACTTTTGATTAATTTAAATGGACATCAAGTTAACTTACTGTAAGTAATCTTTTTGCCACGATTTATAGATTTCTTTTATATAATAGAGTTACTATTATCAGAATTTTGTTTAACTCGAAATCCAAAAGTAATTTCTACCCCTACTCATGGTTATTTATGTAAACTAGTTTTCCAATGCTTTCCCTTCCGTCTTTGCCAACCTTAGTTACTTTAAAAGTACACCTGCCTAGTTTGGCGATGTTAGCTGCTTTAAATCTATAAGTATCTCCTTTTTGTTTTGCTTTTACTAATTCGTAAGTCGGTTGATTACCTACAGCTTTGTAAATACTAAACGAAGCCGTTTTTGCCACTTCTCCCCAAGATAATTCTACTGTGCTATCATCTAGTTGTTTGGAAATCAAAGTATCTGGCGGAGTTATTTTATCGAATGTTGGGATGGCAGTTATCTTAAATATTGCACCTTTAGTTGTTTGTAAACTAATTAAATCTGTACTTTCTTTGGTGAACGTAAGTTTGACACCTGAAGCATCTGTAATAGCGGCTTTACTGATATTAGGATAATACACACGGCATAATCCTCCCACCCTTGACTTTATTTCAAACTCCTTCGCCTCGCAGTTGTTCCAAGAAGCAGATACCTCGAAGTTACCTCTTGCAACCAATCCTTTGTAGCTTCCCGTTTTCCATTGAGAAGGCAAGGCAGGCAATGGGGCAATATATCCCTCATGACTTTGTACTAGCATTTCTGCTACACCAGCCGTGCCACCGAAGTTGCCATCTATCTGAAATGGGGGGTGTGTATCCCAAAGATTGTCCTTGGTGCAAGTGGAAAGTAAGTTATTGAGCAAGGTATAAGCCCTATCGCCATCTTTTACCCTCGCCCAAAGATTAATTCGATGTGCAATTGCCCATCCCTTAGAGAAATCGCCTCTCTCTGTCAAGGTAACTTTGGCTGCATCTATCCAAGCAGGCGTATTAGAATTGATGATGGTGCCTGGATAAAGCCCCACCAAATTAGATATATGTCTATGCTTATATTCTCCAATATCACCGTACTTATTCTCTTCTCTATATTCTTTTATTTGCCCAGACCAACCAACCGATATGGGATCCAGCTTGCCAATTTGGTCTTCAATAGTTGAGACAATCGGGTCTGTATCGCCCAATAGTTTTGCCATAATCAATAAGTCGTGGTGGTTTTCGAAAATCATTTCTTGGTCGAATGCACAACCAATAGTTTCATAATTCTTTCCATTAACTTTCTGTTCAGGCGATGCCGAAGGATTTGCTAACAATAATCCATCGCCATAAGGCTTTAATACCTTACTCAAAAACTTGCCCATGCCCAATATTGCAGGATAATCAGTGCTTTTCAAGTCAGTCATGTCCCTGGTAAAATCGTATTGTTCCCAGAAAAGTTTAGTGGTAAACCCACCAGTTCCTGGTCCTGAGTGTCCGCCAGGCCCCATGATATTATAAGCACTTGCACCTGTACCGATAGTCCATCCGTTTCCATCTGGTAAGGTAGATAATGCCGTTGGGTTATTGGCAGTTATGTACTCTGTGGCTTTCTTCTTTGCCTCCTCTCTAAAGGCTTTATTATATTCAACATAAGCAGTAAACATCTCTGCAAGGTTGGTATTAAATGCTGGCCAATAATTCATCTGCACATTTACATTATGCCAATAACCAGATGTCCATGGAGATACATCATACTGGCTCCAAATGCCTTGAAGGTTGGCGGGCATAGTTCCTTTGCGGGAAGAAGAGATTAATAAATACCTGCCAAACTGAAAATAGAGTTCTTCCAAATATGGGTCGTGAATGCCTTTTTTATAATTAGCCAATAGCTTGTCGGTAGGAATAATGGGTTCAATGCCGCCTAAATCTAACTGTGCTCTGTTGAAATAGTTATGATAATCTGTAAGATGAATTTGCAATAACTGAAGGTAGCTTTTTTTGCTTGCAGCAGCTATAATGTTTGTTATTTTCTCATGGGGTAATTGGTTGCCTTCTAGTTTTTTAGTAGCATCGTGTTCAGTAAATACTTTACTTTCCATCTGGTAATTCGTTCCTAATGAAACCAATATGAGGACACTGTCTGCATTTGTTATTTCAATTTTTCCATTGCCGCCATTAGCATTATTTATTGCCTTCAATGTTCCGCCAAAGTTGGTCACTTTAACTTGACCTTCGTAGGCTATGTTATAAAAACCCATTTTGCCCGAAAGAGTAATCAAATCACCTTTTGCAAAAACAATCCCTGTTCTATAATCTCCATCTTTTGTGGTATCAGCATTTTTTAAATATGGGATTACTGGGCGTACCGCAAACGAAAGCTTACCTTTTACGCTTGATTTTAGCTTTATTACCAATACTTTATCTGGGTAACTTGCAAAATATTCACGAGTATATTCCACCCCATTCTGCTTGTATTTGATGTAAGAGATAGCATCACTAATGGAAAGGCATCTCTGATAATTGGTAGTTTTTTTATGATTAACATCTAGGTAGATCTCAGCAAAATTGGTCAATCCTCCTAACTTGTACAAGCTTTTATTGGCCAGAGTATTCTCTGTTAGCTGAATTCGTTCTGTGTCTGTTCTGCCAAAAATGCTAGCACCAAGCCACCCGTTTCCTATTGGCAGCGACCAGTTTTCCCAGTCTGCATCATAAGGTTTTCCACCTGCTTGCACAATTGTCCAATCTGACCCTCTGTTTGGTGCGGGGGCATCGTACCATAGTTTGTAAGTTTTGTTTGGGGAATGATTTGATTGTGATTTGACTGAAAAGCTGACTAAAAGAAAAATCGAGAAGAGAAGTAACTGACTTATTTTTTTCATAATGAAGACTTGCTTGAAATGCAATAATAGAGGAAGATTGATTATTAGAAATAGATAAAGTCTAAAATAAGATTTACCATTTACTTACATTCTTTTAGTTTTACCCGATAATTTTTCTATAATGAAATATCATTTCGTCTTCTCAATTGCTCTGCTGGCGTTTGCTCTTAATACATTTTCTCAAACCTCTTTTTCCTATGGCAATGACTCGTTTGCTGGAAAATATTATGAAGTAAGGGGTATAAAAATGTATTGCGAAGTGTATGGTTCTGGAATGCCTTTATTGATGATTCATGGGAATGGTGGCAGTATTAAATCTTTCAAAAATAATATAGCCTACTTTGCTCAAAGGTATAAGGTTATTGCTCTGGATAGCAGAGCGCAGGGCAAAACAATTGACAACAAAGATTCTCTTAGCTTTGAAATGATGGCAGACGATGAAGCTGCTTTTTTGGATGTGTTGCACATAGATTCTGCATATATTCTTGGTTGGAGCGATGGGGGCATCAACGCTTTATTATTGGCTATTCGGCATCCAGGAAAGGTGATAAAGCTGGCCTCAACAGGAGCTAATCTTTGGCCAGATTCTACAGGCATCAGTCCTGGTTATTGGCGTTCGGAAAAGAAAAAGTTTGATACAACCAACACGTCCAAGTTTACCACTCAAAGAGTAAAAAATGACTGGAAGTTGTTTTTGTTGGATTGGCTACAACCTAATATCCCACTCAATAGTTTAAAATCCATCAAATGCCCTTCCTTAATAATTGGTGGCGACCACGATTTGATACCAGTAGAACATACCGTTCAGATTTACAAAAATATTCCTAACGCTTATCTTTGGATTTTGCCCAATTCTGGTCATGGAACGTTGAGAGATCATGCGGATGATTTTAATAAACAGGTAGATTCTTTTTTCTTTAACCCTTTTCATAAGCGTTAGGAAATTAGTTTTCATTAAATCTGTTTTTTCTAATCCCCTAAAAAACATTTCCTCTACCCTAGAAAAAATTTCCGTAGTAATAATGCAAATGATTTTAACAGATTAAAGGCGGAAACTAACGAGTATAAAAATAAACTCCCATCTTTGCTCTCCCTAAACAGTAAATAGATTGCTTGATCAAGGTAAATATGAAGAAGGTAAACTTGTGTCTCTACTTGCAGAAGATAGTGAATATGCATTTCAATTAATTTACGACAGACACAGGAACAGGATTTATAAAACAGCCACACGATTCCTCAAGTCTCCCATTTTGGCGCAAGAAGTAGTACAAGATGTTTTTTTGAAACTTTGGTTTTCCAGAAAAAATCTTAACACTAATCAGCCAATAGAGGCTTGGCTACAAACCGTTGCTAAGAATAACATTATTAATAGGTTGAAAAAAATAAGTAATGAATGGAAAGCAATGAATGAGTTGCCATTTATTACGGAAAGCCAAACTAATGTTACCGCAAACACTGTTCAGGATATTGAATACACTTCCATTTTAAATGATGCTATTAATAGTTTGCCCGAACAACAGAAGAAAGCGTTTTTAATGTCTAGGACCGACAGCCTCACTTACATACAAATTGGTGAAAAGCTGCAACTTTCTCCATTGACTGTAAAAACTCATATATCTAGGGCACTATCACACATAAGGCAGGAGCTTGCCGCAAAGGGAATTGTTATATCTCTTGCTATCCTTACAATAATTTTCTAATTTATTTTTATTTTATGTACTCTATCAAGTCAACTTGATTGTATAGTACTATGTCAGTTGTCAAATCTGATTTGTGAGTATGAGTAATCAGGAACGGTTTAAATATCTTTTGGAGGTTTATAAAGAGAACATCATTTCTGTTGAGGAACATGATGAGCTGTTCGATTTAATCTCATCTTATGGATACGAGAAACAATTAGGCGAAGCGGTAGAACAAGATTTGATGTTTGGTTCTGATACTGATATGGCAGATTTGCCACCACATATTGCTCATGAAATTATAAGGAACATATACACGGCAGAGAAAAATACCATCAAAGTTTTGCCTTCAATACGTAGGATAGCAACAATATATCGTTGGGTTGCAGCTGCTTCCGTTATCGTAATTGTTGCTATACTTTCTTTCTTTTATAGTTCTTCTAAACAAAATCCATCAGCTCAGTTTGCTGCAATAATTCCTGCATACACTATCGAAACAAAGAATACAGGTAAAGAACAAGAGGTGGTAGTATTGAGTGATGGATCGAAAGTTACCCTTGCACCAAACAGTTCTATTCATTACAGTAGAATTTTTTCGGGGGATTCAAGAGATATCTATCTTGAAGGGGAAGCTTTTTTTCAAGTAACAAAGAATCCGATGAAACCATTCTTTGTTTATTACCACAATATTGTAACTAAAGTTTTGGGCACGAGTTTTAGGGTAAATATAAATGCTAAAACTGGCAAGGTAGAGGTTGCTGTAAAAACAGGCAAAGTTCAAGTGTTTGAAAATGAGAAGATGCTTGATTTTTCGCATAAGTTTGATAAAGCTATTACCATAGTTACCCCAAATCAAAAGGCTGTTTATAATGAGCAGGTTCATGTTTTCGAGAATGGAATTGTAGAAAAGCCAGAAAAATTATTACCGAACGATACAGCCGTTGCAGTAAAAAGCAAATTCGTTTTTGATCAAGAAAATTTGAGTAAAGTACTTCAACAAATTCAAACAAACTATGGAATAGACATTGTTGTGGAAAACTCGAATCTCTATAACTGCGTGTTTACAGGTGATGTATCTAACCTCGATTTATTTTCTGTTTTGAAAACAATCTGTATTGCAACAAATTCTTCTTTTGAAATAGACGGCACAAAAATTCTTATTAAAGGAAAAGGCTGTAATTAACCTGACCATTATAGGAACAAATACTCTTTTACACACCCTGATAAATGATTGCCTTCAATTGTTATTGAAGAAATAAATTAAAAAACTAGCAAATGAAAAAATGGCGACAACATGTTGCGAGTCTAAAAATTCCAGTAAAGACATTGGTGTTTTCTACTTTGATGTCATTAATATTTTTGGCTACTACCTATGCAAATGATGTTTTAGGGCAAGCAATTCTAGAAAAAGTATTCACTCTAAATGTAGAAAACGTAAAACTTAAAACCATCATTACCCAAGTAGAAAAGCAAACACAGGTAGGTTTTACTTTTAGTTCAAACTCTATCAATGCAGAAAGGGTAGTTTCTTACACTGCTAACAAAAAGAGAATTAATGAATTTTTGCAAGACTTACAGAGGAATTACAATATTGGATACAAGATTGTGGAAAACAGGATAATACTTTATTTGATAGTTCCCAATGGGGCAGGCGAAAAATTACAAACAGAATTAATACCAGAAATAGACAAAACGGTGAGGGGTAAAGTTACCAACGAGAAGGGTGAACCATTGGTAGGAGTTACCATTCTTGAGAAAGGAAAGCTGAATGGAACCAGTACTAATGAAAAAGGCGAGTTTACTTTAAGTCTTATCAACGAGAAAGCGACACTTGTCATTACCTCTACAGGATATGAGGGCACAGAAATAAGTGTAGAAAACAAAAGTACCGTAAAAATTAAACTTATTAGCACAGCCAAAACATTAGATGACATTGTTGTAATTGGATATGGTACTGTAAAAAAAAGTGACTTAACAGGATCAGTTTCTAAAGTAAAACTAGAAAATGCAGCTCAACAAACATCTAGCTCTTATGAACAACTTTTGCAGGGGAAAGCTTCTGGGGTAAATATTACCCAGAACTCAGGCGATCCAGGCTCAGGGATTACCTTCAACATTCGTGGTACTACATCTTTGGGCTCTAACCAGCCCTTAATTGTTATAGATGGTGTGCCTGTTGAGTCTGACAATGCAACTGTATTTGCAAAACCAGGTGCAGATTATTTTACTAGTCAAGCCCAGCCTGGAAATGCACTTGCTAATATAAACCCAAACGATATAGAATCAATTGAAGTTTTAAAAGATGCTTCTTCAACAGCCATTTACGGTTCTCGTGGTGCCAATGGTGTAGTAATGATTACTACCAAAAGAGGGAAAGCAGGGCGGGACAAAGTTTCTTATAACTACAGGTATGATGCTTCCCAAATCCCAAAGGAAATTCCAATGCTGAACAGCACTCAGTTTTTGCAATACGAGCGTGAAGCGTATTCAAATTCAAACCCCGGTATGACATTGAATGTTACAGGAGACACTACCCACAATATCAATTGGCAGGATTACACATTTCATAAGTCTAACTCACAAGATCATCAAGTATCTATTCTTGGTGGCGATGAAAAGACTAAGTATTCTTTGGGTGCCAATTATACAAATGTTAATGGTGTGGTTAGGTATACTTATTATAACAAAGAGGGCATTTCCTTCAATTTAGATAGGCAGGCTTCGAAAAATTTCAGGGTCGGCATTACCTCAAAACTTAATTTTTCAGATAATCAAGCTGGATTACAATCTACTAACCATGCAAGCCAAGGTGGTTCTGTAGTTGGTACTGCGCTTCGATTGACCCCACTTGGCAATCCGCTAACAGCTGACGGTGAAATAAATACTTCGTTGCAATATAACCCTGCTTCATTGGTTAAAAATTCTAGTAGCAGAACAAAAAATACTTTGCTTCTTGCCAATGTTTTTGGTGAGTACAGCATCATACAAAATGAATTGAAGCTTAGGGTTAGTGGTAGCATAAACCAAAATAATAGTCAGAACGCAGTTTATTGGGGGCGTGGCACTACTACCGGAGATGCAGATAATGGGGCAGCTTTTTTGAGTAATAGCCAAAACTTAAACTATACTACAGAAGCAACTTTTGCATACAATAAAAAATTAAAATCAAATGATAGGCTCAATGCTGTATTGGGTTACACAACTCAAACTTGGCAAACGACTTCTTTTGGACAGAACGAAAAAGGCTTTCCAAACGATAATTTAGGTGCCTACGGTTTTGCCTATGGAACGACAATTATTAGTCTGCCAAAATCTACGAATACTTCAAAATATCTAGAATCATATCTTGGACGTATAAACTATTCTATTAACAGTAAATATTTATTAACCCTTACTGGTCGTGCAGATGGTTCGTCACTATTGGCGCCTGGCAACAAATGGGCTTTTTTTCCCTCGGCAGCTTTTGCTTGGAATCTTCAAAATGAACATTTCTTAAACCATTACGAATTCATCTCTCAAGCTAAATTTAGATCTAGCTATGGCTTTTCTGGCAATCAGAATATACCTATTGGTTCTACAGGCGGCTTACTTACTTCTAACAGAGCTGGTATTGGTCAGGATAGTATTGTAAATGGTGAGGTTTTGCAGAACATTCCCAACCCTAACCTGAAATGGGAAAAAACAGGTCAGATAGATATCGGATTCGATTTAGGCTTCTTAAATGATAAATACCAATTTACCGTTGACTATTACCAAAAAATAACTAACGATTTATTGATAGATCTTCCTATTCCTACCGATAATGGTTTTGGTTACTACGCCACTAACCTAGGTAAAATTCAAAACTCTGGTCTTGAGTTTGAAGCTAATGCTCATTTTTATTTAGCTAAAAAAATTCAATGGATAGTTGCTGGCAACATATCTTTCAATAAAAACAAAGTGATGAATCTTGGTCAAAATGGTCAGATATATGGCGATCAATTAATCCCAACTGGTTTAGGGCAACAAGGAACTATTGCTAAACCTGGTTATGCTTTGGGTTCTTTTTATGGTTACAGAATAGCAGGAATTTATCAAAATTCAAAAGATGTATTAAGCGGACCGACTGATAATTTGAACTCGCAGCCCGGCGATTTTAAATATACCGACTTAAACCATGATGGGCAAATTACCCCCGACGACAGAACCATATTGGGTAATCCAGCACCAAAGTATACTTTCGGGTTAACCAATACTTTTAAGTTCAAAGGTTTTGAATTGGGTATTTTTATTTTAGGCAAGCAAGGACAATCGATCCTAAACTTAAACAGATACTACTATGACGGATTAGTGTATAATGCTTCTGGTAATTTAAGACAAGCCGCTTGGAATGGCAGATGGCACGGCGAAGGTACTAGCAACTATTTCCCTAGGGCTAAAACTACTGGTTCTTTGTTTGACAATAGGGTAAGCGACCACATGATAGAAAATGGATCATTTATACGTCTTAAAAATGTCAACCTTTCTTACAATTTCAATGTGGCAAAAATTAAGTATATCAGTTCACTTAAGGCTTTTATAAATGCTACCAACTTATTCACTATCACAAAATATAGTGGTTTCGATCCAGAAGTAAGTGGCTTGTCGCAAAATAGTTCTACAGGTTTGTATGCTTTGATGCAAGGGATAGACTTTGGAACAATCCCACAGTACAAAACCTTTTCTGCTGGTGTAAATGTGATTTTTTAATTTGTGATTATGTTTGTTTACTTAAAAATGTTTGTCAAAATGAATAATATAAAAGCAATACTTCTATCCGCTGTTCTACTTTTAATAATTGTTTCTTGCAATAAGAATCTTACTCAATCTATCAATGATACACAGTCTGTCACCTCGGTTTCTACTACTGCCGATGTTTTGAAAGTTTTGCAGGGCACTTATGGCATCCTTCAAAATCAGAACATGTATAAAGAGGGGCTATTAAAACTTATCTTGCTTTGTGGGGATGATTTCACTTCTTCTTCAAATCAATTTCAAATTTATAGTCAAAGGGTTTACAACTCTTCCTCACCTGATATTCAAAATGCTTATGCGGGTTATTACAGTATAGTGAATAACTGCAATTTTATTCTTAGTTATCTACCCAATATCAAAACTGCATCTGGTACTGACTCTACCCTTAAAGTAAAAGAAGAAGGGGAAACAAGATTTTTCAGGGCGTTTAGTTATTTTGATTTGGTGCGTTTGTTTGGACAAATCCCCATAAGGACACAACCAACGAATATCAACACAAATTTTTATACTACCAGACAAAGTGTTGAATCAGTTTACGCACTTATCTTCTCAGACTTAAAAATTGCTTCAACTGAGTTAAATTATAAAAGTAGTTCTGATGGCGTTGGGCTTACAAACAAGGGGGCTGTTCAAGCACTCCAGGCACTTGCTTTTCTAACTTACGCTAATTATCTGGATAGGACAGGCGGTAACGGTCATGCTCTTTATAAGAGTGCAGATAGCTGCTCTAATCTTGTTATTAAAAGTGGTGGGTATAGCCTGGTGCCTAATTATGCGGACTTATGGAATGTTGAAAACGAGTCTAACAACTATGGTAGCGAAATAATTTTTGGAATCCGTTTTACAAGAGACCGCTCAGTATCTAGCACTGCATCGCAAGGTTCTGGCTATGCTAGTCGTTTTATGCCAAGCACCATGGGGGGTGTTTGTGGCAACACTACTAAGAACATAAATGGGGATTTAGGTTCCGGTTCTGGTACTTACCGTATTGAACCTTGGTTCTACAATTACTACACATCAGGCGATTATTCGATTGACAATCGTGCTAATACAACGTTCTTAACTTCTTGGATAAGGAAGCCTGGTTCGGGTAGCATCTATGTTACTTACCCTAACCTACCATCTTACTCTAAAGATACAGTATTGAGTAACCAACAGTTTCCGTTTATACAAAAATATCAAGACCCAAAAGGCTTGGATGCGGCGGATAATGAGAATGATATGTTTATTTTTAGATTGTCTGAAATGTATTTAATACAAGCAGAAGCTGAGAATGAGTATGCTGGATTTCCTACTTCTACCGCCATTGCCGATTTTAATAAGGTTAGAACAAGGGCTGGAAACCCAATTCTAGCGACGAATAAATTGACTCAAAATGCTTTTCGAAGGAAGATTTTTGACGAGAGAGGGATAGAGTTTGTTGGTGAGTGCAAGCGTTGGTTTGATATGGTTCGCATGAAAGGTTCAGATTCTACAGGGTTGCTTTACCCAACTATGTTCCAATATCAGTTTAAAAATTATCTTTCATCTGTCTCCTCTGGCTTGCCTTTGCTTGATAAGGTAAACCAGGTTTGGGTTACTACTACCCCTGGTGGCTTAACAGACCCCTACAGTATTATTGCTTACAACTCAAAGTTTTTGTTATTCCCTATTCCTCAACCTGAGAGAGATGAAAACCCTTCACTTACACAAAACACAGGATGGTAAAGGATTTTAGTTAATAATAACATGTCTGTTGTTGAGAGCAATAGAGATTTAATTGATAGTAACAAAGAAGTAATAGAAAGCAACTGAAAAGTGATTGAAAGTAATAAATCAGTTATTAAAAGAAATAAGCATTTGTAGTGTAAGTTTATTATTCGCCAAAAAAATTAAATATCAGGTAATGAACAAACATTTACTATCTTTTTTCATCTGTTTATTTCCTTTTATAGGTGATGCCCAAACAATATTCACCTCACCATCAGCCACCTTTATAGAAACCCCTTCTGAAACAATCACCGACCTCTCCTTTAATACTTCCACAGTTGATTCTATTCAGGCGGTCATTAACAATACCCGCTCTACCTATCCAAATAACATTATCAGAATAACCCTTTTGGGTAGCTTTTATGTTGGTTTAAACCCTTTAACCTTAGCAAGTAAAACATTATTAGTTTTGAATTATGCAACTATTTGGGCTGATAACAACACTTCAGCTACTTCCTTAATTGCAGTACCAAGTGATACATTGGTATCCATTTTTGCTGTTGGGAACGCTCTTTTGAATGGGAGCAACAACAACCTGACTGGCATTAATATTACCTCTTCAGGTAAAGCCCATGTTGATGGTTTAACGATACAAAATTGTAAAAAAGGAGGTATTTATTACAGCGGCAGAGGGGCTAATACTTATGCAGATGCTGGTTCAATTACCCGTTGTGGTATCAACAATTGTGGAAGCACAGGTATTTCCTACAACAACAGTTTCGATTTTATTTGTACTGATAATACGATTAATAATTGCACCCTTGGCATCCATATCAATGGAAACAACTCTGCGGTAAGTAATAACACAATCAAGTATTGCACTATTGGGGTTGAATCAGTGTCGAGTTACGAAGCAATTACCTACAACACTATTGATAGTTGCAGTACTGGGCTTAGTCTTTCTACGGTTTCTAATTCAACCTTGGTAGCGCATAATGATATTGTGGGTAACACCATTGGGTTGAGTGTAAAAGGAACTAAGGCAAGTATTTACTACAACACACTCAGCAATACTCAACAGGTAGCAGCCACAGGAACTTACAACGAATTGTTTTGTAATACTGGTCTTACAGCTACGCAAGGTAATGTAACAGGTTGCACTTATTTCAATCCGCCCACCAGTGTCAACCCCCACAATGATTTGATAAAAGTTGGTAAGACTCGGTTCGATGTAACCATTACCGATACTACGGTGTGGGGTATTAGGGGTATTCTGGATAGTCTTCATAATCTTTATTCTAATGCGGTAATTGTTGTCCATCTCAATGGAACTTTTACTGCCCCAACTATTAATGATTCGTTGATTATTGCGGATGATGAGTGTATTTTATTGAATGGAACCATCAATGGCACTGACTCTTGTGGTAGGTTAATTTCCTTTGTTGATGGTTGCACTTCTTCTTTTTCGGGTGGCACTATCAATGGAAACAATATTGATGGCAAAACGGCAATGGTTTATATAACAGGCACATCGAACGTGGTACTTGATAGTGTTTCAGTTGTTAATTCTTATGGTCAGGGAATAGAAAAGAAAAGTAGCAGTGTACCCACTTATATTAGAGCTTGCAATTTGAATAATATCCATAGCAGGTGTATTTGGGATATAACAAGTCAACGATTATATGCTTTTCAAAATACAGCAATTGGTGGTGGTAAAGACGGGATTGATCTCGATGCGGGTTCTTCTTATTGTGTTTTGCAGAAGAATATTTGCACTAACAACCAACGCAATGGGGTCTTTATAGAGGAAGGTGCAAAGGATCATATTGTATTTGGCAACACTTTAACGGGTAGTATTAATGGGGTTGAGTTTTATAATCTTGCAGTGTCTAATCAAAACTCAGCAAGGTGCTTGGTAGCGTATAATAATTGTAATTCTAATGTAAAAGGTATATTGGTTAGTGCGCTGAACAGTACACAGGCATCTATCAACAATGTCCTTTTCAACAACACCTGTAATGGTAATACCAGTTATGGCATTTCTGGTTTATATACCAATGGTGTTGCGTACAATAATTACGTTTCCATGAACACTTGTTTGAGGAACAAGACTAACAATTACTATTCCCCCATAGATTATACCAATAATTATTTCTGGAATATGCTAGCCAATCCTAAGTTACTGCCCATCACCTTTACTTCTTTTGAAGGGAAAGAATCTAGCAATGGCGTTTTACTTAGCTGGAACATTGTTTCTACTACAGCAAGTACTCCGTTTAAAATCGAAAGGTCAAACGATGGTGTCAATTTCACAGACATAGGTATAGTTAATCAACCCATAAATTCTTCTTTTCAGGATATCACCCCTTTTGATGGGAATAATTATTACCGTATAAAAGCAATAGGCTTGGACGGCAGTTTTACTTACTCTTTCACCATTAAAATTGTTCTCTCCAGTTCGCATGGGCTTTTGGTTAAAACTTTTCAATCTTCAAAAGGGGCTTTAAATGTATCTGTCTCTAGCAGGTTGCCTTTGTGCAAGCTTCGGTTAAGTGTGTTTACCATGCTAGGCAAAACGATTAGTACTAATGACTATACCAATTTGAATACGACCCAATTTACCCAAACAATTTCTATCCCATCGGTTAGCAAAGGGGTTTATATACTTTCTGTAAAAACGGATAAGGACAGTATGAGTAAAAAATTTGAAATTAAATAAGAAACAATGAAAAAAAAATTACTAGTTCTAAGTATTGCCATTCTTCCCTTCTTTGGTTTTTCTCAAGGGTTCTATCAAAAACCAAAGATGTCTTATAACCAAAAGGCTAGTGAGACAGTGACTGATTTATCGTTCAAAAATAAATCTATTGAGGAAATTCAAACTGTCATTGATAAAGCACATAGCCATAGCGATATCTTACGAATAACCCTTTCTGGCAGCTTTAGTGTTACTAAGTCGCCCCTAAAATTGGCTGATAAAACAATTCTATTTCTGAACAACGCAACCATTAAAGCTAGTAACGATATTACTGCTAGTTCATTGATTCTGGTAGACAAAGAGCAATTTGTTTCTATCAGTTCTACGGGTAGTGGCATTTTGGATGGCAATAATAAAAACATAAAAGCGATTGATGTAGTCAATTCGGGCAAAACACACATTGACAATGTAACCATTAAAGGATGTAAAAACGGTGGTATAGTTTATTTGGGTAAAGGGCTAAAAGAGTATGCTGATGCTGGTTCCATCACTCGAAGCACCATTAAAGACTGTGGCGAGGTTGGTATTTCCATTACCAATTCTTTCAATTTTATTTGCGAGGATAATGAGATTAGTAATTCGATAGGGGGTATTTATCTCAACGCTGATAATGTTGCCATCGCCAATAATAAGATAAATAATTGTACTTCTGGCATCAGGGCTTTGTCTCAGTATGATGCCATTGCCTACAACAGCATTACCAACTGTGGTACGGCGGTTAGCTTAGATTCTTCATGCCTCGAAGCCTTTGTAGGGAACAACATCGTAAAAAACAATAAGGTTGGTTTCAACCTAAACGGCATTAAAGCGCGGGTTTATAACAACGACTGCGATAACCGCATAGAAGTGACTGGGCATGGTTCTGCTAATCAGTTATATGCGAATAAGGGCATCACTATTACAGAAGGCAACAATAGCGGTTGCGACTATTTTAATCCGCCTTTAGTGGGAAATATGCACAACGATTTGATAAAGGAAGGCATTGGCAGATGGGATATTCATATAAAAGACACTTTGCTAAAGGATGTTCGTTCCATCATTGACCAAGCTCATAAAGCACATACCAATGATATTTTAGTAGTGCATCTAGATGGCACATTTACAACTTCTGGCGAAACTGACTCATTGAAAGTGTTAGATAATGAGTGTTTTATATTGAATGGAACAATTAATGGAACTGGTAAAGTTGGTAAACTAATAACCTTCTCTGGAAGCATCACCTCTTCTTTTTCGGGTGGAATTATTGATGGCAATGGTACAAACGGCGATGCTTCTTTAGTCTACGTTACCGGGGCTGCTAAGGTTGTTTTGGATAGCGTTACGGTTATTAACAGTAAGCATCAGGGTATTACCAAGCGTAATAGCCACGAGCCTACTTATATCCGTGGTTGTACCGTGCAATATGGAAGTAGGTGTATCTGGCAACTGGCTGCTGATAGGCTGTTTGCCTTCGAAAACAGGTGTACCAATGGCCTGATGGATGGGATAGATTTGGATGCCTACACTACCAATTCTGTTGTAATGAAGAATTATAGTTGCAGCAACAGAAGGCATGGCGTGTTTGTGGAGGAAGGGGCAAACGGGCACATCGTTTTGGGCAATACATTGGATAGTAACCGCACTGGAGTATCCTATTTCAACATGGAAGTGAATGAGAAGCATTGTTCCCGCAATTTGATTGCTTCCAACTTATGTAGGGCAAATGACAGAGGTATTCAGGTAAATGCAAAAGAAGAAAGTAAAGCCACTAAGGACAACGTAATTTTTGATAATGTATGTGCCGACAATGAAGATGTGGGTATTGGCGGTTACTATGGCGGCCCGCGGACAACCAATAACTATAACGCCATGAATACCATGATAGGTAACCAGAATGGTGCGTTTATGACAAGATCAATCATGGAAACAAATACCGTCTGGAATACCTTAGATGCTGCCTCTACCCTACCCTCCGAGTTGTATTCTTTAGATGGAAAGATTGCTGCTAAAGGAATTACCCTAAGCTGGAATACTGCCAAAGAAACCAATTGTAAAAGCTTCGACGTAGAACGCACTGTTACTATGAAAAACTATAAAACTATTGCTACAGTAAAGGCTAGTGGCATTTCTACCTCAAAAAACAGTTACACTTTTAATGATACAAGTGCAGCTAATGGCATCAATTTCTATAGAATTAAGTCCGTGGGTACTGATGGCAAGACTGCTTATTCCAAAATAGTAGCCATAGAAAACAGACTTGATAATGCCTTCGACCTAAAGTTTATCAACCTCAAAAACAATGCTTTCCAAGTGGAGACGGTTACTCAAACACCTTTCAATTCCATGGATATTCAACTATTCGATTTGAGTGGAAACCTAGTTTACAAAGAAGACTTTAAAACAAATGGCGGGAATGATTTTATGCAGGTAATTAAACTAGACAACATCAATACGGCAAACTATATACTATGCAGTAAAACTTCTTTTGGGTACTGTTTTAAGAAGGTGTTGATATCGAAGTATTAAGCTATCAAGGTTCAATAAATGATTGGTTATAGAGAGATTGCAGGTATTAATATTTAGATTTCATACCCTAATATACAGGCAACCAATCTGCCTATTAATTATCAGTTTATTTGGCTTCGCCCAAGCCTAATTTCTGTCCATTTTAATACGCCTAGTCTTCGGCATAATAGACCGAAGACTGGACAAAATGGTTGTAAGCCTCATTGTGGTGCTATGAGGCATGGTTTGAAGCAAAGGAGGCATGGTTTGAAGCAAAGGAGGCATGGTTGGGGTAAAGTCAGGCATGGTTTAAGGCAAAGGAGGCATGGTCGAGGTAAAGTCAGGCATGGTTCAAGGGAAACCATGCCTAATCCGAGACAAACAAGGCATGGTTTAAGGCAAAGGAGGCATGGTTGGGGTAAAGTCAGGCATGGTTAAAGGAAAACCATGCCTGATCCGAGACAAACAAGGCATGGTTTAAGGCAAAGGAGGCATGGTCGAGGTAAAGTCAGTCCTACAAAAAGCAAAACCAGTCTGCATAGCCTTACAAGACAGCTTCTGCCTATTATACCTAAAATTCACCAAAGTAGGCGGAGTACGCAGTGTGGTGTAAGGAATACTAGTTTCAATAAAAATAGTACAAGTACAAGCAAAAGAGTACTGGTTAAAGCCAAACAAATATTAGTAATAGCCAAACGTTTACTAATAGCTTAAAAAAAAGTGTTCTTGGCGTTAAAAGTGGTATAATTCACGTATTTACAAAGAACATCAGTCTCTTTTAAGACATTTTACGTAACAAGTCGCCTACTAACAAGAGCAATAAAAAAGCCCTCGAAGCATTTATTTGCTTCAAGGGCTTTTTACCTAATACTCATTACCTAAAACTTAGTACCTAAGCCGCAGATTCCTTATTTTACTAACAGAGCAGTAGCCTTCGACCCATTATTCTCAAATGAAACAATATAACTTCCTTTTGCCAAACGGCTAGCATCAACACTTGTTTGTGTAGCACCAGTTTGAACAGTGTACACAGCTATTGTTTTTCCATCAATAGAAGAAATTTTAATGGTAGAACCAGCAGTTGCTTGTGAGTGAGCAATAGTAGCAGTACTAGAAACAGGGTTGGGATATACAACCAATTTGATAGCTAATTTATTATTTAAAGATACTATTGAACTGTAGCTGTAACTACCATCCTTATTCTCAATTTTTAAGCGATAATATTGAATAGCACCAAAAGAAGCATCTGTAAAAGTGTAGTTAGATGCTTTGTTATTAGCAGCAATATTTCCTATTACGTTGAAATGTTCACCATCAGTACTTTTTTCAATAGTAAACCCCTTTGTAGCAATTTCAGAAGCGGTTGCCCATGTAAGCATTGCTTTTCCATTAACTATGGAAGCAGTTAAAGATGATTTTAAACTAACTGGCAAACCAGTAATTTTATTAGTACCTGGTGTAAAGGCAACACCTCTAAAAGCGTAGTTTTTTAGCGCAGTATCCAATACCAAGGCAGCGGTATCAATAGGTGCCGCATTAAAACCAGTTACGTCATATACCCCAAAAAGTTTCTTGGCATTGCTGCCTAACAATAGCACTTTGTCGCCATCATTTTTACCTGTAAGATCAATAATACCATCTGCATGAATCTGACCATTAAATACCCAAGTTCCATTTACAAGAGAATATTTCTGAATACCTCTTTCTACTACAGCAGTATTAAGGGTGTTATCAGCAATGTACATTACTTTTCCACCCTTTACATTAAACTGTACAAACTGCCAAGGATAAGATTGTGTGGTTAAAGCACTTGGATAAGTCGTATCAATACCCGGCACTGGAGAAACAATTTCATTTTTGGTGGTGTCGTTTAGTTTGCCAACAGTCATAATTCGCACTGCTTGGTTACGTGGCGAACCAATATAATCCTTAGCAGAAGCATACAACTGACCATCTATCAATTCTAGTGCATCTATTTTAGGTGCTTGCATATTGTTTGTAGCAGAATAAGAAGACAAAGAATTGGATGTAGTTGCCCCCATGATAGTTCTCTGTATACCAGTAGTAGATCCATTCACAAAGAAAACGCTATCCAATGGTGCTACTACTGAACGAATGGCAAAGCCTGAAAACAAGTTTGTGCAAGCAGTACTTGTATTGATAGTACCACTCGCATCCAACGTTCCAATCACACGTGGTATGGCAGGTAAACCACCTGTATTGGTCGTATTTGCCTTGGTTGAAGTAACTGATATTTTATTCGCACCTGTATTAACACCATTTGTCAGATCAAAACCATACCCACCAAATACCAAGAATTTACCACTAGCAGAAAGGTTTATTTGTCCTTCATAAGTTCCAGTTCCTTGAGCGGTTAATACATTGTTGTTGCCTGTTGCATTGCCAATTACCGATGGCACATCAATAGACTGTACGATAGGAGCCTTGCCCAAAAGTAACTGTTGCAAACTAACACTACGCTCTACCAAGCTTACGGGGTAAGCAGAACTGCTTAGGGTATCTACCCCATTGCCCACTACATACATAACTATGTTTCCGGGGGTTAAAGGACTCTGTGCCTTTGCGGCAAAAGCGCAAGAGGCAAACGCTAGAAGCGTAAACATTTTTTTCATAAACTCTTTTTAAATTAATTAATTAAAAACATAGCTGGCAAGTCAATCTAGCTTAAATACCAACCTATACCCTATACAATTGATAGTGGTTGTTAGAGTACAAGAGGATAAAGGTTTACTTTTTTGTTGATTAAATCAGCATTGAACTCACTTCGTTGACCAACGAACTAACCCAAATGCCCAACGAACTCACTTCGTTGGTGAAAGAATTCATTTCGTTGAGGTACTAAGTCACTTCGTTGGGCATTGAACTCACCTCGTTGGTTAACGAAGTCAGTTCGAGGGAGCTATTGTTCAACTAAAAAACATTTTCAGCCCATGTACGCCATGAAACCTTTTTGATTGTATTATGTAATTCATACACCCCACGCATTTATGAAATGTAAATTGAGATGTGCCCTGTGCTTGCTGCTTGCTACTTTCCTAATTAATGTATGTTATTCTCAGGAAGTAACAATTATGCCTAATGACCACAAAATGGATTGGTGGAAAGATGCTAGGTTTGGTATGTTTATACATTGGGGAATCTATTCTGTTCCGGCAGGAAAATATGTTTTCAACCTGCCCAATGGGCAATATAAGGAAGATATTACCCAAGGGGAATGGATAATGAACCGTTGCAAAATACCCGTAGCAGAATATAGGAAATATGCTGAGCGATTTAACCCGATAAAATTTAATGCCGAAGAATGGGTACTTAGCGCCAAGGCAGCCGGTCAGAAATATATTGTGATTACGGCTAAGCACCATGATGGGTTTGCGATGTTTAAATCGGAAACTAGCAATTATAATATTTATGATGCCACCCCCTTCAAGCGCGACCCATTAAAGGAACTGGCAGAAGCCTGTAGAAAGTATGGGATAAAGCTTGGGTTCTATTATTCGCAAGCACAGGATTGGGGACATAAGGGTGGAGCACCCAACAAATATCATTGGGACAAAGCTGCGCAAGATGGCTCGATGGATGCTTATATTGACAGTATTGCAGCGCCACAGGTAAAAGAGCTGTTGACAAATTATGGCGATGTAGCCGTGCTTTGGTGGGATACCCCAAAAGACATGACACCAACGCTTGCGCAAAAGCTAGATAGCATTACCAAACTACACCCTTACCTGATTACTAATAACAGATTGGGTGGAGGCATAAGGGGCGACCTGGAAACACCCGAACAATACATTCCTGCGGCAGGGTATCCTGGCAGAAACTGGGAGGTATGTATGACGGTTAACGACCATTGGGGATATAATGCTTACGATGACAACTGGAAATCGAGTAAAGAATTAATTCGTAAACTGATAGACATTGCTAGCAAAGGCGGTAATTTTCTATTGAATGTCGGACCTACTGCCGAGGGTATCATTCCGCCTGTTTGTGTGAATACTTTAAAAGAAATAGGCGATTGGTTAAAGATAAATGGGGAGGCTATTTATGGTACTACTGCCAACCCGTTCGATTATATCTCTTGGGGTAGAGCAACCCGCAAAGGGCAAAAGGTCTTTATCCACGTGTTCGATTGGCCAAAGAATGGAAAACTAAATGTGCCTTTTGCCAATACTGTTACTAAGGCTTATTTGCTAGAGGACACTGCTACCATGCTTCCGACTAAGACGATAGGAACAAAAGTGATGGTTACTGTTCCTAAGATTGCGCCAGATAAAGTAGCATCTGTGTTGGTGTTGGAGTTTAAGGGCGAACCGAATATTCTGCCAAAGCTTACCGAAGGGGCAACAGCCAAAGCATCGTCAGAATTAGACACCACACACGGGGTAAACAAAATATTTAGTACTTACCCCAAAGATTTTTATTCTGCAGCAAAAGACCAGAAAGAAACAACGATAGAATTGAATTTGGGAAAGCCACTGGCGGTAGCAGGCATCATGCTTGCCGAGCCTTGGCGTACATGGGAAAACAAAAAGCAACAATTTACCTTGAGTTATAAAGATGGAAATGAGTGGAAGAAAATAACTGATGGCACAACAAACGGAACGGGACATACGGAAATGTTTAAGGAAGTAACTACACAATGGTTACGCCTACAACTTACTAACGACACTGACCCGCCGAGGCTGAATCAGTTGCTGCTTTATAGACCGGATTAGTGGATTAGTTGTTAATGATTAGTGGTTTAGCAATGTTGGATAATATGGTTTCTAAAAACTAATCACTAACAACTAGTAACTACTATTGAAAAATATTTTTTTCTTTCATGTACTCTATCACGTCTATATCATTGTATAGGTCTATAGTCGATGCTTGTTTACTGTAATTGTTTGTTTATATTTTAAATTACGATATAAAGTTTTTCTCTCTAATACTTAAAAATGGATAAAATGAGATCTATGCTTGTTAACAACAGTGTTGCCAGAAAACTGCGCAGCTTTTTTGCACTACTAATTTTAGTGGGGATGGTGAATGTGGCTTCCGCTACGGTATGGTTTTCCGATACAAACAGTGCAGATAGTGTTACACTAGTAACATGGCAGTCTGGGCAAGTAAATAAAGGATGGGTTGCTGGTGTTTATTCGGGTCCTTATTCTGGAACCATGTTTGGTTACGCTGCACCATCATCAGGAAGTTACAGTAGTTCAACAAAGGCCACAATACTTTCTACTGACACGCTGGTTCTGCAAGGAGGTAACATTGTTTATGCAGAGTTATCTTCTTCATTAACAGTAAGTGATATAGTATTCTCTTCAAATTCCGCTTCACCTAGCCTATTCTGTTGGCTAAAATATACTGGTAGCCTTCAGTCATCAACTAATCTTGCAGGTTCTATCGATGGAACTGTCCAAGGATTTGTTACAATGTCCAGTAGTGGCGGTGGTACGGGAAGGGTTGTTACCAATGGTGCAACTGGTAAATGGTGGTTTGATGCTTCATCAACAACCTTGGCAAACATTGCTTCTGCATACTTTGCCTGTTTTACGACTAATTGTACTTTGCAGGGAACAACTAATACCTATGGAAGATTTCTGATAGGCAATACCGCAGCTGCAGCTAACTTAAATTTGAATACTTATACACTTGCTGTTGCTTATATAAGTAAAGGAACTGCTGCCTCTACAAATCAAATAATAACAGGGGGTTCTACTTCAGCAATTGATATTAATGGCGGGATAGCTACGGCTTCTGCTTTAAGTTTAAATGTTACAACACCTGGCACTACCAATTTGATAGGTCTTAACATGCAAAATTCTTCGGGACTTACTCTTTATAGTAACGCATATATTTCCAATACTAGTTCCAGTACAGTAAATAGTTCAAACTTCAGTAAACTTGGTTTGGGAGGTAAGATACTCTTATTTGCTGCTACAGATACAGTATTTTGTACTGCACCTTCGCTTCTTAGTAATTTCACTGGGTCGTCAAGTAACTATATCATTTTAAATGGAGGTGCGGTTCAAGTCCAAGGCATTACTTCGAGTGCTGTGGTTGTGCCAGTTGCTGTAGGATCTACCCTTACTACATCTTTTTATACGCCATTGACATTTACAAATACTACTGGTTCACCAAATATAACAGTAGGGGCTGCTACGTTGTCAACTGGTAATCTTTATGGAGGTTCAAGCAATTCGATACCTTATCAATGGACTATTGCTTCATCCAATAGTAGTGCCACAGCTACCATTGCGTTTCAAACACCTGCTGTAAATTCAGGGTTTACAACTTCTGGAGGAAGTACTGCACAATTGGGTGTATTGGTAAACGGCACCTCTGGATACACAAATGTTGTAACTACTAGTACTGCTTCGCCAGCTTTTCTTACAGGATTGACCATTTCTGGTTCTGGCCCTTATGTGGCAACAACTGCAAGCGGTTATGCATTATATAACAATACTTTGACCAATACTTATGTGATTGCAAACATTGGTCAGGTTTATCCCGCACCTACTTTAACTAATGGTACTTTAACTCAATCTGCTACCTTAAATGCATCTGCACCCACTTATACAGTAACTGGTACTAACATAAACTCTTTAAGTGCAAGCAATTTGCCAAGTGGCCTTACTATTGCTACCACTAATGCAACCACTGGTACTATCACAGGTACGCCTACTTCATCTGCTGGTAGCCCTTATTCTGTTGTAATTACTGCTACTAATATAGAAGGCACAACGACTGAAACACTTGTTTATACAGTGAATGCTAACCCATCCATAACTAGTGCCACAACTGCGGTGGCATTGGTAGGTAGTTCTTTCAATTATACGATTACTGCTACTGGAGGCGCCAACTCATTCAGTGCTACTGGTTTACCAAGTGCATTATCTTTAGCAACATCCACTGGTATTATTTCGGGTACTCCTGCGGCAGGTACTGCTGGTAATTATTCAATTCCACTCACCGCTACAAACACAGGTACAAGCTTAAGTTGTACTTCTTGCCCTACTTTATCGCTAACTGTTCTAGATAAACCAACAGTAACATCTATTTCCCCAAGTACATCTAAAGTGGATACAATTACATCAGGTAATATTACCTTGACAGTAAATGGTACAAATTTCGCCAGTGGATATTCTACTGTTTATTGGGGTAGTACTGCATTAACAACCACTTACTCCAGCGGAACACAACTTACTGCAACAGTTCCTTATACTTTGTTAGCACATACAGTGTCAGGTAGTACTGCAACAATCAGTGTCACAAATGCTGGTACTAACGCTGGTTCAACAACACCTGCATCTCCAAGTATTGCATCCACAGTAAATGCAACCTATACACTTACTGTTTCTACACCTACTATCTCAGCTATCTCTCCAGCGGCTACTTTAGCGGGGGCAACGAGTGCAGTCATTACTGTAACAGGTACCAACTTTGTTTCTGGTGTATCCAACGTAACGGTAACGGTTGGTGGTGCTACAACAGTTGTAACAACAACTTATGTTAGTAGTACTACTTTAACTGCAACCTTAGCTTCTTCTTTATTAACAAGTGCAGGTACAGCTGCAATTGGTGTTACAAATAGTGGGGCAGGCTTAACTTTTAATTCAGCGGCTACTAAAACCTTGACAATTTATAGTGGTGGTGTTTACTGGTCTTTTGCTTCAACAGGTGCGCCTGTAATTGCTGGTAACATTGCATCTGCCCCTACAACTTTTGTTGGCAGTCCTACATACACCAACATTACAGGATATAATTATGCAACGATAGGAGCATCTAGTTTGGCTCTTTGTCCTTCTGCTAGTTCTGCTTCCACTACTTGGAATGCTGATGGTGGCCCTAGTGGGGCACCCGTTACCCCAACTATAAACAGTACCTTTAACGGGGTTAACATAAACAGTGTTAATACTAGTCGCTATATTGAATTTGATTTGGCACCACAGACTGGATATAACTTCTCTGTTAACAATGTTACAGTGCCTATTACCAACAATACCAATACGGGTACGATGTATTATGCAGTTGCATACTCTACAAATAGTTGGTCTACGTTCACTTACATGACATCAGGTACTACTGCTGGTGTAGTGATTGCAAGTGGTGCATCCACAAACTTTAGTTACACAACACCTTTCATTGTGCCTAATGGTCTTTCATTGTCCATAAGGGTTATTTTCTTCGATAACAAGAACTCTTCCTCTACTGTCACTGGTACTTTAAATGTATCAAATGTTACTGTTGCGGGTACGACCACGGCTGCTTATGCTTCTCCTAATATCACTAGTTCAACTGCTGAAGTGGATGGTGATGCCAGTACTACTTATACTACAGGTTCTCCACTCTACACTTTCGTAGCCACTGCACCTTCGGGATATTCAGTTACTTATTCACCAAGTACAACAAGTCCATTGCCTACTGGTTATACACTTAACTCGGATGGAACTGTAACAGGGAAAGCAACAAATACTGCTGGTGGTTCTTACAGTGTAACTTTCATTGCTGATGATGGTAATTTGTTCCCCGATTCTATTACTGTGCCTTTTGTGATTGCTGGTATTCCTTTGACACCTACCATCAACACCACAGGAAGTACTTTGTCTCCTTTGTCAGCATCTGCTGATGGGTCACAATTTACACTTACTGTAAATGGAACAAATTATGTAAGTGGTAAGTCACAAGTGTTCTGGAATTCTACAGGATTGACAACTACTTATGTAAACGGGTCTAAACTTACTGCCTTTGTGCCTGCATCGCTATTGTTGGCAACCAACTTTAGTTCTTCTGCTACAGCAGCAATAACTGTTTATAATACCGGTGCACAAACCAACCCAACATCTAACGCTGTTAACTTCACAGTAAATAATGTTACCCCTACAATTTATGCGACTTCTCCAGCAGCAACATCAGTAGGTGGGGCATCATTTACTATCAATGTGTTTGGAACAAACTTCACCAGTGGTTCCGCAATCACTTTTGGAGGAACAAGCCTTACTACAACAGAAGTAAGCACTACTCAATTGTCTGCAACTGTCTCCTCTACACTAATAGCTAGTACTGGGACTTCTGCTGTGGGTGTAACCAATACATTAGCTAGTACATCTACAAATTCCACTACAACCCAATCTTTTGTAGTTGGTAATGCAGAAGCGATTTGGTTCTCTGGAACTACCAATATACCAACAGTTATTGGAAATCTTAATAGCACCATTACTACCACCCCTACACTTACGGGGGTATCTGCTTCTTATGCAAACGGTCAAATAAATTGTGGTACAAGTTCAGGTGCAACTACTTATCCTGGTGATGGTGGTACAGCTACAGTTAATAGTACTTTTACAGGACTAGCTGCTTCTCCTTCATCAAACACTACTTCTATAGCAACAAGGTCAGTTGATTATTACATTGCTCCTTCTAATGGATATAATCTAAGCTTGGCTAGCATTTCTATTCCTGTTTCTGTAAGTGGTGGTTCTGGTTCCATGTATTATTCTGCAGCTTATTCTACTAATGGTGGTACTTCATTCACACAATTTTCTTCAGTCGCTAATACAGGTGGTGCTGGAACATCAGGTGTGGTTAATACTTACGATGTGAATATCCCTTCTTCCGGAACTGTTTATACTACGTTTGTTCCTAGTAGCGCAATAACTGTAAACAATGGAACAAGCTTATTGGTAAGGGTTATTGCTTGGAGAAAAAATGCGTCTTCCAATTCAACTACAACCGTAAACTTCGGTTCGGTAACTCTTGTGGGTAATACAACACAAATTCCTACACCTGGCGCACCAACAGTAGGTTCACTTGCTGATGACAATGCGCAGGTAGATGTGTCTTTCACTGCACCTACTGTAATTGGTACTTCTGCAATAACTTCATATACTGTATACGCTTATGCTAATGGAAGTTCTACTGCTTCTACATCAGTATCTGCTAACGTTTCTAGTTTAACTTTACCTTATCATATTACTGTTACAGGGTTAACCAACAATACCAGTTATCAATTCAAGGTTTCTGCTACGAATGCTTCTGGCGAAGGAACGCTTAGTGCTTTATCTACAGTAGTTGTTCCTTCAAATACTACTACTTGGAATGGTACTGTATGGAGTTCTGGCGACCCTAATGATGGTACGCAGAATGCAATTATCAATGGTAACTACACTGCTACATATCCCTTGAGCTGCTTGAAGTTGACTGTAAACAGTGGTTATACACTTACCAACAACTCAACGTTTACTACTACAGGAACTACCTTTATTAACAATGGTACCATCAACGGTACTGGTACTTTAATAATGAACGGTTCGAGTTCGCAAACTATCAGTGGTACTGGTACTGTAGCTAATCTTACAATCAACACAAGTGCTGGCGTAACGATTGCAAGTGGCAGTAATAACCTTGGCATTACTGGCGTTCTTACTTTACAATTAGGTCAGTTTACCACTAATGGAAACCTAACACTTAAATCTACAAGTATTGCCAATTCTGGTGTACTTGCAGCTATTGATGGGGTTATTAATACTGGTTCTATTACCGGCAATGTAACCGTAGAACGATATATCCCCGAAGGCTACCGTGGCTATAGGGACTTAGCTCCGGAAGTTTTTAATGCTGGTTCAATATACAATAACTGGCAAGAAGGCGGTAGCTTAACCAAGAATGGTTATGGTATCTTTATTACTGGGCCTAGTGCTACTGACCCAACGCTTGCTGACTACGCAGCGGGTCAGCCTGCTGCAAATGGTTCTTCTGGTATGGATTATAGTCTTTATGGAACTGCCTCTGCTTCTAATTTTATCAATGCTAGAGGGTCTTTCTATTTAGCAAACGGCAAACTTGATAGCATCTACAATACTATCAGTACAAACTTGTATCCTTTCACTGGCTATCGTGTATTGGTAAGGGGCGATAGGAGTTTCAACCTAGCAACTACGCCTATTGTCATATACCCGGCTGGTTTGCGCATGTATAATCCAACCACCATTCGTGCCACCGGCAAATTGGTTACAGGAACGGTTACCTACACCACTGCCGGTGTATCAAATGCATCTGTCGGTACTGGATTTGAGACTTCTGCTTATGGGTTGAATAGTGCTGCTACTACCTTCTCAAATGGTAAGATTGCCACAGGGTTAAGTATGGTGGCCAACCCTTATGTTTCGCCAGTTTCATGGAGTGCCATTTACAGCAATTCTGTTTCAGCGGGTTCAAACATCAACGGTACTTACTACACATTGGATCCTACTTATGGTGCTACTGGCAGTTATGATGCATATAATGCAGTGTCAGGGGCTTCTGCAAATACTGACGCATCTTTTGCATCCGACTTAATCCAAGCAGGTCAGGCATTCTTTATCCTTAATGCTACTTCTTCGCCTTCGCCTAAAGTAGTTTTCAATGAAACTTCAAAACGCCCTTTCTCTACTAAGACTAATGTGTTTGGTGCAACTGCTCCATTGAGTAAAATATATGTCGGCTTATCTAAAGAAACTAGTGGTGTTTACACACGCACAGGTGGTGCCGCCCTAGCTTTCAAGGAAGGATTTACGAACAAGGATTTTGGACCACAAGATGCGCTTCAAATTAATAATAGTGCCGACAATATCGCAATTGTCGACAAGGGCCTGCAGCTCAGCATTGATGGTAGGTTGCCTGCTAGTGCAAGTGATGCAATTACATTAAAGATTGGTAATCCTAGTACAACTTCTTACCAACTAATCATTGATGCTTCTGTGTATATCAATAATGGATTCGCACCTTTATTGTACGATGCTTATAAAAATACCACTACTTCCTTAGGCAATGGCTTAACTACCATCAACATTACAGTAGATGCAAAAACTGCTTCGTCTTACGAAAACAGGTTCAGTATTATCTTCAACCCAAGTGCTTTAGCTGTAAACAGCATAGTGGCTATTGCTACGTTGAACAACAAGGTTGCTACCATTAGTTGGAACACAGAAGGGGAGAAGGGCGAATCTTATTACGAAGTACAGAAGTCAACCGATGGAACAACCTTCGCTAAGATTGGTACGGCTACCGCTAAGAATACTGCATCAGCAGCTTACTCTACCACTGACAATAGCGTTGCAACAACAAGCAACTACTATCGCATTAAGGCTGTTAGCGAAACAGGAGCGTTTACTTATAGTAATGTTACTAAACTGACCACCGCCAACTCACCACTGACCACTATTTATCCAAATCCTTTAAAAGGCAATACTTTTAATGTTGCAATGAATAATGTGGTTGCTGGTAAATATGTGGTTAGTATTCATAATATTTTAGGACAAAAAGTTACAGAGCAAGTAATTACTCATAATGGTGGAAGTAATATCCATGCCATTAACATCAAAAATGCTTTGGCAGCGGGTATTTACAGTGTAACCATCAGGGAAGAAGTAAGCAGTGCAATGGTTTACAAATCAAGTTTGATAATCAAGAATTGATAATTTGCAATTGATGGGTGACACTGGAGATTTGCATATTAATACTGAATAAATATCAATTCTCAATTCTCAATTGTCAATTATCACTTATAATCAGGTAGCACCTAAAGCATTTTAAGAGATTTTAGTAATTATTTGAAATAATGAAAAGACGAAATAAATAGCTTGCTGTCATGGGAGTATCGTTGTTGCATCAAATAATAATTAGCGTTGGTTATTTGTTATTTCAGTCAATAAAAAATGGTTGTTCAGAAAGAATATTGCTTGGTAAAGGATTGCTTTTTGATAAAACAATGGAAGGATTTAATTAAACAATAAAACTTTTTAAATATTAAATGTATGCACTCAATAATTAAGATTTTCAATAAGCTTGGGCTTGTGGTACTCTTCAGTTTTTGCTTGACAACTATTGTAAATGCCCAATCCCCTGCCGACGACCCTGGCATTGGTGGCCCTGGTAGCCCTGGAGCTGGCCCTAGTGGCGATGGTGGTCCCGTAGTTCCTTTTGATGGAGGCATGAGCCTGATGTTGGCATCGATTGGTATTGCTTATGCTTCAAAGAAATTAAGGGGCAGTAATGATATTTCAATGAGTAGTGCTACTATATATAAAACTATATAACGGCTTTGGCTTCCCTTTTTTCACGCCCCACTTATAAAATACAGACGGCCATCGACTTATCGGTGGCTGTTGTTTTAGTATTCTGTAGAAGAATAATTAAGGACTTTTTAGCTTGAAAGAAAGATGTATAATTGAATAAATAAGTAAATGACTTGTCGTGAATAAAGTTAATAAAACAGTACTTACGCTTTTAATCACTGTCACAATAGTTATTTTTTCCAATGGCCAGCAACAACCCATTCAGATAAATGGGGTATTCCCCCAAATGACTGTGGTAAGCGATCATCTCAATCGTTCAGAAGCTGGTATTGGTGCTTTGCTTCCTTGGGCAAATAAGCTGTGGGCGGTGGGTTATGTGGCCCATGTACATGGCTCTGGCATCGGTTTGTATGAAATAAATGAGGATATGACGAGTCGGAAGCATCCGATGAGTCATACCGGTACCTATGCGAATAGGTTTATTCATAACAAATCTAATCAAGCCATCATCGGGCCTTATGTGATTGATACTTCTGGCAATGTGCGGATTATAGACGACCTGAAAAACTATCGGCTGTGCGCTACTATGCAACATTTAACGAAGCCCGACTCGATGGTGTACTTTCTCACCATGGAAGGCTTTCTGTTTGAGACAAATATATATACCCTTAAAAGTACCAGGTTATTTGATCTGGTGAAAGAACTAGACATCCCTAAGAGTGCGCAGGTGCATTTTAAGAATGGATACACCAATGATGGGAAAGTGTTTGTGGCTAACAACTCTTACTATGAAGAGGAATTCCAAGGCAAGCGATCGGCTGGTAGATTGGCACAGTGGGATGGCAACACCTGGACCATCATTGATAAGAATCCTTACGTGGAGATTGCTGGTAAGAACTGGTCGGCCAAAGATTACGGTGACCCTATGTATGCAACGGGATGGGACAGAAGTTCGGTAATTCTGAAGTTTTATAAGAAAGGAATCTGGAAAACATATCGGTTACCTAAGTCCGACTACTCCTACGATCACGCCTGGAATACCGAGTGGATGCGGATAAGAGATGCCATTACCGAACGTTTTCTGATGGATGTTCACGGTACATTCTTCGAAATGCCTTGTCTCTCATACAATGGAAACATCATGGGCATCCGCCCCATCTGTACACACCTACGAATTGTGCCAGACTTTGTTTCGTGGCGTGGAATGTTTGTAATGGGCAGCGATATGACAGATAATTCGAGCGGACAACCCCAATCGGGCTTGTGGTTTGGCAATATCGACGACCTTTGGAAGTTTGGCAAGCCAAAAGGAGTGGGCGGTCCTTGGTATAATACCCAATTGAAAGCCGGTGAGGTGTCCGATCCGTATCTGATGAATGGTTATGACCAGAAAACGGTGCATATTACCAATCACAGCAACAAAGACATTGAAGTTACCCTGGAAGTGGATTATCTGAGTAACGATAGCTGGAATAAGTACAAAACCATTAAAGTGCCTGCGGGTGGATATGTTTACCAGGTGTTCGAAAATGGTTTCTCGGCACAATGGGTGAGGGCGCGTATAGATAAAGAAGCAGAGGTTACTTTGCAGTTTACCTACAATTAAAAAAGAACAAGCTATATTTTATATTATCTAAAGTTTAGGTTATAGATAAATCTCAACTTTTATTTGGTGATTTTACTGGTTAAAATATTAAGAATTAAACAAATGCCTCTCATGTTAGTCCTAAATCATCTCCATTTTAAACTGTTTTTTACTATGCGATTGCTACTATCTAACCTCGCTTTTGTTTTGCTACTTAACCTCACCTGCTCCCCCACTTATGCACAAAATTTTATGTCTAATCCCACCGGGAGAAATACAACTTCTCTTAATGGTACCTGGAAAGTAATTATAGACTGGTACAACAGAGGAAATCAACTTAAGATTTATCAGGACAGGAAGGCGAGTAAGCCAACTGAATTTGTTGAGTATTCTTTTAAACAACCCATGCAAGTTCCGGGTGACTGGAACGCCCAAGACCCTCACCTATTTATGTGGGAAGGTACTGTTTGGTACAAGAAAGAGTTTACTGCTACCCCAAAAACAGGCAAAAGGACCTTCATCTACTTTGGTGCTGCCAACTATTTTACAGAAGTTTATTTAAACGGAAAGAAATTGGGTAGTCATGAAGGTGGATTTACGCCCTTTCAATTTGAAGTAACAGATGCGTTGCAGGATGGTACCAACAAACTGGTTGTTAGCGTAAATAGTCAGCGTAAAGAAGAGTCCATTCCTGCTATGAACTATGATTGGTGGAATTATGGGGGCATCACCAGAGACGTGAGCCTGATTGAAACCCCTGCAAACTTTATTGAAGACTATTTTATTCAACTAAAGAAAGGAAGCCAGAACGAAGTAGAGGCTTGGGTGAAGGTGAACGGAATGAATAAGAGCAAAAAAGTAAACCTGTCTATCCCTGCTGTTGGCATAAATAAAGTGCTGGAGACTGATACGAGCGGATATGCTAGAATCACTTTTAAGGCTGACTTGAAACTATGGACACCCGAGGTACCAAAGCAATATGATATAACCCTCGCTACCGACGAAGAATCGGTGAAGGAAAAGATTGGTTTCAGAAGTATTGAAGTGAAGGGACTAGATATACTGTTGAATGGTAAATCTGTCTTTCTGAGAGGGGTAAACTTTCATGAAGAGATAGCGAAAGAGATGCGAAGGGCAACATCCGATGCCGATGCCCGCTCGATTTTACAATCTGCTAAGGACTTAGGCTGCAACTTCATCCGGACAGCCCATTATCCTCAAAGTGAAAACTTAGTGAAGATGGCAGAAGAGATGGGACTAATGATTTGGGAAGAAATCCCTTTGTGGCAAGGCATACAATTTGGCAATCCGATTATTCTTGCAAAGGCGGAGTTTATGCTTCGTGAAATGATTAGGCGCGATAAAAACAGGGCAAGCATCATTATGTGGAGCATTTCTAACGAGACTACGCCTGCTGCCGATAGAGACAGGGTGCTGACTAACATGGCTGCTACATGCCGAAGTTTAGATCCTACCCGTTTGGTTACGTCTGCCTTTAACCATGTAAAAACCGATGGTAATAAAACTATTCTTGAGGACACATTGAGCAATGTACTTGATGTTGTGGGAATTAATAGGTATATGGGTTGGTACAAAGCTTGGCCAGATAAACCCGGTACAATGGTGTTTGAATCTAAGTTTACAAAACCAGTAATCATCTCTGAGTTTGGTGGAGAAGCTAAGTTTGGCAATCATGGTACAGCAGATTCTGCGGGTTTATGGAACGAAGAATACCAAGAACAATTGTATAAGGACAACATTGCAATGTTTAAAAATGTATCTTTTTTGCGAGGTATCACTCCTTGGGTTTTATACGATTTCAGATCTCCAACCCGAATGAATGCCGCCAATCAGGATGGGTGGAACAGGAAGGGATTGTTATCTGATAAGGGAGAGAAAAAGAAAGCTTGGTATGTGTTGAAGGCCTATTACGATAGTATTAAATAAAAGCCGTTGTACCCCGACATGATCTTTGGATTGTTTAAATAGAATATGATGATAAAATTTAGATTGTTGATTGTTTGCTTATGTGTTAATGCGGTTGTGTTTGCCCAGTCGAACCTGTTTCATAAGGGGGATAGGGTTTGTTTTGTGGGCAACAGTATCACTAGCAATGGCGAGTTTTACCACAACATCATGCTGTATTATGTGACTCGTTTTCCTGATCAGCCTCTTACTTTTTTCAACTGCGGCATTTCGGGAGATGTGTGTAGTGGTGTTCTGAAAAGGATGGATGATGATATTTTAGTTCACAATCCTACTCATGCAGTCATTAAGCTGGGGATGAACGATGTAAACCGCAGTTTATATACTTTATACCCAACTAAAAATGCTGACACGCTAGCAAAAAGAGAGGAAGCAATTGCTACCTATAAGCTTAGATTAGATAGTATCATCAACATATTTCTATCCCGAGGGATAAAGGTTATTCTTCAAAAGCCTACCGATTATGATCAAACTGGTTCATTGAAAGCAGTCAATAACTATGGCGTTAATGATGCCTTAAAGAGATGTGCAGACTATATTCAAACATTAGCCGATAAGTATAAAGTGCCGGTGGTAGATTATTGGACAATCCTTCATGACATCAATACTCAGTTGCAAAAGAAAGATTCTACGGCTACCATCATCGGGCCAGATAGGGTACATCCGGGTAGTGCGGGGCATTTAGTGATGGCATATCAATTTCTGAAAACAATCAAAGCTCCTCAACTAGTTTCTGAAATAGTGGTTGATACTAAAAAGAACCAAAGCAAGAATGCATTCATTACGGACTTTGTAAATGGCAAAGATGGCATAAGCTTTAAAGTAACGGAGAAGGCACTGCCTTTCCCTACTTCCGAGGGTCAAAAACAAGCACTCGAGTTAATTCCTTTTGTAGATGATTTATCAGTAGAAAAGCTAGTGGTAAAGAATGCAGGCACAACCAACGAATTGAGGATTGATACTGCGCTGATTGGAACTTTTACCAAAGAAGAATTAGCAAAGGGTATCAATCTTTCCTTATACCCAAACACCCCACAGTTTAAGCAAGCCCTTCAGGTAAAAGAGGTATTAAATAAGATGTGGAAGGCGGTTTCCGATTTGCGCACCATAGAATATGTAGAGTTTAAGTTCCTGTCTTATTACAAAGGGAACAAGGACAATATGCCTGAATTAAAAGAATATTTAGACAACTTGTATAAAACCAAGCTATCTAATACCCCTTATTATAAAACGCAGTTTGACAGGTATTATATTGTTAAGGCTAATCAAAAGCAGTTGTTGCAAGACTTTGATACATTTAGGGAGGATGCCTACAAAGTGGCTCAACCTGTAGAACATACATTTTTGCTAACCACGTCATATTAAATTGTAGACTCGATAGGTTTCCAAGACCGGTCTGGTTTTAACACTAACACCATGAAGAAAATAATAATAGCAGCAACAGTTCTTGCCTGCCTAAATACAAAAGCCCAAGTTACCCAACGCAATCTGTTGATGAACAAATACACATTGGCCGATATTAATCAATCTATTGTGCCAATTGCTCAGTTCAAACCTTTTCCTTCCTCTTCCGAAGAATGGAAACAGCAAGTGCCTGATAGCATTTTGAATAAACTAGTAAAAGATGGGGAACGCGGATTGAAATTTAAGTTCAACGCTGTTTCTTTTAGTACCATACTTGCCTTTAAAAGGAATGGTACTAGATCGCTATATGAAGACCAATCTTTTGTAAAACGTACTACGCTTACCCAGTTGGCTGTTGCAGAAAGCATTGAAGGAAAAGGGCGTTTTATGGATGCCATCATGGAAGGGTTATGGTCTATCTGCGAGGAAAGTTATTGGGGTGTGCCTGCGCATATTATTCCTACGCAAGGCATTGCAGACGTAGAAAACCCTTATGTGGAACTGTTTACAGCCGAAACAGCTACTACTTTGGGCTTGGTAAATTATTTTGTTGGTGATAAACTCGATGCAGTAAGTCCGCTGTTGCGCAAGCGGATAGTGCTAGAAGTAAATAAGCGGTTCTTTAAACCAATGCTTGCGAACATTGATAAGTATCCATATCTGCAAAAGGATATCAAGGTGAATAACTGGAATCCTTGGATAATGAGCAATTTTATTGCTACTAATCTTTTAATTGAAAAAGACAATGCCAAACGGAGTGAAATGTTGTACAACGGCATGAAGGGTGTGGATAGATATTTTAATGGTTTGGGCGATGATGGTGGTTGCGATGAAGGGGCTCATTATTGGGATGCTGCGGGCGCGAGCGCCTTCGATTGTTTGGAATGGGCGCAAAAAGGAACCAATAACAAGGTGAATATTTTTGATGTTCCATTGATACAAAAGATGGCTTCCTACATTTATAAGATGCACATTGGGGGCAACTATTTTGTGAACATTGGCGATGGCGAACCCACCATCAATAACCTTAGTGGAGCTTTTTTATTTCGCTTCGGCACTGCCATAAATGATGAACAGATGAAGCAGTTTGGATTGTGGCAAACTGCCAACAGCAAGCCATATTTCAGTGTGGATAGCTTTCAGAAGTTTAGGTCTATAGAGAATTTTATCACTATTAAAACGATGCCTACTTCCGCTACTCCTTATAAATTCCCTGAACATGTTTGGATAAATGATGTACAAACAATGACTGCCCGAACCAAAGGAAACTTGTTTTTGGGTACTCATGCAGGGCATAATGGTAAGAGCCATAACCATAATGATGTAGGCGATTTTTTGATCTACCTGAATAACGAACCGTTTATAATTGATGTGGGAAGGGGAACGTACACGGCTAAAACCTTTTCTAGTCATCGATATGAATTATGGAATAATCAATCTCAATACCATAATCTGCCCACTATTAATGGTATTGGAGAACATGAAGGCAAAGAGTTTACAGCCAAAGATGTGGTGAACACAACCACAGCAAAAGAAGATAAATTGGTGATGGACATTGCGGGTACTTATCCTAAAGAAGCAGGTGTTGTTTCGTGGAAAAGAACCAATAGTTTGCTAAAAGATAAGGAAGAAGTAAGGGTGGTGGATGAATATGTATTAGACAAGAAACCGACCTCTTTGCAACAAACCTTTATGACCGTTGCCAAGGTAGATTTATCGCAAAAAGGAAAGGTAGTTTTTGGGGGTGATAAGGATAAATTGGTTCTTAATTATGATGATGCGGCCTTTTCTGTTACCACTGAAACCCCATTGATGACGGGGCCAGAGTATGGTAAACTAATGCGTCATTGGGATAACAGGGTCATAACGAGGGTATTGTTTACAGCAAAGAACCCACAAAAAAAGGGCAAGTTTATTTATAGCTTTAAGAAAGGCGAGTAAATTGTAGCCAGAGAATTATAATAAAAACATTAAAGATGCAAAGTAATAAAACGATAACAGCAATTGTTATAAGTGGTATTGTATTGTTACAATCAATAAAGGCGCAAGAGAAAATAGATGTAAATAAATGCATAAAAAATACTTCATCACAATATGCACATGCAGTCAATGAATACAAGGATAGTACTCGTTTCCCTAGAAGTACCAAACCCGATGGTACGTTGTATTTTGTGAATAGTAAGGATTGGTGTAGTGGATTCTTTCCTGCATCCTTATGGTTGTTGTATGATTTGACTCAAGATGATTTCTACAAAAAGGCCGCTATTAAATGGAGTGGTGCTTTAGAAAAAGAACAATATAATACCACCACGCACGATCTTGGTTTTATGATGTATCTACCTTTTGGGGCAGGATATAAGGATACAAAAAGTGAAACTTACAAAAATATTATCATTCAGTCTGCAAAGTCTTTGGTAACAAGGTTCCATCCAAAAGCGGGAGTCATCCGTTCGTGGGATTTTGGTCCTTGGCAATATCCTGTTATCATAGATAATATGATGAACTTAGAATTATTATTTGAAGCAAGTAAACTAAGTGGCAACAGCAGTTATAGGCAAATTGCCATTAAGCACGCAGATCATGATATGGAAAACCATTTTAGAAAAGATTACAGTTCTTACCATGTGGTAGATTACGATAGTATAACAGGTGTTGCAATTAAAAAACAAACTAATCAGGGGTATGCAGATGAATCTGCTTGGGCAAGAGGACAGGCCTGGGGGCTGTATGGTTTTACGGTAATATATAGGTATACAAAAGACAAAAAGTATCTAGACCAAGCCAAGCATATAGCAGACTTTATTTTGAACAATTCTAATTACCCCAAAGATGGTGTTCCTTATTGGGATTTTAATGACCCCAAAATTCCTGATACTTATCGAGATGCTTCCGCAGGTGCAGTGATAGCTTCTGCTTTATTAGAGTTAAAGAATTACGTGGGAAAAGAGAAGAAAGAGCTTTATTTTAAACAAGCTGAGAAGATACTTTCCACTCTTTCTACCCCTGAGTATCAGGCAAGTATTGGTAATTGCAACTTCATTCTAAAGCATTGTGTGGGTAATTGGCCCAAAGGGAAAGCAACTGGAGAAATAGATGCGTCGATAAATTATGGCGATTATTATTATTTAGAGGCTTTGAATAGATATAAAAGAAAGAAATAGTTTTACGAACCTAATTCTATGGTAAAGGCTTAATCTTTTATATATAATCGGAGGAATTTTTAAATTTCTACCTTTGGCAAAACTTTATCAGGTTCTTTTTAAACTTAGATTGTCTAGTGAAAAAATTTGTTTTTAAATCTAGTTGTTCAATGTTCTTCATAGGGGCTATCTAGAAATACAAATGCGTAAGCTTCTTGTAGAGGGTCTCTTGAATATAAATCACTTATAATGTCCTTTTACTTCACTCTTTACAATATAAACTTTCTGTGAAATCCTTTATTTCTAAACTTTAACACAAACCAAACCAAAGTCAGTTATTCTGAATCAACATGCCTTAGTTTTGTTCACTTACCAAGTACATTATTCTTTGATGAATGAAAAAGTTAAAAACCTAATGCTTTCTATGGATGAACAGCTAGATGAGAATTACAATAAAAATGAAAACAGTATCCATTCAGAAAATAACGCTATTGAAATAATACATAGCACTTTACTATCATTGAGAGAATTTATAATTCATAATGGCTTTGTTTCGCCTCAATCAGAAATTGATTTCTTTAAGCACAAGAAACCCCAAATACTGTCAAGATTAATCTATCACAAAGCCATTCATTCAATTTTAGTTCATAAACCTCATGGTGGTGCCGATATAATAAGACAATATCTAAATGATGAACTTCTAAAGCTTAAACTGTATTTTGATGAAAACATCGACCTCTATACATACCATAGAATAGAAAGTGAAAGTATGGATCATATTTACTTCGTAAGAGAAAATCCTAGCCAAGGTTCATGCCAAGATATTAACTGCTACCAAAATGACCACCTTTTCTGTACTAGTCATGACTTTCGCATTGCAACAATTTTAGCTAATGACCAAATAGAAATTTATTTGTCAATTGAAATTTCTAAACAACAAGAAAACAACATTTATTTAAATCCACTAAATCTACCTCCTGTAAGCAAACTCACTTGGACTGACTCAAAAACATCTCTCACAGAATTAATTTATGCTTTACACAAAATGGGCGTTTTCAACAATGGTAATGCTTCTCTAAGTGAAATATCCAAGCATTTTCAATCATCCTATGATATCAAGTTAGGTAATATCTACAAAATATTCCAAGAAATGAAAGAGCGTAAAATAAACCTATTTCCTTTCATCGATGCAATGAAAAATGCCTTAGTTAAATATATTGAATTTTTGGATGATAAATTGAACTAGACTCATTCTGTATATCCAGTCAAATAGTTTAATAGTTTTTCTTTTCATAGAAATCCTAGTTACAGACAAAGACATAGCTTATTAATTCCCACAACGGTATACATGGGGGTATGAAATCTGAGGATAATTTTTAATTTTCCTTTATATCTAGAAACTTATTTTAATCTTATTGGGTTTTAACTCATTCAAATAACTTAATGATTCAGTAGCATTTTCATAAATTTCCTAAACAATAAATCTTACCGTACTACTGCCCTCATAGGGGTAAATAGTCCTTTAAACCACCTTCTTTTGTATCATAACAAAATAAAAAGTGTATTATGTCTATTGATTTACTTACAAAACAGGATTGGGCAATTTTCAAAGTAGAGTTGCTTTCAGAAATTAAAATAATGTTAGCACCCGCAAAACAAGAGGAAAAGCAATGGCTTAAGTCTTATGAAGTTAGGGAGTTATTGGGCATTTCCCCTGGCACTTTGCAGAATATGCGCTTAAGTGGGATATTAACCTATTCTAAAGTCGGAGGATTGTTGTTTTATAGTTACGCTGACATCCTAAAACTGATGGAGGGTAATAAAAAACCAATAATTCACCTATTAACCAAAAGAAAAAACTAGTTCAAAATTTCTTTCCATCCTCTCTTTTCTTTCAACTTACAACTTATTACTTATAACCTTTAACTGATATTTCATAACTCATAACTAACTACATGAACTACATCCGTCACCTTAATGCCTTCTTTACGGTTATCCGTAATGATAAAAGACTCACTTCTGCGCATGTGAGCCTATACATGGCAATGTTCCAGTATTGGAATTTTAATAGATTTCAAAATCCCTTTACAATTCGTAGGGAGGTAATGCTATCTCTTTCTAAAATCGGTTCTAAAAATACTTATCATAAATGCCTCAAAGAACTACACCAGGCTGGTTATATTATTCAACATATTTCTTTGCTAAAATATACCCCTATAAAAATCAGCATGGTTCGCTTTGCATCTAAAGAAGAAGATAATAATTTCGTGCAGCTCAACCTTTTCAATCCTTGTTCTGATTCTAAAATAACACCAATAGTCGGTACTAATTCTAATACTCTACCTGTATCTATTTTGACTAAAGAAAGTCACACTTTTGGTACACAATCAGACCCAAATTTGATACACTTAATAAAAGGTAATCAAACTAATGAAAACAAGAGTGAAAACGAAAATCAAAAAAATTATAAAAATGAAAATGATCTTTTAAAACCAGAAACAAACACAATTCCCCTTGTCCCAAATAGTGTACAGATAGCTGTAATAACTACGCAATCGGATTCGCCTATGACAATCCCTTCTTTCGATGAAGTTGGATTTTTCTTCAAAAACAAGGAAATTGCAAATAGTGAAGCATCAAAATTCTTCCACCACTATCAAAGTAATGGCTGGCTAATTGGGGGTAAATCCCCAATGAAAAACTGGCAATCTTCAGCTATTAAATGGATTCTCAATATTCCTTCAAACCCTAAAAATACAAGTCCTCATGCACTCTTTAATGCAGCAGATAAAGACTACTCCGAGCCTTTATGACTATACCGAGGTTCTTACATTTATCCAATGTAAAGGCAGGGAACTATTTGGCAAAAAGTTCTTGTTATTAGAGAGTGATTCCCTGATAGTTTTAAAATTATCAATTTACTTTCTCAACGATGAAGCATTGGCAGATATTTATCAAGTAGATTTATCTAAAGGAATTATGTTATCCGGCCCTGTTGGCTGTGGCAAAACCAGTCTAATGTATATAATGAAATACCTACTTAATAATGAGAGCAACTTTATCATTAAATCAGTTCTCGTAATAGCATCTGACTTTTCAAGAGATGGCTACGATACACTTTTGCGTTATACTCGTCTCTCTTTCAACCCAATTAACAATCGCCCTACTACCTTCTGTTTCGATGATGTGGGCTTAGAACCTCTCGTTCAGTATTACGGAAATCAATGTAATACAATGTCTGAAATTTTATTATCTCGATATGATTATTTCCAACAACATCACATGTTAACGCATATCACCACCAATTTATCCGCAACTGAAATACAAGAACGCTATGGCATTAGGGTAAGGAGTAGAATGAGAGAACTCTTTAACCTGATTGCTTTTGATAAAACAACCATAGATAAAAGAAAATAGTCTTAATACTTAATCTGTCTAAATCAATAGCTTTACTTGCCCCTCGGAGGTTAGGGTTCATTTCTTTCATTCAAATCATTCAATCAGTGCTACTATTCAAATTTTATAAGTACTTTTGTTCACAAATAAATACCGTTCACGTTTTCGTGAACAATTAATATAAGTGAACATGAATGAAGAAAAGATAATACACAAAGCTTTGGAAGCTTTAAATCTTAATACCAATATAAAAGGTACATGGCAAAGCTTTGAACAACCCAAAAATGAAGATGGTAAGCTATTACTGGTAATTGGCAATACTAAGTTGGTATATCTAATAAAGATAAGAAAAGAAGTAAGGCTACAACAAATAAACCAACTTATAGATTTTAATGAAAGAGAAAAGAACGGGATAATGATCGTTGCAGCCCGATTATTTCCTAAAGTAAAAGAAGAGTTACGCCGCAATAAAATTGCTTATTTAGAAGCTAATGGCAACATTTTCCTTAAAAATAAAGATACACTGATATGGATTGAGGCTAATAAACCTCTGGAAATAGATACAAAAACAACTACTCGCGCATTTACTAAAACGGGTCTAAAGGTAGTTTATCAATTCCTGACTAACGAACAATGGGTAAATAAGCCATACCGTCAGATAGCTGAGCAAACAGGAACAGGTATTGGCAATGTGACAAACATTATTAAAGGGCTTCTACAAGATGGTTTTCTACTTCCAATTACCAAAAATGAATATAAGCTGAGCAACAAAGAAAAATTATTAGATAAGTGGGCAATTGCTTACGAAGAGAAGCTAAAGGGAATTATCAAAATAGGAACTTTCCGTTTTTTAAAAGAAGAGGATTTTATTAATTGGAAAAAGCTGCCACTTAATACAGGATCAACTTTGTGGGGTGGTGAAGCTGCTGGCGATTTATTAACTAATTTTCTTCGACCTGCCGAACTAACCTTATACACAACAGAAACAAGAAATGAGCTAATTAAAAATTACAAGTTACTGCCTGATGAAAAAGGCAATATAAAAGTGTATCAAAAGTTCTGGAAAGAAGAGGATGGAGATGATAAAGCCTGGGCTAACCCATTATTAGTTTATGCCGATCTAATAAATAAAAATGATAGGCGATGTACGGAAACAGCCCAAAAAATATACGATGAATACTTACAAAATAAAATTTGAACAGCTTAGGTTACAACCCGAAGTGGCAGAAATGCTTAGTGCACTACAGTATGGACTAGAAAAATTCAGCATAGACTTTTATTTAATTGGTGCAGTAGCAAGAGACGTTTGGATGAGCGCCATTAACAATATTGCGCCTAAAAGAACAACTGGCGACATAGATTTTGCAGTGTTTATCAATGAGAAAGGTGTTTATGAGAGCCTAAAAGAATACTTAATTGATAAAGAGAATTTTCAGCCATATAGAGGGAATGCCTATGTACTTATTTGGAATAATACGGTAGAGGTAGATTTATTGCCTTTTGGTACAATAGAAGATGAGGATAGAAAGGTTATTGTAAATGGTTTAGGTCTAACGAATATTAACTTACAAGGCTTTACAGAAGTATATGAAGAAGGACTTCCTAGTCTTGATCTAGAAGGTAAGAACCAATTTAAGTTTTGCACGCTACCTGGCATTGTATTGTTAAAGTTAATTGCTTGGGACGATAGACCAGAAGCTAGAAGAGATGACATTAAAGACATCTGTGACATACTAAATCATTTCTTCAGTATGTATGACAATGAAATATGGCAACACCATAGTGACTTATTTACTGATGAAAACATAGAATTAAAACACATAGCAGCAAGAGTAATGGGGCGCGAAATGAACAAAATAGCAAAAAGAAACGACACACTTTTTGACAGAATCTATAAAATACTAGAGGTAAACACGACTAATATAGCAAATAGCAAAATGGCAATAATTATGATTGAATATTTTGAAAATACGTTAAAAGAAAACGTTTTGCTTTTAAACCATCTAAAATTGGGATATAACGAAGTTCTGTAGTTAAGCTTAATTTTTTCTATGAGCTTACCTTACAGGTCGGGCTATCCACTCCAATCTTTTTACCCCTGCGGGATAAAAAGTATTTCCGTTCCTATCCCTAAGCCAACACCAAACCATCGCCGCTAACATCTCATAATTCTCAACTAATAACTACTCTTTGTCCTCACTACGACTTACCCCTTATGCCTAACCACTCATAACTCATATCTCATAACTACTCTTTATTCTCACTTACCACTCATAACTCATATTTCATAACTCATAACCTCATTGGTGTTGCTTCGCCACGACTCTAATAAGTACCCGCCCAGCATACAAACAGTAAAGGGCTATTGCAGTTTTGAAGAAAAAAACTGCACTGTGGTAGTTGCCAACATTTTTAACTGTCATACTTTTTGTGAAGGGGATGCATCTGTAGTTAAAAGGCACATTCGGGGGCGAAAAACAAAAAGCCCCCAAAAGAGCCTTTTCCAATCTAAGCACCCCCTGAACAAAAAGACGGTAGCCCAAAACCAAAAACCGAAGACAGGCTATCTTATGCCAGTACAAAAATGTCGGTACGCTATTGAAACATAACATTCTATTATGGTGCAAACCCTGCGGGCTTCGCTTCGCTACGGGGATGAACCCTTTTCAACCATAACAATATTATGTAAAATAGCCAAAACCACAGCACTTTTTAAATAAAAAGTGATAGCCCTTTACAGTTCGTAAGCTTCCCACCCTTTAAATCCCATCAGTACCCCACCACCCTTTTTTGGTTGCAGGAAAAAGAAAGGCATCTGTCTAATTACGGCAATGTGCAAAAGGTAGGTGTAAGCCCATAGCCACACACACATCCACTTCGTTTCTGTAGGTGGCTTATCGGGTCTTACGCCAACCTTTAAGCACCGCGCGGCAACACCAATGCCAGTATTACACTACGCAAAGCTGGCGCAGTCTCTTGTGTCTTGGTGTTTGGCTTCCCCCACGCATTAAATCAACACATAAGCCAAACCCTCAAGCCAATTCAAGCCTGCCAACGCACTTTTGCCCCGTTCCATTCTGGCACTGCCCGTGCTGAAGCCCACACGCCACCAATGGTATGACTTCATTTCCCTGCGATGGCTGCTTCCCCTTCTTAGAATTCCAACAGTACCCCACCACCCTTTTTTGGTTGCAGGAAAAAGAAAGGCATCTGTCTAATTACGGCAATGTGCAAAAGGTAGGCATAAGCCCATAGCCACACACACATCCACTTCGTTTCTGTAGGTGGCAAATCGGGGCTTCCACCAACCTTTTTGCACCGCGCGGCAACAGCAATGCCAGTATTATATTCCACAAAAGATTTGTTCCATTCCATCCTGGCACTGCCCTTGCCCAAAACCCAAACGCCACTAATGGTATGACTTCTTTTTCTGCGATGGCTGTTTCCCCATCTAAAACCCTGTAGCCCGCTTCCTTCCTTCCTTCTGCTTTTTTCTTCTTTGAAAAACACCAATCAATCCTACAAAGTAGGATTCCTATGTGCCCTATCTTACGCTCTTGAAAGCAAAAACTATCATCCCTATACCCCTATGAACCTATGTGTTGAACCCCTCTCTACTTAATTTCTTTCTTACAACTCATATTTCATAATTCATATCTCATAACTTCTTTTTCCTCACTTACGACTTACTCCTTATCCCTTACGCCTTTCTTTTTACTCATATCTAATAACTAATAAGTAGTCCCTCAAAATTAAATATAGTTTATTACATCAATATCGTGGGAAGAAAATCAAAGAAAATAACATTATCTGTAGGCCCTTGGAAACTGTTAGAGAAAAGCTCTAAACAAGTTCTG
>Ga0164296_1000518_pt1 | contig 45117 bp, 38 predicted proteins | sample GEODES057metaG_FD_113533 | JGI IMG/M metagenome (GOLD analysis project Ga0164296, IMG submission 113533) | Dystrophic lake water microbial communities from Trout Bog Lake, Wisconsin, USA - GEODES057 metaG | ecosystem: Environmental > Aquatic > Freshwater > Lake | place: USA: Trout Bog Lake...
GACCACCGATGGCCTTAGATGCCAACAAAAACGGTCAGGTCGTGTGGCTTGCCAACGCGGTATATACCGCATCTGCTCCCTGCCTAATATCCCAACCAAACGGTGGGGGACCTCTGTCCCTCAAATCCGGGCGCAGGAGCGCGACTACACGTGGCTGAAGAAATTGAAAAATACGAAGACGAACTCGATAAATTAATCGACGCCGGCAAAGAAAAGGGCTACCTCACCTATGGCGAGGTCAACGACCTCATCCCCGGCGAACTCACATCTCCCGACGACCTCGACGACCTGTTGACCACCATCAACACGCAGGGCATTGACGTCCTCGGCGGCGAACCCAAGTTCGGCCCGGGCGAAAAATTTGAGCCTGAAGCCGGTGAAGAGAGCGACGACGTCGAACTCGACCTCACGCCGGGTACGCTGGAAAAAACCAACGACCCCGTCCGCATGTACCTGCGCGAGATGGGCACCGTGCCTCTGCTCACCCGCGAAGGCGAAGTCGAAATCGCCAAGCGCATTGAGCGCGGCCAGATGCGCGTCATGAAGGCCATCAGCCGTTCGCCCATCGTCATCCGCGAAATCGCCGGCCTTGGTGAGGACCTCCGCCGCGGCGTCCGCAACATCAAGGAAGTCGTCACCTTCGACGAAGAAGAGTTGACGGAAGATGTGCTGCAGGCCCGCGTGCGTCAGACCGTCGGTCGCATCGACATCCTCAACAAGCACCAGAAGAAGGCGCTCGGCTTTGAAGAAAAAATCGCCGCCCCGCACGGTAAGGACGCCAAGGCCAAGGCCCGCGACCTGCGCAAGAACCGCTGGCTCTTCGGCCGCGAATGCGTGCTCGTCAGCCGCATCGTCCGCGAACTGAAATACACCAATGGCGAAAAGAAACGCCTGCTCGACAAGGTCAACAAGACCGTCGACGCCATGCGCACCCTCGAACGCCAGATCCGTTCACTCGACCAGAAGTATGAGCAGTCCCGCAGTGAAGAGCTTCGCAAGGAATACAAGCGCCAGCAGAAAAACTGCAAGACCGACCTCGACCGCATGGAGCAGGACGCCGGCATCACGCTCAACGATCTCAAGCGCACCCAGCGCGAAATGATCCAGGGCGACATGGACGCCGAGAAGGCCAAGCGCGAACTCATCGAAGCCAACCTTCGCCTCGTCGTTTCCATCGCCAAGAAGTACACCAATCGCGGCCTGCAGTTCCTTGACCTCATTCAGGAAGGCAACATCGGCCTGATGAAGGCCGTCGACAAGTTCGAGTATCGCCGCGGCTACAAATTCTCCACCTATGCAACCTGGTGGATTCGCCAGGCCATCACTCGCGCCATCGCCGACCAGGCCCGCACCATCCGCATCCCGGTGCACATGATTGAGACCATCAACAAACTCATCCGCACCTCGCGCCAGTTGGTGCAGGAGCTGGGCCGCGAACCCTCCAGCGAAGAAATCGCCAAGCGCATGGATATTCCTGTCGCCAAGGTCCGCAAGGTCCTCAAGATTGCGCAGGAGCCCATCTCGCTCGAAACGCCCATCGGCGAAGAGGAAGATTCGCACCTCGGCGACTTCATCGAAGACCGCATGGCCGTCTCGCCCTCAGACGCGGTCATCAACGTCAACCTCAAGGAGTACACCTCGCAGGTGCTGCGCACCCTCACCCCGCGTGAAGAGCGCGTCATCAAAATGCGCTTCGGTCTTGAGGATGGCAGCGAACACACCCTCGAGGAAGTCGGCCAGAGCTTCCAGGTCACCCGCGAACGCATCCGCCAGATTGAAGCCAAGGCGCTGCGCAAACTCCGCCACCCCTCGCGCAGCCGCAAACTCCGCGCCTTCGTCGACGGCGTCAAAGAATAATCAACGCATCAGCAACAACAAAGGCCGCGAGCAATCGCGGCCTTTGTTGTTTGGCGTAATATTATTTTCCTGTACATGTGAAGATATAGCTATGGAGGATGAAATGGCTGAAGGCTCAGTCTCGAATCGTTGGTGGGAGAATTATCTCGTGAGATATTTCCTGCCAGCCATCGCTGGAATGCTGATTGTGCTGTGGCTTCGTAACAACTCAGGTGCAAGCATCTATATTCCAGAACTGCTTCCAAGAGATACTAAAGACTTCAATACAGCCCACTTATTGCTATGGCTCTTGCTTGGAAGTTTATATTGCTATCTTGCTTCATACCCCGCATTAGTATTTCATGCAACACGAGTGTTGGATTTTAGTGATGGACTTGGAAATATAGCGAAATGGAAATATATGATATGGAATCCATACATATGGAGTTTACTTTTCGCAGTGGCAGCTGCAATTTCTGCGTATCGGAACTCGTTTTGCTGGTCAATATTATGTGTACTTATATTTGCAGTTGTTCAAATCGTTAGAATTATTCTTGCAATTCTTATCCAAGGTCCATTCGGGCTAGTTAAGAAAGTCAGAGGAAGGTACGATGCTAGTATTTCTTATGCATACCTCAGAACCTTATCTGAACGGCGGTCAAATACGATAAAAGAGAAAAGAGACCGCAATTACGCAAATATAATAATTATGAAAGATGAAAAAGATATCGTTGATTCATATAGGCATTTAAGAGAACACGGAAACACAGCATTAATTGTTCTCTATGAACTTTCGATGTGCCCAATTATCTATATAATTTTAGAAAAACAAGAGAATATCTTTAATAAAATTGTATTCGCAAGTGTGATTGGAGCATGGGTGTTTCCATCCGTGCTTACTCATTATATGGCACAACATCTCGAACGGAGATTCTCTTGGTTTGACTACTCACCAGATAAGAGAGAATAGAAGTCATACGAATAGGTTCCCTGTTGCCCGGCGAGCAATCAATGCTTCACACGCCCATACATTCCAGCCTGAAAACTCCTCTGGTCCAGCCGAGGCAGCCTGCGCGCAATCTTCTCCGGCACCAACTCCGTATGTTTCACGTCGATAAGATGTTCCGCCACGAACCACACATCTTCCTCCGCGGTCATCCACTGCTGCTTGTCAAAACGCGCCAGATTCACCGGCCGTGAAAACTTCCGCAGCGTCCGTTCACCGCGCAGGTTGTAGTAGTTCTCAAAATAACTCAGCGCCAACTCGCGCAGCGTGCGATACACCGGCGAACGAAATCGCAGCCCGGCAAAGTTCGACTTGGCAATGCTGCCCCACAAACCATTCTCGCGATACAACGCCAGCACGTGGTCGTCATCATTCACCGCTTCCAAATCCATCACCAGCGGCGGATGCCCGTTGACGCGCAACGCCGCAGCCGCCAGCAACGCACCCTCCAGGCAATGCCCCTTGCGCTCCCGCAGCGCCCGCTCCGGAGAACGCGCCGTGTCGGCATAGCTGTACGGCAACGCATCCACAAATTTCTGGATCTGCATCGGCGTCTTCAACGCGCGCAGCGTGCGCAAACTCTTCGCCGACAAGCCGAAGCCTTCATTCCCGCTCAAATGATTTTTCACTTTCATCATCTCTCAACAACAAAGGCCGCGAGCATTCGCGGCCTTCATCGAATTTCAATTGCAATGCGTTACATGTTCGTGTGGCCGCCGCGCATCTCTTCATTGAATGCTGGCTTGGTGAACTCCAGCGCTCGCGCCAGGTTCTCCACAAATGTGTCCTTGTGCGTCAACAGCGCCGGAGTCACCGCAGCAAATTCTCCGCCGTCGCTCAACTTCACCAGGCCTTCGGCCTGCAATGCCGCCGCCGCTTTTTCCAAATCGGCAACTTCGCAGTTCAGATACTGTGCATCGCGCGGATCCGTAATCCAAACCGGCTCGCCGTTTCCAGTCACGCCAGAAAGCCAGTAGACCTTCGACAGCATAAAATCGTGGCGCTCTTCCACGTTGGTCTCGGTAAACAGAAAACGCTTCTGCCAACGGCTGTAGTAACGCGTCGTCACCGGAACCGGTTGGCGGTTGCCGGACTTCAGCATTTCCAGCTGTCCGCGGTCCAGCGTCTTGCGAATCGCGTTGTAGATAAAGCTTTCGGCAAACGGCTGCTCGGCCGCCGGAATAATTTCTGCAAAGGTCTGCGTCACACTCGCCGCCACCTTGGCGTGCAACTGGTGTTCGCCGGCGTCATCCAGATGCACTTCGCCGTGCACCACCAGCGTGTCCGCGCCGGAGGTCGAGTGGTGAAACGGCCACTCAAAATGCCCAAAGCGAATCGGCAATCCTGAAAGCGTTACCGAACCTTCCGGCACAGGATTCCGCAACCGCTTGGCCGCGTCCTGCAGATAGCGGGTCAGCTCTTCCAGCAGCGCCGGCTTGGTCACGTCAAAGTCCGTGCTCAGCTCCAGCGAGAGGGTGCGTGCGCCGCTCTGGTCCAGCGCCGGCGCCAGCGTAAATCGCACCGTCGGTGTGCCGTTGTAATCAGTGGCAGCTTCGTTGCCCACAATCTTCAGCGCAGCCACGCGGGCTGCTGTGTCAATCTCTGCCGTCAGGTTGGTGTGTAGCTGTGTGCTCATTCTTGGTCCTTCATCTCTCTAAACAGGGCTTTGTTCTTCAACGCCAATTTTACCGGAGCGGGGGCCTGCTCCGCTTGGCGAATCTTGCAGAATCCTACAGATTGAATAGTTCGCGCAATCGCTTGGTCTGCGCCCGGCTCACGGGAATCTCGCTCTGCTTGCGGTCATTCATCCGCAGTTGGTAGCTCGATTTGAACCACGGCACCACCTCGCGGATGTGGTGGATGTTCACCACAAAGCTGCGATGCACACGCCAGAAGTCTTCCGGCGAAAGCTGCTCCATCAAATCGTCCAGCGTGCGGCAGTTCGAGCAGCCTTCAGCGTTCTGCGTCACCACGCTGATGGCGCCTTCTTCAATGGATGCGTAACAAATCTCGCGCTGGTCAATCAGCAGCAGCCGATTCTGCGCCCGCAGCACCACCTTGCCCGCGCCCAGCTTGCCTGGGTCCTTCGCGGCCGGCCGCTCTTCCAGCATCTTCAGCACGGCGGCCAGCTGCGGAGCGTTCCCGCGGTCATCCTTCGCCACCTGCATTGCGGCCATCTGGTCGCTCAGCCGCCCGCGAACTTTTTCCAGCGTGCGTTGAACCCGCGTGCGGTCAAACGGCTTCAGCAGATAGTCGACAGCATTCACTTCGAACGCGCGCACTGCGTAGCGATCGTATGCTGTGGCAAAAACAATCTGCGGCATCGTTTGCTGCGGCCGCTCGCGTTGCGCACCCAGCAGTTTTTTTATGACGGCAAATCCATCCATGCCCGGCATCTGCACGTCCATAAAGGCAAGATCAGGCCGCCGCGTGCGCACCAGATCAAAGGCCTCAATGCCGTTCGATGCTTTGCCCACAACTTCTACACCGCCGATTTTTTCCAGCAGGTACGCCAGCTCCTCACGGGCTAGCTCTTCATCGTCGGCGATGATGGCGGTCAGATTCATTTGTTCGGTGAAAGTCTAAGCGCGGAGACGGGCCGGCGTGTGGTCTTCGGCAAGGTCATGTCCGCATTGCGTGCAATAAATTTCTGTTGCGCGCACGCTGCGGTGGCACTGGCCGCAAATGGCTGCCAGCTGGTACCGGCACTGCGGGCAAAAATTAACGCTGGCTGGAACCTGGCTGTGGCATCCCGGACAGGCCATCTGCGCTGGCTGGCGAAGCAGGAAGTAAACCACCGCTCCAATGCCGCCCGGCAACAGCAGAACAATCAGCATCCACAAACGCCCGGACATATTACGCCGCTTCACATCGCGGCTTACATAACCAATCAGCAGTGTGTAGCTGGCCAGTGCTGCGCCCCAGGTAAAACTCATCAACAAACGGAAGGCCAGCACTTCATTGTGACGGTGCGGCATCATCACAAAAAACATGTACTGCACAGCAACAAACACCACCGCCGCCAGCGCGATGGACCAGGAGGGCACCATCTGCAATTCGTTGTCGCTTCGTGCTGCGGAGTCATTGTTCTCGTGTTTGTTGAAAGGATCCATGCGTGCGTGACCCGTAGAAAAATCTTTCGGTAGAATTTTTTTTGAAACAGATTGTTATCGTTTGCGGCCGCGCTGGAACCAGAGCATCACCAGCACGCCCATGGTCAGCGGCATAAACCACAGCGTCAGAATCAGCAACGGTGTGCTGTTCGCCGGAAAACTTTCCGCGCTGTCTTCAATCAGCACGTTCCATTGCTCCACCAGCGCCCAGGCGGAGTGGGCAATCATCATCACCATGGCCGAGCACACCAGCAGCGGCAGCCAAAGCGAACGCAACGAACGCTTCTGCATCTCATTGCTGCGCACGCGCTCGCGCATCAGTCGCTGCGTGCGGCCCACTACCGTGTGGCTTGCACCAACGTCCATGTGGTGCATTGCATCGGCAATGTATTGTTCCTGCATCGTATGCTGCTCCGGCATGGTGCGCTGCATTTTCATTTCGCAGCCTCCGTGCGCAGATTTGCGCTGAGCGAGGATGCATCCTGCTTGCGCTCACGCGGTGCAAGGGTCTCTTCAATGTGCGGCTTCAGCGCCGCCATGCCGCGATACAGCCGCGACTTCACAGTCGACAGCGGAGACCGCGTCACCTTGGCGATTTCTTCCAACGACATTTCTTCCTGAAAACGCAGAATCAAAACTTCGCGATAATTCGCTTCAAGATGCAGCAGCGCTTCCATGATGTGTGCGCTGGTCTCGCCGCTCTGAATCACATCCAGCGGAGTTGCGGCACTACTCACCGCTTCAAACGGACGCTCTTCATCCGTGCTCTCGCTCATCTCATCCAGGCTGGCCATGGTGCGCTTGCGCGAAAGATCAATCACCAGATTGCGCGCGATGGTGAAGAGCCAAGTATCAAAACGCGCCTTGCCGTTGTACTGCGAACCGCGCTGCAGAACACGCATCCACGTTTCCTGAAAAAGATCATCAGCCGTCTCGCGCTTGCCCGTCAGGAACAAAAGGTAGCGCATCAACCGATGCTGATACGTCTCAATTAATTCGTTGAGAAGATTTTCATCGTTCCGCTTCAGGCCGGCTGCAATGGCCTCGCTCTCCGCGCGTATTTGCGAAGCTTGGGCCTCGGTGCGGTTTGCCAGTGAATGAGCGTGAACGGCAGTTGGCATCACATTCTCTATGACGTAATTCACCACAGGAAAGACGCGCACCCGTGTGTGGTTTTGCTGTGCAATATTCAGTATCCTCCCGAAGGTTGCCCTGCGCAAGAGCAGAGTACACTTGTAGATATGGAGCTTTTGTACGGTCTTCATCCGGTTGAAGAAGCGATCCGCTCGGGATCGCGGAAGCTGGAACATGTGCATGTGGCGCGGGAGCGGGCGGACCGGCGGCTGGAAGCGCTGCTGGAAGCCTGCCGGGCTGCCGGAGTGCGTGTATCTCTAACAAAACGCGATGAGTTAACCCGGTTGGCGAAGACCGATATGCACCAGGGCGTGGTGGCCATGGTGCGTGAGCGGCAGTTTCTGGCGGTGGAAGACCTGATTGCCACGCCGACGGAAAGTACTGTATTCAAAGACGGTTACCGCTTCTTTTTGGGACTGGATGGGGTGGAGGATCCGCATAATTTGGGCGCGATTTTGCGCGCGGCGGACGCTGCCGGAGTGGATGGCGTGCTGCTGCCGGAACGCCGCTCTGCGCCCGTAACTGCAACAGTTGCAAAGACTTCCGCCGGTGCGAGCGAGCATATTCGGATTGCGAAAGTTACGAATCTGGTGCGGTCGCTGGAAGAGATGAAAAAGCAGAATATCTGGTGTATCGGATTGGATTCAAACGGGTTACAGGATTACGACCAGTTTGATTTCCGGATGGACTGCGTGTTGGTGCTTGGTCGGGAAGGCCTTGGTTTACATGAACTTACGAAGAAAACCTGCGATTACATGCTGCGGATTCCGATGCTGGGCAGTGTTTCGTCGCTGAACGTATCTGTTGCAGCTGCAGTAGTTATGTACGAGATGGCGCGGCAGCGGCGGGCTGGAACTGGCCCGGTGCCGGGAGCGTCGGCAGCGGCTGTAAATCCTGCTAAACCGAAGAAGCAGAAGGGTTTAGGGTCATAACTGCGCGATTTTTGTGGTGCAGAAAAAAGCGCAATTTTGCGCAAAAATATCGAGTTTTAATATTGATTGTGCGAGGTTTAATGTTGCCTAAGCGAGATTTAATGTTATCTGAAAATTTTCTGTTCAAGATGATGGTTGGCGACAAGCGGCAGGGCTTGCGCAAGTGTTTGATGATGTTGGCGTTAGCGGCATTTATTTCGATGGCTGCGGCGCAAACTACGAACGAAAATAGTGCGCCAAATTCTACAAATCCTACAACTACATCAGGAAATGCCACACCGGCGACTGGAAATACAACACCGGCGGGCGGAAATCCGACGTCGAGCGGAAATGCAACGGCTGGAGCTACGGCCGCCCCGCGGCGGGTGCTGAGGCCGGCGGGACAGAATGCTGCGGGACAGAATGCGACGGAGCAGGGTACGGCAGGACAGGGTACGGCGGGGCAGGCGGGAACTCCGGCGGCGGAGGGCGATGTGTTTGTGGGGCCGACGGAGGCTCCGCTGCCCCCCGCGACGGGGACGGTGATTTTTTCGCGGAGTGCGGACAGCACGGGCAAAGGGACAGACGGAAATGGCACGGACGAAAAAAATCCTGCGGCGACGGGAACTACGGCGACGAATGAAGCGGGTGGATCTGCGAAGTTGATGGCGACGGATGCCGAGCGCGAGGCAGTGCTGGTGCGGAGCTACGACCTGGATGTGCGGCTGGTGCCGACGCAGAGCCAGATGGCGGTGCGGGCGCGGATGGTGGTGGAGAATGCGGGCGCGGATGCGCTGACGGAATTGCCGCTGCAGATTTCCTCGAGCCTGAATTGGGAGAGCGTGCGCTGGGTGAGCGAGGACGTGGTGAGCGGAGCGGCGAATGCAAAAGCTCCGGCGAATTTGAAATTTGTGCAGCAGGAATTTTCCACGGACCTGGACCACACGGGGCGCGTGCATGAGGCGGTGATTGCGTTGCCGGAGCCGCTGGCTGCGGGTGCGCGGATGACGCTGGATGTGATCTACAGCGGGACGCTGGGGCAGGACGCGACGCGGATGACGCGTGCAGGCGCACCGACGGTGGAAGCGGCGGCAGCGGACTGGGACCGCGTGAGCACGGAGTTCATCGGCGTGCGTGGATTTGGAAATGTGGTGTGGTATCCGGTGGCGGCCCCGGCGGCGGCGCTGGGCGAAGGCGCGAAGGTGTTTGAAGCGATTGGCCGCGAGATGGAACGCACGCAGAGTGCGACGGTGGCGATGCGGGTGCAGGTGGAGTATGTGGGCAACGCGCCGAATGTGGCGGTGCTGAATGGCGTGATGGTGAAGGGAATGCCGCAAGCCGATGCGGCAGTTGCGGATACGACGGCAGGCGTTTCATCGAGCGTGAGGTCAAGTGTTTCTTCTAGCAATGCACCGAGTGCAGCGGACCATGCGGCGGATGCGCCGGGCGACGCGGACCTGACGGCGCCGAGGATTGCGGAGTTTGAGCTGAAGGCGCAGACGCTGGGATTTATGACGCCGGGATTTTTTGTGCTGACGCGTGCGTTTGACAGCGGCATGGGGTTGAACATTTATCCTCTGCCGGAAGATGAGGCGCGGGCGCAGGGATACACGGCGGGCGCGGCGTTGGCGCAGCCGATGTTTGCCGAGTGGTTCGGGAAAAAAGTATCCGGCGATGCCTTGACGCTGGTGGAGTTGCCGGCGACGGGCGCGAGCGATGCCGGGTTGGCAGCGAAGGCGGAGACGCAACCGTATGAGTTGAGCGGGGCGAGCGCGCCGATAGAGTTCAGCGAATTGATTGCGGAGACACCGGCGAACCTGGCGCCGCTGCTGGTGCATCCGCTGGCACATGCGTGGTTCCATTCGCCGCGCGTGTGGATGGATGAGGGCTTTGCAACGTTTGCGGAGATGCTGTGGCTGGAGCGGGCGAGCGGGCGCGAGTTGGCAACAGAGCGGATGGATGCGCACCGGCCGGCGTTGGCGTTGGCGGAACCGGAAGCTCCGGGGACGCCGGGCGAGTTGGGCGAGAGTTTGATTCACGCGCGGGACGATGTGTATTACCGCACCAAGGCGGGGTATGTGTGGTGGATGCTGCGCGAGATGGTGGGGCAGCGGGCGCTGGCGGTGGCGATGAATGCGTACCGGCCGGATGCGGACACGACGCAGGAATATTTTGAGACGCTGGTGGAGAAAGCGGCAGGGAAGAATCTGCAATGGTTTTTTGATGATTGGGTGTACCGCGACCGCGGGCTGCCGGATTTGCGGATTGGTGCGGTGACTCCGAAAGAAGAGATGGCGGCGCGGGCGGGCGGCGGTGCGCCGATGTATGTGGTGGCGGTGGAAGTGGCGAATGATGGCGCGGCGGGATGCGAGGTCCCGGTGACGGTGCACGCGGGCAACACGGTGGTGACGGAACGGCTGCGGGTGAATGGGCATGCATCTGCAACGGTGCGGGTGGTGATTGCGGGCAGGCCGACGGCGGTGACAGTGAATGACGGCAGTGTGCCGGAGGCGCGAGCTACGGTGCATGAGCGGGAAGTGGAGTAAGGCAGAGGCTTAACAGTGATGACGGTGATTCGGGGATAAGAGCTGATAAGAGCAAAGGCTTAATACTGGTAGGGTCAACGGCAAGAGCTGGACTGCAGATTGCACAGATGAACACAGATGCGTCAAAGGCGAAAGAAGGTAAGAGCAAAACAACGGCAACGGCAAACAGGTTAAGATCACAGGAAAAATTTGGTGCGGACTAGAGAATTGAAGATTTTTGGCAACGGAACTGCGGCGGTGTGGAGAGCGTAAAGAGAAGGAATAGAAAAGGAAACGCGGGAAGAGGGCGTGATGGCGGAAGTGAATACGGCAGGGCGATGGGCGATGGCGGGCCGCGCGCTGCTTTTTTTATTGTTGAGTGCGGTGATGCTGGCGGCGGCGGCTCCGTTGATGATGCGGTATGCGGGGATGCGCGGTGTGATTGCGGTTGGCGCGGTGACGAGTTCGGGAACGTATCTGCTGACGATGTTGTTTGTGAAGTGGGAGCGGGTGACGCTGCGCGAGGTGGGCGCGAGGTTGCAGGCTGGGAGTGCGCGGCGGCTGGCGACAGGATTCGGAATTGGGCTGGGGCTGGTGGTGGTGCAGGAAATAATTGTGGCGGCGGTGTGCGGCGAGCGGTGGGAATTGGCGGGGATGGCGGCGTGGAGGTCGACGGGCGTGGCGCTGGTGATGTATCTGTTGCTGGCGTGCCGCGAGGAGTTGGCGTTTCACGGCTATGTGTTGCAGCGGCTGCGGAAATATTTTGGGATGTGGAGTGCGCTGATAACGGTGGCGGTGATGTTTGCGGGGGAGCATCGGCTGGGAGGATATAGCTGGGCGAATGCGATGCTGGGTGCATTTGTGGGTGCGATGCTGTTTGGCATGGCGGCGGTGGCGAGTCGCGGGCTGGCGGTGCCGATTGGAATCCACATGGCGTACAACTTCGGGCATTGGCTGATTGGCGGCAAAGGGACGGGCGGCGTGTGGCAGCCGGTGAATGCAGGGAATTCTGCGAGGGTGGAGCTGGCGGCGTACGTGGTGGTGTTTGCGGCGGCTATGGCGGTGATTGGGTGGCGGAGAAAAACTGAGTTGAGTGAGACGCGATGAATTCTGTGCGGATGGACAAGTGGTTGTGGGCGGCGAGGTTTTTTAAGACGCGGTCGATGGCGACGAAGGCTTGCGAGTTGAGCAGGGTGGATTGGAACGGGCAGACGGCGAAACCGGCACGAGAGGTGCGGGTGGGCGACAGGGTGAGGATCCAGGCGCCGGGCGGCGTGTTTGAAGTGGAAGTGCTGGAGTTGGGTGATGTGCGTGGGCCGGCGGCGGTGGCTCAAAAAATGTATGTGGAGAGCGAGGCGAGTAAAGAGGCGAGGGCGAAGGCGGCGGCGGAGCGGAAGGCGATGGGAATGTTTCTGGCGGCCCCGGCTACGAAACCTTCGAAGCGGGACAGGAGAGTTTTGCTGCGGATGCGTGGGCGAGGGTAGAGGCTTAACAGTGATGGCAGTGATGTAAGGGATAAAACCTGATAAGAGCAAAAGCCGACCACGGATTTCACGGATGGACACCGATTAAGATCAACAGAAAATGCGAGATCGGGATAAGGGCAACTGCAAAGGCTGAAGAGGGGAAGGGCAAGGTCAAAAGAAAAATCTGGAGAGGGATAAGGGCAACTGCAAAGGCTTAAGAGGGGAAGGGCAAGGTCAAGAGAAAAAGCTGGCGCGGGATAAGGGCAAAAGCAAAGGCAGTGGCGATGGTGGGAGTGACGGGGCGAGAGTCCCGATTTTTATTGGGCGAAAGAAATTTGTCTGGGGATGCGGTGCTATTGCTGGTGCCAGGGCTGGGTGATGGAAATTTCTACGCGAATGGGCGCGGGGGATTTTTCTTTGTCAGAAGATTTCGTTGCAGAAGGTGCAGAGGGAGCTGTGGTGGAGTCTGTGGTGGAGAGCCAGGGGATGGCGGCTTGCAGGGCGGAGAGTTTTTGCTGGGTGGCGGCGCCGGTGAGCGTGAGGGTGTAGGCGGCTGACGAAAATTTTGCGGAGAGTGTGGCGGGAGTGGCGGCACCGAGGGAGAGCGGGATGGGTGCGAGCGAGAAGGTGGTGTCGGACTCGGTGGTGTTGCGGGCGCGGGGCTTTGCTGGGTCGGTGGTGAAGACGAGGGTGCGGATGGCGATGACGTTCGAGTGGTCGTTGGGTGCGAAGAAGGTGGTGAGCGATGTGGCGGTGGTGGTGGGGAGAGTGAGCGAAAGTTTTTCTCCGCGGATGGAACCGGACCAGAGGTATTTCTGCGCGGCGGTAGTGTGTTGCGCGTGGGGCGGAGTGGCGGCGCGATAGGTGAAGGCGACGTTGATGGGGCCGTTGATGGCGGCCGAGTCCGGAATGCGGGCGGTGAAGTTGCGCGCGAGCGAGAGGATGTTGGCGGCGTCGAGATGGTTGGAAACGAGGGTGAGGTCGGGCTGCGCGGCGGCGGGTGCGAGGAGATTGGCCGGGTCGAGCGCGCGGAAGTTGGCGATGGAACCGGAGAGCGCGAGCGAGGCTGAGTTTTCCAACGGCAGGGTGCAGAGGAGATGGTCGAGGCGGGTGAAGGCGGCGGCCTGGTCGGCATCGCAGGCGATGGGGAGCGAGAGCGAGTCTGCGGGGACGACTTCGGCGGCGCGAAGGCCATTGAATTTGAAGTCGGCGTGGAGATGGGCGGCGGCGATGGAGCCGGTGAGCGAGGCGCGTGCCTGCAGCAGACCGCTGAGGTCCTGCCCGGCGCCGGTGAAGAGACGTGAGAGCTGGCCGAGGGGAAGTTCATCCCAGCGGATTTGGAGATCGAGGGGCAGGTCTGGCCAGGCGGTGATGCGGGGCAGGGCGTCGCCGGAGCCGAGTGAACCTTCTGCGTGGAGCAGGCCGGTGTCGGTCAGGTTGAGGTCGGTGCGCGATGGGGTGGTGCGGAGGCGGAAGCGCCATTTTCCGTCTGACGATTGCCAGAGGGCGAGATCACTATCAGTAAGGCTGAAGGGAATTTTTTCATTGCCGAGGATGAAGTTAACGCGCGCGTGGGTTGCCTCAATGTACGGGAAGCGGGGACGGGCGGGCGCGGCGGGCGCGTGCGGGTCTGTGGGCGAAGTGGGGATGGCGGCGGCCTGCAGCAGGATGCCTTTGAAGTTCCACTCGCCGGCGGCGTTGCGGGTGATGTTGATGCTGGGCTCGTCGAGCGAGATGGAAGAAATTTCTATGTGGCGATGCCAGAGGGAGGAGACGCGCAGGGTGGCGGTGACGGAAGAGGAGCGGACGACGGGCTCATTGCCGAAGCTGGGATTTTCTCCGACGGAAAAATTTTCCATGGTGAGCGCGGGCGTGGGCAGAAGGCGGATGCCGGCGTGGTCAAGATGAACGGGGCGGCCGAGCGAGCTGCTGATGCTGGCGGAGATTTTGCGGTCGAAGTGGCTGAGGTTGACGAGCGGCGGCAGCAGGACACAGAGCAGCAACACGGCGAGGAGGATGAGCGCGGGCGTGTGCCAGCGGCGGCGTTTGGATTCGGGTTGGGCGGCGTCTGGCATGCGGCGAAATGGAATTGAATCAAAAGAACAAAATGCGGAACGAAGTTTTTAGCAAAGCGCGTTAACGAACCGGGCGGAACTCGCGCGACCAGCGCGTATCGGAAATGAAATGGGTGATGGTGTGGAACGCCCAGGCAGCGCGGCCTTTCATGTCGGTGACGTACATCTGCGTGTCCGGAGTGATGAAGGACCAGTAGATGAAGAGGGGGCGGCCGATGATGTTCTGGCGGGGAACGAAGCCCCAGTAGCGGCCGTCGAGCGACTCGACACGATTGTCTCCCATGGCGAAGACGACGCCGGGCGGGACGACTAGCTCTCCGTTGACGATGTGGTGCGGAAGTTCAGTGGCCCAGGTGGCGGTGACTTGCGATTCGAGCGATGGGTCGACGGTGGGGAAGTCGTCACGATAGGGCGAGTAGGAAAAGCCGTCGTGGTCTCCGATGCCGGCAACGGAAATCTGCGGCTCGTTGACGCGCTGGCCGTTGCGATAGAGGATGCCGCCGGTGAGATGGATGCGGTCGCCGGGAAGACCGACGACGCGTTTGACGAGGTAGAGGTCCGGCTCATTCGGCTTGATGAAGACGATGATGTCGCCGACTTTCGGGTCGCGATAGGGGATGAGCGGGAAGAAAGAAGTTTTGGGTGCGAAGGTGATGCGGTCGACGAAGACGTGGTCGCCGATGAGGAGGGTCTTCTCCATGGAGCCGGAGGGGATTTCAAAATTCTGAAAGACGAAGTTGATGATGAAGAGACCAACGACGAGAACGGTGCAGATGGAAGCGAAGGCCTCGAGGAGAGTTTCATCCTGAGGCGGCTGCGGGGCACTGGGAGTGGGCGTGTTGGTCGACATGGCTGCAAGACAAGTGTAGCGCATGGGAAAAGGTCAAAGGACTACCACCGATTTCACCGATAAAACACCGATAAGGATTCGGTGACGGGAAGGACTAGAGCTGACCACAGGTTTCAGGGATTGATACAGATAGGTCAACGGCTTGGTGCGGATAAAGTCAACGACAAAGGCAACGGCGAGGGATAGATAGGGTCAACGGCAAAGGCAACGGCAACGGCTTGGTGCGGATTGGGTCAAGGGCAACGGCAATGGCTAGGAATGGATAGGGCAAAGTCAACGGCAAAAGCAAGGGCGGTGGATTGGGCGGATGGTGGGGTGAAGAAAAAATTTAATGGGGGTGGGGCGAAAGGCTAGTATATTGGCGTTTGTCCGCGCTGGTGGCGTGGATTCTGTGGCAGTAGCTGGCCGGAATCCCACACTGGTTGCGATGTGCCGCGGTGGGAGCCTGCCTGTATCCGGATACACGGAGGCTGTCCATGCGTACGAGCGAAGTGCGGGATTTTCTGAAACTTGCAATCGATAATTCTCCAAAACTTTCAGAGGGTAATTCTCTGAAAACTTCGATTGCTCAATTTCTGACACACACAATTTTTAATTTGATGCTGGTGGTGTGGCTGGCTGGCGGCGCGGCGGCGTGGGCGCAGCAGGCGGGGGCGACGAAGAGTTCGCCGAATGATGCGTTTGGCAGCGGCGGTCATAGCGACTTCAGCACGGATGTGGCGGGTGCGGTGCTGCAGGGCACGGTGTATGACGGCGACGGCGAGAAGCGTGAGACGAGCAAGGAGAGTTACACGGCGGACAACGGCAAGCCGGTGCGCACCGAGGAAGAGACCTGGGGATACAACCCGAAGGGCATGCCGGAGTTCAAGGTGGACATGAAGTTCAACCTGGACGGCGGACTGAAATATTTTGATGAGACGCGGTATGGGTTGCGGGGCGAACGCAGTTGGGAGTTACGCACGGAGTACAAGCCGACGGGGACGACGAACCAGATGTGGAACAGTCTGGATGACAGTTGGCTGCGGACGGACACGCCGTACAAGACGACGACGGGCGGCGGGTTGACGACGAGCATGACGAACCTGGGAGTGCTGTGTCCGCGGGACTGGCATCCGGGGGATTGGATTACGTGCCGCGTGGAGCCGCAGAATTACGCGAAGTTTTTTACCGGGATACCCGGCATGAGCGAGCAGAACTTCAGCGTACCGATGCTGCATTTGCCGGATGGGACGCCGGAGTGGCCGAGCCTGCAGATGGGAGTGGCAGGGGATGGATACGCGCCGGTGGATCCGACGGGGCAGATTGCGCTGCATCTGCCGCTGAAGTGGAGCGGGGATTTGAAGTTGCAGGTGGAGCCGTATGGCTACTCGGCATTGAATGGATATCAGACGGGGATGCCGGGCCATGTGGTGATTGACATGGGAGCGGCGAAGGCGGCGCCGGAGTTGCCGAAGAAGCCGGAGTACACGCTTGCCGAGCGATTTGAAATTGCGGGCATGAAGGAAGATTTGATTGATGTGTGGAATGAAATTTATGACACGCAGAATTTGTTGGACTACATCGACGCGAGTGACAATTTTGACGGCTACGATGTGGACGAAATTATGGATTATCTGGACGATCTGTGCGACGAACGCGATGATCTGATTGATGACCTGCCGAAGGGCGCGGCGGCGGAGTTGGCGAACGAGTTGGCGCAGGAGACCGGAACGCTGGTGGAGAAGCTGGACCAGGGGACGCTGACGGCGGAAGAAAAATCGCAGTTGCAGAAATATCAGGACTGGAAAGAGTATCTGGAGGATGAGTCGAAGTGGATTAAGTTGGACGAGGAAGAGATTGTCGGACATCTAACGTCGCTGGATTGGACACTGCCGGTGCAGCCGCAGGGAAAGCTGGGCGGGATCCACGGCGATTTTGGATACGATCCTTCGACGGCGCGGATACGGTTGGATGGGATTCCTGTGTCGCCATTTTTGACGACGCCGACGGACCTGTATTATTTGCCGCCGGACAATCTGGGAGCGGGCGAGCACAATTTGGCGATTGATAGTCCGGGAATGCCGGAGATGGTGATGCCGATTTTCTACATGACGCTGACGATGTCGGCGGACCAACTGCATCTGCACAAGGGGCAGTCGACGGCGTACCACGTGACGCTGAGCGGGTTGAATGGATTGCCGACGAGCGCGTGGGGGTCATCATTTTTCCCGAGCGATTTGGTGGATACGAGCGAGCTTGGGAGCTTCAAGCTGGGCGGGATGCCCGGTTCATCGCAAAGCGGAACGATAACGCTATCAGTGACGAATGGCTCGCCGGATGTGATCACGATGGTGAATGAATACCGCACGCTGGATGCGAAGATGTTTGCGCCGTCGGGAAGTTTTCACATCGATGGCGTGTTGGGATCGATACGTGACGGCAACTTCATCATCAACGGAGTGGCGCGGGCGTATCTGGATCCGGTGGCGGGATTTGGCGCGGGGTTGTCGCTGCCGCAAACGCAGATGCCGAGTTACGACCAGCCGTGGATTCCAAAAATGCAGTGGACGCCGGGGATGACGTTGAGTGAGTCGGGCACGCCGCCGACGATGACGCTGGATACCGAAGAGCAGAATGTGACTCGCGACAAACAGAAGGCTGCGGATGCGGACGCGAAGAGCAGCGATGCGGCGATGGCGACCGGGTCGGCGTGGCAGAAGGGGATGATGGATTTGCAGTCGCCGGATGCGGGGATGTATCGCGAGTTGGAGAAGAGTTTGCTGCAGAAGGACCGGATGTTCCGCAGCAGTTTTGGGAGTTATTCCACTTCACCGACGGCGGAGAATTTGAGCAAGCTGGAGAGTGCGCAGATGGAGCGGAATGAAGTGTTGCAGTCGCTGGATATGCAGCATGGGTCGCTGCTGCAGAATTTTTCTGCGGCGGACCAGGGCGCGGTGAAGAATGCGTATGGAAGTTTTCGGCACGCGCTGGGCACGGCGGCGGAGGCGGACAGCGAGTTGCGGCAGTCGCGGAATTTGCTGGGCAAGCAGAGCGGTGCGTTGTCGCTGCAGAATTTTTTCTAGTGGATGGAAAAGGTCAAAGGACTACCACCGATTTCACCGATAAAACACCGATACGAATTTGGTGACGGGAAGAACTAGAGCTGACCACAGGTTTCAGGGATTGATATAGATAGGTCAACGGCTTGGTGCGGATAAGGTCAAAGGCAAAGACTTGGTGCGGATTGGGTCAAAGGCAACGGCAACGGCGTGGGATAGATAAAGGCAACGGTAACGGCTAGATATGGATAGGGTCAACGGCAACGGCTTGGTGCGGATTAGGTCAAGGGCAACGGCTAGGGATGGACAAAGGCAACGGCTTGGGATGGATAGGGTCAAAGGCAACGGCAACGGCGGATGAGTTCCAAGGTGGGGCTGGAGCAAGGGGAAAAGAGTTTTCGTTGTCGGTGAGGCTGCCACATCGGAGGGGCGGGATGTGGGGCAGATGAAAAATCAAAATAAAAATGAATGATGGCGAAGGCGAACTCAGGCGGCGCTGAAGGAGTCGAAGACTCGGACGGTGCAGTGGAGTTTGCTGATTTCGTCGCGGAAGCGGTCGTGGCGCGGGGACTGGTCGTAGGCTTTGTAGTGCTCGAGGGAGTCGAAGACGATGGTCATGGCGACGTCGTAGTTGATGTCGCTGACGTCGCGGTGGATGTCGTCATTGCGATGGCCGAGGATGAATTTGAGTTCGCCTTCATGGCCGGCGAGGAGATCAAAGCAGAGTTTGATGAAATGGGCGCGGGACTGCGGGGAGTGGTCCTGCAGATTGAAGTAGACGGTGTGAACGGGTTTTTCGTGCGTGGCGTGGTGCCGCATGTGAGGCTCCTAAGGTTGATGGGAGAATTCTACCGCTATTGGACGAGGTGGAGGCAGCGGTCCCAGCGGGCGAAGTTGGCGATGCTGGTGAGGGCGCGGTTGGTGAGGGAGCGGGGGCGTGCGTCTGCGTTGATGGCGGAGAAGCCGAAGGGGAGCGGGTCGTCGGGATCGGTGGAGCGGAGGGAGAAATAGACGAGCCAGGGAGTGCCGAGGATGTTGGCGTCCGGCACGAGTCCCCAGTAGCGGGAGTCGAGCGAGTCATTGCGATTGTCGCCGAGGACGAAATACATGCGCGGCGGGACGACGAGGTTGCCGTTGAGGGTGAGCGAGCGGAGTTGTGCGTGCCAGCCGGGAAGGATGCTGGCGTCCTGGTCGGCGAAGGTGGGGAACTCATCGCGATAGGTGGTGCCGAGGAGCGGGCGATAGACGGCGTACGGCTCGGCGAGTGGTGCGTCGTTGACGAAGACGTGGCCGTTGTGGAGATGGATGCGGTCGCCGGGGAGACCGATGATGCGTTTGACGAGGTGCGTATCCGGCTCGCCCGGTTTGAGGAAGACGATGATTTCTCCGCGATGCAGAGAGGCGTGCGGGAGCAGGGAAAGATTGACTGGGGTGTAGGAATTTTTGGTGACGAGAACAAAGTCGCCGACGAGCAGGGTTGGCTCCATCGAACCGGAGGGGATGCGATGCGGCTGGACGAGAAATGTAGTGACGAAGGTGGCGATGACGAGGATGATCATGAGCGACTGAATCATCTCTGCAAATTCATGATGGTGCGCGATGGGCGGACGCGCGGGGGGAAGCGGTGCGGGTTGGGGCTGGGTGGTCATGCGCCGGTGCGGCCTTCAGTGGAGGAAAGATACTCCTCCAATTGCAGACAGGCAATGCGGGCGGCGGCCTGCTGGGCTTCTTTTTTATTGCCGGCGGCGGCCTGACCGAGGACGACGTCACGGTGGCCGGGTGCATCGAGGCGAACTTCTACGGTGAAGTGCTTGAGGTGGTCGGGGCCCGACTCGGCAGTGACGACGTAGCGGGGCGTGCCGAGGCCGGCGGCCTGCATGCGTTGCTGCAGGGCGGATTTGTGGTCGCCGACGGTGAGGTGGGTGGAGTCCTCGGAAATTAATTGCGAGAGTGCGGGCTGGATGATGTGGGTGACGACGATGGTGCGTGCGGCTTCCAGGCCGGCATCGAGATAGACGGCGGCGATGATGGCTTCCATGGCGTTGGCGAGGAGCGCGGTTTTATTGCGGCCGCCGGTTTGCTGTTCGCCGCGGCCGAGCAGGAGATGTTCTCCGACGGAAAGCGCGGCGGCGACGGTGGCGAGATGGCGGCGGCTGACGAGAAAAGCACGCATGCGGGTGAGACCACCTTCGTCGAGCGCGGGGTAGCGGCGGTAGAGTTCGTCGGCGACGAGAAGACCGACGACGGCGTCGCCGAGGAATTCGAGCTGTTCGTTGTCAGAGAGTGGAGTTGCGGCGGCAGGGACTGGCTCCAGCTGGGCCCGTTCATGCGCGACGGAGCGATGGGTGAGGGCAAGCTCAAGCAGGGTGTGGCGGGAGAAGCGATGGCCAAGGCGGGCTTCAAGCGGGCCGCGCGGGGCGGGGGCTGGGGTGCGAGATGTGGAGTTGACCGCCATTGCGATTACTTTAGAACATTTGAGGGAGAAATGGAGGAGAGCAAAGGATTAACACCGATTGCACCGATATAACACCGATTTAAATCAAAAGCGTAGGGCGGGTAAGTGCAAGAGCAAGTGCAAGTGCGAAGGCGGGATAAGGCAAGAGCAAGTGCGAAGGACGGGTAAAGGCAAGGGCAACTGCGAGGGCGGGGTAAGGCAAAAGCAAATGCGAAGGACGGGTAAAGGCAAGGGCAACTGCTAGGACGGGGTAAGGCAAAAGCAAAGCGTGGTGGGGATTGGTGAGTGAGTCGGTGGAATTAAATTTGCGGGATGAATCCGGTTGTTGAAGTGCGGCGTACTCGATGTGTGCAAGATTATCCCCCCGCTGCTCTGCGAGCAGCGCACACAATGAGGTGAAGCCATGCTGAAGGACCGTCTGTTGAAATCCAACCTGCTGCAATCACTGAACACAGAGAATGGAATCAACCGCCGGTCGTTTTTGACCGGGGCGACGATGTTCGGACTGGGCGCGGCTACGACGGCCATCATCAGCGGCTGCGACAGCAGTTCGATGACGACCGGCACTGTATCTGCAGCGAACACAACAGACACGGCGACGCAGATATTGACGGCGGCGTTGATTGCGGAGAGCCTGGCCATCACAACGTATTACACGGCGCTTTCCTCATCGGGGGTGATCACGGACGCGAACCTGGCGGGCTCGGGCGGCACGGCGACGAATGTGAGCGTGTCCGGCAATGCGATCAATGTGGCGTATCTGCAGGGCGCATTGCTGGAAGAAGTGGCGCATGCACAACTGTTGCGTTCATTGCTGGGGCTGGCCACTAACGGCAGCGGCGATGCGGCGGCGGGAATACCGCAGACGTTTTATTATCCGAGCGGAACATTCAGCTCACTCTCAAGTTTTCTGCCGGTGATTCTGGCGCTGGAGACGGCGTTCATCGGCGCGTACATGACGGCGGTGGAGGAATTTTCCTCGATGGCTGCGGGTTACAACAACTTCAGCGCGACGCAGGCGAATCCGGCGATGAGCGGCAGCAACCTGACGCAGGCCGATCTGGTGTTGTATGCGAAAGTGGCGGCGTCGATTCTTGGCGTGGAGTCAGAGCATCGCGCACTGGCACGGGCGATACCGGCAGTGACGCTGGGTTCGCCGATCTATGCGGGCATCAACGTGGTGCCGGCCAACAATTTGAATTATGAAATCACCGACGGGCTGACGGGATTGATTGTGAGCGTGAGCGGCAACAGCAGCACAACGGCGGCGGCGGCACTGACGCCGTTCATCAGCGCGGGAACATATCCGATGACAGTGACGAGTGTGGCGGCGCAGGCCAGCTTCTCGTCGGTGGTGACGGCATCGGTGCAGGCCAATGTTAGCGGCGGCATACCGGCGGCAGAGTAGACCTCACTTGAAACGATTGCCGGCCAGCGGAGGAGACTCTGCTGGCCGGATTTTTTTGCGGAAGATTATTTGCCGGAGGGTGGGTCGGGTTTGTAATTTTCTTTTTCGGCTTTGCCGCTGGGGTCGAGCGTGGTGTCGTCGTCGCTATCGCGCATGGCGGACTTGGGCAGGACGAAGGGTTGCTTGATGCCGGCTTCGGCGGCGGTCTTGGTATCGGGCTGGCTGTCGCGGACGGCGAGGGCGGCGCGATATTCGGCGAGAGCCTGGTCGCGAAGATTTTTATCCGGCGTGGTGTTGATGTCGTAAATGCGGCCGAGATAGATGTGGGCCCAGGCGAGAGTGCGCGGGTCCTGCGAGAGTTTTACGGTCTGCTGGAAGGCGGCGATGGCGTCTTCAGTTTCGCGTTCGAGAATGTCGATGCGGCCAAGGATGAAGTTGGCGCGGGCTGCATCTTCCGGCGCAGGTTTGGAGTCGAGAACTTTCTGCGCGATTTCTTCAGCATCGTCATTCTTGCCTTTAATCATGTCGAGGTCGGCGAGGTCGAGGCCGGTGAGCTGGCGCGGGACATGCTGCAGAACGTCGGAGGATCCGTAGGCGGAGAAGACGACATGCTTGGCGACGGAGAGTTCGCGGTCAACGGGCATGCCGTAGACGATTTCTCCCATGGCGTCATTGAGGCTGTCGGGACTTTTTTCAAAGCGGGAAATCTGCTCGTAAAAATATTGCGCGAGAACGAAGCCGGTGTGGACGTCGCGATCGATTTTGGCGCGGCGGAAGGCCTCGGTCTGGTGGTCCCACACGTCGACGTCGATGGCGTATTTGTCGAAGATGTAACGCGGGCTGTTGGCGGGCGGCGTCGGGGGATGCGGAATGCCGGTATCCATGAGGCGGGTTTCAATGGCGCGGATGAGGCACTCGGTGAAGAAGGCGACGATGTCGCTGCGGAAACTGAAGTCGATGGGCGCGTTGCGGACGATGGTGAGGAAGCCGACCATGCGTTCCAGCGAACCGGCGCGGGTGTAGATGAGAGGCTCGATTTGATAGTGGAGATAGGTGTGGCGAATCTCATCGAGATGGACGGCGTAGGTGGTGCGTGCGGTGGGAACGGGTGGCGGCGTGGCGGAGGGCGAAGTGACGACGATGTAATCCGCACCGTAGACGCGCGCGTTGGTGAGGGTGGGCGAGAGCATCGGTTCGAGCAGGACGAGGAAGCGGCGGCCTTCGTAGGTGGAGGCGGGCTGCTTGAGATAGATGTTGGTCTCCAGCACCATGCGCGTCATGGGATCGTGGATGGCGTTGGTGATGTCTTCGTAGTCCGGCCGATGGCGAAGCCAGATGAGGTGGAGATTGATGGCGTTGGCAAATTTGCGGAGATAGGGAAGTACGCCGACGACGCCGGTGGAGTCTGGCGGCATGTCCTGCGATTCGGCGGAGGGGGAAAGCTCCGGCGGCGGCGTGAGATAGACGGCGAGCGAAATGTATTGCGAGACGTTGCGGTCTTCATCGCCGGCGTCGCGACGGTGGATGAAGAGGCAGAGCTGGTCGCGGGCATCGCGGGCTGCAGCGGATTCTTCCAGCGCCTGGTTCATCTCATTGCGAACGGCGATGCGGACGGGGGCGGAATCTTTCAGGCCGACGTCGTATCCGCAGACGTTGAGGGCGGCGGCGAGGAAGAAGAGCGGCTCGTTGGTTTCAAGGCTGACGGCGGGGCCGGCAGGGTCGATGGCCGAGGGCGGCGGCGGCAGGGCATTGCGGACACGGGTCTGGCCGGAGGTGCTGGAGTAGACGCTGTCAATGGATTGCGGCGGCGAGGTGGGGGACTGCTCGGGCGCGTCGGGGGGCGGCGGCGCGGATTGCGCGAGCGCAGTGGCCACGGAGAGGCAGAAGGCGAGAAACAGAAGGACAAAGTGATGAAGTTTGGAGCGGTGCAACGGTGCCTCCACGGTGGTGATATGGAGAGTTTACGGCAAAACGGGGGGATGTGTGGGGTGAGGCGATAGGCGGAACGCGGACAAGGTGAAAGGACTAACACCGATTTCACCGATGGGACACCGATAGGGCCAAGGGCGGGGACTGCGAAAGGCAAGAGCCGACCACAGATTGCACGGATTCACACAGATAACACCGATAGAACTAAAGGCGATAGGCGGATACCTGCGACGGCGAGGCAACTGCAAGAGCAACTGCAGGGAATCTTCGCGCTGCAAAGTCTGAATGATGGCGGTGGTGGGGAGGGATTTTTATTTCGCTGACGCGCGATGCTGCATTAGCCGTGGACGGAGCCATCAGCCATGAACACTGATGCCGGCGAAGGAGATCAAGACGGAGCCGCGGACAGGTTGGCCGAAGACGAGGGCCGGCTGGTAGACGCTGAAGAGCAGGCGGTCGTTGATGGAGGTGCGGATTTCCGGGGTGTCGGGGCCGGAGAGGATGCGGTAGTCGTAGATGTGGCCTTGCGAGTTAACGAAGGCCTGAACGAGCAGGGTGTCGTCGTGGTCCATCTGCACGGCCTGGGGCTGAACACTGGAGTAGAGATAGCGCGGGCCGGTGCTGCCGCTGGCGGGGCTGTTATCTGCAATGAGCGGCGCTGGTGCGGAGAGGACGCCGAGGAGCAGGGCACAGGCGGTCATCAGGACAGCAGTGCTGGCCATGCCGCCGATGGCGCGATAGAAGATTGGGCCGACGGAATCATTCCACAACTGCGCGAGGGAACTGGGGCGGAAGGCGTGGAGGAGCGAACGCTGCTCGGCTTCGCGTTCAAGGGCGATGGCGGAGCGGAGGCGGTCTGCGAGATTGGCGGGCGCGGCGGCGCGGCCGAGTTGCGAGAGGCCGGATTGCGCGGCGAACCAGGCGGAGAATTCTTCGCTGCAGGTGGGGCAGAAATCAAAATGCGCGGCGATGGCCTGCATGCCGAGGCCGGTGAGGGTGCCATCGAGATAATCAGAAAACTGGGAGCGGAAATAATCGCATGCACCTGGCTGGCGCACGTTGAGCGGACTCATAACGCTGCCTCCTCAGAGCTGATGCCGAAGTCGGGCTGCGGCGGAATGCGTAGCGGACGTTCAGCATGGAAAGCGTCTTCGACGTGGGCGATGAGCGCGTTGATGGGCTGCGACAAATCGGCAAGCTTGATTTCCGGCAGCACGGCGGGAGCGGAAGATTTACCGGCGGCTTTTTTGACGGCGGTGAAGGCGAGCTGCGGAGTTTGCAGCGGGGCAAGCTCTGCACGCAGGGCCTGACGGCCGCGCATGAGGCGGGACTTCACGGTGCCGGGTTGAATCTTTAAGACGTCGGCGATTTCTTCATACGAGAGGCCTTCAATTTCGCGAAGGACGAGGACGGAGCGGAAACTTTCTGGCACGCGGGAGAGAGCGAAGGCGATGGTGGCGTTGAGTTCGCGCTGCGCGACGGAGTCAAAGGGCGAGGGGCCGGGGTCGGCGATGGAGTCGGCGATGGGACGCGAGTCATGCGTGTTGGGACAGCGGCCGAGGTCGTCGGACTCGATGGCGATTTCGCGGCGTTTGTGGCGAATCCACCAGCGGCGTTGGTTGCTGGCTTCGTGGAGCGCGATGCGGTAGATCCATGTGCGCAGGCTGGAGCCGCCGTGGAAACTGCCGATACCGCGGTAAATCTTGATGAAAACTTCCTGGGTGATGTCGGCTGCGTCGGCTGGGTCCTGCAGATTGCGCGCGACGAGAGAGTAGACGGGCTTGTGGTAGAGGTCGATGAGCCGCGAGAATGCGTCTTCAGAACCGGACTGCAGGGCGATGACCAACGCCGCATCGTCGATGCGCTGGTCGGAGCTGTGGAGCTCCTGGGTGACTCGAACTGCGCCTGCCAGATCGTTCACTGCAATGCCCACCTGCATAGGGGTGTCCTTTACAGTACGCAATTTGGTGCACGGCTTGCAAATCGTAAAGCAACTGAGGGCAAATCGGCCGGTCTCCGAGGGGGCCGGATGTGAGGTTAGACACCTGTGGCGGGCGTGGGGTTCCCGGAAATTACGGTTAATTTTTTGGGAGCAAGGTCAAAGGACTAACACCGATTTCACCGATGGGGCACCGATAAGGTCAAGGGCAAGGTGCGGGGATGAGTCAAAGGCACCGGCGAGATGGAGCAAGTGCAAAAGCTAAGATGGGAAATAAATTTGAGTGGGTGGGATACTGGGACGTCTTATATAGATGAGTGGGGAATTTTGGAGGGGTGATGCGGCGGAGTGGATATTGGTTGGCGATGATGTTGGTGGTGGCTGGTGGATTGCGGGCGTTGGCGCAAAGCACGTCGGTCGTGGATGCGAATGCGGTGCCGGCGTGGCAGACGGCGGCGGGCGGGGCGATGGCGTTTGAGGTGGCTTCGGTGCGGCTGAATCCGGGAAAGTTTACGGGGCCGAGTTTTCCGTTGAGTTCGGATGATTCATTTCGAGAGACGGGCGGGCTGTTTACGGCGGATTTTCCGTTGTCAGTGTATATCGAGTTCGCGTACAAGAGCCGTTCGGACGGCGAGATGCACGCGATGCTGAACAAATTGCCGAAGTGGGTGCAGACGGAGAACTATGCAATCAACGCGCGGGCGGCGATGGCGAACCCGACGAAGGACCAGATGCGGTTGATGATGCAGGCGCTGCTGCGGGAGCGGTTCGGGCTGGCGCTGCATTTCGAGATGCGCGAGGTGCCGGTGCTGGAGATGACGCTGGCGAAGCCGGGAGTGACGGGAGTGGGATTGCGTCCGCATAGCGAGGGGCCGGCGTGTGTGGAGACGAAGGAGATGCCGAAGATGAGCGATGCGAAGGAGGGTGATGCGTATCCGCCGGTGTGCGATGTGTATATGTTGATACCGCAGCCGAACAACATGATGAAGCTGGGGTCGCGGAACACGACGATGGAGTTGGTGGTGGATGCGTTTGGGACGATACCGAACGGGTTGGACCGGCAGGTGGTGGACAGGACGGGGCTGAGCGGACGCTACGACTTTACGTTGGTATGGACGCGGCCACAACGGAATGCGCCGGGCGCGGAGGCGGCGACGGATTCGCAGGGGACGACGTTTTTGGAAGCGGTACAGGAACAGTTGGGCGTGAAATTGAAACCGGCGAAAGATATGTTGAGGGTGATGGTGGTGGACCATGTGGAACGGCCTACGGAGAATTGAGTGCGCGGGGCGACGGCGGTTTGACTTGGCGCGGGTAGGCGCGAGAGAATAGGGAGTCCCCCCTGTGTGGGCCTGTGGCGCAGCTGGGAGCGCGCTTCCATGGCATGGAAGAGGTCATCGGTTCGATCCCGATCAGGTCCACCATAAAATCAACAACTTAGCGTATCCGCAAGAAAAACGCGATACGCTAACGATACGTTGGTTCTCAAGCCGCATCTTCTGCGGCATTCTCAGATAAAATCCTCGAACGGTCCATCAGAACATCGACAACCCGGCTTTGAGCCTCCCGTTTGGCTGGCGTGAGAGCTTTTGTGTAAATGTTCATTGTTGTCGAGATGTTGGCGTGGCGCATCAGTTCCTGAACCACTTTGACATCCTCCCCGTTGGCTTTGAGCAGCGTGGAATATGTGTGCCTGAAGGTATGGAAGCCAACCCACTTCGTGATCCCAGCCCGCTTGGCGGCGGGTTGCAGAAAACGATCCAGCAGCGTGTCAGACCAGGGCGGCATTCTGCCTTGGACCTTTTCGCTGGCGAAAACCCAATCTTCCGGCTCCGCATAGGCGGTTTCCCGTCTCCAAGCCAACAGTTCCGCAGTAGTGAACTCATCAATTGGCACCGGCCGCCGGGACGTCTCGGTCTTGCACTTTCCGACGATGCCATCCACGACTGATCGGGTGACTTCCATCTGCAACGACTTCCAGTCGATGTCTTTCCACTTTAGGCCCAGAACTGCGCTGATCTACACGATGCACTATACGCCCGTAGCGTCAACGACTACGGCAAACGGAACATCCAGCGCCTTGAAGTGTTGCTGCCCACAGCGTACCTTGTCCGCTTCAGTCGTCCTCAATTTCAAGAAGTCTTTCGTGCTCTTCGTCTCTCTCACGAGGTACAGAGTTTCGTCATCATGCTTCACAATTGCCCAGTCAGGGTTATATTTGCCAACAGGGGTATCAATCTCGAATCCTCCAGGCAGCTTAATAAATAGCTTGATGTCCTGACGTTCATTCAGTCGCTCAGCAAATTTCCGCTCTATGTCGGACTCATAGACAACATACTCGTAAACAGAGTTCCGCACCTGAACTGCGCTCAGATAGTTGATGAGTTCTTCCTGTTTGAATAACTCCATCTGCCATTCAAAATCAGGATCAGCGTTGGAAATTCGTTCATACTTGATGCCGTCCACAATAAGGCGATGCAGTTCCGCCTTGAGGGTTGCGGCAACTGCATCCATAAACCGCTGAGGATTGAGAAAGAATTCCGGCAGGCGGCCAGAGCTCTTGAGAATTCTTACCAGTGTTGAACGGGTCAATTCTGTCTGGCTTTGCAGGTATCCCAGCAGGTCTGGCAGCGCCCCTTGATACGCGATCCGCTCCGTGCTTTCTGCGCGGGCTTCAGCCTTAACACCGGCTTTCGTCACCTGCAATTCAGCCGTTGCGAAGTGGACTTCGATCAGCTCAATCTTTGGCATCTTGCGCAATGCCGCAACGGAGAGCGTCACGAGTTCATCTGTGCCGAACTCGACCTTGTAAGTAGTCCGCGGTTTAATTCGCTTCCAGAGTTCCTGGAATTCCGGGCTGGCAACAACCTCTTTCCGCAGCACATTCCTGCGCTCATCCTGCTCCTTTTTAATATGCCGCTCCAGTTGGTAAGAGGCCAAGACATCAATCACCGCCACCTCATGTTCCTGGTACTCCTCCGGCAAATTCAAAGTGAAGCCTGACCGTTTATGGTCAAAACTTGGCTGAATTCTGCCATCATCAGCAAGGAACCCTCTCTGGATCAGTACATCCCAGATCGCCTTGGATTCATCCTTGCCAAGCGGCTTCTCTTGCTCATCCACGACTGTCGCAATCTTTGCAAAAGCCTGTATCGGAACCTTTCCGAAAGTTACGCCACAGTCATCCTCGTATTCCTCTTGCAGAGCACGGGCAAAATCCTCATAGCTCTCGTTCGCCACGACGTACAGCTTGTTCACTGCATCATCAAAGATGCGTTGCCCATCCTGATTTACAGGTAAACGCAAACCGCGCCCAATCTCTTGTCGCTTTTTCGTCACGCTCTGGGTTTCGTTGAGCGTGCAAATCTGGAAGACGTTGGGATTATCCCAGCCTTCACGCAAAGCAGAGTGGCTGAACAAAAAGCGCAGTGGCTCATTCAACGAAAGCAACTGTTCTTTGTCTTTCATAATCAGGTTGTAGGTGTCGTCATCTGCCTGAGTTGATCCACTCGTATCCTTGAAAACGTGCTTCTTGTCCTCAGAGAAATACCCTTTGTGGATCTGATCCGGTGGCAGCTTCAGCCACCCCAGCGATTTGTACTTCGGCTCAGCGGCCAGTTCAGCCAGCGCCTTCTCAAAGGCGACGGCGAACTTTCCCTTTACCGCTGTATTGCCGTCATAGCTGCGATAGTTTGCAACACGGTCAATGAAGAAAAGGCTCAGAACCTTCAGCCCAAGCGACCGGACCTGAAGTTCCTTGTCCAGATGCTTCTTCACTGTCTTGCGAATCTGAGACTGCCAGATCTCATCGCGAACGCCGCCCTGCTCTTGGCCCAGCCCCAGCACTATCCCGCTATTGAAGCGGACAAATTCGGCTCCGGGCGTGGCGTCAATCTCACTCACGATGTAGCCGTCCTTGTACGCAGCCCGGCCTTCGCTCAAAACATACAGGTCGCTGTTGTTCTTGACGGTGAGGGATTTTTCCTTTGGCCCTTTCGGAGTTTGTACCTGAAAGCGCAGCTTTGCCTTGATGCCGTTCTTGTATTCGATCTTTTCCACGCGCAAATACGCATTGTTCTGGCTGCCTGGCGTCGTGGCGCTATCAACCACGATTTGTTTTACCAGTCGCAGCTCATACGCACGGATCGGGTCCAAACGATACACAAGGTTGTAGAGACTACGATGTGTTGCTGAGTATCGCAATGTACATAACGGATTGAGAGCCTTGATCGCTTCCTGGGACTTCGGTGTGCTGTCGATGCTCTGTGGCTCATCCAGAATCACGATTGGATTGGTCGCCTGCACAAACTCAATCGGCTGCCGCCCACTGAGTTTGTCGATCTCCTTGTAGATCACATTGGACTTGCGCTCATCCTCGCTGTCCGAGAAGTTTTTGCGGAAGGCGTCAATGTTGATGATGAGAATCTCGACGTTGTTGCTGGTGGCAAACGGCCGTAATCGTTCCGGGCGCTTGCCATCGTAGACAAACGACTGCGGCTCCAGGTTGTAAAGAGCTTTGAAGTGTTCTTTGGTGATCTCAATATTCTTCAGGACGCCTTCACGAATGGCAACGCTCGGCACGACGATGATGAACTTGCGAAACCCATACCGCGTGGCCAGTTCATAAATCGTGCGCAGATAGACATAGGTCTTGCCTGTGCCGGTCTCCATCTCCACGGAGAAATGTGGACATAGCCTTCCTGCGATTTCCCATGCTCCAAGTGGGTCGTTCCCTGCAACCTCAATTTCGTTGCGCTCCTGGACGGCGCGGGTGTTCTTCCGCAGGGTGTCATCACCCAGCAACAATTGATTTCCAACGCCAACCTCTGTCTGCACCTGTCCAGCGAATAATCCGCTATCGCCCTGCTGGTACACGACGGAGTATTCCGGCTGCTGCAACGGCTGCCCGTCGAAAAGGTCCACCACTGCGGCCACGGCATCGAGTTGGTACTGCTGCTGCGCATCAAACTGAATCTTCATTGCTTACGCTTCCCACTTTGCTTCTGTTTCACTGAACTATCCGGAGTTTCCGGATGGTTGCCTTCAAGCCCGCAACCGAACTATTCGAAAATATCGAATAGTTCGATTGGACTCAGATGGTCTGAAACTTGGTTACGCCTTTGGACTTCATCATGAGCACGGCGTTGGTCTTCAACTGGTCATTGCCGGCGAAGCCTTCGTCCAGACAGACCACATGGTTTGGCTTGCGCTCGGCAATGGCTTTGATCGTCTCGTGCGTCAGTTGCCGCTCCAGGCAGATCAGCATTCCATAGCCGGTCACGCTGTAGACCGTTTTTCCTTCCACCGTCAGCGTCTCAATCGGCGTGGTTGGCGGGAAGCCTGCTTTGAGCAGAATCTCGTACAGTAAGTCTTCGCTTGTGCGTTCCTGCTGGATATGGTCGATCTGCAATTCAAGCTGTTTAGCAAGCGCATCGGCGGTAGTGGTCTCCGTAGCGGCATTCCAAATTTTAAAATTGGAAGTTGCCAGTTTCAGGACACGAAAGCCTTCCTTGGATTGGTTGCCATGTTTCAGCTTACCTTCGGCATCTTTTTCATGGCGCTGAATCACGCGGCGGACACGCTCTTTGGTTACGTCTGCAATCGTCTTGAAGTCTGAAAGGTCAGTTGGTTCGGGTAACTGCACGAGAATGAACTTACGGTTGCCGCCATCTTCTTTGTTGAGTTCGAGCGCAACTTGGGCTGTAGTCCCAGAACCTGCGAAAAAGTCCAAAATCAGGCCATCAGAATTGCTTCCGACTAAAAGACTTCTACGAATAAGTCCCAACGGCTTCGGATGATCAAACTTATCTTCCAAACCCAGCAGGCCGATAGCGAGAGTTCCTTGTTCGCTGATTACGTCAGTATCGAACCAGGTAGACTTGGCTTTTGTTGTGCTTTTTCTGGATTTCTCATAAACATTCCATCCTCCATCTCTGCGTTGACGACCAACAAGGACAGGGGTCTTCCCCGTTAATTCGGAACTCGCAATCTTATCCCTTCCCCAGCGCCAGCATCCCTGCTCCATTTCACTATTCAGAGGCCATGCTTCAATTGAGTATTCGTCATCTTTCTTCAACGAGACGAGCGAGTACCCCATCTCATCTTTCGAAGTAGAAGAAATATAGATAGGGAACCAGAGGTTCGGTCGATTAAATTTTCCGAATTTTGGATTTCTGTTTCGAAGCTCCCATAAATCGAATGCCCCTTTGCTATCGTTATATGGCAATCCACCTTCAGATTTCTCAAGTTCATAAATCTCCATATTGACCTTGCCCTCGCAAAACGTCTCCCTTAGCGAGCTGCTTTAATAGCGAAGGAGCAGCGAAGATGACGAAGGCAACGCGGAAGAGCTATACCCTGGAGTACAAGCAGGAAGCGGTTCGGTTGGTGGATTCTGGTCAGAGCAAGGCGTCTGTGGCCCGCAGTCTGGGCATTGTGGAGCAGACGCTGGACAACTGGGTTCGGGCGCACAAGGATGGCAAGTTGGCCGGAGCCAGCACCCGGTCCGCCCCCAGCGCCGAGCAGATGGAGATACGCCGCCTGCGGGCGGAGTTGGCACGGGTCACGATGGAACGTGACATCCTGGGAAAAGCGACGGCGTTCTTTGCAAAGGGCCAGAAGTGAAGTACGCCTTTATCCATCGTCACCGGAAGGTCTGGCCGATCACCGTGCAGTGTCGGGTGCTCCAGGTGAGCGTCTCCGGCTATCACCAACATCAACTCCGACGGCGCAAGATTGCCGAGCGACGTCACCTGAGCGACGCGGCATTGCTGGTGCATATTCGTGCCATTCATGCCGAGTCGCAGGGTGCCTATGGTTGGCCACGCATTTGGCGTGAGTTGCTCAAGCGCGACCTGCGTGTAGGCAAGCAGCGGGTGCAGCGATTGATGCAGCAACATGGCATTCAGGCGCGCGGCAAGCGGCGATTTCGCGTTGCCACCACCGACAGTCGGCACGATCTGCCCATTGCGCCGAACCTGCTGGACCGTAACTTCACCGTCGCCACACCCGATAGCGTGTGGGCTGGCGACGTGACGTATATCGCCACCGAGGAAGGCTGGTTATACCTGGCAGTGGTGATCGACCTGTTCAGCCGCCGTATCGTGGGCTGGTCGATGCAGCCGCATATGCAGCGCAGCTTGGTCATCGATGCCCTGGAGATGGCCTGTCAGCAACGGCATCCGAAGAGAGAGGAACTCATTTTTCATAGTGATCGCGGCAGCCAGTATGCGAGTGCAGACTTCAGAGAAGTGCTCGCAGAGTACGGGATAAGGCCGTCGATGAGCCGCAAGGGCAACTGCTGGGACAACGCGTGCAGCGAGACGCTGTTCGGTTCACTGAAGGTGGAACGATTGCATGGCCAGCGTTTTGCGACGATTCGCGAAGCCAAGGATGCGAACTTGAACTGGATGCTCTGGTATAACCGAAAGCGGATGCACTCGACGATTGGTTATGTCAGTCCAGTCGAGTTCGAGGAGAACTGGCAGCGGGAACAGAACAAGACTGCGGCGTAGTACCAAGCAGGCCGTGGAAATGCCGGTCCGAGGAAAGCATGGAAAAAACGATGAAACTGTTTTTCCCACCCTTCCCTCCGCCCTTGGAAATCGTTGCGACGATTCCCACATTCCCACCGCCTCGGCCACGGTCTGATGGATTTCCCCCATAACCGGCTGGTTAAGGGAGACGCATTCTGAGGGCAAGGTCATAGCGGGCCTTTTCCTCAAGGCCAAGAAACTCCAGCACATAGGGGTCCTTGAGCAGGTCTTGCGGCTTGGCGACATACTGTCCCTGCCGCGCCAGGTCGCGGATCGCCTGCTTGTCGCGGCTGAGAGCCAGCCGCTCGTAGAGGCCGGCATCAAACTGACGCCGGAGTTCGCGCAGAGTCCAACCCTGCTGGGCAGCCTCAATCTCGTAGAAGCTGCGCTCATCCTCTTTGAGACCAATCAGGAATACGTAGTGCGACCAGCTCAAAGAAAACAACGGCTGCGATTGACCGCTAGCATCCTGTAATTGCCCAGACACTGTCTGGGCAATTGCAAAAGCCGGGATTTGCCCAGATGCCGTCTGGGCAATCTGTGGAGTTCGCCCCGGATAGGCAAGATAGAACCGCCGCATATATTCAAGATTGGACTTCGAGAACCCGCCTCCGAACTCGCTGGTCAGCCGGGCAGCCAGCTCTCGGACGATCTCTTTGCCATATTGAGCGCGGTCGGCCCCTTGCTGTTCCTGCTCGAAGATTCGGCGGCCAATCTCGTAGTTTGTATAGACCTGCAATAAGTTGACGCCACGGGCGGCGCTCTGACGAGCTGACAATACCAAACTGCGGATGGCCTCATAAAACGGAGCGGCATCTCGTCTTGTACTCATTGCAACCTCCGAATCGTCTGCAAACCTCAGTGCTCTCGGCATCAAGCATGGATTCTTTGCTGATCGTGGACTACGCATAGGATACCCTGACGTGAAGATCAGAAAGGCACAACTCAGCGAGAGCCGCTCATGCGGCGCAGCAACACAGGTGAAACGCGATACGTTTTGCAATACGCTGGTTCTCTGGGTGGTATTCGCTTACAAGGACTTAGGGTGCCACCGGGGTCTTGTAAGTTGTTGAATTGCTTAATGTTGGGTCTATGGCATGGAAGAGGTCATCGGTTCGATCCCGATCAGGTCCACCAAATAACAAAGACAAGTAAATCGTTTTCTCCAGACGCGAAGCTGTGTCTGGAGTGTTTGTGCGCGTGTGAAAGTGGAAGCGGATCCCTTCGCGTTGCTGCGGGATGACAACTATAAAAACAGAGGTAAATACAAAAGCGGCACTCCTGATGGAGTGCCGCTTTTGCTTGGTGCGGTGGTGGTGGTTATTGGATGGTGACGGTGAAGGTGGTGGAGTGGGAGAGGGTGCCGGAGGCAACGGTGCCCTGGATGCTGGTGAGCTGGGCGTTGAGCGGCACGCCGTTGGCATGGAGACTGGGCGGAGCCAGGAGCATGGTCATGAACAAGGCGAAAGACACTGCGGCCAGGGTGCGTACAGAGCGCCGCGAAGGGTCAGCGGAGGCAAAGTTTGCGGGGGTGGAAACCGGCTGGCTGGTGCTGGAGGTGAAAAGAGCGCAGAGGGCCTTGGAAATGAATGTAATCATGACGAGAAATTGCTCCTGAGAGTTGTAACTGAAGGTGAAGCAGTCTGGTTATTAAGCCAGAACTATGCGTGAGCGCAACGTGATTGCTTGTTATTGAACAACTTTGGCTAAAGTCTGGTTACAGCGGTAGAGAAATGTTTCGGGTACAGATGAACCTGCGGTGCGAACAACTTGCGGCAAACTTCTGAAGGAGAGATGCAGTAGAGAAGCGGAGTTGATCAAAGACAGCAAGTGCACTGCCTGCCAAATTGGCAGAATTGTTGGTTGTCGAACTTAAGTATTTACCACGGTAACAAGAATAGAGAGGAGATAAGTAGAGAAAAATGCAGTGAAGAATCTCAAATCAATACAAATATTGATGCAAGATGAATATTTGCATAGATAGTGATGCAAGTTGCAACAAAGTTGTGACAAAGGGTGCGGAGACTGTGTGCAGGTTTGGGCATTGGAAGATTAAGGCATGGCTCTGCTAGAGTTTCGATACCGAAAATTTTGCAGGGAGATTACGAATGAAACGCAGGGACATATTGAAGGGAACATTGTTTGGCGCGGCGTTGACCGGGCTGGAAGTGACGATGATTGGCCAGGCGGGGGCGCAGGTGCCGACGCCGGGCGACGACAAAGCGAGTGAAGGGGCCGAGACGAAGTGGACCCGCATGGGCGAGATGGTGCTGGAGCATCAGGCCGTGGGCAAGCCGCACACAGGCAAGGTGCTGGCGGCCATCCAACCGCATGGAGATGATGTGCCGTTGTTTGCCGGGGGCACGGTAGCGAAGCTGATCAAAGAGGGATACACGGGATATTTGATTCGCACGACGAATGATGAAATGACCGGACCGGGGACGCGGCAGGAAGGCGCACTGCATAACGAACAGGACAACGATGCGGTGGCGAAGGCGCTGGGGTTGAAGAAGGCGTACAACATGGCGTACCGGAACCATCGGCTGGATGAAATGTCGGTGCAGGATTTTCGCGGGCAGTTGATCTTGCTGATCCGGTTGCTGAAGATTGACACGATATTCAGCTACGACCACTGGAGTTTGTACGAAGAGAACCCCGACCATTATGTGACGGCGGCGGTGGTGGAGTCTGCGAGTTGGATGGCGGCAATGGGGAAAGATTATCCGGAGCAACTGGAGGCGGGACTGACAGCGCACGGTGTGAAGGAAAAATATTATTACGCGCGCGGACCGCAGATTGCGAACCGTGTGGTGGACATCAGCGGAAGCATCAAGGAGAAGGTGGCGTCGATACGCGCGATTGCGACGCAGGGGCCGGGCGGAGACAACGGGGCGCGGCTGCGGAAGCAACTGGCGGAGAAGAAACTGCGTCTGCCGATATTGGGCGATGACGATGAGAGCGCGAACGCCGGATATATCGAGAACATTGTGCTGGATGCGAACTCAATGTATTTGCGGGGGACGCCGTCGGACCGCGAGATTGGCCGCGCGTATGGATTTGAGTGGGCGGAGCGCTTCCGCTATATTGGGCCGCAACAAAATCTGATGGATGAATACATCAAGAAAAACGCAGTGGCACTATAGCTGTAGAGAACGTAATGCAGCATGGCTTTTCCACCTGCAAGGAGGGAGAAGACATGGTTCAGTTCTTAATCATTGCAGCGTTTTTGGCTTTGTTGTTGGTCCCCGTGCGTATATGGGCGGCGAAGCGAAGCCGGAGAAAAAGCCGCATCATAAATAATTCTCCACAGTAAATCAGTGGATGAGTTTGTTGGTGCGGCCGTCGATGATGGTGACATCGTCGCTGAGGCGGTTGGCGAGATAGACCTTGTTGCTGACGGCGTTTACAGCGATGGACCAGGGTGCGTTGCCGGCAGCGATGGTGGCGGCGACGGTATTGGTGCGGCCGTTGATGGCGGTGACGCTGTTGCCATGCGTGTTGGCCACGTAAATCATATTGGTGCGCGGATTGATGGCGAGGGCTTGCGGCCAGGCGCCGACGGGGATGGTGGCGAGGACAGCGTTGGTTTCCCCGGAGAGAACAGTGACGTCGTTCGAGTCATAGTTAAGAACGTAGACGCGGTTGGTGATGGGATTGACGGCGACTGCGACGGGAACTTTGCCGACATCGACGGTGGTCTTGCGTGAAGTGGCGAGGTCAATGACGGTGACGGCGTTGCTGCCGGAGAGCGGGAGATAGAGCTTGCCGGTCTTTTGGTTGATGGCCACTTCCCAGAGATGAATGTCGGTGGGAATGGTGGAGATGGTGTTGTCGTTACCGTTGACGACGGTGACGCTGTGGTTTTCGTATCCAACGAGAAAAATTTTATTGTGTGCGGTGTCAATGGTGATGGCATTGCCTTCAGCGCCGGCGTGGAACGTGGTGGGCGTGTTGGTGGCCCCGTCGATGACGACGGCGTTGCCGCGGCTGAAGCTGCTGGAGACGTAGAGCTTGTTGGTGACGGGATTGATGGAGAGCAGGCTGGCGCGGGGGACGTCGATGGTGGCGGTGACGGAGTCTGTGTGGCCGTCGACCACGGAGATGGATCCGGTGCCGCCGCGATTGACGACATAAATCTTATTGGTGACGGGATTGACGGCGACGGATTTTGCGTCGGGGCCGACCTTGACGACTTTGACGGCATTGGTAACGCCGTTGATGACGCTGAGGGTGCCGCTCTCCGGGCTGACGGCGTAGACCTTGTTGGTCTTTGCGTTGACGACGACACCGTGGGGCGAGTCAATCGTGCCGACCTGAGCGGCGGCAGAGGCGGCGAAGAGGGCGGAGAGCGAGAGAAGGCCGACGAAACGGTGGAATGCCATGGGGGGCTCCGATGCAGAATGAATGCCAGTCAAAAATACAGGATTGGAGAATGATTGCACCACGAAGAAATTCAAGAAAAGAAATGCTTGCCGAGGGGAGTTGCAATTGAGTAAGGTTGGCGACGGAGCGAAAGAAAATCATTAGCGCAGGAAACGCAGGCGCGGGAGAGCGACGGCGGGGATGAAAACGAAGATTGCAGTTTTTCTGATGGTGGTGATGGCGTGGGGAATGGCGATGGGGCAGGGGTCGCTGGCGCCGCCGCCGGCCGCGCACCCGAAGGTGGTGATTTTTTATTCGGTGGGGATTGAGTACGACCATCTGCTGTTTGCGCAACAGGCGCTGCAGTTTTTTACCGCCAATGCGAACAAGGACAAATACACGCTGGTGGCGACGACGGACTGGAACCAGTTGAATGATGAGTTTCTGAAAGATGTAAAGGTGATGGTGTGGCTGGATGATGAAGTGCATTCGCAGGCGCAACGCGATGCCTTTGAAAAATATATGGAGGGCGGCGGTGCGTGGCTGGGATTTCATGTCTCGGCGTATAACGACCGCAGTTCGAAGTGGACCTGGTTCCGCAGTTTTCTGGGTGGCGGCGCGTTTGGGCTGAACAACTGGCCGCCGCTACCGGCGAAGCTGGTGGTGGAGGACACGACTTCTCCGGTGACGAAGCGGCTGCCGCAGAGTTTTGAAGCGCCGTCGAACGAGTGGTATTCGTGGACGCCGAGCCCGCGGCTGGACCCGAATGTGAAGGTGCTGATCTCGCTGGACAAATCGAATTTTCCGATTGGGATTAAAGACGTGATTCCGCCGACCGACGTGCCGGTGGTGTGGACGAACACGAAATACAAAATGCTGTATCTAAATATGGGACACGGCGACAAGATATTTACGAGCGATGAGCAGAAGAACCTGATTGAAGACGGGCTTCAGTGGTTGTTGAGCCGACAGCAAGCCGCCACGGGAAAATGATGTGAGAGCGGTACAGGCGATTTATTGGCGGTGAAACATGACGTATGATGGACGAGTTTGTACATGCCGTAATGCGTTGGGATGCGGTAAGGAACGATGCGTGCCGCGTCAAGAAAGTACGTCTGCATGACTTGGAAGTTCTGTAAAGATTTCTGTCTGGGTTCGACAATCTTTTTGATGGCTGCGACGAGCGGCTACGGTGTGGCACAGACGTGCGGCGCGGACGAGGCGCAGACGATTGCGACGGTGCGTCCGCAGGTGACGAACAGCAGCGTGGCGGTGCCGTGCGGCAGTTTGCAGTTTGAGAACGGCGTGACGGAGACCGGCAATACTGGCACGCGCACCTACGACATGACCGAGACGATGGTGCGATGGGGCGTCTACAAAAAAACCGAGCTGAATCTTATTGTGCCGAGTTACTACAAGAACGCGGTGACGGCGATGGGAACGGCGAGCGGTGCGGGCGACGTGACGGTGGGCATGAAGCAGCAGTTCAAGCAATGGCATGGCGTGGATTATTCGGTGGCGCCGTTTGTGAGTTTGCCGAGCGGGTCGAGCGCGATTACAAGCCACGGGTATGACGGCGGCGTGCAGATACCGTGGTCGCGCGTGATGAGCAAAAACTGGACGGCAAATGGAATGCTGGCGGTGAGCTGGCCGACGGTGGCGGCGCGGCACAATGCGACCGGCGTGGTGACGCTGTACATGGACCGGCAGCTGACGAAGACGATTGACGGCTGGTTTGAATATGCGGGCATCATCGCGCAGCGCGGAGGAACGCAGAACATTGCGGACTTCGGGCTGGGCTATCATCCGACACCGCACCAGCAGATTGATGTTCGTTACGGCCGAGGGATGTCTGCCGCGGCGCCGGATTATTTTGTGGGCGCGGGATATTCGGTTCGGTTTCAGGTCTATCGCGCGAAGAAAAAATAAATCAAAAACAGATGCTGATGATGCGGATACCGCTGTGCAGCCGTGCGCGGGTGTGTGCGGGTAGAATCGTGTTTGCATGGCGAATGAGGCGAAGGAAATTTCGACGACGGCAAAGGGCGGGCGGCTGAACTGGCTGCGGCCGTCGCATGAGCACACGGCGTTTTCTGCGACGCTGCTGCTGATGACTTCGACGGTGCTGTCGCGGATCATCGGGCTGGTGCGCGATATGTACATCGCGGCCATATTCGGCGCGGGCGTAAATACCGATGCGTACAACGTGGCGTTTTATCTGCCGGAGTGGATCAATTATTTTCTGGTGGGCGGCGCGGCGTCGATTGCGTTTGTGACGATCCTGAGCCGCTACCATGAACGCGGCGAGCACGAGGAAGGCGAGCGCGCACTCAGCATCATCCTGAACATGATGCTGGTGGTGATGGGCACGGCGATTGTGGCGGCGGAGTTTCTGGCGCCGTGGTACACGCGGATTTATTTTGCGCCGGGGTCGGTGCAGTCGGTGCTGTGCACGCAGATGACGCGGATATTGCTGCCGGCGCAGTTGTTCTTTTTTGCCGGCGGCGTGCTGGCGAGCGTGCTGCTGGTGCGGAAACAATTTTCCTACCAGGCGGTGACGCCGCTGATTTACAACTTGGGCATCATTGCGGGCGGCGTGTTGCTGGGCCGCGCGATGGGCATCCAGTCATTGGCGCTGGGTGCGTTGGGCGGCGCGATTGCCGGGCCGTTTCTGCTGAATGCGATTGGCGTGACGCGCGCGGGGATCCGCTACCGGCCGGTGTTGGATTTGAAGCATCCGGGGCTGCGCGAGTGGGTGCGGCTCTCTGTGCCGCTGATGCTGGGCGTGACCATCGTGACGATGGACACGTACATCCTGAGTTTTGTGGTGCGGCATTCGGTGGGCGCAATTTCACTGATTGGATATGCGAAGCGGTTGATTACGGCGCCGATTGCGATCCTGGGGCAGACGGCGGGCGCGGCGTCGATGCCGTTTTTTGCGTCGCTGTATTCGCAGGGAAAATTTAAAGAGTTTGCGGCGAATGTGAATCGCGCGGTGTCGAAGGTGATTGCGGCGTCGCTGCTGCTGACTGCGTTGCTGACTTCGCTGGCGGTGCCGGCGATTGATTTGGTATTGCGTCGGCGTGCGTTTACAACGGGCGATGCGCGGGCGACGGCGGTATATTTCGGCATCTTCGCGTTGTCGCTGGCGTTGTGGTCGGCACAGGCGATTTATGCGCGGGCGTTTTATGCAGCGGGGGAAACGATGACGCCGATGGTGGCGGGAACGATTGTCACCGTGTTGTCGTTGCCGATTTATTTTGCGTTGTTCCAGTGGTTCGGGCTGAGCGGCGCGGCGTGGGCGTCGAACGCGGCGATTTTGGTACACACGATTGCGCTGGCGTTACTGCTGCACCGGCGCGGCTGGGTGCGGATGTGGGGACGCGATGCGGGCGGACTGGAGTTCGGCGAAATTGGGCGCGCGGTGTTGGCGGCGGGAGTGGCGTTTGCGGCAGTGACAGCGTTGCTGCATTGGTCGGTGATGGGAACGGGCAAGAGCGGCGACCTGATGCAGTTGGGGCTGGGCATGGCGGTGTGGGGAGCGTGCTGCGTGTGCGTGCTGAAGTTGAGCGGGTCAAAGTTGCCGGAGCAGATGATGGCGCAATTTATGCGGCGGTAAAAGCCGACCACGGATTACACGGATGGACACCGATTCAGGTCAAAGGATTCAGCGGGATCGAGGCAAAGGCAAAATCAAAATAGAGATTGAAGTAAATTCAAAGACAAATGTGGGGCGGAATTAAGAAAGTTTGGCCCCGCGTTTGAGTGCGGGGCCGTGGAAGCTTGAATCCGGATTAAGTCTAACGGTGCAGAATCTGGATCGAAAGCCTGTGCGTTATGCCTGTGAAAGCGGAATCTGAATTTCCGGCGCGGCATTTGCAGCCGAACCGTTGCTGAGGGAGATGGAGGGTTTGGCTTCAGACTTTTCGTCCTTGGTGACGCCGCCTTTGCGAATGTCGATGCCGCCTTTGAAGAAGGCACCGTCTTCAATGCTGATGCGAGCGGCGATGACGTCGCCGGTGAGGGAACCTTCGGCGCGGATGTCAACGCGGTCGGTGGCCTGGACGTTGCCCTTAATCTTGCCGAGGACGACGACTTCGCGGGCCGAGACGCTGGCCGCGACCTGGCCGTTGCGGCCGACGGTGACGCGGTTGCCGGGCAGGTTGATGGCGCCTTCCACTTTGCCGTCAACGAAGAGAGATTCGGCGCCGCTGATTTCACCTTTGACGATGAGCGACTTGCCGATGGTGGCTTGTTCGCCAGCGGGTTGCGGCACGGCAGCGCTGACGCGCGCCGGAGCTGGTTCATAGGGGACTGGAGTTGCTGCGGGACGGATGGGCTCCGATGAAACTGGAGTGCTACCGGGCTGAGTTGGCTTCCACATAGATGCAATCCTTTCGGGTATTCATAGGGGATGCGTGCAGCGTCGACGACCGCGCAAGCTCCTTACACATACGATAGTACCGCTTCTCCGGCCAAATGGCGCTACACAGATATTACATAGATTTCGATTCGGAAGGGTTTATGTTCCGAATTGACATAGCGCGAACGGTGCAGGGGAGCACAAAACCTGCCGGGAACAATAAGATAACTCTAATGAAGAAAAGACATCAAGTGCGTCGTAGCCATAATTCAGGAAGCCCGACCGGGGTGCCGGACCGCGAGTTATTGCAGCGGGTGGGGCGGAGCGCACAGCAGCGCGCGGGATACAAACAACTGGTGCGCGAGCTTGGGCTGGGCGGCGGACGCGAGCGGAGGCTGCTGCTGGAACAACTGGCGCGGTTGGTGGCGCGGGGCGAACTAGTGAAGCCGGATGCGGAGAGTTGGGCATTGCCGCAGAGTGCGGATCGAAAGGTCGGCAGGAGACCTGTTGGCGGAAGCCGGCCGAGGATGACGGCATCAGAAGATTTAATTGCGGGCCGGCTGGACCTTCACCGCGACGGCTACGGATTTGTGCGGGTGAGCGGCGAGAAGAAAATTGATGGCGATATTTTTATTCCACCCAATGCCATGAACGGCGCAATGCAGGGCGACGAGGTGCTGGTGGAGATGGCGCCGGCGGGACGCGATGGTCGGAGGTCCGGACGCATAGCGCGGGTGTTGACGCGGCGCAATGCGACGATGGTGGGCATCTTCCATGCGAGCGGCGTGAAGCGGCAGTTTGCGCAGCGGACGGCGGTGCATTTTCTGGCGACCAAGGGAAATTATGTGACGCCGTTGGATGAACGCATGACGCAGCCGATTGCGATTGAGAATGAGGGCGAGTGGCCGACGGCCCCGGCGGCAAGTCCGCACCGTGTGCTGGGTGAGGAAGCATTGGCGCAACTGCCGAAGGAAATGCAGCGCGTGACGAAAGGCTCTGCGGGCGCGATGGCGTTGGACGGCATGGCGGTGGAGGTGGAGATACTTTCGTTTCCGACGATGTCGCAACCGGCGCGCGGGCGCGTGGTGGAAGTGCTGGGACTGCCGGATGCCTTTGGCGTGGACGTGGAAATTGTTATCCGCAAGCACCACCTGCCGCATGTATTTCCGCCGGCGGTGTTGGAGGAAGCGGTGGCTTCATCGCAGCAGACGGTGGCGAAGCTGGAGCCGGAGAAAGTGCAGCGGCGGAAAGATTTTCGCGGTCTGCCGATTGTGACGATTGACGGCGAGACGGCGCGGGACTTTGACGATGCGGTGATGGTGCGGCCGCTTGCGAATGGCAATCACGAGTTGCAGGTGCATATTGCCGATGTGGCGCATTACGTGCAGCCGGGTATGGCGTTGGACTTGGAAGCTCGAGTGCGGGGGACGTCGGTATATTTTCCAGACCGCGCGGTGCCGATGTTGCCGCCGGAACTTTCAAGCGGCATCTGCAGCCTGCGGCCACGCGAAGAGCGGCTGGTGCTGAGCTGTGTGATGGAAATTGACGGCGAAGGCGAAGTGGTGCGCGCGGAAATTTCCGAGGGAATTATTTCTTCAGCGCAACGCATGACGTACACCGAGGTGCAGGCGGTGCTGGATGGCGATGCGGCGATGCTAGAGAAATATGCCGAGCTGACGCCGGAGTTTGAACGGATGCTGGCGCTGGCAAAATTGCTGAATGGAAAACGGCAGCGGCGCGGTTCGATAGATTTCGATTTGCCCGAGCCGGTAATTGAGTTTGACGAACTGGGAATGATGCAGGGCATTGTGCGCAGCCAGCGCGGCTGGTCGAACCGGTTGATTGAAGAATTCATGCTGGCGGCCAATGAGTGCGTGGCCACGTGGATAGAGCGGCAGGGTGTGCCGAGTTTGTATCGCATCCACGAGCAGCCGGACCCGGCGAAGATTGCGGACTTTGAAGATGCGGCGGCCGTGTTTGGATTTTCGCTGGGCGTGGGCCACATCCCGGTGAAGCGGATGCAGATGCGCAGCGACCGGCGCGAATCGCACGGGCGGGGACGGAATCCGCGAACGCATGAAGTGGTGGGCGAGGTGAAGGTGACTCCGCAGATGTACCAGAAGCTGGCGGAGAAAATTTCGGGATCGCCGGAGGAGCGGATTTTGTCGCACCTGATGCTGCGGTCGTTGAAGCAGGCGAAGTACAGCGAGAAGAACGAAGGGCATTTTGCGCTGGCGGCCGCGAGCTACACGCACTTTACTTCGCCGATACGACGGTATCCCGATTTGATTGTGCACCGGATTGTGAAGGCGCTGCTGGGCGAAGGCGCAGATGCGGAATTTTTGCCGCTAGAAACAAATGTGCGGCAGATGCAGGAAGTGATTCCGGAAAGCGAGCTGGCGCAGATTGCGGCGGAGTCGAGCGAGGCGGAACGGCGGGCCGATGATGCGGAGCGCGAGCTGATTGAGTGGAAGAAGATGATCTTCATGCAGGACCGCGTGGGCGAGGACTTCGACGCGATTATTTTGTCGGTGACGAAGTACGGCCTGTTTGTGGAATTGCACGACATGTTTATCGAGGGGCTGGTGCCGATTGCGACGCTGCCCGGCGACCACTTTACCTGGCGCGAAAATGCGCGGCAGATTTGCGGCGAGCGGACAGGGCGGTGTTACCGGATTGGGCAGAAGGTGCATGTGCTGCTGGACCGCATTGACCGGATGCAGAAGCGGCTGCAGTTTGCCATTGTGCCGAGCGACGAGGAGATGCTGGCGCCGACGCACGTGGGCAAGCACAAGAAAGGCAAGGGGAAGAAAAAAGAGAAGGACGGAAAAAAGCCCGCCGCGAAGAAGCATGGAAAAAAGAAGCGGCGGTGATGCTGCGCGAGCAAGTTGGCGGATGAGAAATTACAATAGAGGCAGGACACGAAGGAGCAACCCACATGGCGCACATGGTTTTTTGCACGCGATACAAGTCACAGATGGAAGGGCTGGATGAGCCGCCCTTTGACAACGAACTCGGCCAGAAGGTCTTTAAGAATGTTTCCAAGCAGGCGTGGGGCGAGTGGGTGGAGCGGCAGAAGATGCTGCTGAACGAGTATCGGCTGCAGCCGTGGACACCGCAGGCGCAGGAGTTTCTGGTGGAGCAGATGAACGAGTTTTTCTTTGGCTCAGGC